>ENA-OQBJ01000312-OQBJ01000312.1-human-gut-metagenome-genome-assembly--contig:-NODE-312-length-26418-cov-2.329619_pt1 | contig 26418 bp, 32 predicted proteins | sample MGYA00242743_ERZ504545 | MGnify/ENA primary metagenome ERZ504545 (study PRJEB26092, sample SAMD00036252) | human gut metagenome | host: Homo sapiens | study: EMG produced TPA metagenomics assembly of...
CAGAAAGATTCCGAGAGTACATTGTATTTTGCAAGTGGTGTTCTTTGCTTTTATTGTATCGTTTCTTAAGAAAAAAGCCATGGCAAGAATTGTTGAGCACATTGCAAAAGTTGCGGCGGTTGGCCGGGAAAAAGCAAAATCAGACTACAGGTGTGATAAGTAATATCTTTCTGGTATGACTAACCAATAGGAAAAACCTATAAGCGATTCATCGAAATAACAATTACCAAAAGGCGTTTTAGGGGTTGCACATAGAAAAAATATGCATTATAATATGCCATGTAATCGAGAAACATATTAAACATATCGACTTAATAGGAAAGGAGAACAGCAAATGAAAAAAACAGACAACAGACGAATGCAGGAGAACAGAATGATGGAGATGTGTTGTTGCTGTTGCTGCAGCTCCAATCAGAATAAAGAAAAATAAGAAACATTCGCAGGCAGAAAAAGCATAGCAGAAATTGCATGTGCGGGCAGGCCGGAACGAATGCCTGCTATTTTTTTAACCTTTTTTAAAAGAAATGCGAATGAACAACATAAGAATAGTCAATAAACAGACATAGAAAACGGAGGACAAAAACATGAGCGGATGCGGATGCAGCTTCACCCCAGTTGAAAATAAAGAAACCGAAGAAATCAAATACACCGATGCACTGGCAGAACAGTTTGCAGCAGAAGTCGGAGTAGACCCAAGACCAAATGAAAACCCTTGTAGAGATCGATGAGCGCGGCGCTTTCATCCGTCAGCCAAATGCATTTATCCAGCCATTCGGCGATAAAGAAGGCGACTGAAAGCAGAAGCAAACCGCTTCGGGATCTACTGGCAACCGGATGCAACTGGTCCAACCGTCCGATCATCGTGCGGGAGCTTTTAGGACTGCAGGATGTGATCTCGGAGACGAGAGTTTCTCCATCCGGCGAGACAAACCGTTACGGACATGCATTCGGACAGTATCCGGATTTCAAGGATCCGGCGACAGGCGCTTACTTCTTAAGTGAGTTCTATAAAAGAGCAAACCCGGACTTCAAAGGAAGAGCAACGACACCGACCCTGGTGGATGTCAAAGAGAAAAAGGCTGTGAACAACGATTATCACCGCCTGACGAACTACCTCGAAGTGCAGTTCCGTCCATTCCAGCCAAAAGATGCGCCGGACCTGTACCCGAAAAAATTCCGGAAAGAGATCGATGAGTTTAACGACTGGCTCTTCCCGCATGTCAACAACGGCCATTACCGCATGGCATTCTGCCAGTCACCGGAAGCATACGATGAGGCATACGAAGATTTCTATGAATCCCTCGATAAGCTGGACAAACGGCTGGAGACGAACCGTTTCCTGTTCGGCGACTACATCACCGACAGCGATGTCCGCGCTTACGTCACTCTGATCCGTTGGGATGTCAGCTACTTCCGCAACGTAGGACCGGTGAAGAAACCGATTCGTGATTACAAAAATATCTGGGGCTACTTAAAAGAGCTGTATGCGATCCCGGCCTTCCGTCACGGAAGCGATCCGCAGGTGCTGGCACTTTCGAGACCTGGAAAGAAATTAGGCGAGGTTCTCTTCCGCGGATACAACGAACGAATCCTTGCAAAAGTAGATTTCGAGAAGCTGATGGCAGACGATGGATCGAGAAGAACACTCAGCAAAACACCGGACGAAGTATTCCTTCGCCATCCGGAGGGAGAGACCTACGAGGATTACGCAGGAGAAATCTCAAAAACCATCTGGAACAGCCCGAAATGGGAAGACAGAAACCCGAAGAACGGCGTACTTTCCGTGGATGCATCGATTAATCCGCTGAAAGGACTTTTATAAAGAGATAAGACAGAAGAATCCGGAGCGCTCTGGTGGAACACTCTCAGGCAGCCGGGGCGCGGCCGGAACTGAAAAGAACGAGGAAATGAGGAGGATTTTATTATGAAAAAGACAAAGAAATTCTGGGCAGTATTGGCAGCGGCGGGCCTTTTGGCAGTAAGCTTTGCAGGATGCGGAAGCAATGCATCAGCAAATGCAGGAAGCAGCAGTGGTTCCGCAGCATCATCTTCCGCAGAAGGCAGCTCCGCATCGGATTCCGGTGAGAAAAAAGTGATCAAAGCTGTAACAAGCGGCACACTGGCACCGTACTTTTACGTAAATGATGACAACGAGCTGACCGGTGTCGATATCGATATCGTAAAAGAAGTGTTCAACCGCCTTCCGCAGTATGAACTGAAAATTGAGCAGGCAGATGCACTGCAGGGTGTGCTGAGCGGTCAGTACGACATCGCAGTCAACAACTATGGATATACCGATGAGAGAGCAGAATCCTACTACTTCTCTTTACCATATAAAACCAGCTTCAACGAATACATTCAGAGAACCGGCGATGAGCCGCTGACTTCTCTTACCGATCTGGCAGACCGCGGATACAAAATTGAGCTGAGTGCAGGAAGCCTTACCGCAAATGCACTGGAAAAATGGAATACAGACAACCCGGATCACCAGATCAATATCGTATATTCCAATGCAAACTTCCAGGTCCGCTACCAGCACATCGTAGATGGAACCGCTGATGTGGCAATCGACGACGGACCGATCATCGACAACCTGCTTCCGCAGTTCGGACTGGAAGGTCAGCTGGAAGCAAACGAGATCGACGAGGAGACCGAAGATTTCCTGTTCCCGCAGAACAATACCTACTTCCTGTTTGGAAAGAACGAAGAGGGCGCAGCACTCCGCGAGGATGTTGACAAAGCCTTAAAAGAGATGAAAGAAGACGGAACTCTTTCCAAGATCACAACCGAGTATCTCGCGTGGACACCAGCCCGGACGAGAAATACTTTGATGAGACACCAAACTAGAATATCGTTTTCGAAATAAAAACAGAAGAGATTACAAAACAGACGGGAAGCGGATCGAGAACATCCGTTTCCCGATTCTAAAAGGAGCGAAAAACATGGCAGAAATTTACCGGGTAGAAAAGGGAAGCGAAGAGTGGAAATACAAAGCATATGATTACGTCAGAACCGATGCGTTCTGCTGCGGACAGAACATTCCGATTGAACTGGAATTCGGACAGGACGAGAGCAAAGATGATCTGCAGGCGATTCTGGTGACAGAAGATCACAAGCCGGTAGCCGGCTGCCGCATCGCATTTCCGGCGGAAAAGACAGGAAAAATCGAGCGTGTCTGTGTTGTCAGAGAAAAACAGAAAAGCGGATACGGCCGCGTGCTGATCGAAGCCGCTGAGAAATGGCTGAAAGAATACGGTGTTGATCACATCGTCATCACGAGCCAGGACCGCGCCGCAGGCTTTTATGAGAAATTAGGCTACAAACTGAATCCGGACGCTGACCTGTCGGTATACGACCACCATGCACCGAAGAAAGACGAAGAGCCGAAAAAGCCGAAGAAAAATCTTGGCTTTACCTGTGTACTGGTAGAAAAATACGTGTAAGAGAGGACAAAAATCATGGGAAAATTATTTGACGTTTCACTGGTATTTTCATCCATACCAGAATTGCTGACAAAGCTGCCGATCACGCTGGAACTGGCCGTGGTTTCTATGCTGATCGGACTGGGACTGGGACTTGTGATGGCGATCATCAAAATGAAAAAAATCAGAGTGCTGACGCAGATTACGAATTTTCTGATTTCACTGCTCCGCGGCACGCCGGTCATCGTACAGCTGTACGTTGCGTTCTTTGGTATTCCCATGATGTTCAAGCAATCAACCAGCAGTTCGGAACGAATCTGGCGGTTGCCAATATTTCCGGTTTCGTCTATGCGATGATCGCTCTGGGACTGAACCAGTCGGGCTTTATGGCTGAGATTATCCGTTCAGCCCTGCAGTCCGTTGACCCGGGCAGATCGAAGCAGCACATGCACTCGGCATGACGTATCCGCAGACACTGCGCCGCATCATTCTGCCGGAGGCCTTTGAGGTTGCGCTTCCGACCCTTGGAAACTCTTTTATCAGTATCATCAAAGGAACGTCTCTTGCTTTTACCTGCGCCGTTGTCGAGATTACCGCACAGGGCCAGATTATTGGAGGAAGAACGTATCGCTACTTTGAAGTTTACGTTTCACTGGCCATCATTTACTGGCTGGTAACGCTGGTGATCGAGCAGATTATCCGCGTAATTGAAAATAAAATCCGGATTCCGGACCAGGTAGAGCTGGCGTCCGCAAACGGGGAGGGTAAGAAAAATGATAAAAATTGATCATTTATCAAAAAAATATAACGACAATGTGGTGCTCGACGACATCAGCCTCGAGATCAGACAGGGCGATGTTGTGGGAATCATCGGTCCTTCCGGAACCGGAAAATCAACGCTTCTGCGCTGCGTCAACCGCCTTGAGACACCGGAGAAGGGAACGGTGACGATCGGGGACAAGGTGATCGGCCTTTCCGAGCGGAAACCGAAAGAGCTTCTGTATTTAAGACAGAACACAGGAATGGTGTTCCAGCGGTTCAATCTGTTTGAGAAGAAAACCGCACTGGAAAATGTGATGGAAGGCCTGATTGTTGTCAAGAAGATGAAAAAAGACGAGGCCAGAGCCATTGCATTAGAAGAACTGAAACTGGTCGGCATGGAGAAATGGGCAAACCACTATCCGAAACATATGTCCGGCGGACAGCAGCAGAGGGTGGCGCTCGCAAGAGCCCTCGCCATGAAACCGCAGATTCTGCTGCTCGACGAGCCGACTTCAGCCCTTGACCCGGAGCTGGTTGGAGAGGTTCTGGATGTTATTAAAAAAGTTGCGGCACAGGGATATACAATGCTTCTGGTTTCCCATGAGATGAACTTTATCCGCCATGTGTCGAACCGTGTGATCTTCCTTGATAAAGGACACGTAGTAGAAGACGGAACACCGAAAGAAGTATTCGAGCATCCGCAGAATCAGAGAACACGGGAGTTCTTCAGCAAGATGCATATTATGGCGCAGCCTGAGTATGTTATTTAAATTGCGGACACAGCCAAAGAGTAGGAGAAAAGATTATGATAGATGAGAAAAGAATTGCTGATTTTTTTGCGGAGCTGGTATCTATCGATTCGCCGTCCTTAGAGGAGCGCGAGATGGCGGACACCTTAAAAATAAAATTCGCCGAAATCGGGGTTACGCTTACAGAAGATCATACGCAGGAGCAGACCGGCTCCAATGCGGGCAATCTGTTCGCGCGTATTCCGGGCAGCTTGCAGGAGCCCCGGTTCTCTTTGCGGCCCACATGGACACTGTTGAGCCTGCAAAAGGAAAAAAAGCCGTCTCCCATGAGGATGGAACCGTAACGAGCGACGGCACGACAGTTCTTGGCGCCGACGACCTCGCCGGTGTGACAGTCATCTATGAAGCTGTCCGTCACCTCATCGAGACCAAAACACCGCACCGCCCGATCGAAATCCTGATCTCGACTGGTGAGGAGCTGTACTGCAAAGGCGCAAATGCCTTCGACTACAGCCAGGTGCAGGCAAAAGAAGCATACGTTCTGGATTTAAGCGGCGCGATCGGTGCAGCCGCCTACGCGGCACCGACACTCGTTTCCTTCGCGGCGAAAATCCAGGGAAAAGCCGCCCACGCCGGTTTCCACCCGGAGGACGGCATCAACAGCATCCAGGCGGCCGCCCGCGCAATCGCACAGCTTCCGCAGGCCACGTGGATGAAAGCACCACTGCCAACATCGGAAAAATCGGCGGCGGCTCCGGTACCAACATCGTTTCGGAAAGCTGCGTGATCGAAGGCGAAATTCGAAGCCTGAACCACGAGACGGCGATGGAGCTTCTGGAAACATATTACAGAACCTTCCAGCAGGAAGCAGAGAAGATTGGTGCGAAGCTGGTCTGGGAAGAAAAGCTGAATATCCATGCGTATGAGACGCCGCTGACAAGCGATGCCGCAAGGCATTACGAGAGCGCCGTTGCAGAAGAAGGCCTGACCGCTGCATTCGAAAAAACTTTCGGCGGCAGCGACAACAACGTCTTTGCACAGCACGGCATCGAAGGGCTTGTCATCGCAACCTCGATGAATCAGGTACACAGCTGCGCCGAGTACACAAAAATCCCGGAAATAGCGCAGGTGGCGCGGATTGTGGCCAATCTTGCCGCACCGCAGGAAGCCTGAACAGATCCCGGACGAAAAAACAGAATACGTAAAAAATCCCCAAAGCCCGTCGGCAGATGTGAAAACGAAAACCGGCGGACTTTTCCTGTTTCCGGCATGGCTTGCCACGCAGAGAAAAATAGTCTATAATAGGGAAAAGCTTCCGGTACATGCCGGAATTTAACACCAGTAGACAAGAAGTCCCCAGCTTCTAAAGCGGTGGGATGAATTATTAAAAGAAACATAACGGCAGTGGCGGGCGGAGAAAAATCGGTATCCTCCACTGACATGAGGCAAGTCACAGTCGAACTATTTTCGGCATGTCAGACTTCGTGAAAATACCGACTGTGAGTTGAAACAAGAATAAAAGAGGAGAAACAATGATACAGACACCAATTCAGAAACTGGAATTTCCAAACGACAGAGGCGTCCGCCTGTACTGCAAGCGGGAGGATCTTCTTCCGTTTTCCTTAGGCGGAAACAAAGTCCGCATCGGACGTGCTTTTTTCCAGGATATGCAGGAGAAAAACAAAGACTGCATGATCATCTACGGAAACAGCAGATCCAACCTCTGCCGCGTGCTGGCCAATCTGTGCTGTGCCGAGAAAATTCCATGCTATATGATCTGTTCTTCCGAAGAAAACGAGGAACAACCGATCGAAACCAACAACAGCCGTCTGATGAAATGGCTCGGAGCCGAAGTCATTCCGTGCAGAAAAACAGAGATTGCACAGACCGTCGAGCAGACGATGAACCGTTTGACAGAAGAGGGATATCACCCATATTATATTTTCGGGGATAAATTCGGAACGGGCAATGAAGGCACACCGGTACAGGCCTACGTGGACGGCTACCGCGAGATTCTTGCGTGGGAGAAAGAACAGAACATTTCTTTTTCTCATATCTTTGCGGCATCCGGAACCGGCTCGACCCAGTGCGGCTGGTAAGCGGAAAACTGCTCGAGCAGGGAACGGAGCAGATCATCGGCCTTTCGATTTCATCCCGCGAGTACGACCGCGCCACCCGCATTATGGAGAGCGGCATTTCCGATTATTTTGCGAAGAATCATCTCGTGCTGCCGGAAGGATGGGAGAGTGAACTTCATCTGGAAATGGGATACCGCCAGGGCGGATACGGCCAGTACGATGAGCGGATTTTACAGGTGATCCGGGAAGAGTTCTGCCGGAACGGCCTTCCGCTGGATCCGACGTACACCGGAAAGGCATTCTGGGGAATGAAGCAGTACATAGAAGAACATCAGTTACAGGACTGCGATGTGCTTTTTATCCATACCGGAGGCACGCCGCTGTTCTATGACTGCATTCTGAACGATACCGATGGAGGAAAAAAATGAAACTGATTTCAATAGTCATCCCATGCTACAATTCCGAGGCAACGATCCGGAAAGTTGTAGAGATGGTGATGGAAGAATTCAAGAAAATGGACGGATATGACTGCGAATTTGTCCTGGTGAACGACGGTTCCCCGAAAGACAATACGTATGGGGAGATCAAGAAGCTCGGTGAGCAGTATCAGAATGTCAAGGGCATCAACCTGCTGCGCAATTTCGGCCAGCACAATGCGCTGATGGCGGCACTCCACTACACCGAAGGAGATTTTATTCTCGGCATGGACGATGACATGCAGACACATCCGTCCCAGATCAGCAAACTGATCCACAAGATGGAAGAAGGATACGATCTGGTTTACGGCTGCTATCCGAAACGGAAAAATTCGTTCCTGAAAAATGTCACCAGCAAACTGAACGAAGTTTCCTCCCGGATTCTTCTCGGACGGCCAAAAGACATCGTTTCCAGCAATTTCTGGATGATTACCCGCCAGATCAAGGATGAGGTGGTAAAATACGACAGCTTCAATCCCTATATTGACGGCATTTTCTACCGCACGACACACAAAATCGGAAATGTAGAGGTGGAGCATTTCAAACGTGCAGTGGGAACTTCCAACTATACGTTAAAGAAACTGATCAAATTGTGGCTTGCCTACTGGAACTATTCTGTAATTCCGCTTCGCATATCGTCCGTTCTCGGCGGAGTTTCTGCAGCCGGCGGTTTTCTGGCAGCCATCATGATTGCCATCCGAAAGCTCATCAATCCGACCGTGATGGTTGGCTGGTCTTCGACGATCTGCGCCATCGTTGTTTTTTCCGGATTGATTCTGATGGTGCTCGGCATCATCGGAGAATATCTCGGAAAGATGATTCTGATTCTGAACCGCACGCCGCAGTATATTGTGCGGGAAACCATTAACGTATCTGATGAGGAAGAAAAAAAGTGAAAAAAATCATGATTTAGGTGCCGGTATTTACCAGGTGCCGCTGATCCGGACTGCACGCAGAATGGGTCTTTACACGATCGTAGTGAGTATTCCCGGCGATTATCCGGGGTTTGCACTTGCAGATAAAATTTATGAACTGAATACGCGGGATAAAGAAGCGATTCTTGCGGCGGCGGAAAAAGAACAGATCGACGGAATCTGTACATCGGGAACCGATGTGGCCGTCAGCACAATCGGCTATGTCTGTGAAAAGATGCATCTGTCCGGCATTCCGTATGAGGCGGCGGAAATTCTGACCGATAAGGCAAAGATGAAAGACGCATTCCGGCAGGGCGGCGTTTCCGCGGCAGACGGGATGCGGGTAAGAAGCGCAGAGGAGGCACAAAAAGCCGCAGAACAGCTTGGATACCCGGTTGTCGTAAAACGGGTGGACAGTTCAGGAAGCCGCGGAATTACCGTGGTGGAGCATTCCGGACAGATCGAAGAAGCGTATGAAAATGCGAGAAACGGTTCGGCAAGAGATTATGTGCTGGTTGAAAAATTCCTCCGCGGAACGGAGATCGGCGTGGATGGATTTGCGCAGAACCACAAACTGGTCTTTCTGGCACCGCACACGAAATTTGTATACCGCGGTGCACACACGACCGTTCCGGTCGGCCACGCATTTCCGTATGGATGCAGCGGGGCACTGCGGGAAGAAATTGCCCGCCAGATGCAGCTGGCCGTCACCGCATCCGGTGCCGATCAGTGCTCCGTCAATGCGGATGTCTTTGTGGACGGAGAGAAGGTCTGGATCATTGAAATGGGCGGAAGAACCGGGGCAACCTGCATTCCGGAACTGATTTCAACGTATTACGGATTTGATTTTTATGAGCAGATGATCAAAAGCGCCCTCGGGGAAGAAACGGATTTCAGCAGACGGAAAGCTGCCCGTGCATGGCAAAACTGCTGCTGAGTCCGGTAAGCGGAACCATCACACAAATCGACCGGGATCAGGTCGAACGTCTGCGTCAGGAAGGGCTGGAGCTTGTCCTGGATTATCCGGAGGGGCATGAAGTTTCTGCATGGCAGATGGAACTGACCGGATCGGCCATGTGATTGTAAAGACTGACCGGGAAGCGGAACTGGATGAGCAGATGAAGCGGGTGTACCGCTGTATCTGGATTGATGGAAAAAATCTGGAGACAATCTGGGAAGAGAAAACAGCAAAATAAAAAACCCGGAATCTTTTCAAGACCTCAGAAGAGGAGCGAAAGGATTCCGGGTTTTGCGTTGCCAGGCATATCAATATCCGGTGGACCAATTTTGATTACACTATTTTTACAGGCTTCATCATCATCCGATAGTAGACTGGAATCAGCAGTGCAACCGCACCGAACCAGGCAAACGGTGTGCGTCCGTTCTGCATACTCTGAATCGAGGTGCGGTAGACGCGAGAAGGCCGAGCAGGAAGTAGAACGGCGCTTCGATCGTCAGGAATGCATCGGAGTAATGGTAAGAATCCGTGATTTCGCTCGAAAAGCTTGGTGAGCAGGTGCATCTGTCCCGCGAGGTCTGCTGCCGCCTCTTCCGGAAAATGACGGGAAAGACGGTGACGCAGTATCTCGAGGAATACCGTGCGTCCAAAAGCCTGCCGCTCGTCGAAAGCGGCTTTTTGCCACGAAAAATATGTTACATCTGTTTGATTGCCTGCAGCATTTCAAGATCCGAAGCAGTCACCTTGATATTGGAAACCATCGTTCGGCCGTCCGGTTTTTTCACCGTGACTTCGAGAATCGTTCCCTCCTCGATCTGCGAGGATGCGAGATCGCTCATGAATTTTACGAACTTCGGGTGGTTTTGGGCGAAACGGTTTCTCAGATTTTTTAATTCCATTAACTTCATTGGGTTAAATGCCATTCTTTTTTCTGTCCTTTCTATTCGAAACTTCTTTCGAAACATGAAAGTATTGTAACATGGAAAAGAAAAAATGCAAGCGGATAAAAAGAGAAAAGACAGAGATACTGGGAATAAGAGAAAAGATTCTCAATTAGAATGGGAGAAAAACGAATGAAAGCGAAGAAGTATCTGCTGTTTTTTCTTTTGGGCTACTGTATTTATATTGCCATCGAAGTCACCTACCGCGGTTACAGCTTCCGCCTGATGGGCATTGCCGGAGGACTGTCCCTTGCAGGAATCGGAATGCTGGAAGACGCCGGGCTGCGCCGCTTTCCGCTGGCGTTTCAGATGATGGTATCTGCGGTTCTGATCACGGCCATCGAACTGTATTCGGGAATGTTTTCCCTGCGGGTGCTGCATTACCGTATGTGGGACTACAGTGCGCTGCCGTTTTCCTTCTGCGATGGGATGATCTGCCCGTGGTTTTTCGGGATCTGGTATCTGCTCTCGGTGGTTGGGATTTTTCTTACGGACTATGTGAGCTATTATATCTTCCACGAGGGGACGCACCCGGTGTATCGAAAGAAGAAAAAGGGTTGTGCCGAAGGGGAGTTCGTTATAAAATAAGAAAAAACAACCCAGGCAGGAGGTCCTCATGGAAAACGAAAAAAATTATCTGGAATATCTCGCAGAATTGTACCCGACCATCGAAAAAGCAGCGACCGAAATCATCAATCTGCAGTCCGTTATCAACCTTCCCAAAGGCACGGAGCATTTCCTTTCGGATATTCATGGCGAATACGAAGCCTTTTCTCATGTACTCCGCAACGGTTCCGGTGCCGTGCGAAAGAAGATTGACGATGTCTTCGGCCACACGCTCGGCATTTCGGAAAAACGTGCGCTTGCAACCCTTATCTATTACCCGAGAGAGCGCCTGGAGATGGAGAAAAAGCAGCAGGAGGACATCGATGACTGGTACAAGGTCATGCTGTACCGCCTGATCGACGTCTGCAAAATCGTTTCTTCCAAATACACCCGTGCCAAAGTGCGGAAAGCCCTGCCGGCGGATTATGGCTATATCATCGAGGAGCTGATCACCGAAAAGCCGGAGGTGCTCGACAAAGAAGCATACTACGAGGCGATCATCCAGACTATCCTCGAAATCGGAAGCGCCGAGAACTTCATCATTGCCGTGGCAGAGCTGATTCAGCGGCTCGTTGTTGATCATCTCCACATCATCGGCGACATCTTTGACCGCGGTCCGGAGCCGTATAAAATCATGGACTGCCTGATGAATTACCATTCCCTCGATATCCAGTGGGGCAATCACGATGTGCTCTGGATGGGCGCTGCGACCGGCCAGCCGGCGTGCGTGGCCAGCACGATCCGTATCTGCCTCCACTACGGCAATCTCGATGTGCTGGAGGACGGCTACGGCATCAATATGCTTCCGCTTGCCACCTTTGCTCTCGAGACGTACGGCGATGATCCGTGCGAATGCTTTGCCGCAAAAGGCGGCGAGGACAGCGGAAATTCCCAGCAGATGCTGGAGCGCCGCATGCACAAGGCCATCACCGTAATGCAGTTAAAGCTCGAGAACCGTCTGATCCGTGAGAACCCGGAGTACGGCATGGAAAACCGCCGTCTGCTGGAAAAGATCGATTACCAGAACGGAACGGTGGCGATTGGGGAGAAAACGTATGCTCTGCGCGACAAGAGCTTTCCGACGATCGACCCGGCGCATCCGGACGAGCTGACAGAAAAAGAGGCAGAAGTGCTCGATAAGCTGATCTTCGCCTTCCGAAACAGCGAAAAACTGCAGGCGCACGTCGATTTCCTGCTCAAAAAGGAAGCCTCTACCGCGTCTACAATGGAAATCTGCTGTACCACGGCTGCATGCCGATGAATGAGGACGGCACCTTAAAAGAGGTACAGGTCGACGGAAAGAAATACAAGGGAAAAGCACTGTACGATATCCTCGAGCACAACGTGCGCCGCGCATTTGTAAGCCGCGATCCGAAAAAACGGGAGCAGGGCCGCAATACGCTGTGGTATCTGTGGACCGCGCCGAATTCCCCGCTGTACGGCCGCGACAAGATGACAACATTTGAGCGGTATTTCCTCGTAGAAAAAGAGACCTGGACCGAGGTGAAAAACGCGTATTACCGCCTGATCGAGAAAGAGGAGACGGCGGACCGGATCTTACAGGAGTTCGGGCTTGCCGGTGAAAATGTACATATTATCAACGGCCACGTCCCGGTACACCAGAGTGCCGGTGAAAGCCCGGTCAAATGCGGCGGCAAGGTGCTGATCATCGACGGCGGCTTCTGCAGGGCGTACCACAAAGAAACCGGCATCGCGGGTTACACGCTGATTTACAACTCGTACGGCCTCAGCCTCACCGCGCACGAGCCGTTTGAATCGACAGAAAAAGCAATCCAGGAGGAGAAGGATATTGTCTCCCGCCAGGTGGCGGTGCGGTACAACATGAAGCGCCAGTTAGTCGGCGATACGGATCAGGGACGGCAGATCCGGCAGCGCATCCGTGAATTAAAGGAACTGATCGAGGCGTACCGCACGGCTCAGTTAAAAGAGCTTCTTTAAATCAAGGGTTTTCAACTGCGCCGGAAAATGGTATAATTAAAACAGTGTGCGCAGATGGAAACACTGTGCGCTGGAACAGATGGAAAGAAGGAAGAAACATATGAGGGCATGGATTGCAGGATGACAGAAGATAACATAGATCAGAGCGCGATCGAAAAAGCAGGAGAGATTCTGAAAAACGGCGGTCTGGCGGCATTCCCGACCGAGACCGTATATGGTCTTGGCGGAAATGCGCTGGATGCCAAAGCTTCCGAGAAAATTTATGCGGCAAAGGGCCGTCCGTCGGACAACCCGCTGATCGTCCACATCGGAAGAATGGAGGACCTCGAAACCGTAGCGGCAAACGTGCCGGAGAGTGCACGCAAACTGGCAGCCGCATGCTGGCCGGGACCGCTGACGATGATTTTTGAGAAAACAAATGCCGTTCCGCTCGAGACGACGGGAGGCCTTACCTCCGTAGCCGTGCGCTACCCGAGCAACAAAGTGGCAAACGCACTGATCTTAGCCGGAGGCGGCTTCATCGCAGCGCCGAGCGCCAATACATCAGGCCGGCCGAGCCCGACGAAAGCCGAGCATGTGATCGAGGACCTTGGGGACAAAATTGACTGTATCATCGACGGAGGAGACGCCGAGATCGGCCTCGAATCCACCATCGTCGATTTTACAGAGGAGATTCCGACGATTCTCCGCCCGGGCTATTACAACAAAGAGATGCTGGAAAAAGTGCTTGGAACCGTGCGTGTCGATCCGGGAATCCTTGCGGAGGACAGCCATGTGCGTCCGAAGGCACCGGGCATGCGCTACAAACATTATGCGCCGAAGGCAGACCTTACGATTATCCAGGGCGAGATGGAACGGGTGATTCCGGAAATCAACCGCCTTGCCGCAGAACAGGAAAAGGCAGGAAAGAAAGTGGGCGTAATCTGCACCGATGAGACACGGGAGCAGTACACCACAGGAGATATCAAGAGCATCGGGCTGCGCGCCGAAGATGAGACGATCGCGCATCACCTGTTTGCGATTCTGCGCGACTTCGATGAGGACGGCGTGGAAGTGATTTATTCCGAGGCTTTCGACACCCCGCGTATGGGGCAGGCGATCATGAACCGCCTGTTAAAAGCCGCAGGCCACAAAGTAGCAGAGGTATAACAGTGAAACATTACAGCAGGATTTTATTTGTGGACGCGGACGATACCGCGCGCGCACCGATGGCGAAGGCGATTCTGCAGAGCAAAGAGCTTCCGTGGCCGATGGAAATTGGTTCCCGCGGGCTTGTCGTTCTGTTTCCGCAGCCGGTCAACCAGAAGGTAGAGGCAGTGCTTGCGCGCAACGGGCTTTCGGCCAAAGACCACACCACCACACCGCTTACCGCGGAGGACATCAACGACGACACGCTGCTTCTTGTGATGGAGGACAGTCAGAGGGAAAAGATCCGTGAGGACTTCCCGGATGCGCCCCATCTGCAGACGATCGCCGGATTTCTGCGGCTGGCAGGAGACATCCCCGCCCTTTACGGGGAACCGCTTACCGAATACGGAAAATGTTATGAAGCGCTGGAATTCCTGATTGAAGGTGTTCTTGCGCGGCTGAAAGAGGAGGAAGAACAATGATAGCTTTAGGATGCGACCACGGCGGATATGAGCTGATGCAGGAGGTAAAAGCATATCTGGACAAACAGGGACTGGAATATCAGGACTTCGGATGCTACAGCAACGAGGCAGTTGATTATCCGGTTTACGCCAGAAAAGTAGGCCATGCGATCCAGAACGGAACGTGTGATAAGGGAATCCTGATCTGCGGAACCGGAATCGGCATTTCTATCACGGCAAACAAAATGGAAGGAATCCGTGCAGCACTCTGCACCGACTGCTTCTGCGCAGAGGCAACCCGCCTGCACAACGATGCCAACGTACTGGCGATGGGAGGACGTGTTGTAGGCCCTGGCCTTGCAATCAAAATCGTAGAAACCTTCCTGAACACTCCATTTTCCGGAGAAGAGCGTCACGAACGCCGGATTCACTTGATTGAGCATGAAGGCGAAAATGAATAAATTTTGAACAAAACAAAGGAGAAGGGAAAATGGCAAGAACAGTCATCATGGATCACCCGCTGATCCAGCACAAAATCGGTATTATCAGAAAGAAAGACACAAGCTCCAAGGAGTTCCGCGAGATGATCAGCGAGATTGCAATGTTGATGTGCTACGAGGCAACCAGAGAGCTGCCGCTCACAGACGTTGAAATTGAAACCCCGATCTGCAAAACAACCGTAAAAGAGCTCGAAGGAAAGAAAATGGCAGTTGTGCCGATCCTCCGTGCCGGTCTTGGTATGGTAGAAGGTATGCTGGCTATGATTCCGGCAGCAAAAATCGGACACATCGGTCTGTACCGTGATCCGGAAACCCTGGCACCGGTTGAGTATTACTGCAAACTTCCGTCAGACATCGCAAGCCGTGAAGTATTTGTAACCGACCCGATGCTGGCAACCGGCGGTTCTGCAACGGCAGCCATCACCATGCTGAAAGAAAAAGGCGCAAAGAAGATCCACTTCATGTGCATCATCGCATCTCCGGAAGGAATCGAGAAAATGCATGAGGTTCACCCGGATGTCGATGTTTTCGTCGGAGCACTGGATGACCATCTGAACGAGCACGGCTACATTGTACCAAGCCTCGGCGATGCCGGAGACCGTATCTTCGGTACGAAATAAGAGCGGAAGCAAAGTACGTTAAGAAAACACAGGGGAAATGGGTATGAGCGATAAACGAGAGGATTATATTTCCTGGGATGAATATTTCATGGCAGTTGCCCAGCTTGCCGGTATGCGCTCGAAGGATCCGCACACACAGGTGGGAGCCTGCATTGTGAGCGAGGACAACAAGATTCTGTCCATGGGATACAACGGTTTCCCGAGAGGCTGCTCGGACGACGAGTTCCCGTGGGGAAAGACAAGTGAAAATCCGCTGGAAAACAAGTATCTTTACACAACGCACAGTGAACTGAACGCCATCCTGAATTACCGCGGCGGAAGCCTCGAGGGAGCCAAGCTGTATGTGACATTGTTCCCATGCAACGAGTGCTGCAAGGCGATTATCCAGGCGGGAATCAAAACGGTGATCTACGACTGCGACAAGTACGCGGACACCCCGTCCGTGATCGCATCGAAACGGATGATGAAGCGTCCGGAGTCACTTTTCAGAAATACCACCGCACAGGGCGGGAAATTACCATGTCCCTGTAGCAGAAAAGATAATAGAAGGAGCGCGCCTGAACGAACAGAAAGTTCAGACGCGCTTCGTCTGTATACACGAAAAGACAAGAAACGGGAGGGCACCATGGAGAGCAATTTCGAATGGATTACGGCAAACGGGGATATCGGCATCCGCTTTTTCCACAGCATCGACGACGGCGGCTACGGACCGGTGAACTTCCAGACACCAGAGTACGTCGATTACCTTGACGCCGCAGATTATGCACACGATATGATCGGAAACCTGAACGTCGGCATGAACTGCTGGATCGACTGGAACTTCCTCGTAGACAAAGACGGCGGCCCGCGCCACGTACCGATGGGATTCACCTCAGGTCTGATTGTGGATGATGATTTCCATTACCGCAAACCGATCATGTACCACTACATCGGCCATATTTCCAAATATATTGCTCCGGGTGCAAAACGCATCGGCTGGAGCAAATACGGAGCAAACCTGGATGTAACGGCCGCAGTCAATCCGGACGGAAGCTACGTTGTGATCCTGCTGAACCGCACAAAAGAGGATTCCGGCTGCTTCCTGCGTGTCAACGGACATATCATGCGTGTCGATCTTCCGGCAGAGACACTCAGCACGGTTGTAATCGAGAAATAAAAAGCAAAAATAAAAAATGCCTTCTGTGCAGAATGGAAACAGTCTGCGCAGAAGGCATTTTTGTAAGATACGATTTATTTTTGATCGGAATCGGAAGAATCTGAGTTTTTCTCTTCGGTTGAAGGCTTTGCCGGTGTATACGGCGCATCAACCGGAGACTCTTCCGGGGCCAGCTTTGTCAGCGCTTTGCGCAGCCGGTAGCCCGGGAAGTGGAAGACTTCGGCCTCGTCGATCTTCTTTTTCTGATATGGGATCGCCTGTCTCGTTTCCGGATCAATGTGGTCCATGTGGAAGTAAAACGCATCGTCATCCGGCAGGTGATGTTTTTCAAGACGACGGTTGGCGAAGTTGCGGCAGACCGTGCAGATAATGGCACAGACCGGAACGGCGATGATCATGCCAAAGACACCCCAGAAGCCGCCGCCGATCAGAATCGAGATGATGATAAGGAAGCTGGACACGCCGGTCGTCTCGCCGAGGATTTTCGGTCCTAAGAAGTTTCCGTCAAACTGCTGCAGGAGAACGACGAAAATCAGGAAATACAGTGCCTGCAGAGGGTCGATCAGAAGGATCAGCAGAAGACACGGAACGGCGCCGAGGAACGGGCCGAAAAACGGAATGATATTCGTCACACCGATGATTACGCTGACCAGCAGTGCGTACGGGGTGCCGATCAGGCTCGTCACAAGATAGCAGATGGCACCGATGATGATCGAATCGATGACTTTTCCAACAAGGAATCCGCTGAATTCCTGGTTCACATACTGGCAGTCGCGGATCACGGCATTTCCGTGATCCAGACCGAGCAGCGCGTAGACTGCTTTTTTCAGCTTGGCAATGTAGCTTTCCTTGTTGTACAGCATGTAGATCGCAACGATCGCGCCAAGCAGAATATTTTTGAAAAACGTAACCATGTTGACGAGCTGTCCGGAGAGGTTCAGAAGGAACGTACGGAGCATCGGCATCAGGTCATTGGTCAGCCAGTTGGAAAGCTTTGCGGAGAACATGGAGATGTACTGGTCTGCCGTCTGCTGCATCTCCGGGTAATTCGCCAGCACTTTTGTGGCAAAATCCTGAATGTTGTTTGCGTAGTTGGAGAAGTTGGAGACAATGTTTGTGATACTTGAGAACAGCTCCGGGATCAGGGTCGCAATGAGTCCGTACAGCGCGAAAAGCATGGCGACGTACGTCAGAAGAATCAAAAGCGCCCGTACAAGCTTTTTGCAGCGTACCGACTGTGTTTTTCCGTGGCGGGCGAAGAGTCTGACGATGATCCGCTGTTCTATGAAGTTAATGATCGGGCTGATCACATAGGCGAGAATCAGGGCTGCAATCAGGGGGGAGAGAATGTCGAGGACATTGTGAAAGGCGGTCCGCACAGAAGTCTGGTGGAAGAGCAGGTAGTAAAAATCATGGACGCTGCAAGTACCAGAAAGGCAGTAACGCCGGCCCGGACATATTTTCGGTAACGATCCAGTTTCATAAAAATGTAAATCCCCTTTCGAATTTTATTAACCTCTATTATACACATGCAATCCCCAAAATACAACCGCAACCACACTTGCGGGAAAAAAAGGAAACTGCTATACTGGAAAAGCAGATTTAGAAAAAGGAGATAACAAATTTGAAGATAAAAATGCCGCCAAGCGTAAATATGGTAATCGATTCCCTGCATGCGAAAGGCTTCGAGGCGTACGCGGTCGGAGGCTGTGTGCGCGATACGATTCTTGCGCGGGAGCCGGACGACTGGGATATTACAACCTCTGCTTCCCCACAGCAGGTAAAAGAAATTTTTGACCGCACCGTGGATACGGGACTGGAGCACGGAACGGTAACAGTTCTGGCCGGAAGCGGCGCGCACGAGGTCACGACGTACCGCATCGACGGAGAGTATGAGGACGGCCGCCATCCGAAAGAAGTGGTCTTTACCTCCAGCCTCGCCGAGGATCTGCGCCGCCGTGATTTTACGATCAATGCGATGGCATACAACAACGAAGAGGGGCTTGTGGATCTGTTCGATGGAATCAGGGATTTACAGCGCAAAGTCATCCGCTGTGTCGGAAATCCGACCGAGCGGTTCAGTGAGGATGCACTGCGGATCCTGCGTGCCCTCCGCTTTTCCGCACAGCTCGGCTTCAAACTTGATCCGGCAACACTGGATGCCATCATAGCACTCGCGCCGACGCTTGAAAAAATCAGCGCCGAGCGGATCCGTGTGGAACTGAATAAACTGCTGATCTCGAAGCGGCCGGAGTACATGGAGGCCGTCTATGAGGCGGGTATTACAAAAATTGTGCTGCCGGAGTTTGATGAACTGATGAAAACGCCGCAGAACAATCCGCACCACTGCTATAATGTCGGTGAGCACACGATTGCCGCTCTGCAGCACGTTCCGGCAGATCCGATTCTGCGCTGGACGATGCTGCTCCACGACATTGCAAAACCGGCGTGCCGCACAACGGATGAGCCGGCATCGATCATTTTAAAGGCCACGCACCGGCGGGGGAGAAAATGGCGAAAGCGATTCTGCGCCGTCTGAAATTCGACAACGAAACCATCCGCAAGGTCGCAGCATTGATCCGCTGGCATGACTGCCGCATGGCTCCGGAGAAACCGGTGATCCGCCGTATTCTGAACAAACTCGGCCCGGAGCTGTTCGAAAAACTGATGATCGTGCAGGAAGCCGATACGATGGCCAAAAGCCTGTACCAGCGGGAGAAAACCCTGGAACGGATCGGAAAGGTAAGGGAGTGCGTCAGAGAAATTCTCGATAACGGCGACTGCTTTACGTTGAAAATGCTGGCCGTTTCCGGCAAAGATCTGATGGAACTCGGTGTCCCAAAAGGCCCGAAAATCGGCGAATGCCTGAACGCGGCGCTGGAAGAAGTGATGAAAGATCCGGCGAAGAATACAAAAGAATACCTGACAGAGTACGTAAAAACACTGCTGTAAAGCCAAAACGGCAAACAAAAGAGAGCCGGGGACAGAACAATCCGTCCCCGGCTCTCTTTTGTTTTTTGCTGGTTTTATACGTTCAGATCACGCAGCAGATCCGCATACCAGCAGAACACATGGGCAATGCGGTACAGTTCGCTCTCCTTGGAGACGGTGCGCCACAGCTCTTTATAGCTGTGCAGCCACCGTTCGAGATCTCCGGCGAGTGCAAAACAGTCTTCTTTCTCCGGCAGAGTACCCTCGGAAAGAAGGGAAGCGCGCAGGAACGGCAGCAGGCGGTTCAGCACTTTCAGGCCGTCTGCGGCGAGCAGGTACGCATAGATCATCGGACGGTTCTCCGGGCGGACGGTGCCGGCTTTCTCGTACAGAACGGCGCAGAGCGCGTCGATTGAAGCATTTGCTGCATCCGCATCGCCTTCCGCGCAGGAGCGGAGCAGTTCGGCAGCCTCTTCTTTGTCCTGATGCAGTTCGAGTGCTTCCTGTACCATAACGGCAGTGCGCCACGGATACGCATCCTGATGGCAGAGAAGATCGAGCACGGAAACGAGTTTTCCAGAAGCATCACCAAATTCCAGCACGGAAATCTGGCGGTTGATTTCCTCCTCCGGCAGAATGCTGCATTCCAGGAGAACGCCGCGCCGTAGATCATGCCGATGCGGGAGAAGTCCGGGTGATTGATGTGGCCGTAATCGCCCCAGTCAGTGTTCAGAAGTCCCATCGCATGGCATTCGTGGCCGTAGCGTGCCATTCTGGAAATGTTTTCATACGCCTCATGATACTTGTTGATGAGCTGGTTCCATCCCTGTACGCCCGGGCACACATACAGATGCTCGGCACCGGAATTGGCAAGGCGGGTCAGACGCTCCGATGAAACATTTGACGCATAATCCAGTGGAGGCAGATCAGGTTCTTCGGCAGGAGATGATAAACTTCCGGCTCCTGGCTGATGACATCACTCCAGAACATCGGCGTGCGGCCGGATTCAGTGATATAGTTGGCAAGCTCTGTCACAAACTCGGTGTAGATGACGGTGGTTCCCTTTTCCTCGACGAGTGCGCGGGAAGCCCCTTTTCCAAGGTCAAACGTTTCATCCGCGCAGAGATTGAAATACTTCGAGGAGAAGAGCTGCATATATTCGGAAAGAATGTGTTTGGCAAGGGAGAGGCTCTCCGGGTTTGTGATATCGAGCGTATGGTGCGCCTGGCGGTCATAGAAGGAGAACGGAGCCGAAGCAGAGCCTTCCAGTTCGCACAGATGTGCATACGATTTCGTGCAGAGCAGCTTGTACAGATGGCCGAAGCTTGCAAGCGACGGAACGAGATCAATGCCAAGTCCCTTGCAGTAGCGGTCCAGCTCGAGGATGTCCTCTGCAGTGAGCGGCGTATCGTCGCGCCACATCTCGGTCAGATCATCGAAGAGATAGCTGTGCTCGATGTAGAGCTGAAGCTGATTGATTTTATAGAAGCTCAAGGTGTCGGCAAGCTGTTTCAGATAGGAAAGCGTCGGAACACGTCCGCGGGTCACATCGTGGTAGAAGCCGCGGTTTTCCATGGCCGGTTTGTCGGAGATCAGGACGGTTGGAAGAACAGCACCTGCCTGGCGGATCATCTGACGGAGTGTCTGCACGCCGTAGAGAACGCCGCTTTCCAGAGATCCGCAGATCGTGATGTTTTCTGGTGTGACAGCGAGGGTATAAGCCTCACGGGATAATTCCGGAGAGGCAGTCAGATAGATCAGGTGTGATCCCACCGGCTGATGACGGCGGCAGATGGCAGGACGGAATCCCGTCTGTGTCTCAATCTCCTGCTGCAGAAGCTGTGCTGCAGAAAAAAGCTCAGCCGGGCTCTCGGAATCGAGAAAAATGCGGCTGTCATAGTGAATTGTAAAGGTGCCCTCTCCGTAGGAAAGGGAAGATGGCTGTGGTAAGAAAATCATAAAAACCCTCCTTAAAATAAAATGATTTTAGAGAACCCCATAACAGGTGTTTTTCATCCTGTCAAGTTTGGAATATTTTACCATGCGGTGAAATTAAAAACAATAAAATAAGAGAAAAAGAAAACACTTTCAACATTGCTTTTGGGATGAAAGAAAAAACAGAAACCAGTATGCATGGCACAGGGCGGATACGCATACATTGAATCGTGACCCCAAAAACGATCACAACAGGGAAAGGAGTCAGGCTCTTGTATGATTATGGATTGAGTGTGCTGTCCCATTACGGTCTTACGGCTTCCGGCACAATGCGGGTGCGGGGCGCTTTATTGTGCCACACCGAACAGGGGGATAAGCTGATCAGCGAGTTCGGGACGGCGGCAGAAAAACTGGAGCAGCGGTATCTTCTACAGTGCCGCATCACGGAGTCGGGGCTCCTGCGGTGCGATCAGATTCTGCGGAACGAAGAGGGAGCGCTTGCAACGCGCGGGGACGACGGAGGAACGTACATTGTGCGGAACTGGTACCCGGGCCGGGAATGTGAGACGGGAAACAGTGAGGATCTTATCCGCGCCTCGGACGCGCTGGCGCGGCTACATACGGCAGCTCATCTGCCGGTGAAAATGGAGTACCGGAGGGAATCCCTCGTGGAGGAGTGCATCCGCCACAATGTGGAAATTCGAAAGATCCGAAAGTATTTGCAGACAAAAAAGAAGAAAAATGAGTTCGAAAAACTGCTGCTGGCAAGCGCCGGTCCGTATCTGGAACAGGGAGAGCGGGCGACCGCGGAAATGAAAGCTTCTTCCTATGAAAAACTGCGGCAGCGGGCGGACGAAGAAGGCGCCGTCTGCCACGGGGAATTCAGCCAGCACAATATTCTGCTGGAAAACGGCAGAGGCGAAACGGCGGTCAATTTCGACAAGTGGAACTTCGATCTCCAGGTGGCAGATCTTGGCTATTTTATGCGGAAAATTCTGGAAAAACACGGCTGGAGCGAGCGCGCGGCAGAACGGATTTTAAACGCCTACAGCGCCAGACGGCCGCTCGATGAGGGGGAAATCGAGACACTCCGCCTCTATCTTCCTATCCGTGGAAATACTGGAAACTGGCAAACCGCTACTACGGAAGCAGAAAATCGTGGATATCCGGGCGGAATACGGAGAAACTAAAAACACTCAATGCGCAGCAGGCAGACTGGCTGCGGTTTGTTAAGGGATCCTTCTTTTAACCGTGCGGTGGAAAAGAGTCTGTTTTGGGCAGAAATCGCCATAAAACCGCTGGTATGGGGGACTTTTTTCTTGACAAGAGAGACGCATTAGTATATAAATATATACAGCTACGCGAAAAAGCCGGTCAACGTAACAGACTGATCATCCGGAAGAAAAACAGCCGGCAGGGCAGGTCGTGTGTATCAGCGGGCCCGCGTACCATGTAAAAAACAAATGTAAGATACAGGAGGAGTAAAACTCATGAACAAAACAGAATTAGTTGCAGCTATGGCTGAGCAGACAAATTTATCCAAAAAAGATGCAGAGGCTGCTTTAAAAGCATTTATCGATGTAGTATCTGAAGAATTAAAGAAAGGTGAGAAAGTTCAGCTGGTAGGCTTTGGTACCTTCGAAGTATCCGAAAGAGCAGCAAGAGAAGGAAGAAATCCGCAGACTGGCGAGACCATGGAAATCAAAGCTTCCAAAACTCCGAAATTCAAAGCAGGAAAAGCTTTAAAGGACATGATGAACTAAGTAAAAATCTATGCGCTTAGATAAATTTTTAAAAGTATCAAGACTGATCAAGCGGCGTACCGTAGCCAATGAAGCCTGTGATGCAGGCCGTGTCCTCGTCAACGACAGACCGGCAAAAGCATCCGCACAGGTCAAGGCAGGAGATGTACTGGAAATTCAGTTCGGAAGTAAATCCGTCAGGGTAGAAGTGCTGAATGTGCAGGAAACCGTGAAAAAAGAAGAAGCACAGGAGCTTTACCGCTACTTATAAGAAGTGCGGCAGGATTCATGTGCAGCGAATAAAAAGAGAAAACCTTCATATAATGGGTGTATAGACCATTGTATGGAGGTTTTGTCATGGGAGAGATGAACGAACAGGCGCACCGCCTTTTACTGGAACAGCGGAAAACACTTTCTCTTGGCGGCGTGCAGGATGTGAAAAGCTTTGATGAGAACGAAGTTCTGCTCGTGACCGTCTGCGGTGTTCTTACCATCCGCGGAAAAGAGCTGCATGTGGGCCGCCTGGAGCTGGAAAAGGGAGAGGCGGATATCGAAGGCAGCATCGACAGCCTGGTCTATACGGAACATGGGCCGCTGCAGAAGAAGGGGTCTGCGCTTGCGCGGCTGTTCCGGTAAAAATGAGTGCGTATGTCACCCGGGAGCTGATTCTGCTCGCCTGTTCCATCTGGCAGGGGGCAGTCCTGGGGTTCTGGTACGATCTGATCAAGACAGCGCGGAAACTGATCCGCCACAGCCATGCGGCGGTATCAGCAGAGGACCTCTGCTACTGGATTGCGGCAGCGCTGTATCTGTTTGTACGGATTTACGGAGAGAACAGCGGCATTCTCCGCGGGTATCTGTTTGGCGGCATCCTTGGGGGCGCTGCGTTGTACCACGCATCGTTTGGACGCTTTCTTCCGGAACTTCTGGCAAAGGGAATCAAAAAAGCAGGGCGAATCCTCGCTTTTCCAGGAAAATGGCTGGTAAAAAGTATGAAAAACGGAGAAAAAGGTTGAAATTTCATGGGAAGAACGGTAAGATGTAACTACACATGTAAGAACAAAAGAAACAAGTCTGCGGACGAAAAACAACAGATAGTTTGGCTGCAGACGGTTGGAAAATAGAAAGCAAGGGTAAAGAAAAGAATGAAAGAAAGGGAAGAAAAGAATTCTGGCCGAAAGAAAAAAGTCAGAAAGAAGAGCCGTACAACAGAGTTCTCAATTACCGTAGTCCTGTGCTGCCTGGTTGCAGTCCTTACCGTAAAGGGAATCAGCTTCAGCAGAAGGTCAATGCAAATGCATCCCGTCTTTCCAGTCTGGACAGCCAGATTGAAGAGGAGAAGCAGCGCACCGATGATATTACCGCCTTGAAAGAATACATGCAGACCGATGAGTACATAGAAAAAACGGCAAGAGAAAAACTTGGCATGGTAAAGGATAATGAGATTTTATTTAAAGAATCCCAGTCGAAATAAACAAAACAGATAAAGAAAGGGCATGATTTCGCAGTCCCCTTTGAAGTCCAGAACAAAGAGAGGAGGAGCGGAACATGCCGGAGTGGATCATTGCCATGTTCCTGATCGGCGCATTGCTGTCAGCAGGGGACATGGCTAAAATTTTTTTGGAAGCCAGAAGAAGCCGCCGGGAAGCGGCCGTCTATGACAATCATCCGCAGAAACTGCAGATGGAGCACTACGCCGATTCGTTCCGCGTTCTGGCAGAGAGCTTTTACCAGATGCCGTCAAAAAGTGTGATGCCGGAGACGGGCCGGGTGGACAAGATTCTGGAAAAAGAACAGCAGGAAGTCTGTAGCCGCTGTGCGAAGGCGTCGTGGTGCTGGGAGCAGTACGGAAACCTGACGCGCGAGCGGTGCCAGGAACTTCTTCAGACAATCGCCGACGGGGATGAGGACGAGATCAGCCGTGCAAAAGGCGAATGGAACGCCTCCTGCCTGAACGGCTCCCGCTTTCTGGAACTGTTCTGGAACCGCTACCAGCAGGAACGCCAGACGGCGCTCTGGTCGGGGCGTGTGGCGGAGAGCCGCCGCGTGGTGGCAGAACAGTTAAGTGAAGTCGCCGGGATTATGGACCGCGCCGCGTGTGATCTGTACAGCCTCAACAGTCTGCCGGACGAGCTCTCGGAAAAAATCTGCCGCCAGATGAAGAAAAACGGGGCTTTCGTCCAGAAAATCTGGCTCCAGGAGCGGCCGAAAGAGCATTTACAGATCTATATGACGGTCAAAGCGGGCCGTCACTGCCGGATCACGCTTCGCCAGACGGCGGAACTGATCGGTTCCCTGTGCGGAATCCCGATGGTTGCGGTACGCGACGGGGCACAGGTCTTAAGCGGAGAATACCAGACGGTGCTGTTTCAGGAGGATGTGAAATTCCAGGTTCTCTACGGTGTGGGACGCATCACCAAGGAGCAGGAGAGTATCTCCGGGGATAATTACAGTGTGCTCTGCGAAAACGGCCAGTTTGTCCTCTGCCTGTCGGACGGCATGGGTTCCGGGATCGAGGCAAACAGGGAGAGCGAGACGGTGGTGGAGCTGTTTGAACAGTTCCTGCGCGCCGGATTCCCGCGGATCATGGCGGCACGGATGATCAATTCGATGCTTCTGCTGCAGCCAAAGGAAGGGATGTTTTCCACGTTTGATGTTGCTTCGATTAATCTCTACACAGGCGTCTGCAGCTTTTTGAAAGGAGGTGCATCGCCGACGTTCCTTAGGCGGGATACGTGGGTGGAGGTTGTGGAGTCGACCAGTCTTGCCGCAGGTCTCGTTTCCCAGACGGATTTTGATACCACAACGAAAAAGCTGTACGACGGTGATTACCTTGTGATGATGACGGACGGAGTGCTGGACGCGCTGCCCGGGGACAGGACGGAGCAGATGAAGCAGCTTCTTCTCGAAGTGAAAAACAGCGAGCCGCGGGAATTTGCCCGGGAGCTTTTGGAACGCGTGCTGCGCCTCGGCGGCTGCCGCGCACGGGATGATATGACGGTTCTGGTCGCAGAATCTGGAAAAATAGGAGTAAAAACGAAGGATGAACGAGAGAAAGTAAGAGACCTTTAGAGGCTAAA
>ENA-OQBJ01000313-OQBJ01000313.1-human-gut-metagenome-genome-assembly--contig:-NODE-313-length-26239-cov-2.996170_pt1 | contig 26239 bp, 29 predicted proteins | sample MGYA00242743_ERZ504545 | MGnify/ENA primary metagenome ERZ504545 (study PRJEB26092, sample SAMD00036252) | human gut metagenome | host: Homo sapiens | study: EMG produced TPA metagenomics assembly of...
ATGCAAACGTGGACGCTCTAGTTGGAAAACGTAACAGTTAGAACGCTAACGGTAAGATTGACTTCGCAGATAAGAGCGTAACTGAAAACACTCGTGTTTCTTATCCTATCCACCACATCGAAAACAATCGTGAAACCTAACTTCTAAGGGTCCTCACGCTAAACAAGTTATCTTCTTGTCTGCTGATGCATTCGGTGTATTGCCTCCAGTATCTATCTTGAATCCTGCACAGGCTCAGTACTACTTCTTGTCTGGATTTACTGCTAAGTTGGCTGGTACAGAACGTGGTATCACTGAACCGACTCCGACATTCTCTGCTTGCTTCGGTGCTGCTTTCTTGAGCTTGCATCCTACTAAATATGCAGAAGAACTGGTTAAGAAGATGGAAATGACTGGTGCAAAAGCATACTTGGTTAACACTGGTTGGAACGGAACTGGCAAACGTATTTCTATCCGTGATACTCGTGGTATCATCGACGCTATCCTGGATGGTTCTATCGAAAAAGCTCCTACTAAGACTATTCCTTACTTCGATTTCGTTGTTCCGACAGAATTGCCGGGTGTTGATCCGAAGATCTTGGATCCGCGTGACACTTACGCTGATGCTGCTGAATGGACTAAGAAAGCTGAAGACTTGGCTGGACGTTTCATCAAGAACTTCGCTAAGTTTACAGGTAACGAAGCTGGTAAGGCTTTGGTTGCTGCTGGTCCGAAATTGTAATTCAGACTTACAAAATCTTAAATATGAAAGCGGTTTCCTTCGGGAAGCCGCTTTTTTTGTATCTTTGGTCGTAGTTTTAATTCGTAAATCTAATTTATTATGAGAAAGTCTATTCATCTTCTATCCATTCCAGTTGTGGCTTGTTGCTTGTCGTGTACTTCCGGAAAGGTGCTTCCGCCTGAACCGATTCTTCCTGTGCCTGAACCTAAGCAGGTGGAATGGCAGCAGATGGAAACGTATGCTTTTATCCATTTTGGCCTGAATACTTTTAATGACCGGGAATGGGGATATGGAGATACGGATCCGAAAACGTTTAATCCGACGAATCTGGATTGTGAGCAATGGGCGCAGACACTGGTAAAAGCTGGTATGAAAGGAGTGATTCTTACTGCCAAACATCACGACGGATTCTGTTTGTGGCCGTTTGAAGGTACAGACTATAGTGTAAAGAACTCTCCGTGGAAAAACGGACAGGGAAATGTGGTGAAAGAATTGTCGGAGGCTTGTAAGAAATATGGACTTAAGTTTGCTGTTTATCTTTCGCCATGGGATCGCCATCAGGCTAATTATGGTACGCCTGAGTATTTGCCTTACTTTTATGCGCAGCTACGTGACTTGCTGACGAACTACGGACCTGTATTTGAAGTATGGTTTGACGGTGCTAATGGTGGTGACGGATGGTATGGTGGTGCCAAGGATATACGTACCATTGATCGCAAGAACTATTATAATTATCCTCGTATTTATGAAATGCTGGACAGTATTCAGCCTCAGGCTATCATTTTCTCGGATGGAGGACCTGGTTGCCGTTGGTAGGTAACGAGAAAGGTTTTGCTGGAGCTACCAACTGGTCATTCCTGCGAAAGGGAGAGGTGCATCCGGGATATGATAAGAACTATGAATTGCAGTATGGACATCCGGATGGAAATCAGTGGGTGCCTGCAGAGTGTGATGTGTCTATCCGTCCGGGATGGTTCTATCATCCGGAGGAAGATGACAGAGTAAAAAGTCCGGATCAGCTGGTGGATTTGTATTACCGCAGTGTGGGGCATAATGCCACTTTGTTGTTGAACTTCCCAGTAGACCGGAGAGGGCTGATTCATCCGGTAGATTCTGCCAATGCGGTTCGTTTTCATGAGATGATTCAGCAGCAGTTGAAGACAAATCTGGTGGCAGGAATGACTCCCAAGGTTTCAAATGAACGTGGAGGAGATTTTGTGGCATCTGCCTTGACCGATGATAATTTTGATACTTACTGGGCTACGGAAGACGGGGTAACTACAGCTGATATCGAGTTCTCGTTTGATACGCCTACTCGGATGAACCGTATGATGCTTCAGGAATATATTCCGTTGGGACAGCGTGTAAAGGCATTTGTGGTGGAATATCTTGATAAAGATACATGGCTTCCGGTGAAACTGAATGAAGAAACGACTACCATTGGATACAAACGTCTGTTACGTTTTGAAACGGTGGAAACAAAGGGTATACGTATCCGGATTACAGATGCGCGTGGTCCGCTTTGTTTGAGCAGTGTGGGAGTGTATGATGCAGGCAATGTGTCTGATTCATTTGTAGAGAAGGTGGAAGACATTGAATCTTTGCCTTATCTTTTGCCGGATGTTAAAGCCGATGAGGCGGCAAAGGCTTCTGACAAGCAGGCGCAGACGACTTGTTTTGTAGAAGGTGACCGTTTGTTGATTGAACTTCAAGAGGAGCGACTGGTTTCTTCTCTTCATTTCTTGCCTGATCAGGGTGAACCTAACAAGGGTCTGATTGCCAATTATGAAATACGTGTCGGCGTGAGCAGGATGCAGTGAATCAACTGGTCAAATCGGGTGAGTTCTCAAATATACAGAACAATCCGGTGATGCAGTCGGTATTCTTTACTCCGGTAAAAGCCCGTTATATAGAGTTGAAGGCTACGCGTATGATTCGTGCGGGCGAACCGATGGGATTTGCCGAATTAGGGGTGAAATAACTAGGTGAAAATAAGAGTTTATGAAAAAAGTAATTTATTCAATGTTAGGAGCAGGGTTATTGTGCCTCTCCAGCTGTGGTGGACAGACGCAGACGGAACAGACCCCTGCGGTTGATAAATCTTCGGCTAAAAATCAGGTGATTGAAACTATCATGACGCGACGGAGTGTGCGAAAATATCTGCCGCAGCCGGTAAACCGTGATACAATGCAGATGATTCTGGACTGTGGTATTCATGCACCCAACGGACAAAATAAGCAGTCATGGGCAGTACGCGTGGTAGACAATCCGGAGTTTATCAATGGTATTACGGAGGTGTATAAGAAGTTGAATCCCAAAATGGCAGAAGATCCGGGATTCAAGAATATGTTCCGCAATGCACCTACGGTAGTATTTATAGCCAACGATACTTCGTATGACATGTCGCAGATAGACTGTGGACTGTTGGGAGAAAATATGATTCTTTCGGCTTGGTCAATGGGTATCGGTTCCTGCTGTTTGGGAAGCCCCATACGCTTTATGAAGACAGAGCCTCAGGCAGCAGACTATCTGAAGCGTCTGAATATACCTGAAGGCTATGAATTGTTGTATTGCATAGCCTTCGGATATCCAGATGAGTCACCGGCAGCAAGCCGCGTGATGCATCGAAAGTGATGTTTGTGGAGTAATCTATTTATCGCGCTCCTAAATCGTCATAAGAAGATTGTAGAATCGCTTTCCCCAGTTCTGTGCGTCGTTCGTTCGGAGCTGGGGATTCTATTAATGTCTTGCCGGAATTGTTATCAATCAGTGTGGTACCGGTACTGTCGCGGAAGGCAAATCCGTTGTTATAGGTATAGTAAGCAAACGGGTACTTGTAGTTTTTACCTAACACGTTACGGCTGAAGTTGAATTCCTTATGGCTGATTCCCAATTGTGCCAGCAGGGTAGCGGCCATATCACTTTGGTTCATCAGTTTGTTAATGACCATAGGCTGCTTAATGGCGCCTCCTAACCATAGCATCGGAATGTGGTGGATACGTGGGTCATGCACCAGTCCTTCTTCCGGATAATAGTAGCCATGGTCTGGCAGACACACGATGAGTAAGTTCTTCCATTGAGGAAGCGTCTTGAGTTTGTCGATAAATTTCCCCAGACAATCGTCAGTGAAAGCAAAAGCATTAGGAATTTTCTCTTTCAGGCGATGGTAGGTACCTCAAACGGCTCATGGCTGCTCAGGGTGAGGAAGGCCGTATGCCAGGCTGGTCAGTATCCCGTTCTTTTATCTGGCTGTAGAGGTACTCAAAAGTAATGTCATCGTTTACTCCCCATGGGTTTTTCCGTTCTTCCATGCTGAAATCTACATCTGCTGTCAACTGTTGGTATCCGCTGCCCAGCAAATAACTCTTCATGTTGGTGAAGTTGATGTCACCTCCATACAGGAAATCTGTGGCATAGCCTTGTTCCCGCAGTTTCCCGGCAATAGAAGGCAAGGTGCGGCTTTTGGCGGGAGATTTCATGACGGAAACCGTCGGGAAGCTTTGGTATCCGCTGAAGGTACAGACCGTACCTCGGTCGGTTCGGAAACTGTTGGCATAACAATTAGTAAAGAAGACTCCTTCCTTGCTCAGGCGCTCCAGATTCGGACTGACACCGGGTATTCCTCCTAATGATTCTACGAATACTCCTCCAAAACTTTCCATGAGGATAATCAATACATTAGGACGGTTGGTGGTAAGTAATGAAACTTCATTCTCTCCTGTATCAGCATACAATCCTTCGAATAAACTTGCCCGTTTTTCTTCATCGAAGAAATTGAACTGCTGGGAAAAGTCGGTGGTTTTGCTGATGGAAGACAACAGACTGAAGTCCGGATTGATGGCGGAATGATTCAGAAATTCGTCATTGCAGAAATAGGCTTGTCCTACGTTGCTGGTTGATTCGGTTACACCTCCTCGTATGACGATAAAGATAACTCCTCCCAAAAGCAGAGTTATCAAACTGCCTGTGATACGCTTCTGGACTTGTGGCAGACAGTCTGGTGTGATCTTACATAATCCCCATGTCACCAAGGCTGATAAGATGAGGATACACAGCAGTCGTATCAGAATAAATCCAAAGGATACACTGGCCATGGCATTCTTCGGAGAATCCAGGTAGAGGAAGATGGAAGCATCTAATTTGAATCCCCAAAATGGATACAAAGCCATATCGCCGATGAAGATAAGTGTGGTAGCCAGACTGATTAAAACGTAGTAGCCGATAAGTATCTTTTTCAACGGGAAACGGCGGAACCATATACTGCAAAGAATGGCCAGCCAGGGGATGGCCGTCAGGTATCCGGTGGTTGCTGCGTCAAGCGTAAAGCCATGGAACAATACCCGAAGGTAGTCTATGAAAGCTGTTCCCTTCTCGCATGCACCGTTATAGAGCATAAAGACAGGTTTCTGAAGCAGGAAGTAGCCCAGTATGCTGGCGAAAAAACATCCCAGATATGTAAGTCTCTTTTTCATCTGTTTAAGTTTTTGATTATTTACGTCCGAAGTCAGCAGGGACTTCTCCCCATACGTCAGTCTCCCACTTGAGCAGGGGAGTGGTATAAGTGTTTTCCTTCAGCCATTTTTCTGCCCGTTCAATTAACTGGAAGAGTGCTTCTGTTTTCTCGGTTCGTTCCAGTTTGGTCTTGCATTTTCTTTGCTTCACCCAAGAGAGGGCATTACGACTGTCGGAGTAGATAGGCATGTTCAGGTTCTTTTGTTTAAGAAGTGCCAGTCCATGGACTATGGCCAGAAATTCTCCGATATTGTTGGTACCGTAAACTGGTCCGAAATGGAAGATTTCCTGTCCTGTCAGCAGGTATACTCCGCGATATTCCATGGGGCCAGGGTTACCGCTACAAGCAGCATCTACTGCCAGACAGTTTAAATTGAAGTTTTCGGGGAGTTGTGCCTCAGGCTTTTCTAAAGATGATGCACGGTGGCGGTTCATGTATTGATGTGCAGGAGTCGCGAAAGCATGTTCAGCTTCCTCTTGTGAATCGAATGACTTATATATGGCTCCTTTATAGCCTTGTATTTGCAGTTGGCAATCGGTCCACGAAGAATAGATGCCCGGATTCACTCCTTTCCAGACTACGTAGAATTTTTTTTTAGCCATAAGATGGTCTTTAAAAGAAAGTAGGCTGTGCAAAAAGAGTGTGGTTTACCCCTTTGCCAGCCACTTGATATACAAGATTGTGATTACATGCGCTCAGGTACTTCGATACCCAGCAAGCCCATAGCCAGCTTGACTACTTTGCCTACATTTTGGCTCAAGGCGAGACGGAATATTTTCAGAGCTTCATTTTCTTCACGCAGAATGCTGAAGTCATGATAGAACTGGTTGTATTCTTTTACCAGGTCGTAAGCATAGTTTGCCAGAATAGACGGATTGTAATCTGTTCCGGCTTGTTTCACTACGTTGGTAAAGTCTGCCAGCATTTGAATCAGACCTTCTTCTTTTGTACTCAGTTCAATACCGCTTGGGATGACAGCCGGGATGCTGAGTCCAGCTTCTGTAGCTTTACGCAGAATAGACTGGATACGTGCGTATGTATATTGGATGAACGGACCTGTGTTTCCGTTGAAGTCAATAGATTCTTTCGGGTTGAAAGTCATGTTTTTGCGTGCATCCACTTTCAAGATGAAATATTTCAAGGCGCCCAAACCTACGATGCGTGCGATGTCGTCTGCCTCTTCCTGAGTCAGTCCGTCCAGTTTGCCCAGTTCGTTGCTGGTTTCCTTGGCAGTTTCAATCATGGCTCCATCAGGTCGTCAGCGTCTACTACTGTACCTTCACGGCTCTTCATCTTACCTTCCGGCAGTTCCACCATACCGTAAGAGAAGTGTACGAGGTCTTTACCCCATTCGAAGCCCAACTTGTCGAGCAGAATAGACAATACCTGGAAGTGATAGTTCTGTTCGTTACCTACCACATAAATCATCTTGTTGATAGGATAATCTTGGAAGCGCAGTTTGGCAGTACCGATGTCCTGTGTCATGTATACAGAGGTACCGTCACCACGGAGCAGCAATTTGTGGTCTAATCCTTCCGGAGTCAGGTCGGCCCATACAGAACCGTCTTCCTTGCGATAGAACAATCCTTTTTCCAGCCCTTCCATTACCTTTTCTTTTCCTTCAAGGTAAGTCTGTGATTCGTAGTATATCTTGTCGAAGCTTACTCCCATCATCTTGTAGGTTTCATCGAAACCTGCATATACCCAGTCGTTCATCTTCTTCCATAGGGCGCGTACTTCCGGGTCGTTTGCTTCCCATTTGCGAAGCATTTCGCGTGCTTCCAGCATCAACGGAGAATTAGCTTCGGCTTTTGCCTTTGCTTCTTCTTCGTTCATTCCTTCAGCCTGATATTGAGCCATCAGTTCTTTCACTTCAGCTTTGTAGTGCTTGTCGAAAGCTACATAGTAATCACCAATCAGGTGGTCGCCTTTCTTGCCTGATGATTCAGGAGTTTCACCGTTGCCATATTTCAACCAGGCCAGCATGGACTTACAGATGTGGATACCCCGGTCGTTTACGATGTTTGTTTTTACCACCTTGTTACCGTTGGCAGCCATGATGTTAGCCAGCGCACTTCCCAGCAGGTTGTTACGCACGTGACCCAGGTGAAGCGGCTTATTGGTATTAGGAGAAGAATATTCAATCATGACAAGTGGCGCATTGTCGTCTGCTTTCTGTATACCCCACTGGTTATCGGTGTGGATACGGTTCAGCAGTTCAATCCATACGTCAGATGCAATGGTCAGGTTCAAGAAACCTTTAATTACGTTATAGTTTGCGATGGCCGGTTCATTCTGTTTCAAGTATTCCCCAATTTCTTGTGCAGTTTGTTCCGGGCCCTTTTTAGACATCTTCAGGAAAGGAAAGACAACCAGTGTCAGGTGGCCTTCAAACTCTTTCTTTGTTTTCTGAAGTTGAACCATTTTGGCAGGAACTTCCTGATTGTATAAGGTCTTTATACCGTTCAGGATAGATTCGGTCAGTTTATCTTCTATTTTCATGTGTATATAGTTTATGTAATTATCCTATCTTAACCGTACAAAGATAGTGATTTTTACGCTTTTCCTGCCGCTCCGTTGCGTATTATTACATATTCTTTCTCCATTCCGACGGAGAGACCCCTTCCTGAAGTTTGAATTGTTTGCTGAAGTGAGCTAAATCAGTGAAGCCTATTCGTTCGGCTATTTCTGACAAATTGCGCTTCGGAGGTTGTGTCATTAATAGTTTGGCTTCTTCTATGCGTAAGTGATTAAGCCATAAATTAAAGTTTAGTCCATAGGTATGATTGATGTAGTTTGACAGGTAGGTCCTGTTAATACCTATGGTTTTGCATAGTTCAATGATGGTAAGCCTGGAGTTTAAGAACCCTTTCTGTTTAATCCATTCTTCCAATCTACCTTTGATCATTTCATTCTTTTTCATAGTTTCCTTATTTTTCCCGAATGTAGTAAGTTTTAGAAATTTATGAAAAAGACAAAAAACAACTTTACGGAGTATGTGTTATATTCAGTGACTAAATGGTAAAAAAAATGGATTATCTGGCCTGAATTTACTTATAAATAAGTGTGGAAAGATAGTTCTCGGAGAGGACCTCGTTAGCAATGTCAAGTAGTTGTGTTGAGGTCAGTGCTTCAATCCTTTTGAATACTTCTTCTTTTTCTTCGTAAGTATGATAATGCAGAAAGCATTTGCCCATGTTGAGTGCATTATTTTCAAAATTGTCTCCAGCAACTCCTATCTGTCCGATGATTTGTTTTTTAGCAGCTGCGAGTTGTAGAGAGGTCAGTGCATTTTCCCTAATTTTTTTAAGTTCCTTATGTACTAATGAAATACAATGATCTGTATCATGCAGGTCACAACCAAAATAGATACAGAATGTACCTGTATCTGTATACGATGTGAGATTGGATTCTACATTATAAACCAATCCTCTTTTTTCGCGTAAAGAGATGTTGAGCCGGCTGTTCATGCCAGGGCCTCCGAGAATATTATTAAGCAGGTACAAACCTGTACGCCGTTCATCATAAGCGTGGTACCCTCTTCCTCCAATCATGACATGTGCTTGGTGAGTGTCCTTGTGAATGGTTAGTTGGTTAGGTTTGTAGGCAGGAGGAAGCATGCGCGCTTCTTTTATTCTTTCAAAGCGGGGAATATCTGCAGTCACTTTCTCAAGCGTACGGATTACTTTCTGGAAAGGAATATCTCCTTGAACGAAAAATATCATGTTTTCCAGTTGGTAGTGGGAATGAACGAAATGTTGCGCGTCTTCGCTTGTGAACTGGCGTAAAAGTTCTGGATTACCAAGTATGTTTCTGCCTAGCGGATGGTTCGGGAAAATCAGTTCTTCAAAATCGTCAAAAATAAGTTCCGCAGACTATCCTCATAACTTTGGATTTCGTCGATAATGACTTCTACCTCTTTTTCGATTTCATTAGCTGGAAACACACTGTGGAAAACAATATCGGTCAGTAATTCCGCAGCCCGGTTGAAATGTTCTTTTAAAAAAGCACTGTAAATGACAGTTTCCTCCTTATTGGTATAGGCATTCAGGTCACCTCCCACATTCTCCATGCGATTAAGAATGTGCCAGGCTTTTCGCTTTTCTGTACCTTTAAAAATCAGGTGCTCTACAAAATGGGCCATACCTTGCTCTTGCGGAAGTTCATCGCGTGTGCCGGCGTCGATGGCAAAGCCACAATAAGCCACATTTGTAGGACTGGTAGTATGAATAAGTCGTAAGCCATTTGAGAGAGTAAAAGTTGAATATGCCATATTTCAAGAAGTGTAATTTCTTTTTCGCTGCAAATTTACAATAAATACCTATTGTCTTTCTTCAAAAAATGCAGATATTTGCAGAGTATGACATTTCAAACTAATATATGAATAAAATTGCAGTCTTTTGTTCGGCCTCAGATGCGATAGATCCTGTATTTATGGAAAAAGCAAGAGAGCTGGGCGCATGGTTAGGCCAGCATCATAAATGGCTGGTTTACGGGGGCTCCAATACAGGACTGATGGAAGTCCTTGCTAAAAGTGCGAAAGAAAACGGAGCTATGATAATGGGAGTTATTCCCACTAAACTGGAGGAACATGGCAGAGTCAGCGACTTGCTTGATGTGACATTTCATTCGGTAAACTTGAGCGACCGGAAAGATATTATGTTGCAGGAATCGGAAGTAATGGTAGCTTTGCCGGGTGGAATCGGTACGCTGGACGAAGTATTTCATGTGATGGCTGCCTGCAGTATAGGATATCATCAGAAAAAGGTTATCTTTTATAATGTGGAAGGCTTTTGGAATGATATGCTGGCTTTCTTGAATCGTTTGGAGAAAACACATTTTGCACATCGTCCGTTGAAAAATTATTTTGAAGTGGCGAATACGCTGGAGGAACTGACCCGTTTATTGGAATAAAATTATAATTTAATCATAATCTTATGAATTCATCAATAAAAGATTTATTACAGCGTGAAGCACAGGCCGTGTTGAATATTCCGGTAACAGACGGATATGAAAAGGCGGTAGAGCTGATTGTGGAACAGGTACATGAGAAAGGCGGAAAACTGGTAACCAGTGGTATGGGTAAAGCTGGACAGATAGCATGAATATTGCCACTACATTCTGTTCCACGGGTATCCCCTCTGTGTTTTTACATCCGAGTGAGGCACAGCATGGCGATTTGGGAATTCTGCAAAAAAATGACTTGTTGCTTTTGATTTCTAATTCTGGTAAGACAAGGGAAATTGTGGAACTGACCGAACTGGCTGCACGCCTAAATCCGGAATTGAAAAAAATTGTTATCACGGGAAATCCGGATAGTCCGTTAGCGGAAGCGGCAGATATTTGCCTGGCTACAGGGCACCCTGATGAAGTTTGTTTGTTAGGAATGACGCCTACTACTTCTACGACTGTGATGACGGTGATAGGAGATATTTTAGTTGTAGAGACTATGCGAAAGACTGGCTTTACGATTGAAGAATATAGCAAGCGCCATCATGGCGGGTATTTGGGAGAGCGTTCCCGTGCATTGAGCAAATAAATATGGGTGTGCGAGAAGGCACACCCATTTCTTTTTACGGAAAGAAATAAAACATTTCTACCTATTGTATCTGATGTTATTGTTGTAGTTTGTAGATTTCCGTTCCAGCCAGCAGGAAACATCCTACTCCATAATCTTCGAAGTCTGGGACGCTTTCGTAGGTGACAGGTTGTCCGTCTTTAGGTTCTTTTCCAGTTCCTTGCACGTAGCCTAAAAAACCATTGGAATGAACCGCATCTTTTACCATGGCATTCCAGCCTTTTAATAGAATGGGCAAATATTCTTCTTTATCCAGTAATCCGTTTCGCACTCCCCATGCCATTCCGTAGACAAACAAAGCAGTTCCTGTAGTTTCTTTGCCACCGTAATTTCCGGCATCATGAAGACTTACGTTCCAGAATCCGTCTGTACGCTGACAAGCTTTCAGTGCTTTGCTCATGAGTAAGAAATCATTGATGTAATCCTGACGATGTTTTTCGTTTGCAGGAATTTCGTCGAGCACACGTACGAGTGCAGCGTATGCCCACCCGTTTCCTCTGCTCCAATAGCATCTTCGCCATTAGGTTCTTTGTAGGGAGGTAAGAAATCGGCATCTCTCCACCAAAGTCCGTCTGCCAGGTTGAACAATCCTTTTCCTCCCAGCTGATTACGTGAGAATTCATACATATCCCACATCTTGTCGAAATATTTCTGCTCTCCTGTCAGGTGTCCCATTTTGGCTAGTACTGGCATGCCCATTTGAATGGCATCTACAGGTCCAGTCTCCTACTTGGGGAGTATTGACAAGCATGTTCATATTGGATTTGATATTTTTCAGCATTTCAGGCTTGGGACAAAGATTATATAAGTCGATATAAGTTTGTCCACAGCAGTAATCATCAGCGTTACGTGTGGTATTTCCGTTTCGCATACCCCATTCATGGTATTCAGCCCAGTTGTATGCATAATCGTAGTATTCTGCGCGGGGGAAAATGGAATATAGAGACATTAATCCTTCATAGTATACTCCTCTGGTCCAGATATTACTAGGGCGGGTAACTTTACGTACAAAACTAGGAGTCCGGTAATCTGCATATTTCTCCATGAAATACTTATTTACTTTAATCATCACTTCCAGTGTTTCTTTTTGTGGTGGTAGTTTTTGTGCAGTAGAAGTGGTGAATCCCCAGCTCATTATAAACAGAAATGCGATAAGAATCTTTCTCATAATTAAATAAAGGTATTAGTTCTGAAATTGTATCAACAAAGATAGGAGATACAAGAACATTTGTACATGGAAAATCATGCAAATACATTGAAAATCATTCAAAAAATGCTCTTGGCTCTTTCTTATGGATGTTTTTTGTACAAAAAGACATGTAATTGCATGATTCTCTATTCCTTCTTGTCGAAAAAGTTTTCTATTTTGCTTACATATTTATTTTAGTTTTTAATGTATTCAGAAGATGAGGGGATATTGTGTAAAAGGCTGGCTTTTATGGTGCTTATCCTGGATGCCGTCAGTGTATTTGCCAGTGAAATTTTTCCGGATGGAACACCAATTCCAGAATGGTTCAGAGAGCATCGGGTGGTATCAGTAAAAGAGCTGGGAAAGCAATATTGTATCACAAATTATGGTGTGCAAAATGATAGTACGATTTTACAGACAGAACGTATTCAGGCAGTCATTGATAAAGCGGCTCAAGAGGGTGGAGGAGTGATCTGTATCCCTTAAAGGGACTTTTTTGTCGGGCTCTCTTTTTTTCAGACCTCGTACTCATCTTTATCTGGAAAAAGGAGCAACTCTGAAAGGAAGTGATGACATTAGTCATTTTGATGTGATTGATACCCGTCTGGAAGCAGAATCTAACGTATTTTGCAGCTTTGGTTAATGTCATTGGAGTGGATGGATTTACACTTTCAGGCGAGGGGAAGATAAATGGAAATGGACTTCGTTTTTGGAAATCTTTTTGGTTGCGCCGACAGGTAAATCCCCAGTGTACGAATTTGGAGGAACTTCGTCCACGGTTGATATATATTGCTGATTCAAAAAATGTGCAGTTGTCTGGGGTCAGATTGGAAAATTCTCCGTTCTGGACTACTCATTTATATCGTTGTGAGAATGTGAAGTTGCTTAATCTTTCTATTTTTGCTCCTCATTCGCCGGTGAAAGCACCTAGTAGTGATGCTATTGATATTGATGTGTGCAAGAATGTGTTGGTAAAAGGTTGTTATATGTCTGTAAATGATGATGCCATAGCTTTGAAGGGTGGAAAAGGACCTTGGGCAGACCAAGATAAGGTGAATAATGGAAGTAATCTGAATATCATTATAGAGGATTGTGTATGGGGATTCTGTCATAGCGCATTGACTTGTGGTAGTGAGTCTATACATAACCGCAATATTCTGGTGAGACGCTGTCGGGTAGAGCATGCACAGCGTTTGCTTTGGCTAAAGATGCGTCCGGATACGCCGCAAAATTATGAATATATTCAGTTGGAAGATATTACGGCTCTGCCATTAATTTCTTGTTTGCCCAGCCTTGGACTCAGTTTTTTGATTTAAAGGATAGGAAAGATGTCCCCTATTCATATTCAAGTCATGTGACGATGCGTAATATTCAATTGGATTGTGATGTCCTTTTTGCGGTGAAGAAGGATGAAACGCAGTATAAGCTGTCTGATTTTCTATTTGAGAATTTAAAGATTACAGCTCGTAAGTCGGGGGAGATTAGTAAAGATTATATTCATAATCTGCAAATTCGGAATGTAACAGTAAACGGAGTACATTTAAAATAAAAACGATGTGGTAGCAATTGCTACCACATCGTTTATTTTAGGTAAGTTTGTATTCGTCAGGGTAATAAATAAAATCGATAACTGCCCTGTCATATTCGAATAACTCTTCAGGTTTGAAGAATCTTTCAATTTCTTCAATAGCTGTTTTAGGTGAATCTGAGGTGTGGATGATGTTTTCTTGTGAACTTACACAATAATCTCCTCGGATAGTACCTGGAACGGCTACACGGCCATTGGTGGCTCCTGTCATGGAGCGTACCACCTGAATGGCATCTACTCCTTCATAGCAACATACAATCACAGGACTGGCCATCATAGAAGCTTTTACACGAGAAAAGAAAGGTTTTCCGACCAAGTGGGCATAATGCTCATTGAGCAAATCCTCCGTAAGTTGCATCATTTTCATGCCAGCCAGGCGCAGGCCTTTACGTTCAAATCTATGGGTTATTTCTCCGATAAGTCCGCGCTGTACGGCACTGGGTTTTAAAATTACTAATGTTTTTTTCAAGACTCATAGTTCGTTTATATTAAGGTGATACAAAGATTCATTGCGCCCAAATATACGAAAAAAAGGATATGAGCTAAAAACGAGTGGATTTTTTATTTAAAGCTATTTGGAATCCAAAGGTATTATTCCAAGGTTGATAGCTTTCAGAACAAGGTCTACGGCATTCCCGGCCTCCAGTTTGCTCATGAGCTTTTGCGGTGAGTTTCAATTGTATTATTGGATACATACAGCAATTCTGCAATTTCCCTTGTATTAAATCCTTTAGCAATAGCCTGCAATACCTCCATTTCTCTTAAAGTAAGCTGTTCTTTTATCTGTTCTTCTGTCTGCATCCGGTTTAAAATGGATTTGAATCGTTTGCAAAGGTATTGGCCTCCTTTTAAGATTGTCTGGATGGCTAGTGTCAGTTCATTAATATCTGCCGATTTTAGTATGGCCCCACTTATGGAGGCTTTAGTCAGTCTTTTAAGTATCCATATCTCTTCATGCATGGTATTAATCAAAATACGTGCTTCCGGGTGCTTTTGCAGGATGGTTTCTATCAGTTCGAACCCGTTGGTGTCGGGAAGTTCCACATCAAGCAGATAGATGTCGAACGGTTGCATGGCTATCAGAAGCATTGCTTCTGCTCCTGATGAGGCAGTATATACCTTTTCTATTTCAGGCATTTGAGACACTACATGCTTGATGCCTTGCAGTATAAGAGTATGGTCATCGACTAATAGTATTTTGGCTTTAGGACTTGTCATTTTGTCGCATTTTACACTGCAAAGAAAAAATATTCATTGAAAAGATTTTCACTGAAAACCGTGATTTTTTCAATGAAGATGCACCTGAATATGAATATTCACTCCAGTCTTGTCTTTTTCTATCTTGTAATCTCCTGCAATAGTTTTTAACCGGTCGTTGATGGTTCGCAAGCCTATTCCTTTAGATAAATCAGCATGTGGACTCCAGTTCCCGTCATGATGTACTTCAATAATAAGATAAGTGGCATTTTTTTCTATTTGGATACAGATAACCTTTGCCTGAGTATGTTTGAGTATATTCCCGGTCGTTTCCTGCATGATGCGGTAGATTTCGTATCCTATATGTTCTGAAATACTTGACCAGTCCGTGTGAGGATAGGGAGTATATTGTATGGAAATTCCTGAAATCTCTTGCATTTTAGAGAAATAATCAGCTAACATTTCATTCAGATCGGTAAACTGGAAATTGGGTGGCATTAGTTCATGTGAAATGGCTCGTACGCCGCTACGAATCTCTTCTAATGTCTGAATGGTATTTGTTTTTAGATCCTCAGCAGAGCTTTGTTGCTGCATTTGAAGAATGGCTCCCAGCAGGTCATTACATACCCCGTCGTGCAAATCCTTAGCCAGTCGTTTGCGCTCATTTTCCAAGCCTTCTATGTATTGGCGGGCAGGCAATCAGTTCGGTTTCCTTCTTTTGCACTTTCCGTTTGTGCAGCAGAATGGAAATAGCTATTAATAGTAACCCGATTACTGTAAGGTAATAGATGGTATGGCGTAAACGGCTTTCTTGTTCTTGTGCCTGAGTCTTTTCTAGAAGAGCAATTTTCAGTTCTTTGTCACTTGTCCGTAATTTCTCATTCAGTTCAGATAGTTCATGCTTGATTTTTCCACCGAAAATGGAATCCTGGTAAATGCATACTTCTTGCATGTTCTGATATGCTTTTGGTAGTTCCATAATCCTTCATAGTTACGTGCTGTTAAAATGTGATATTTATCGTATGGTAATTGAGTTTGAATTAATGGATTGCTTGTTAGTATGCTGAGACTTTTCTGATATTCTCCAATCCAATTATAAAGGCTGGCTTGTGTGCTATAAAATTCAAGTGCTGTCGGACTGTTTCCCGGGATTTTATGAATCAATTCTTCTCCTTTTTTTAGAAAAATCCTGACGGAATCTTTTTTGTTCCATAATTGATAGGTACTCAGTAAAGGCGATAGGGAGCTCATGGCAAGTAAAGGATTATTTTAGTTTTAATGCCTTGTTGATATTTTTTTTAAAAATATGGCTTGCTTCGACATACTTACCCATACTGCTATAACATCCTCCAATGAGACTGCTGGCATATAATTCCATTAGTGAATCGTTTGCTTTTCGGGCGTATTCCGCTGCCTGCTTACCTTGCGTCAATGCTTCTTCATAGCGCTTGTTAAGATGGTAGAGCACGCCAATGTTATAATAGGTGGAAGCAATGTCTTCGTACTTTTCTGTTTTTTTACAGAGATCGATGGCACGGTTATAGTGATATACGGCTGAGTCGAACATTCCTAACTTACGGTAGCAGACACCAATGGAAGATTCTACCACACCCTCCAGATCGTATCTTCTTTCTTTGAGTTGGGGAGCATGTGTTGCAACCGTTTTAAATTTCTCTTTAGCTTGTTCTATTTTTCCTTCCATGAAAGATAGTTAGCCAGTGAGTTGAGTAACTGCAAATATCCTTCTTCTTCAAAAGTCGGTTTTGAATAAAGAGAAAGTCCTTTTTGAATGTAGTGATAGGATGAGTCATGGTCTAGAGTCTCATATTCAGCTCCTAAGAATTGATATAACTCAATTAGTTGCTCTTTGGTAGAATTTTTTTGCTCTGCTAATTGTAATTCGCGTTTTAAACTATCAATTGTTGCTGTTTCAGCTTGTATTGGCAAGCACAAGACTGTGTGAAGAAAGGTACCTAATGTGAAAAGAAGTTTTTTCATGTAACCTAATTTTGTGAGTTCTACAAAGTAGCGTTTTTTTGTGGAATATACAAATTTCAGCTAAAAAACATCTGGAATATGAGATAGAATGTGTGTGTCTGGAATAACTTAGAATAAAAATATTATGGCTAAAATAAGCAAAATCGTGCAGTCAGTTCTCTTTTATATTTTTGGGAGATATATAACTCATTTGTATAATGAAAAGGAGGGGTCATAAGGCAGCGGTTATTCTGTATCATGTGTAAATAGTGCATATTGATAATGTAGGATTGGTGAATTTGCACAAATTCTTCATTGTATGTACATAAGTCTTTGGCGCGTAGATTAGCTTAAGGCGGAGGAAAGAACCGTCTGTTAAAGCTATCTCCCAACTTTTTCTTGTCGAAATATATTTGAAATAACCAATATCATTTGAGCGTAACACGTGTAAGTTCCCCATAAAGGTCTGGATGAGTAAAGGTTTGCCCAATTTTGCATCAAAAAGTCTTCTTAAGCGTTCAAGAGCTGCATTGTATCGCTGAATCTCGGTTGTTTTCATTTCTCTTTTGCATTGTAATTTTGTTTGTCAAATATAACTCGTCTTATGAGGGAGGAAAACACGGAAAACCGTGATTTTTGTATAAAAGTAAAAAAGCCGCCTCGCAGTGCAAGACGGCTTTTTATTACAGTGTGTTTGTTCTTATTTTGAAGTATTGATATTAGCTGATGGGCGGAAGTCGAACATTTAAGTTCAAATGTAATCCTTCATCTCCTTGTTTGATGCGAATATTTCCAGGTTGACTGTTCGGACCTTGTTGTTCGATTGGTTTGAAGGAACAGATGGCCGGTATGTCAAGCAAGAAGGATATATCACCCTCAGGGAATTGCGGCATGGTTCTTCTAACACGTCCTACAGGTTCTTCCGGTGTAAAGATGTGATAGAAGATTCCATCGTTTCTTGAATAAACAGTAAACGGTGTTTTGTCGCTTTCCAGTGTAGCCCAGTACATGTTGGCATGATATCCTTTAAATTCTGGATAAATCAGATTTTCAAAACTTTCTCCTGTAATGGTATTGTTGTAATCTTTATGCCAGATGTTATAGTTGGTACCAGGGATACGGTTTTTCCACACACGATAAGGACCACGTCCCAGCCATTTCATGCCGGTACAGTTTGCTTCTGGGTAAGAGAAGGTCAATCCGAGATTGTATACTTTTGTGTCCATGAAGGCATCGTCAAATCCTCCGCCTCCGGAGGCACGGTTTAGTAGGATGGCGTCCATATAAAGCAATCCTTGATCGGTCAGGCGCCATACAATGGAATCGGCTGCTCCTTTATATTTGGCACAAAATATGGCTCCTTCTTGTGTTTCACGCACGTAGCTGAGTGAAGGCTCATAGCGCATTTTCATTCCTACAGCTACCGGACCGTCTTTGAACGGGACCTCTGTTTCTCCTGCTTTTACTTGCTTGATGATACCGGTAGTGGCATCAAACGTTACACTTACCTTCGCACTGTTCAATACGATGTGGCTGGCATTGCGTGAGGCGGTAGCTTTGGGAAGTGCTTCTAGGGTCATGGGTGATTGTGCCATTTTATGGTCAAAATATTGTTTTACCAGGCGGATAGGATAGCTCCAGTTACAGATGCTATGTCCATTTTTGTCGAAGGCTTCCAATTCCAGTACATCACCTTCATGGAAATTGTCTGGAAGGTCGAAATGAGCTGTGCCGGTTTCTCCTGGCTGGATAGCAGGGAGAGTAACTTCTCCGTGGCTTAATTCAACGGATTGTGTTACACCTTTCAATGGAGTGTCACATGACAACACTTTGTACGTCATTTTGCATTCCTTCAGATTCGTGTAAGTATATTCGTTGGTAACCAGGAAATTGCCATTAAAATGAGAGGTAATGAGCAGTGGTTTCAGTTGGATAGGTGACCACTGGGCACGGATGGCATAGAAGCTACCTTCTTTTTTCACGACGAGGGCCAACAACTCCATCAGGCGCATTTGACTTGTCAGAATCCAGAATACCTCCTTTGTCACTTCGTTTGGGAGCTTCGTCGCAGAAAACCCAGATAAATCCTCCGGCAAATAACGGGTTCGTATTCCAGCGATCCCAGAAATCCCGTAATCCGGCACCTCCTCCTTGGTCGTACATGGCATGCATGAATTCTGTAGCATGAAGACCTTATAGCCATTGGTAAATCGGGCTACTCCTGTCAGATAAGCCGGATAATGGTGCGTATCCAGATCGTTGAAGTCGGCCCATGGGTGGACTACATGCCGTTTTTGAAGCTTGTCGTATTGAGCAAACAGTTTATCCAGCTGATAATTCCATCCTCCTTCATTTCCATTGCTCCAAATGATGATGGACGGATGATTGACATCACGCTGTACCATTTCTTTCACCAGTTTGCTTCCTACTTTTTCGTCGTAGCAATTCTGCCATCCTGCCAGTTCATCCATGTATACGATACCTAGTGAATCGCACATATCCAGGAAATGTTCGTCGGGGGCATAGTGTGATCTTACTGCGTTCATGTTCATTTCCTTGATAAGAAGTGCATCCTGACGACTCATGGCCGCACTGGTTGCTCTTCCGCCGTCGACGGAGAATGAATGGCGGTTAATACCTTTTACGACGAGTTTGGTTCCATTCAGATATACTCCGTCTTGTGGGAAAAATTCGACGGTGCGGAAGCCGATTCTGGTTTCACGTGTCTGGATTACTTTTCCTTCCGGTGATTTTAATTCCAGACGAGCTACATACAGGTTAGGGTCTTCTGTGGACCAGGTTTGGATGTCTGCCCACTGTCCTTCTATCTGTTGTTCTTTGCCAGAGTCTGTAATTTTTTTGGAAAGTGCAGACTTTCCCGTATTTGTCAGGATGGTTTTTCCGTCTTTCAAACCTCGTACCGATACGTGAAGTTCATATCCTTTCGCATCGCCATACATTTCACATGAGGCTTGAAACTTTCCATGCTGGTCGGCATTGAGTACAAAGTGTTCAATGTGTACTTGTGGAACAACTTCCAGCCATACCGGACGATAAATTCCTCCATAAAGCCACCAGTCAGCTTTACGTTCTGCGGCGTTGATGGATGAATTAGCAGATTCTTTAGCGACTTTTACTTCAAGTGTATTTTTCTTTCCGAGGGTGAGTAAGTCGGTGATGTCATAACAAAAACGGTTGAATCCGCCTGATGCATTTCTCCGGCCAGTTTGCCGTTGATAAAGACTTCCGTATCGGTCATGACTCCGTCAAAATAAATTTTTACCCGCTGGCCGCTCCATGATTTGGGAGCCTCGAATTTGTGACGATAAATACCTGTTTCATCACTTGGCTTGGCACCTTTGATGGTATACCATCGTCCGTAGGTATATTCTCCAAATCCTTGCAGTTCCCAGTTGCAGGGAACTTCTATCTTTTTCCATTTGCCGCTGTTTTGTCCTTTTGAGCAGAGAAAGTCCCATGTCACGGTATTGTCAATACCGGTTCCTGAAAGATAAATTCGTTCCGGATGGGGGGCTTGCGCTTGCAAATGCAAGCCAGGCACGTTGCAGAAAAGGCTGGCAAGTAGGGTCAGTCTGATAAAGTTGTTTTTCATATCCGTGTTCATTGATTTATTTTCTACAAAGATACGTACCTTCATGAAATGAATGAATGGAATAATGTACATCTTGCTTGGAGGATTGTGTATCAGACGTACAAAAATCCATGAATCTGTACATTCCTATAGTTGTAAAGGCTGGATAACTTTTATCTTTGCAAGTATGAAACCTAATTTGTAATTCCATGAAAAAGAACAACATCTTATTTTTTCTCTGTTTGTGCTCTGCGATGGGGGCGGCTGCACAAAACTGGCCAGAGGTAAAGCCTGAAGCACGTCCTGGCAGCCGTTGGTGGTGGTTAGGAAGTGCCGTCGATAAAGATAATCTGAATTATAACCTGAAGGAATATGGCAAGGCCGGACTTGGTAGTTTGGAGGTTACGCCTATTTATGGGGTAAAAGGAAATGAATCTCATAATCTCTGTTTTCTGTCGCCTGAATGGATGGAAATGTTCCGTTATACGCAGGAGGTGGGTAAGACAAACGGGATAGACATTGATATGAATACCGGAACGGGATGGCCTTTCGGAGGCCCTGAGGTTTCTCTTTCACAAGCTGCAGCAAAAGCTATTTTTGAATGTTATGAGGTAAAGGGAGGTGAACCGGTAAAGTTGGAAATCAATATCCGTGACCCTAAAGAACAGAAACAGCGGGATGTAGCTTACCTGGATTGTCTGATGGCTTATGGAACAGATGGGAAAGTAGTAAATCTGACCAAAAAAGTAAAAGACGGATATTTGCAGTGGGATGCTCCGGCAGGTGATTGGCAACTGGTGGCATTGTTTGTGGGGCGGACTTTTCAGAAAGTAAAGCGTGCGGCTCCCGGGGGAGAAGGATATGTTATGGATCATTTTAGTCCGGTGTCCGTAAAATCTTACTTTGAGAAGTTTGATAAGGCTTTCAAGACAAACAAAGTCAACTTTCCCCGTACCTTCTTCAATGATTCGTATGAGGTGTACGGAGCAGATTGGACTCCTGCATTCTTGAAAGAATTTGCTGCACGTCGTGGTTATCGGCTGGAAAATCATTTTCCGGAGTTTATTTCACAGGAACGGACTGAACTGACGCGTCGACTGGTGTCTGATTATAGGGAAACATTGGGAGAACTTCTGGTTGAGAACTTTACGACTGCATGGACCAAGTGGGCGCATGGGCATGGAAGTACGACCCGTAATCAGGCACATGGATCTCCTGCCAATCTGATTGATACGTATGCTTCGGTAGATATCCCGGAGTGTGAAGGGTTTGGATTGACTGATTTTCATATCAGGGGATTGAGGCGTGATTCACTTACACGTCCTAATTTTTCGGATATTTCCATGCTGAAGTATGCTTCCTCGGCTGCACATATTGCAGGAAAACCTTATACTTCTTCTGAAACATTTACCTGGTTGACAGAGCATTTTCGTACTTCTCTTTCACAGTGTAAGCCTGATATGGATTTGATGTTTGTGTCGGGTGTAAATCACGCATTTTTTCATGGTACCCCCTATTCTCCGAAAGAAGCAGCCTGGCCTGGTTGGCTATTTTATGCTACGATAAACATGTCGCCCACCAATACGATATGGCGTGACGCGCCGGCTTTCTTTGAGTATATAACTCGTTGTCAGTCTTTTCTTCAATTAGGTAAGCCTGATAATGATTTCCTGGTTTATCTTCCGGTTTATGATATGTGGAATGACATTCCAGGACGTTTTGTTGGCTTTGATATTCACAAGATGGATCAGTATGCGCCGAAGTTTATCAAGACGATACAAACCATTATGGCAGGTGGCTATGATGTAGACTATATTTCTGATTCTTTTATTAAAAGTACATCGTGTCAGGATGGTATGTTGAAGACACGTGGAGGTGCTTGTTATAAGGCGCTTATCGTACCTGCAGTAAAGTTGATACCGGTTTCTACCTTAAAGAAGCTAGTAGCATTGGTACGTCAGGGGGCAACCGTAGTGTTTGTGGAACATTATCCGGAAGATGTGCCGGGGTATGCTTCTTTAGAACAGAATCGGAAGCAACTATTTGCACTGCTGGAACAATTGCCAGGAGAAAAGTCTTTCCGAGGCACACAGGCTTTTAATTTCGGAAAAGGACGTATCATTGTGGGAAGTGATTACCATGAGGCATTAGAACGCACAGGAGTTCCTGCAGAAGAACTGAAGACTCGTTGGGGAGTACAATTTATCCGGCGTACACATACAGAAGGGCACCATTATTTTATTTCTAACTTACAGGCCAAAGATGTGGAAGGATGGGTTACATTGAATGTGCTTGAAAAAAATATGATGTGTTTTGATCCGATGACGGGTAAACGGGGAATTGCAAAAACGCGGGAGGTGGAAGGAAAAACTCAGGTATATATGCAATTGAAGTCTGGGGAGAGTATCATTCTTCAAACTTTTACTCGTTCTTTGCAAGGAGTGCCTGAATGGAAATATAGGAAGGAAATGGACTATAGCTTGAGTTTGGATCATGGTTGGAAACTGAAATTTGTAGAAAGTTATCCGGCTATTGAAGGAGAGTTTAAAATAGATACGCCTTCTTCATGGACAGAAATGGCACATCCGGCTGCGAAGATTAACCGGGGTACTGCATTGTATTCATTGGAGCTGGATTTGCCTGAATTATTGGCAGATGATTGGATTCTAGACTTGGGCGATGTGCGTGAGAGCGCACGTGTGCGTATAAATGGGCAGGAAGCAGGTATTGCCTGGGCAGTTCCCTTCCGTTTAAGCATAGGGCAATTGCTAAAGCCTGGTAAGAATCTCATAGAAGTGGAAGTCACCAACCTTCCGGCAAATAGTATTGCTGAAATGGACCGCCAGGGAAAACAATGGCGTATTTTTGAGGATATCAATATGGCCAAACTGAATTATGAGAAAGGTACTTACGGACATTGGGAAACACTACCTTCTGGCTTGAACGGAATAGTTCGGTTGATACCTGTTAAATATTTATTTTGATTGTCTGGGCTGGATAGATAATTATCCGGCCCAGTTTTCTCTGTCCAGATTGCGATAGCTGATAGCCTCTGCCAAATGTTCCGGACGTATTTCATTACTTCCCTCCAGGTCTGCAATGGTTCGTGAGACTTTAAGAATACGATCGTAGGCACGGCTGAAAGGTTCAGTCGGTTCATGGCATTTCTTAAAAGTTCCAGGCCAGCGGCATCCGGTTGTGCATAGAGGTGTAGTAGTTTAGAAGTCATTTGGGCGTTACTATAGATTCCATGTTCATTAGCAAAGCGTTGGCTTTGTATTTGTCGGGCACGGACTACACGTTCGCGAATGCTGCACTGCTTTCTCCCGGTGTGCTTTTGGAGATTTCTTCAAAAGGAACGGGTACAATTTCTACTTGAATGTCTATGCGGTCGAGCAGAGGGCCTGAGATTTTGTTCAGGTATCGCTGTACTTGTCCCGGACTACATACACAATTTCGTGTGGGATGGTTATAGTAGCCACATGGGCATGGGTTCATGGAAGCGATTAATTGGAAGTTAGCTGGATACTCTAGGCTATACTTTGCTCTTGAAATAGTGATACGATGGTCTTCAAGGGGCTGCCGAAGCACTTCCAGTACGCTTCTGCTGAACTCAGGGAGTTCATCAAGAAATAACACTCCATTGTGTGCCAGGCTGATTTCTCCAGGTTGAGGTGTAGCTCCGCCACCTACCATGGCTACTTGAGAGATGGTGTGGTGTGGGCTGCGGAACGGTCGGGTGGCAATAAGCGAGGAACCTTTTTCAGTTTTCCAGCTACTGAATGTATCTTAGTTGTTTCCAGGCTTTCTCCTAATGAGAGTGGAGGAGGATGCTGGGAAGGCGTTTGGCATCATGGACTTGCCACTTCCTGGGGCTCCAATGAGCAGCACGTTGTGTCCGCCTGCTGCGGCTACTTCAAGTGCTCGTTTTACATTTTCCTGTCCTTTTACTTCTGCAAAGTCAAAAGGGAAAGTTGACTGGTGTTTATAGAACTCTTCACGTGTGTTGACAATGGTAGGTTGCAAACTGCAATTGCCGTTCAGAAAATCGATTACTTCTGTAATGCGTTCCACGCCATATACGTCCAGATTATTTACGACAGCGGCTTCCGATGCATTCTGTTGCGGAAGAATAATCCCTTTAAAACCTTGTTGACGGGCAGCAATGGCGATAGGAAGTGCACCTTTAATGGGTTGCAGACTTCCGTCCAGGCTTAATTCTCCAATAATCAGATAATCTGTCAAGTGTTCAGAGGAGATTGTTTCATTAGCTGCCAGGATACCGATAGCCAGCGGGAGATCGTATGAGGCTCCTTCTTTCCGGATATCAGCTGGAGCCATGTTGACTACTATCTGTCGGGTAGGAAACTTATATCCGTTTACTTGTAGAGCGGATACGATACGTTCGTGGCTCTCCTTGACAGCAGAGTCTGGGAGACCCACTAAATAAAATTTTATTCCGCGCGAACAGTTGACTTCAATTGTTACAATAGTGGCATCAATGCCTTGTACTGCGGCTCCAAAAAGTTTGACAAGCATTTAAGGTCGTTTTTATTGTGTTTTACTTTTGTTGTTTGTCTTCTGCTATCAAGGCTTCCATCTTGGTCTGTAATGCATTTCCGTAAAGATTACTGCCTAAAATTTTCCGGTTCCGGTCTATCAGTATGTTGTATGGAAGACGCTGTATGTTTTGTTGTTTCAGAATCTGATTATTCCATCCTTTGTAGTCGCATACTTCAATCCACTGTTCTGTATCTTTTTGCGTATTTTTTCCCCATTCTTCCTTGTTATAATCTAGTGAGAAGTTGACAACCCGGAAATTGTTCTTAGAGAATTTTTCGCATAGAGCATATAGGGAGTCTTTTATAGCTATGCTTTCCTTATCCCAACTTGCCCAAAAGTTAATGAGCGAATATTGCTTTTGTGTTCCACTGCTGCTCCATGACAAATATTCGCCGTTTCTTTTCTTTACAGACAAGTAATTCAGATAAGTCGAAGTGCTTTTTTCTTTTTCGGGTAGTTTCTGTAGAACTTCATTCAATACTCTACAATCTTTCACTTTACCGGTCAAAGGCTCAGTCAGTCTGGCAATGAGGGACAGATTGGGATTGGCTGATTGTGAAAAATACCAGTACAGTATATAAGCCGAAGCAGGTGAGGATGGATGGCTCTTGATAAAGTTCTCAGCTTGTTGGCATATTTGTGCAGAATCTTTCAGCGCGTGTATACTTTGCAGAAATTCCTGGTATTCATTATTCGGACCATCTCCTTTAATTTCCGGATGTGCGAAACTTCCTATTACAGACACTTTCCAGCCTTTGTCTGCAAATATCGGAAAGACTTCACCTGAATCATTAACTAATCGGAAAGTATTCAATGTGTCGGGAGAGAAGGCATAAGTGAATTTACCTCCTCTTGGATAAATAGTATCCAGTTTGGAATCCGGGTCATCAAAGACTACCAGAATCATGTCGGAAGTAATGCCTTCCAGTTCCCCTTTGAGTTCAAATTCATCGCTTTGTCTGCACGAATCCAGACAAAACAACAGATATACAGATAAGAGGAGCAGGTATAATTTTTTTCATAAACCGTATTTTGTTTTTGCGAAAATACATATTTTCATTTTATAATCTTTCATCTTCTTCCGATTCTTTCCCGTAAAAGCATAAAAAAAGAGGGTGTGTCAAAATGCATACCCTCTTTTTTTTATGACAAAAGCCCCCGACTTTCCCAAGCCGAGGCTTTGTTATTACCTAAAAGATTTTGTATCTTTAAACATAAGCAAAGTAATATGGCAAAGATACATTTTCGTTCTTACAATCCCAATCAAATCGTCCTTTTCCCACAAAGAATAGATGAAAATATTCCATCGGACGATCCTGTA
>ENA-OQBJ01000314-OQBJ01000314.1-human-gut-metagenome-genome-assembly--contig:-NODE-314-length-26165-cov-2.164222_pt1 | contig 26165 bp, 32 predicted proteins | sample MGYA00242743_ERZ504545 | MGnify/ENA primary metagenome ERZ504545 (study PRJEB26092, sample SAMD00036252) | human gut metagenome | host: Homo sapiens | study: EMG produced TPA metagenomics assembly of...
TTACCCCTAAAATAAATATATTCTGGATTTTCACCTATTAAATCAGCAATATTTTTCGTATTAGAGCGTTCTTTAATACTCTCTACACTTGAGTATACCTTCGGATAATCAGAGCCTACAAACTCTATTTGAAGCATATCAGGATTGAAGTCTGCAATAGAAACCCTTGCTAGACCATAAAATATTCTCTGTTTATCTTCCACAATTTGTCCTGTAGTTTTCACAAAATACTCATTAAGGGAAATCAACTCGCCTTCTACTCTAATATTTCTTACATTATTATCAATTTGTGGATCTTCATAAAGTTCCACAAATGTAGCTACTGAAGAAAATTGTCTATCCTGTACTTGATTCCTAGAAATATTTGTTCTAGATGAACTTCTTGACTGCTCAGCAATATCAAGTGAACCAACAACTGTATCTCCAGTTACTCTCGCTTTACTCAATGACTTCTTAACAGATATTATTCCATCATCTGAAACCGTTCCTTTAGCTCCTATAAACTCCTTTCTCACCTGGTCCTTAACTTCTTGTGGCGATATGCAAGTACAACCTTCAACATGTAGTTCGTCGTTGTGAGATGGTTTAAAATAAAACCTTTTCCCATCTTTCTTTTTCCAGTTTGTACATGTTAAAGGAATTTGGCAATCTTGATCAATGCACCTAAAATTTTTTTCAGAATTTAATCTTCCTTCAAGGGAATACTTTTGCGCCTCAAAGGCACTAATAGTTTTTTTCACTTCTAAACTATACGCTCGCTCAACCATAACTTACACTCCGTTTCGTATCTAGTAAGAGTTGTTTTCTTTTCGGCCTAAATATACAAAATCCATGATTTCGTGTAAATCATTTAATTCCTTATTTGAATTCTTACTTCTATTTTTAATGTAATACTTCTTGGCCTCTTCAAATTGTGAATACATTTTCCCTGATTCATTCATTGAAGTTCTATCATCCTCAATTTTATCAATTAATAAATCATAAACATTATTATAATTTTCTAAACTGTTAGATTAACTAAAAATTTTGTTTAGGCGAAACCTTAATTCCTGTCTTTATTATAATAATTCCCTAATTTCTTCATTTGTAGGGTACGGCATAGATAATAATTTAGACTTCTCTAACTCCAACCACTCAAGAGCTTGTTTTTTCCCATATGTCTTTATAATAGAAAGACAATACCGATTAGCAATTTGTAAATTTGCATCTTTATCATAAAAAATATTTAAGCGTTTTAAAACGTATAATTGGTGGCAATAATGAAAAATCAGGTAAAACTCCTTGAGGTGATAACAATTCAATAGGATACTTCAAAAAGTAATCAATAAAGAGATAAGCATATTAAATCAAATAAGCCATCTTTTACTTGATTCAGCTCAGCATCAGAAAACTCCTCTGTATGTTGAGTAATGTGTTCCATCATTTCCCAATGGACGTATCTTCTCAATTGAGGCTTTTAAATACACTTTCCTATCGTCGGAAAGTTTCTTAAATTGTTCCATATGCTCAGCTTTTCCTAATGTAAAATGAGTATCACTCCCAATATTTAATATTTTTCTAACTATAACTTCTGAGAATTGCCTAATCCCTTTTATTTTACCTCTCTTTGTTAGTCCTACATAAAAGGTATCGTGAATTAAATCACCAATCATTTGTTCATATTCAAAGATATTAAAAATTTTCCATATCAACCCCTATTCAAACTCCTCTTTCCCAATCCATACTGATGGGTAGTGATCTAGTGTATTCAAATCAGTATCCATCGGCAAATCATAGATAGCTAAATAGTTTTCAGGATATTGAGCAACCAACTCTTCATACTTAGCTCTCACTTTTTCGTGATTGCTACTAGCATACAAGACTTCGACGACTGCTCCAGTCTTATCTTTCTCAACAAATGCGTTTGACGATGAGTTGAATCATAAAACCTCCTAAATCGAAATTCCCTTCATATTTGCTTCCAGAATGGGCATCTCAACACCTAACTCCTGACCTGTCTGATAAACACTTTGACAACAATAGAAGATGTCCTGTTTATCATTGTGCAAGGTCATAATTTTCCGTGTCAGCTCATTTTTCGCAAACATGATTTTCATGGCTTTTCCTGCAATCCAAGTGGGAATTTTGTAAGGTAAGAGTTCGGCTTTGTAAAGCTTCAAATTCACGCCACGTGCCTCTACGACTTTTAAAGCCTCTCGAATAGCCTTGATGGCTAATGATAATTCCGAAGAACTATTCATCAAGTTCAAAGCCAGTTCTTCTGGATTTTCCAGATTCCCCGAACGTGCAGCTGTCGAAGTAACACCCGCATTAATCGCCATGTGAATCCAAATCCACTCGACCATATCATGAGGCACTTCCCACTTCAAATCTGCAGAAGTCAGTAAAGTCGTCAAATCAGTATAGTTAGAAATGTGTGCTTTTTGTTCACCTTCTAGCATTAAATGGTCAAACAAAACGCCATCCAAATGGTCATCCTGCATATGGCCACCCGCTGTCGGAAAGGTAGAATATAGTCGTAGTCCCCTGCCCACTCTCGGACCTCTTTTCGAGTATCCCAGAAATTACAGAAGAAAACGAGGGTGCCTTTGATATTATTTTTTCGCAAGGTTTCCACAGCTTCTTTGACAAATCCATGACGCACACTCAGAAAAATAAAATCATATTCCGAATCAGCTTCCGCCACATGAACCTCATAGGTGTCGTGTTTATTTTCACCTTTGGAATGATAGCGACCATCTAGCAGATCAACCGACAACTCCTTCGGAGCAGTGCTTTTCTTACTATCTCTCAGTACGTGCTCTACTTGATGGCCTGCTTTTTGAAAAGCGTAGGCGTAAGTGGTCCCGATAACTCCGAGTCCTAGGATTGCTATTCTCACCTAAAAATCAATTCCTTTCCCAAACTCAACCACACTATCTGGTTCATCACTAAACAAAGTCACATGTCCCATTTTGCGGTTGTGCTTCGCTTCTAGTTTACCATACATGTGGAGGTGGGCGCTTGGATTTTCTGTGACATAACGCTCAGCTGCTTCGACGTGTTGGCCGAGGACGTTGAGCATGACAGCTGGCGCATGGAGGTGGATAGCAGGAAGTGGTGCTCCGAGAACGCCCAAGATATGCGTGTCAAACTGTGAAAAGTCGCAGGCTTCGATTGAGTAGTGCCCTGAATTGTGTGGACGTGGTGCGATTTCGTTGACGATGATGTCATCAGCTGTCGCAAACATTTCCACACAGAGAGTACCAGAGAGGTTAAGTTGCTCGGCAATCTTCACTGCCATAGCTTTAGCTTTCTCAGCTAGACTGTCAGAAATGCGAGCAGGCACGATAGTTTTAGAGAGGATATTGTTGCGGTGGATATTTTCCTGAACTGGGAAAACCGTCACATCCTTGCCGTTACCAGACACGATGACAGAAATTTCAAGGTCGAAGTTAACGAACTCTTCCAAGACACACTCGGCCGAGTTAGCAAGGGCATTTGCCTCTTCCAAATCGTCAGCTGATGTGATGACTTTTTGACCGTGGCCATCGTAACCACCTGTCGCAGTCTTGAGGACGTATTTTTTAGAAAGGTCAATATCTTCCAAATCAAGGCTAGATGTCACGACCTTGTAAGGAGCAACGGTTACTTTAGCCTTGTTTGAGAGGAAGTCCTTCTCAAAAATACGGTTTTGTGAAATGCGAAGCAGGTCTGTCCCTTGTGGAAGCTGACCGTCTTTGATAACAGCGTCAAGGCCGTCAGCGTCGACATTTTCAAATTCATAAGTGAGAACATCACAGCGGTCTGCCAACTGACGAAGGGCATCTACATCATCATAGGGTGCCACGATAACCTCAGACACACGAGAAGATGGGCAATCTACTGCAGGATCAAGGGTGATAACCTTGTGGCCCATGTAGATAGCTGAAATAGCCATCATCTGTCCGAGCTGGCCACCACCGATGATACCAATGGTTTTAGTTGAGCTCATTTGTAGACTCCTCTGCGATTTTTCCTTGTTCTTCAGCAAAGTTAGCAAGTGCGTCCGCAATGGCCTTGTCTTCTACTGAGAGGAGACGGAGGGCAAAGAGGGCAGCATTAGTCGCACCAGCTTCACCGATAGCCATGGTTGCGACTGGTACACCACCTGGCATCTGAACGATAGAATAGAGCGAATCCACACCGCTAAGGGCACGTGATTTGACTGGCACACCAATGACTGGAAGGGTTGTTTTAGCAGCAACCATCCCTGGCAAGTGAGCAGCGCCACCCGCACCAGCGATGATGACCTTGATGCCACGGCTACGTGCTTCCTCGGCATGTTTGAACATGAGGTCTGGTGTACGGTGTGCGGAAACAACTTTCTTTTCGTAAGCGACACCGAAGTTGTCGAGGACTTCAGCAGCTTTTTGCATGGTTGCCCAGTCGGATTTTGAGCCCATGATAATGGAAATTACTGGTTTCATTTTTTCTCCTTTTTTGATAATCGTCTAATGTAGTGCGGACGTAAGCGACCGCCTGTAGCGTTTCATTACTAAAACTGGAGCCTGAGTCTCCAGTTTTCCGCTCCTAGTAGCTCTGCTACTAGGAGTTCCACTACTGCGACGATTATCCTATACTATCGCTAACGCTCGCAAATCAAACGACCATTATCGGATTGGCGACTTCGTCGCCTAAAATAGCATTGATATTCGAAAACTCAAAGAAAATCATAGAGTGACAAGGCAAAGCGACGAAGATAGAACTAAAGTTCATCAAGGAGCTTTAACACAGCCAATCGAAGATTTTCAAAGAGTTTTATTTGTTAGCCTTGCTACCGATATCCGTACGATAGAAGAGGCCTTCTGTGTTTTGTTTGTTGAGTTCGTTGTAGATAATGTTTTGGCCATCTTTGACGGTATCTGCTGTTGTGACAAGCATGTAGACACGTCCTCCGTTTGAGAGGAGGTCTTGGCCATTTTCAGCGAATTTGGCACCAGCATAGTAAGTGATGATATCGCCCTCTGTCTTGGCTGGAAGTTTAACACCCTTCTCATAAGCGAGTGGGTAGCCGTTTGAGCTACAACCACGCCTAGTGTCACACCATTGTCCGTCCAAGTGATGTCTGGCTCTTTGCCGTCCAAAATATCGGTGATATTTTGTGCAAAGTCAGATGTCAAACGAGGCAAGATGATTTGCGTTTCAGGATCTCCAAAACGTGAGTTGAACTCGATAACTTTAGGACCGTCAGCTGTCAAGATAAGACCAGCGTAAAGGACACCAGTGTAAGGACGACCTTCTTTAATCATGCCTTCAAGAACTGGCTTGACAATAGTGTCAACCGCCGTGTCAACCACGCTCTGTGGCAAGTGAGGAACTGGCGCATATGCCCCATCCCACCAGTGTTAGGGCCCTTGTCACCATCATAAGCACGTTTGTGGTCCTGAGCCGTTGGCATAATGTAGAACTTGTCCCCATTGACAAAAGCAAAGAGAGAGAACTCTTCCCCGTCAAGGAATTCCTCGATGACCACACGCGCACCTGAGTCACCGAATTTATTGTCCAAAAGCATCTCGTGAGCAGCTTCGACGGCTTGCTCAACCGTTTCAGCAACGACGACACCTTTCCCAAGGGCCAAGCCGTCTGCCTTGACGACGATTGGAGCGCCTTTTTCCTCGATGTAGGCCTTGGCTTCCTCGAAATCTGAAAATGTGCCATAGGCTGCTGTCGGAACATCGTATTTGACCATGATTTCCTTAGCAAAATCCTTAGACCACTCAAGCTCAGCCGCAGCCTTTGTCGGACCAAAGGCTTTGAGTCCAGCCGCATTGAAATCATCCACGATACCAGCTGCAAGGGCATCATCTGGACCGATAAAGGTCCAAGCAATATCGTTCGCTTTTGCGAAGTCAATCAGCTTAGAATGTTCGGAAATTCCGATATTGATCAAATCAAGACCGTCCAATGTCATCCCGTCATTACCAGGAGCCACGAAAACTTGCTCAACGTCCTTAGACTCCAATAATTTCTTGGCAATCGCATGTTCACGACCACCAGAACCAACAACCAAAAGTTTCATTTGAAAGATACCTCAATATCAAATAAGACTAGGGCAAATGCCCGTTAACGACAATCATTCGGAAAAATTAGCAATTTTCACGAATTATACATAACCATTATAACATATTTGTTCGGAGATATGGGTGTGTATCCAAATTTGGATACAAAAAAGGCAGCCACTTGGACCACCTCTTGGGAGATTATGAAAATGAAAAAAGTTATTTAGGATTGATGATAGTATATCCTGAGCAGCTTAAGTGAGGCTTAAACGCAAAAATATCTTCATTTTCCTGAAAAACTGCGAATAGGTAGGTGGAGGTTAAAATGAAGAAAAAATTACTATATTGTCTCTTACCGCTAGCTTGTCTAGCGACTGTTTCGGTTTCGTGTGGCAGCTCTGCTCAGGCGGCTGTCCTCGGTGATGACTACCCTTCCTCTTGGAAATATGGGGCTTCGGTGTTGATCCATGGACCATGTACTGGCGTCAATGTACGTCCTTCGCAGCTATCGTCTCAGTAACACCAATGGTTTCACTCTGCCTGTAGGGTATGGAAATGCCATCACTTGGGGCAGTATCGCACGTGCCAATGGTCACCGTGTAGACATGAATCCTGCCGTAGGGAGCATCGCCTGGTTCTCAGCTGGGGTCAATGGAGCTGGTCACATGGGACATGTCGCTTGGGTTGCGGAAGTTCATGGTGATCAGGTCACTATTGAGGAGTACAACTACGATGCGGGTCAAGGTCCTGAGAAATACCACAAACGTAGCTTCCATAAGAGTCAAGTGTCTGGCTATATCCATTTTAAAGACCTCGAACCAGGAGCTCAAAATGGAAATTCTACTAACTCTTCTATCAAAGTTGGTGATACAGTCCGCTTCTCAGGAATTTTCCGTGTTACGTCTGTATCAGGAAATACCATCACCAGCCAAGATTTAGCTGGAGGCACACCAACCAAACACAATATCGTTGATCCTGGACCCGTTCTTGAAGTTGATGGACAAGGCAATCCAACTTCAGATCAGTACCTCAATCCTGGTGAGACCTTTACTATTCCAGGTAACTTCAAAGTGCTTGCTATTGACCCACCAAGCGACGGCATCCTCGTCCAAATCGGAAATCGCAAGACTTGGGTAACCCAATCTGTCCTTGAAAAGGTTTAAATCTATTGAACAATCGTGAGAACGGTTGTTTTTTTTGATGCACTGAAAGAAAAAAGCCCAGCGGATGCTGAGCTCTTAGGAGAAAATTATTAGAGATGATATCAGTTATTAAATGTTGGCTTCATTTTTTATATCGTTTATCTGCTATTAAAAGTTCATCATTAAAATCATCAAAAGAAAATTGTAATTTCGAACTATCATCAAAAATTATTTGTTTATTTTCTAAATCTATCTCATAACCAAAGAATTTATCTTGATTATAAGTAAGACCATATATTTTCCATTTTTTATTTTCACTATTGGCTCAAAGTATGTTAATTCGTCCTTCCCACGAATATCTTTCTCAACTCTCTGATATTTTCCTTTAATCTTCTTATAGAATTCCACAGTTTTATCTTCTTTGTATAAAAGTTCAACAAAAAATGTTGTAATACCTTCTATATTAGGATAAATAATGATGAATATAAAAAATAAGGAATATGATTTAGTAATACCTAAAACAATTATGGATGGGATTGCGAAAAAGGCTTACAAGGAATTTTCCTATAACAGACTGTGGACTCAATATTGCTAATAAAATGAACAATACCAGAACTAATATATTAACCAATACCCTTATCCTAACAAAACGCTTTTGATAAATAATTTTATTGCTATTTTTAATATTATACCTAGTAATTTTCCATATGTCTTCGCTTAAATAAAAGTTTACTATTACAACTAAAGCTGTAACCAACCCCCACATACTCGTATTTAATACGCCGAATAGTAAAACAATACCAAAAGCTATGATTCCAAAAAACATAAACCCATACAGTATCTATATAAATGTCTAGAAATAATAAGATAAAAAAGTGAATATAACTGGCACCTACATAACTAATTATTAAAGAGGTTATCAATAAAGAAAAAATATTATTATAGCTTATGGGAAAATAAAAGGATAAGAGTCCTATTGTAAGTAGCAAAAATGTAAACTTATAAAATGAATATAGAAACATTCCAACTACATTCATACCCCTCTTTATCCAGCCATTCTCTACTCTAGGTTTACGATTTTTTATTATAAAAATAATGTCATTAATATGCCACGTAATTATTCTGTTACTTAATAATTTAAAGAATGATATCCTGTATAAAATTGCTGAACAGATATAAATAATCAGAAGACGCTTACTTCCATTAAAGTTAGTCACTCCTACAAACCATTGCTTCCACTGTGAAATGATAATAACAATATACACCAAGTCTATAATTAAGCCTATATAATATGGTCTTATTCTTTTCATTATTACTCCTACGTAATTCAAGATAGTAATACCCCAGAAAATTGATTCTGGGGTATCTATTACTTCTTTAATTTTCTTAATGACGGAAGTGACGAACGCCTGTAAAGATCATGGTCAATCCATGTTTATCAGCTGCTTCGATTGACTCTTGGTCACGTACTGAGCACCTGGTTGGATGATAGCCTTGATACCTGCTTTAGCGATTTCTTCCACGTTATCTGCAAATGGGAAGAAGGCATCTGAAGCAAGAACAGCGCCGTCAAGACGGTCTTTAGCCTGGTCAATGGCGATACGGACGGAAGCCACACGGTTAGTTTGACCTGGTCCAACACCGAGTGTCATGTGGTCGTTAGTCACGATGATACCGTTTGATTTGACATACTTGATAGCTTTCCAAGCAAACTCAAGAGCTGTCGCTTCTGTCTCAGTTGGTTGGCGTTTAGTAACCACTTGCCAGTCAGCTGGACTTTCTTTAACAACGTCTTGGTTTTGAACGAGGAGACCTCCAACAACACCAGTATATTCCGCTTCCACTTCGCTAGCATCCTGAGCATCGAATGGTAACTCAAGGATACGCAAGTTTTTCTTCTTGGTTGTCAAAATTTCAAGTGCTTCATCTGTATAGCTTGGTGCAATGATGATTTCAAGGAAGACACCGTGCATTTTCTTAGCTGTCGCAGCGTCAACTTCACGGTTAAGGACTACGATACCACCGAAGATTGACACTGGGTCAGCTTCATAAGCGTAGTCCCAAGCTGTTTCGATGTCATCAGCTTGACCGATACCACATGGGTTCATGTGTTTGAGAGCCACAACTGTTGGACGGTCTTTGAAATCACGAATGATACGGATAGCGGCATCAGCGTCACGGATATTGTTGAATGACAATTCTTTACCGTTAAGCTGTTTTGCTGAAGCAATTGAGTAAGCCGTTGGCAAACCTTTTTGGTAGAAGTCTGCGTCTTGTTGAGGGTTTTCACCGTAACGCATTGGTTGTTTAAGGTCATAAGTCAAAGTGAGTTTTTCAGGTTTTGTTTCACCCACTTGAGCTGTGAAGTATTCCGCAATCAAGGCATCGTATGAAGCTGTGTGACGGTATACCTTTGCTGCCAAACGTTGGCGAGTTTCGTAACTTGTTTCACCGTTTGCTGACAATTCGTCAAGAACAACAGCATAATCAGCAGGATCTACAACAACTGTTACGCTAGCGTGATTTTTAGCCGCTGAACGAAGCATTGATGGACCACCGATATCGATGTTTTCAACCGCGTCAGCGTAAGTCACGTCTGGTTTGAGAATAGTCTCCTTGAATGGGTAAAGGTTGACCACAACAAGGTCGATCAATTCGATATTGTTGTCCTTAGCCGCTTGAAGGTGGCTATCAAGGTCACGACGAGCGAGGAGACCACCGTGGATATTTGGGTGAAGGGTCTTAACACGTCCGTCCATCATTTCTGGGAAACCAGTCACATCGTCAATGGCGATAGTGTCTACCCCAGCATTGTCAAGGGCAACTTTAGTACCACCTGTTGAGATGATGTCCCAACCGAGTTTTTTGAGTTCTTGGGCAAATTCAACGATGCCCGCTTTGTCTGAGACTGAAATAAGTGCTCGTTTAGTCATTTTCTCTCTTTTCCTTTTTAAAAAAGTTCTTTATCTGCTACAGTCGAAAATTATCTTTCAGCTCTAGCGCTTTCTTATTTTCTCGCTACACCCAAACTATCCAAGACTTCTGGATAGAGCTTGTACTCTGTTTCGTGGATGCGAGTTTCGAAAGTATCAAGGGTATCACCTTCAAGGCGTGGCACACGGACTTGTTTGATAACCTTACCTGTATCCACACCAGAATCCACCCAGTGAATAGTCACACCAGACTGGGCCACGCCAGCATTCCAAGCATCTTCAATACCATGAGCCCCTGGAAATTCAGGGAGATAAGCTGGGTGAATATTGATGATACGGCCTTCATAAGCTGCTAGTAAGGTTGGGCCGACGATTTTCATATAACCCGCCAAACAAACCAAATCAATCTGGTGATCATCCAAGAGTTTGACGATAGCTTCTTCATAAGACGCTTTATTGTCAAATTCCTTGAGTTCAAAGGCATGGCTAGCCACACCAAGATTTTTGGCACGTTCCAAGACATAGGCATTACGGTGATCTGAAAAGACAAATTCTACTGGAAATTGTTCCGCAATCACCTGAAAGTTTGAGCCGTTGCCAGAGGCAAAAACAGCAATCTTTTTAGCCATTATTTAATCACCACACTTGCGCCATCTTTCTTCACAATACGACCGATTTCATAAACAGGTTCGTCAAGAAGTTCTTTGACACGTTCAACATTTTCTGGTTTAACCGCAAGCATGAGACCAATACCCATGTTGAAGATTTCAAACATTTCTTCATGTTTGATTTCACCATATTTTTCAAGGGCTTTAAAAATTGGAAGAACTGGGACTTTACTTTCGTCAATTTCAGCAGCCAAGTCATCTGAGAACATACGTGGTACATTTTCGATGAAACCACCACCTGTGATGTGAGCAATACCGTTAACCAATTCTTCTTTGATGAGTGGCAAAGCTGCTTTGACGTAGATACGAGTTGGTTCAAGAAGAACGTCTTTAAGTTTTTTGCCTTCAAGTTCTGGAAGAACTTCTTCACCTGTGTAATCAGCAAAGACACGACGCACGAGTGAGTAACCATTTGAGTGGATACCACTTGAAGCAAGTCCAAGAAGCACGTCACCTTCAGCTACTTTTGAGCCGTCGATGATTTGAGATTTTTCTGCGATACCTACCGCGAAACCTGCCAAATCATAGTCGTCTTCACCATACATACCAGGCATTTCAGCAGTTTCACCACCAATAAGGGCTGCACCAGCTTGCACACAACCTTCAGCAACACCAGCAACAACCTGCTCCAATTTAGCTGGTTCATTTTTACCAGTTGCTACGTAGTCAAGGAAGTAAAGGGGCTCAGCACCTGCAGCGATGATATCGTTAACACACATAGCGACACAGTCTTGACCGATAGTATCGTGTTTGTCGTACTTGATAGCAAGCATGAGTTAGTACCGACACCATCTGTACCTGAAATCAAAACGGGCTCTTTGACACCTGTTTTTGAAAGGTCAAACATACCACCGAAGCCACCGAGAGCTCCCATGACACCTGCACGCTCTGTACGGGCAACATGTTTTTTGATACGTTCAACAACTTCATAACCTGCTTCAACATCCACACCCGATTGGGCATACGCATTTTTATTTGTCATTTGTTTATTCCTTTTTCTTTTTCGAGAAAAATACTAGTCAGGTCTCTAGCCTTGGCCCCATAGGGCAAAGCGTCTACTGACAAATGCTTTAGCTTTTAGTCAGTAGTGAGACGTGGAGCGTAAGCATTTTTAGACATAATTTTTTCCTCTTTTTTCTTCTGCACTGCTCTTAATAGAAAGAAGTGTGTTCTTTCAAACTTTCCAAATAGCGTTCTTCGTAGTCATACAATGGTGTTGGATATTTACCATCAAAGTAAGCCACACAAAGGCCACCGTTTGGTGCATCTGTGTCAATTCCAATAGAATCAATCAAGCCATCGATTGACAAGTAAGTCAAGCTATCCGCACCAATGATTTCGCGTGTTTCCTCAACTGTATGATTGGCCGCAATCAATTCCTTACGTGTTTGAATATCGATACCGTAGAAACATGGGTAGGCAAGGGCTGGGCTACCGATTGCCACGTGGACCTCTGTTGCTCCTGCTTCTTTTAGCAAATTAACGATACGGCGTGATGTGTCCCACGTACAATAGAGTCGTCAATCATAACCACACGTTTTCCTTTAACAACACCGGATACGGCAGAGAGCTTCATACGAACCCCTTGCTCACGCAATTCTTGTGTTGGTTGGATAAAGGTACGTTGGGTGTATTGGTTTTTAATCAAGCCCATTTCATTTGGCAAGCCTGATTCTTCCGCAAATCCCATGGCTGCGCTAAGTGATGAATTAGGCACACCAACGACAATATCTGCTTCATGTTTGAACTCACGTGCCAATTGAGCACCCATACGTTTACGAGCTGTATGGACATTGACCCCTTGGATATTTGAATCAGGACGGGCAAAGTAGATATACTCCATCGAACAAACAGCCAATTGCGTATCCGTTGTATAGGTATCGTAAGTGATGCCATTATCATCGATGATAACAACCTCACCTGGATTTACATCCCGAATCCATTCTGCACCAACACCCTCAAAGGCACATGTTTCAGATGAAACCACGATAGCACCATGCTCATCTTACCAAGAGAAAGGGGACGGAAGCCATTTGGATCCAAAGCTGCAATAAGCTTGTCCTCAATCATAAGAAGATAAGCAAATCCACCTTTAACAGTGCTCAGAGCTTCTTTTACTTTACCCATGAATGATGGGTTGTGGCTACGGCGAATCAAGTGAGCTAAGATTTCTGAGTCAGAAGTTGAGTTTAAGATAGCTCCATTTTTCTCCAACTCATGTCTTAGTGACTCTGCATTAGTCAAATTTCCATTATGAGCAAGACCAAGCTGTCCATCGTGAAACTTAAACATGAATGGTTGAATATTGTCTACAGAAGCTTCACCAGCAGTCGCATAACGAACATGACCGATAGCAGCCGTTCCAGTTAGCTTGTCCAAGTTGGCTGGATCACGGAAAACTTCTGAGAGAAGCCCCATATCACGATGACGCTTCAATTGACCCTCATCATTTGAGAGAATTCCTGCTCCCTCTTGACCACGGTGTTGGAGACTGTGAAGTCCGAAATAAGTTAATTTTGCAGCATCTGGGTGACCCCAGATACCAAAAACACCACATTCTTCATTAAGAGATTTAACTTCGTATGTCATTTTTTATACCTTTTATTTTTGATATTTTCCTTATGCAAGGCGAACGAAAAACTGTTTCTACCCTCTCATTTCACTAATTGGAACTCAAGTTTTCAAGCTCTTTATAACCACTGCATATCGAAAAATATCATTGCTGAGTGCACTTGGCACTCTATTATTTTCCAGTAAAGTATTTAACCGCTGACGCAAAGAGGTGTTGGTCTTTATTTCCTGGAATATTTTGGAAGAGACCGTCTTCGAAACGTTCTGAGTGACCCATCTTCCCAATAATTTGACCATTCTTGCTTGTGATACCTTCGATAGCATTCACAGATCCGTTAGGATTGTATTTTGAATCCATGCTTGGTTTACCTTCGAAGTCAACATATTGGGTAAAGATTTGACCATTGTCACGAAGCTCTGCAAATTCCTCAGCTGTCACGACAAATTTACCTTCACCATGTGATACTGGGATGGCATGGATGTCACCAACTTCTACTCCGGCAAGCCATGGTGAGTTGGTATTGGCAATCCGTGTTTCCACCATCTTAGCCACGTGTTGGTTGGCATCATTGTAGAAGAGGGTTGGACTAGTGCTGCTTGCATCTTCAAAGTTACCGTATGGAAGAAGACCTGATTTAACAAGGGCTTGGAATCCATTACAGATACCAATAATCAAACCACCACGTTCGATGAAGCTATCAATGGCTGCACGTACTTTTTCATTGAGCAAGATGTTAACGATAAATTTAGCTGATCCATCTGGTTCATCGGCTGCTGAGAAGCCACCTGCAAAGAAGATAATGTTAGCTTTTTCGATATTGTCAACCATGGTGTCAACAGACTTGACAATGGCCTCTTCGTTAAGTGTTACAAATGGTACTAAGTTGACTTTTGCACCTTCTTTTTCAAAGGCCTTAGCTGAATCGTACTCAGAGTTAGTACCTGGGAACACTGGGATGTAAACCACTGGTGTCTCAACTGTTTCTTTAGCTTTGATAACAGCATCTGATGCCACAGCAGGTACTTCTTCCAACTCAGTTGCTTGTGCAAATTCCGTCGGATAAACCTCTTCCAATTTACCTTGGAAGGCACTGTCAAGTTTGTGTCCATCAAGCGTTACACCATTGACAGTAAGTGTAAAGTCAGCTGCTGTTTGTCCAATCTTGGCAACGCCTGCAATTTCTTCAGGCGATGTGAAGATGAATCCGCCAATTGGCTGTCAAGCTGGTGTCAAGGTCAGCTAATTCGACGTTAGCACCGATATGGTTCCCAAATGTTGCAAGGGCAAGAGCTTCAACCACACCACCATATTTGACAGCGGATGCAGATGTGACTTTATGATTAGCTTGGATGGCTTCAAATTGAGCAAAGTTAGACTTGATGAGACCGAAGTCGATTTCTTGTGCTAAAGCTTGACCTGGAATATAGTAAATATTTTCACCAGCAGTTTTAAATTCTGGAGAAAGAACTTTACGGCTATCTGCTGTTGTCACACCAAAAGCAACCAAGGTTGGTGGTACTGTTAATTCTTCAAAGGTACCAGACATAGAGTCCTTCCCACCGATAGATGGCAACCCAAGTTGAATCTGAGCTTCAATGGATCCAAGAAGAGCTGATACTGGTTGACCAAACCGCTCTGCTTGTTTATCCATACGCTCGAAATATTCTTGATAAGAGAAACGAGCCTTAGACCAGTTTGCACCAGCAGCAACCAAACGAGCTGTTGCTTCGATTACTGCATAGGCAGCGCATGATATGGAGACCATTCTGCTACATAAGTTGAATCCTTGCGCCATAACAGAAGCAGTTGTTGTCACGCCATGTTGGACTGGCAATTTCTGTACAGAAGCTTCCGTTGGTGTGATTTGGTAGCGACCACCGAGTGGGTGATTAACTGTTGAACGACCAACTGAGCTATCAAAGATGGTTTGTAAACCTTTTTGACTGGCATGGTTAAGGTCAGCCAAGACTTCAAGAGTATCAGCTTCAAGGGTTTCAGCAGATGTTTGACGTTCTTCTGGAAGCTTGACATCCTTGTCAACCACCTTAGCATCTACGACAACACGTACACCATTTGTATCAAGGAAACGACGTTCCAAATCAACGATGGTTTCACCATTCCAGTGCATGACAAGATTTGGTTTTTCAGTTACTGTCGCAACGACAACAGCATCAATATTTTCTTTGTTACATTCAGCAACGAAGGCATCTACATCTTCTGGACGAACCACTACGGCCATACGTTCTTGAGATTCAGAGATGGCAATTTCTGTACCGTTCAAACCTTGGTATTTCAATGGTACTTTGTCTAGATCAATTTCAAGACCATCTGCCAATTCACCGATAGCCACACAGACACCACCAGCACCAAAGTCATTTGATTTCTTGATTAGACGTGTCACATCCCCATTACGGAAAAGACGTTGAATCTTACGTTCTTCGATGGCATTCCCTTTTTGAACCTCAGCACCAGCTGTTTCAACTGATTCAATCGTTTGAACTTTAGAAGAACCTGTCGCACCACCGACACCGTCACGTCCAGTCTTACCACCGAGCAAGATAATTACATCACCAGCTTCAGGTTTTTCACGAACAACATTTTCCTTAGGAGCCGCACCGACCACAGCACCTAGCTCCATACGCTTAGCAACGAAACCTGGGTGGAAGTATTCACGAACATAGGTTGTTGCAAGACCAATTTGGTTCCCGTATGAAGAATAACCGTGAGCTGCTGTTTTAGAAATCACTTGTTGTGGTAATTTACCAGCACGAGTTTCAGCAATTGGTGTTGTAATATCACCAGCACCTGAGATACGCATGGCTTGGTAAACGTATGAACGCCCTGACAATGGGTCACGAATGGCCCCACCGATACAAGTAGCAGCCCCACCAAATGGTTCGATCTCCGTTGGGTGGTTGTGGGTTTCGTTCTTGAACATGAGAAGCCATGGTTCTTTCACACCATTGACATCCACTTCAATTTCAACTGAGCAAGCATTGATTTCATCAGACACTTCCATGTCATCCAAACGACCATTAGCACGCTCATAGCGACCAAAAATAGTCGCCATATCCATCAAGGTTTGAGGTTTTTCTGTACGTCCCAACTCATCACGCATGGCAATATACTTGTCATAAGTCGCTTGCAATTGTTTTTCAAATTTAGAAGCTGAGAAGTCGATGTTTTTCAACTCAGTCTCGAAAGTTGTATGACGACAGTGGTCAGACCAGTAAGTATCCAACACCTTAAGCTCAGTCTCAGTTGGCACACGACCAATAGACTTGAAGTAATCTTGAATGAATAGAAGGTCATCCACTTCCATTGCCAATCCTTGCTCTGCCTTATACTTAGCAAAATCTTCTGCCGTATAAGTTTCAAAGAAATCCAAACTTGGAATGGTCTTGTCAGACTCAGAGAAATCCTGTTTAGCAATGCCAACAGTGATGTCTTTGAAACGAGAATCCACTGGGTTCAAGAGGTAGTTTTTGACAGCTTCCAACTCATTCGCATCAATATCCTTGTTAACCAAGTAAAGTTGCGCTGTGTTCACCGTTACATCATTTGAACTACCAAGCAAAAGCAAAGCTTCCTGTGAAGATGCCGCACGTTGATCAAATTGACCAGGCAAACTTTCGATAGCAAAGAAAGCATACTTCTCAAGATCAGCCTTAACCGCAGCCTCGTCCAAAACGGTATCAGTCACTTGCTCAGAGAAGATGTGTTTTTCCGCACGCGCAAACAAGTCCTCTGCCAAACCAAAAACATCGTAAACCTGAACAATCCGAAGATCCTTCAAGGTTTTCAACTGAAGATTATGCTGCAATTCTTTTACTAAAGAGTCCGATTTCACACGAAAATCAGCTTTTTTCTCAACGAAAATACGTTTATCCATTTTATTTCCTTTATCTATTTCTACTTAAAGATTGTAGTGAAGACCAAGTATTCTATTTGTAAAAGGCTACTTCAATCCTTGCAATTTTTCCAATACAACTTCATAAACATCTGTCAAGCTACCAAGATCACGACGGAAGACATCCTTGTCCATATGGTGCCCCTCAGCATCCCAAAGGCGGCAGTTATCTGGTGAAAATTCATCTGCCAAGATAATTTTGCCATCCTTATCAAAACCAAATTCCAATTTGAAGTCAATCAAGCGAAGACCAATTTGTGCAAACCAATCTTTTAGTAATTCATTGATACGACGCGTTTCTTCCTTGATATAAGCAATTTGTTCATCATTGGCAATATCCAAGAACTTCACATGCTCATCATTGATGAATGGGTCATCCAAATCATCGTTCTTGTAGTAAAATTCAACGATTGGAGTTTTCAAGTCCAAACCTTCTTCAACGCCAAAACGTTTAGAGAAAGAACCCGCAGTCACATTACGAAGAACAACCTCCAAAGGAATGATAGTAACTTTCTTGTTAAGTTGTTCGGTATCAGAAATACGTTCGATAAAGTGAGTAGCTACACCCGCAGCATTCAATTTTTCAAAAATAAGAGACGAAATCTGATTATTTAGCACACCTTTTCCTTTAATAGTCTCCTTACGAGCACCATTAAGCATGGTTGCCTGGTCCTTATAGACCGACTTAATCACATTTTCGTCTTCTGTACTATAAATATCTTTAGCTTTCCCAGTATAAATCAGTTGGTTTGACATGGAATTGTTCGCCTTTCAAGTTTATTCGTCTTAATTATACCACACCAGAATCCAAAAACCAACATATAGCAAACTTTATTACTTGAGTAAAAAAGTAATGTTCGTGTTTTAGTCCTTTTTTAGAGTTTCTTAATAAATAATGTATAGAAAAAAGGAGTGTGACAGAACTAAATCCATATAACATTTAGTTTCTTGCCTCACTCCAACAAAATAACAATCGTATAGTACACAACTATTATATTATTACGTCTAGCTTTCTTATTCTTTATTCAATTCCTCAGACAAATAGTCCAACAAATCAGCTACCTTAACCATATGGTCAATAGTATCATCGGAAATCTCAAGGTCGAACTCATCCTCCAAATTAATAATGAATTCCATAAGCTCTATTGAATCCACACCCAAGTCATCTAATTTGGTAGCTTCGGTTAAAACAATGTCCTCTTTACCCATCTGCTCTTGAATTACGAGCTGCATTTTCTGAAGAATTTCTACTCTACTCATCAGTTAGCCTCCTCTTTCGGACTAAAGGCTTCAACTAGCTGCTCAACAACCTTAGTATCAAGCATCGTACGAACCTGCTTAATAGTGTAGTAAACCGCCTTAGCATCACTAGATCCATGACATTTTACTACGGGAGCTTTAAGACCAAAGAGAACCGCACCTCCAGCGCTAGAGTAATCCATAGTCTCTTTCATCCCTTTTAGGCTGTCTTTCAATAGGAAGGCACCTAACTTAGCTTTAAGACCACCATTCATGATAGCTGACTTAAGGGTCTTCATAGCACCAAGTCCCGTTCCTTCGATTGCCTTAAGAACTGCATTTCCGGTGAAACCATCAGCTACGACCACATCAGCAGCTCCAGACATAATTTCACGCGCCTCAACATTACCAACAAAGTTAATACTTGGCTCCTTAGATAAGAGCTCAAAAGCCTCCTTACGAAGACTATCCCCCTTTGTTTCCTCAGTCCCATTATTAAGGAGACCTACACGAGGGTTGGCAATTCCACGCACATTTTTAGCATAGAAAGATCCTAAAATAGCATATTGATGCAAATGACTAGCTGTATTTTCCGCATTAGCACCCAAATCAAGCATATCAAAGGGTTGACCAGTAAAACTTGGCATTGTTGACATAAGACCTGGACGCTCAACTCCCTTAATACGTCCGACCACAAAGAGACCTGCAGCCAGAAGGGCACCTGTATTTCCCGCAGAAATCACGGCACCTGCTTTTTTCTCCTTAACAGCCTGTGCACCTAAGACCATTGAAGCTTTTTTCTTCTTACGAATGGCTTTAGCTGGCTCATCATCCGAATTTATCTTTTCATCAGTATGCACAATGCTCACACGTTCATTCGCTGTCAAATAGGTCTTAATTTTAGCTTCATCACCATAAAGCTGGATTTCAATATCTTTGAAATCTGCTATAGCTTGGTTGACACCCTCTACAATTGCTTGTGGCGCATTATCGCCACCCATAGCATCTACTGCAATTACATGCATAGCATTCTCCCTCTCGTCCTCTGCCATAAAACATAAACTCAGATTTCTATCAATAAAATATTATGTACCTAAAATAGACTAGTTCACTGTTTCTAGCAGAGTCTTTCAGCTTATTATCTTCTTATTATAGCACGAACTGACTTGCATTTTAACCCCTGAGACTGAAAACCATTACTTTCCTGTTTCACGTGAAACAAAAAGAAGATAATGTCTAGTCAGCACTATCTTCTTTATTCATAATATGACCCCAAGAATTTAGATTATCAATAAACTTCTTACTTTTAAGATGTATTCCAACATAATTATCATAGAGGTCATCAATAAAATGTCGTAGCTTTCGTTTCATGTCATCCTTAACAGATATGCTTCTCAATTCCTCAAAAGAAAGCCCCTGAAAACAATCTAAAAGATAAGGTACATTAGGATCTAAGTGACTACGCCTTTCATCCTCTGCATAATGATTTGGACAAAGTAGCCCCGAGAACTTATACGAAAAATCAAAAGGAAGGCCCACACGATGGCAAAAGACACACTCGTGAAAATTCAATCGTACACCGAAACGGTCTAAAACCTGAATCTCAAAGATATTAGTCAAGATTTCATAATCCAAGCCTTCTTCCATTAATTCAAGCGTCTTCTCCAAGAATGCAAATAATTGCGCATCTGTCACACCGTCAGCAATAGCAACGTCCGTCAGAGCAGCTAAATAAGTCGCATAAGACAGCTTGAAAATATCGCTTGTAATTTCCTTGAAGGACTCTGCCTGGCTATAATCCTCTATGAAAGATAAGCCTCATCATTTACAGTCATTATGAATTCAGCGATGGTTAAAGGTTGAATCACAGCACTTAATTTACCTGACCCACCACCTCTAACAAAAAACATCCGTTTACCAGCTTGCTCGGTAAAAATCTTAACTAGCTTATCGTTCTCACGATAATTACGATTGAAGAGGACAAGCCCTCTACTCTCAAGCTTCTGCATGTTCTTCCATAAACTCTTTCAAACGAGCCATAGCTGTTTCAATAGTATCCATGCTAGCTGCATACGACAAACGAACATAGCCTTCGCCATACTTCCCAAAAGCAACCCCTGGGATAATCGCAATAGCTTTTTCACGAGCAAAGTCTTGACAGAACTTAAAGGAATCTTGAGTATAGCCTTCTGGAATCTTAGCAAAGATATAGAAAGCACCATCAGGTTTAATAATTTTGAAACCAAGTTCAGTCATTTTTTCAAGAATATAATCACGACGCTTCAAATACTCAACTTTCATTGGTTGGGCATCATCTTTACCAGCAGATAAGGCTTCAATAGCTGCAAATTGTGCCATAGTAGCTGCAGCTGTTACCAAATACTGGTGACTCTTAATCAACTGAGCCGTCAAGACTGCAGGTGCAAAAATCAAACCAATACGCCAGCCCGTCATCGCATGAGATTTAGACAAACCATTAATCAAAATCGTTTGTTCTGGCAAATACTCAGCAATAGATACATGTTGGTCCACATAAGTTAGCTCAGAGTAAACTTCATCACTAACAACAAAAATATCGTATTTTTTCAGAACTTCAGCTAAATCTTTAATCTGTTGACGTGAGTAAGTCACACCTGTTGGATTAGTTGGGTAGTTAAGCAAAACTGCTTTAAGCTTATCTCCCTGCTCCAAAATTGCCTTTTCTAACATCTCCGGAGTCAAAACAAAATCATTAGCTGTTGTATCAATTTCAACAATTTCAGCACCAACTAGATTTGCAATCGGTTCATATCCAGGATAGGCTGGTGCAGGTAAAAGAATCGTATCTCCTGGCTCCAAAATAGCCGTCAATGTTGCAGAAAGGGCTTCTGTAGCTCCAATAGTCACCAAAATTTCATTATCTGGATTATAAGTAAGATTATATTTTTCCTTAACAAAATCTGCCGCAGCTTGACGCAAAGCAGGAAGTCCTGCCATACCTGTATAGTGAGACTGGTTAGCATCGATAGCAGCTTTAGCTGCTTCTTTCACATGATCTGGAGTCGTAAAATCAGGTTCACCAAGTGTCAACTTTTTGATACCTGGTACATCTGAAATTGATTGGTCAAACTGACGAATCATCGAAACTTCAATCTTATCTAAATTTTTATTAAAACGTTGTGTTAAATCCATCACTGTCACCTCTTTGCAATTATGCCTTACATTATATCAAAAACTCAAACGCATTTAAACACCAAAAAAGCTAGCCTAGGCTAGCTTTAGTCTATTTATGGCCCATTTCAAACAAAGGTGACAATGGACGTTTTTCATGAATACGAATAATTGCCTCTGAAATCAAATCAGCAATTGAAATTTGTTCAATCTTATCAATCAAACGTTCTTCTGGAAGATAAATCGTGTCCAATACGACAAGCTTCTCAATAGCAGATTTTTGAATATTATCAAGTGCTGGACCTGACAATACAGGGTGAGTACATGAGGCATAGACATGAGTTGCACCAGCTTCAGCAAGCGCATCCGCCGCATGACAGATTGTACCTGCAGTATCAATCATATCATCAATCAAGATACATGTTTTACCTTCAACGTTACCAATGATATTCATAACCTCAGAAGTGTTCATTTTATCAACACTACGACGTTTATCAATGATTGCGATTGGTGTTTTCAAACATTGAGCAAGTTTTCGTGCACGAGTCACACCACCATGGTCTGGAGAAACAACAACAACATCATCTCCAGTAAGACCAGCACGATCAAAGTAATCTGCGATAAGTGGTGCCCCCATCAAATGGTCTACAGGAATATCAAAGAATCCTTGAATTTGAGAAGCATGGAGGTCAACTGTCAAAAGTCGATCAACACCTGCAACCTCAAGCATATTAGCAACCAATTTAGATGTGATTGGCTCACGTGAACGTGCCTTACGGTCTTGACGTGCATAACCATAATAAGGCATAACAACACTGACCGTTTCTGCACTTGCACGTTTTAGCGCATCAACCATAATCAAGATTTCCATCAAGTTATCATTTACAGGAGAGCTTGTAGATTGAAGAATAAAAACGTGATGACCACGGATAGATTCTTCAATATTAACTTGAATCTCACCATCTGAAAATTCACGAACACTTGATTTTCCGAGTTCAATACCCATTTTATCAGCAACTTTTGCTGCTAATTCCTGGTTAGACGATAAAGCAAACAACTTCAAATTCGTATAAGACATGATTTCCTCCAAAATATCTACTAAACCATTCTACCTTTTTTTAGATTGATTTTCAATGCAAAATAAATGGTGTCACAGTAACTTAACAAGACTAAAAAGATTTAACCTTAACCTCGACATTTTCCCGTCTAAAAGTAATTCCAGAAAGTAAAGACATTTTGCTATAAAATAAAAACGATTCGAGAAAATTCGAATCGCCTTTTTGTAGTCATTATGGGTAAATATAGTATACAGAACCACCATGAGCTGAAGATGTTGGATCAAATGTACCACGGTAGTTACCGATTGACATGTTACCTGCATAGTTTGATTCCATAACTTGAATTGAATTTGCACTTGATGCTGATGTGACGTAAGCTACGTGACCATAACCACCACCATCATTTGGCCAAACCGCAATTGCTCCGGCTACAGGAGTTGTACCAACTGAGTGGCCAGCTGCTTGTGCGCTAGCAATCCAGTTTTTAGCATTACCCCAGTAGTTACCAACCCATGAAGCTAATGATTTAGCACCCCAAGTACATTGACCAACAGGATATGTATTAGGAGTTGAGGCAGCTGATACCTTAGGTGTTTCAGCTGCTGGAGCTGGTGCTTCTGAAGCTGCAGGTGCTTGACTTGCTGGTGCTTCTGAAGTTGCTGCAGGTGCTTCGCTAGCAGGAGCTGGTGCTTCTGAAGCTGCAGGAGCAGCTGATTCTGGTTGTGCTTCAGATGTTGCTGGAGCAGCAGGCTCTTGTTGTGCCTCTGAGGCAGCTGATTCTGGCTGTGCTTCAGGCTCTTGTGTTGCTTCTGAAGTTGCAACAGTTGGCTCTTGAGTTGTTTCTGAAGTTTCTGATGAAACAGGTTCTTGTGCTACTTCTGAGGCTGTTGCTGTTTCTGAAACAGTAGCTTCTGAAGGTTGAGCTACTGCTTCTGAAGTTGCTGCCGCCTCTGATTGAGCTACAAATGCTGCCGCTTCTGAAGATGCTACTGCTTGTGCTGCTGCCTCTGATTCTGCAATTGCTTGAGACTGAGCAACTGATGCTGCAGTTGAAGCTGCCACTGCTTCTGCAGTTGATTTAGCAGAAACAAGTGATGTTTTTTCATCTTGAGCTGTAGCCAATTCTGCAGCCAAAGTAACTTGTGCTGCTTCTAGTTCTGCTTGTTGAGTTGTCAAACCAGCTTCTGTTGTTTCAAGTTCTGCTTTATTAGTTGCAATCTCATTGATAGCAGCTTGGTTTTGTTCTTGTTTTGCAGCAAGCTCTTTTTGATCAGACTCTTGTTTTGTCAACATGTCATTATTAGCTGTAACAACTTTTGAAATAGCTGTGATACGAGTAATAGCTTCAGAGATTGACTTAGAGTTCAAGATAGAGTTAATGTAGCTAGTCGCAGTATTATTTTGTTGAGCACTACGAGCTTGTTTCGCCAAAGAATCTTGACGAGCTACAATTTTACTTGATAATTCTTGAATTTCAGATTCCAAATCTGCTGATACTTTTTCAAGTTCAGCATTTTTAGTTTCCAATTCTGATTTTTGTGTTCTAAGTGTAGATACTTGAGATTGGATTGTAGCAACTTGCGCTTGTGCAGTCTCTTGTTGAGAAGCAAGGTTACTAATTGCGTTATCTGCAGCAGCGATTTGCGAATCATAATCCTCTGCATGTACTGATGCAGCTGCTGATAAGGTTACACCACTTACCAACACTGCTTGAAAGAATACGTTTTTTCAATAATATAAAATACTACTCCTTTTCGAATAAGACCTTTTAATTGTATCAAAAAATGGCGCAAACTTTGTTACGCCAATATTACAGTTCTATTTAAATCTATCAACTGACAGATAACAAAAATTAATTTTTCAAGAATAGGTTTAATAAAGATAAAGATCAAAAGATTAAACACTATACTAGGACTTAGTTGATAAATAATAAAATCCGTCACAGACTCATTGGAGAAACCATAAAATAAGGCAAAGCCAAAATTTATGGTATCAAAGAGAAATAAGAATAAAAACATTAACAAAAAATCAACATAGTTATTTCTCTTAACAATTCGACCTAGCTGAGTTAACAGATAACATAATAGTGGCAACGTTAGAATTACTATACCAACTGTTTTGAAATAATAGGTATCATAAAGAAATCCAAAACAAACAAGGTATAGAAACGAATACTTAATTTGAAAAATCAAGAGTTAAGATGAAAATATAAATAATAAAAAGATGAGATGATAAAAAAAATTCAGGAGATAAATAATGAATTAAGTATCATCGAAATATGACCATCCCATAGAAAAGGAACAATACTCAGTAAGAAAGGAATAATAGAATACATTGGATAATTTCATATTATTTACCATCTCCAACTAGAGTAACATAAGAAATTTTATCAAAATCAGCATAAGGTTTCACCAAAATCGTACGATTTCCTTCATAATCACTCACAGAGTCTACAGTACCAATTGGAACATCCTTTACTGATACATCATCAAGACCACTTGTAACTACTTCAGTCCCAACCTTAACGTTAGAAGATGAATTGAGTTGTGTCATCTCTAACAGCTTCTTTTTATTATCATAACGAGATATAATCCCGAAAATCTGGTTATCATCCTCTGATTTGACGCTAGAAGCAAGGTAACTATCACTAGAACTACTAGAAAGTAAAGAAATAGTAGTAGTATCATCATATACCTTAGTTACAAAACCAATTACTCCACCATTAGAAGTTGCTAGCATAGATTTACTAACATTCTTAGACTTACCGACATTAATCGTTAACTCTTTTAACCAAGTCACAGAAGGTCGCATAGAAACTTCAGCAGTGAGAACAGTATCACGACTTAGCTTGTCCGAAAGATTAAGCGAAGCTCTTAAAGAATCATTCTCTTCTTGCAAGTTAGAAATAATAGATGATTGATTTTCTAAATTCGATAAAGATTTTTTTAAATCTTGATTCTCATTATAGGTTGATAAGAGATCAGAAATAACATTATGAGATTTTGATAAAGCAGTAAATGGAACTGAAACCACTGAGTCTACTTTGGTAACGAAACCCGAAACATTAGACGAGATATCCTTGGTTAATTTTTTATTAGTAAAGACAAAAGAAAAAAGCATTACAAAAAATAGAAAAATAATAAACCCATAAAGAAGAAATCGATAAAAACTATTTTTCATTTTGTCACCTCAAAAAAAGAAAACGAATTATCTAAAAGATAATTCGTCTTAATAGTACGGAGAATGGGGGATTCGAACCCCCGCGCCAGTTACCCGACCTAACGATTTAGCAAACCGTCCTCTTCAGCCTCTTGAGTAATTCTCCAATATGGGCACGAGTGGAATCGAACCACCGACCTCACGCTTATCAGGCGTGCGCTCTAACCACCTGAGCTACGCGCCCAAGTTAAACAACTTGGTAAAAATGAACATTGTTCAAAGCAGGGTGGTAGACATGGAACATCGAGACCAAC
>ENA-OQBJ01000315-OQBJ01000315.1-human-gut-metagenome-genome-assembly--contig:-NODE-315-length-26160-cov-3.327162_pt1 | contig 26160 bp, 32 predicted proteins | sample MGYA00242743_ERZ504545 | MGnify/ENA primary metagenome ERZ504545 (study PRJEB26092, sample SAMD00036252) | human gut metagenome | host: Homo sapiens | study: EMG produced TPA metagenomics assembly of...
TCAAAATACGGCTCATTGTTCAAAAAATATCCTCGGTATTCCCTCTTTGTCATTTTTAACTTCTACCTTACGCATGGCAAAGTAACTTTCTACCGAATCCTCTCCCATCCTCACATGAAGATCATACAGAAATGGATCTTCCGGACTCCAGCTTCTCATATGTGGATCATGATCACACACGGCTTTCCCGTCTTTCCGGATGCTTTCACCGGCCACATCTTTCTTGCCGTTATCGTAACTTCGTAATCAATATCTTTTATGCCATGTTCTTCTTCCATCTGGATCATTATAGAAGACTGGTCATAAAGAGGTGTGATCTTAAGATGTCCGATATAACACTCTGGAACTTTTTCAATCCATACGGTCTGCCAGATTCCACTCTGTGCCGTATAGAACATCCCTCCGTTTTTAAGTTTCTGTTTTCCTCTGCTATAATAACAAGTCTCCGAATAATCTCTTACTTTTACGGTCAACAGATTCTTTTCTTCTTTTAATGCTTCCGTAATATCATATGAAAATGGAAGATAGCCTCCCACATGCTTTCCCTGTTTCTTTCCATTTATATATACGACCGCACACTGATCTACCGCTCCAAAATGAAGGATCCATCTGCTTCCCTTCTCCGGCTTTACTTCATCCGGAAGCCTTCTCTTATACCATAGATATTCTTCTGGTTTTAACTGTCTGTTTACCCCCGACAATACAGCTTCCGGCGAAAACGGAACCAGGATATCCCCATCCATTTTCTTTGGAAATCCTTTTGTTTCTCTTATTGCATATTTCCATATTCCGTTCAGATTTACATAGCTTTTTCTGCGCATGAGCGGTCTTGGGTACTCCCCTAGTACATTCTTTTCATTTATATTGTCTGCCCATTTTGTCATTAACTGTTTCATGTTCATACACCCCTTTATTAAGCAAGTCTGACTTCGTGTAATCTCCCCTCGATCTCATTATCTGTCGTAATTACCGCGACCCTTGCGTCCCCCTGCTCCAGTTCGTACTCCCTGCACAGATATTTCTCCGGATATTCCTCAGGCTGCTTTTTCAGATATGGTATGCCGTCCTGTCCCCAGGCAAATTCATATGTGCGCATGTCCAGGCCCATTCCTCTTCTGGTTGCTTTCATAAAGCTTTCTTTTAATACCCAGAAGCGGTAAAACCACTCCGCCTGTTCTTTTTCATCCTTCCCATTGCGGATGATCTCACATTCTTCCCGGCAAAAATACCGTTCTGCCACCGGCATCCGCAGCTTTCCCTTCATCTCCACATCACAGCCTGTCTGAACATCTCCACGGTCACTACAGGCACACAATACATATTTTCCCGAATGTGACAGATTGAAAACTGCCGATTCCGGAAGTCTCAGAGCCTTCTTCATCTTTTCCCACAATATCCAGGCACCGACACTCCTTGCTTTGTCATCCACATTTTTAAGTTTATCCGCTTTATCTTTTCTCCACTCAGGCACTTTATCATAATATGCCTGATACGTCTCTTCTATTAGTAATGGTGTAATATCTGCTGCCCAAACACTTACCATTTTCCCACTCCTTTTTTACTATACAATTTTAGTCTAACACACTTTTTTAAAAATGAAAGAATTTATCGAATAAAAGTGTTGACAATCAAATCCCATTGCGTTAATATATCATTAGTTTTACACTTTAAGTAATTAAAGTTTTGCAGTGCGAATATTTTACAGTGCGACTATACTAGACTCACACGGGAAAAGAAATATCACACAGGCACAATTATCATACATGTTGGAGGATATTTATTATGATTATCGTATTAAAACCACGCACTACAAAAGATGATGTTTCTCGTGTCGAGAACATGGTCAAAAAGAGAGGACTTAACACACACGTTGTACAGGGCGAAGAGATGACAGTTATCGGTTGTATCGGTGACACAGCCAAAGTCGATTCCAAATTATTCGAAATTGATTCTGCAGTCGATAAAGTTATGCATGTACAGGAGCCATACAAATTAGCCAACCGTGCATTCCATCCGGAAGATCCATCATCGATGTATCCGGTGTAAAAGTTGGCGGCGACAACCTGGCAATGATCGCCGGTCCTTGTTCCGTAGAATCTTACGAACAGGTACTTGAAATCGCCCAGGCTGCAAAAGCTTCCGGAGCCAACTTACTCCGCGGAGGTGCATTCAAGCCAAGAACAAGTCCTTATTCATTCCAGGGGCTCGGACTGGAAGGACTCGACATCTTAACAGCTGTAAAAGAAGCAACAGGACTTCCGATCGTAACCGAACTGATGTCAGACAAATACCTCGATATCTTTAACGAGAAAGTAGATCTTATCCAGATCGGTGCACGTAACATGCAGAACTTCGATCTGTTAAAAGAATTAGGACAACTTGACCGTCCAATCCTTTTAAAGAGAGGTCTGAACGCAACTTACGAAGAATGGATCATGTCAGCAGAATACATCATGGCATCCGGTAATGAAAATGTCATCCTCTGCGAACGCGGAATCCGTACTTTCGAAAGCTATACAAGAAATACTCTGGATCTTCAGAGTATCCCGGTACTTCGTAAACTGACACATCTTCCGATCATCGTTGACCCAAGTCATGCGGGCGGTAAATGGTGGTTAGTAGATTCTATGGCAATGGCCGCTGTAGCAGCAGGAGCCGACGGACTGATGATAGAAGTACACAATGATCCGGAATCCGCACTCTGCGACGGAGCTCAGTCATTAAAACCTAAGAAATACGACGAATTGATCAAAAAGGTTTCACAGATTGCAGGTGTTGTCGGCAAGACGATCTAATGCAGATAACCTGCCACTGGCAGTTCCTTACGAACGCATGGCGGTTCAGACAAAAACCTTACAGGAGTATATATTATGAAACTTACAGTTAATCTGGAAAAAGACAGTTATCCTATCTATATTGAAAATAACATATTATCCCAGGCCGGAGATTACATCCGAAAGATCTACCACGGAAAACGCATTATGATCATTTCCGATGACAATGTATTTCCGTTATATGGTGACCGGCTGATCCATACATTGGACTCCACTTACGAATGTCACCATCTGGTACTTCCTCACGGTGAATCAACCAAGGATTTCCAGACACTTCCGACTGTCTACAAGGCAATGCTGGAGGCAAAGATTTCCCGTAGTGATCTGGCCATCGCTCTTGGCGGCGGTGTCATCGGTGATCTTGCAGGATTTGCCGCTTCCAGTTATCTAAGAGGTGTAAGACTGGTACAGATCCCAACTTCACTGTTGGCGCAGGTTGATTCTTCTGTCGGTGGAAAAGTCGCAGTAGACCTTCCGGAAGGCAAGAATCTGGTCGGCGCATTCTATCAGCTTCACTGGTGCTGATCGATCCACTGGTACTTAACACGCTGAAGGAACGATTTATCAACGATGGTATGGGAGAAGTTATCAAATACGGCTGCATCAAAGATGCGGATTTATTTAGTACCTTGGAATCACACAGTTCTTTTGAAGATTTAAAAGAAGAACTGCCTGCCATCATCACACGCTGTGTAGATATCAAACGAATGGTTGTAGAAAATGATCAGTTTGACACAGGTGAGCGTATGTTACTGAATTTCGGACATACACTGGCTCACACCATTGAACAACATTTCCATTATCAGCGGGAAAGTCATGGCGAAGCCGTTGCCATCGGCATGTATCAGATCACCAGGATTGCCGAAGAAAAAGGATTAACACCAAAAGGAACTGCAGAACGTATCCAGAAGGTTTTAAAGACCTACGGACTTCCTTTTGAATGCGGTCTCACTCTTGGGACATTAACCGAAGCGATTGCCTTAGATAAGAAGAATCTGAACGGTAATCTCAACGTCATACTACTTCATGAAATCGGTGACAGCTACATCGAAGCTACAGACATTCAGTTCTTTGCTGAAACAGCAAGGCTTGTATAAATAACAACAATTCTACGAACCGGCCTTATATGGCACTTCGTAATCAGAAAATAATGAATGTAATTTTGGAGGATATATATCATGGGTAAATTAGAAGGAAAAATCGCAAATTGTAACAGGATCAGGAAAAGGAATCGGACGTGACGCAGCACTTGCTATCGCTGCTGAAGGTGCCACTGTCGTAACAGTAGCAAGAACACAGTCTGATCTTGATGAAACAGTAAAAATGATCGAAGATGCCGGCGGAACAGCAATCTCACTTTCCAGAGACCTTACAGACGGAGAACAGGTTGCCGACATGGTCAAAACTGTTGTTGATAAATACGGAAGAATTGATATTCTCGTTAACAATGCAGGCGGATACCCAAAAGAGATCTACAAAAATATCGAACATCAGGCAATTAAGATCTGGGAATGGTCAGAAGAACAGTGGGATCAGATCATCAAAACAAACTTGAGAATCCCATTCCTTGTAACTAAAAATGTTGTACCTGTAATGATAAAACAAGGAAAAGGAGATATCGTAAATGTATCTTCAAGAATGGGTCGTATTGCATCTCAGATGGGTGCATACGCTGTTGCAAAAGGCGGTATCGTAACCATGACCAAGACAACTGCTATCCAGACCAAAGAATACGGAATCAAATGCAATGCTGTATCTCCTGGAATCGTGGACACACCGGGGCAGAGAGTCTACAACCACTCTGTAGGACAGGACGGCTGCCCGATGGGAAGCTCAAAAGATGTTGCAAAAGCAATCATCTACCTGCTGGCAGATTCACCGGCAGTTATGACAGGACAGTCTATCGACCTGTTCACAACAGTATAGAACCAAATGACTACAAGAGACACTGTCATCACTGGCAGTGTCTCTTGTAGTCACTTCACAATTATTAACAATTCGTTCGTCTTTTCATCACACTTTCATCACAATTGCACTCTATACTATAAATTGTTCGAAAAAACAACACTTTAAATCTTTTTCATAACTTTTTCCTCAGGACTGCACTCCTCCCAAATAATGCAGTCCTTTTTTTATTTAATTTTTTAACACGATTGGTCTCCCGGTCCGGATATCCACCAGCCTAATGAATTAAATGTCAACCAAATTTATTTCCCCGGCTGTCCATAATAAGCATTTGCTCCATGTTTTCTATAGTAATGCTTATCCTGTAATTCCTGTGGTGCAGGTTTAACGTCTGGGTTGATCATTTCGCATCTTGCTGCCATCTTGGCAACTTCCTCTAATACTACTGCATTGTGAACTGCTTCGTGAGCATCTTTGCCCCATGTGAATGGTCCATGGTTCTTGCAGAGTACTGCAGGTGTTGCAACATAGTCCAGATCATCTTCATCAAATCTGTCTGCGATCAGGACACCTGTATTTTTCTCATAAGCTTCATCGATTTCTTCTTTTGTAAGATTTCTTACACATGGTACTGTTCCGTACAGGTAATCTGCATGTGTAGTTCCGTAGCAAGGGATTCCTCTTCCTGCCTGAGCCCAGCTTGTTGCCCAAGGAGAATGTGTATGTACAACACCACCAATGTTCGGGAATCTGTTATACAGCTCTACATGTGTTGCTGTATCAGAAGATGGATTTAAGTCTCCCTCTACTTTATTACCCTGAAGGTCTACAACTACCATATCTTCCGGTGTTAATTTGTCATAATCTACTCCACTTGGTTTGATTACGAAAAGACCTTTTTCACGGTCGATTCCGCTTACATTTCCCCATGTGAATGTTACCAGGTCATATTTTGGAAGAAGCATGTTTGCTTCATATACTTCTTTTTTTAATTCTTCCAGCATCTCTTTCTATCTCCTTTATATTTCTGTTACTGCGGAAAAGCTGTTATCAACATTTTCCCCTTGTATATAAGAATATGCAGATACGGGGACATAACCTATGCCCCCTCTGCTTTCATATAATATTTCTTACAGATCTGCACAAGCTCTGCGCTCTACGTCAAGACCTTTCTTGTATGTCTCCATAAATGCTTCGTATCCAGCTACGCCTTCCGGATCCGGATCGATTCTGCTTCCGGCATCGCTTCCGAATACTTTATTCTTCAGGTAGTCTTCCAGCTTCTCGCCTTCTTCACGTTTTACCATATACTCAGCAAGGATAGCCATTCCCCATGGTCCGCCTTCGCCTGCTGTCTCCATAACTACTACAGGTGTGTTGATCGCATCTGCAAGGATCTTCTGTCCGACACCTTTTGTCTTGAAGAGTCCGCCATGTCCAAGAACGGTATCAATCTCAACACCTTCGTCTTTTGTTAAGATATCCATTCCGACTTTGATAACACCAAGTGCTGTGTACAGGTGAGATCTCATGAAGTTAGCCAGATTGAATTTTGTCTCTGGTGTTCTGACTACCATTGGGCGTCCTTTTTCTACATTTGTGATAGGCTCGCCTGCGTAGTTACCATAAGAAAGGATTCCACCACAGTCAGCATCGCCTTCCAGTGCTTTATTGTAAAGTGTTCCATACATCTGATTCATGTCTACGTCTGCTCCGATAGAATCAGCGAATTCTTTGAACAGATTTACCATGCATTCAGATCTGTTGTTCCGTTATTGGAATGTACCATGGCAACCAGACTTCCGTCAGGTGTTGTAACCATGTCGATCTCTGTATGTAAGTCTTTCAGAGGTTTCTCAAGGACAACCATAGAGAAGAATGAAGTACCAGCGGAAATGTTGCTTGTACGCTGTGCTACGCTGTTTGTAGCTACCATACCTGTTCCTGCATCTCCTTCCGGAGGACAAAGCGGGATTCCGGCTTCCAGATTACCTGTAGGGTCAAGTTTCTTTGCTCCTTCTTCTGTCAGGATACCGGCTGCGTCTCCTGCTACCAGAACTTTAGGAAGAATCTCTTTTATTTTCCATGGATAGTTCTCACCTTCGATGAGTTTATCGAACTTCTGGATCATTTCTTCATCATAGTCTTTTGTATTCATGTCGATTGGGAACATTCCGGATGCATCTCCTACACCAAGAACCTTCTCACCTGTCATCTGCCAGTGGATATATCCTGCAAGTGTTGTCGTGAATGCGATATCTTTTACATGATCTTCTTTATCCAGAATGCACTGATACAGATGTGCGATACTCCATCTCAGCGGAATATTATACTGGAACAGATCTACCAGCACTTCGGAAGCTTTTCCTGTATTGCTGTTTCTCCATGTCTGGAATGGTGCAAGAAGCTTTCCTTCTTTGTCAAATGCCATATATCCGTGCATCATGGCACTGAATCCGATCGCTCCCAGTTTCTTGATCGTTACTCCGTATTCTTTCTGTACATTTTCTGCCATATCGCGGTAGCTGTCCTGAAGACCTGCCCAGATATCGTCCAGAGAGTATGTCCACAGTCCGTTCTCATAACGGTTCTCCCATGTATGGCTTCCGGATGCGATCGGATTGTGCTCCTCATCGATCAGTACTGCTTTAATTCTTGTAGAACCGAATTCGATTCCAAGATATGCTTTTCCGCTTTCAATGATCTCTTTTACATTGCTCATTGTACGCTTCCTCCTAAACATTATATTTTAAGTTTTCTTAATATCTCCATTATACTATTTTTGCAGGGAAATATCTATTTCGATATCCCCTGCAAATATAATCTTTTACCCGTAATTCTTTATTTGATTATTTGCGGTATGCAACGCTGTTCCACAGGAGTTCATTCTTGAACTGTCTGATTGTTGTATCCTTATCAATGTATACAGCTTCGATTCCCATGCATGCTGCCCAGTCACCCATCTGCTCTGCTGTTAAATCATAAGAGAATGCTGTGTGGTGAGCTCCTCCTGCCAGGATCCATGCTTCTGTTCCAACCTTTAAGTTCGGCTGTGGTGTCCAGAATGCTGTTGCTACTGGAAGTTTTGGCATTGGTTTCTCTGTCTTCTTGCAGTCTACATCGTTGATGATCAGACGGAATCTGTCACCAAGGTCGATCAGAGATGTTGCGATAGCCGGACCTGTCTTAGATGTGAATACAAGTCTTGCAGGATCTTCTCTGTTACCCATGCTAAGTGGCTGCTCTTTGATGCTGATCTTGCCATCTGCGATTGTCGGGCAAACTTCCAGCATGTGAGCTTCCAGAACGCCTTCTTTACCTGATACAAGGTTGTATGTGTAATCTTCCATGAATGAAGTTCCCTTAGCGTCCTTCATTCCCTGAGTCATGATCTTCATAACACGAACCATAGCAGCTGTCTTCCAGTCACCTTCTGCTCCGAATCCGTATCCTTTTTCCATCAGTCTCTGCATTGCAAGTCCTGGGAGCTGTTTCAGTCCGCCAAGATCTCCGAAGTGTGTTACAACTGCCTGATAGTTATTCTCATCCAGGAATCTTTCAAATCCAAGTTCGATTCCAGCCTGTACTGCTACATGCTCACGGAATTCTTTCTCATCTCTTCCTTCAAGAAGGATGTCATATTTGTCATAGTATTCTTCTACTAATGTGTCGATATCAGCCTGAGATACTGCATTAACAGCTTCTACAACTTCATTTACAGGATAAGCATCTACTTCCCATCCGAATTTGATCTGAGCTTCTACTTTGTCGCCTTCTGTTACGGCTACGTTTCTCATGTTGTCAGCTACACGCATAACTCTGACGTGGCTGCTTTCTACAACACCTACTGCTGTACGCATCCATGATCCAATCTGTTTCTGAACGTCTTCGTCTTCCCAGTATCCTGCAACAACTTTGCGTTCCATGTTCAGACGGCTGAAGATGTGTCCGTACTCTCTGTCACCATGTGCTGCCTGGTTCTCGTTCATGAAGTCCATGTCGATTGTGTCGTATGGGATTTCACGGTTGAACTGTGTATGTAAGTGAAGTAATGGTTTTCTGTATTCCTGTAATCCTAAGATCCATGATTTTGCAGGAGAGAATGTATGCATCCATGTGATAACACCGGCACAGTTCTCGTCTGTGTTAGCTTCGTTGAATGTCTTTCTGATTACTTCGTTTGTGATCATGGTTGGTTTCCATACTACTTCATATGGAAGGTTTCCTGATTTGTTCAATGCATCTACGATAATCTTTGAATGCTCTGCTACGTGTGCAAGACACTCATCTCCATAAAGATCCTGTGATCCTGTGCAGAACCAAAACTGATAATTCTTTGTTTTTAACATGTTTAATTACTCCTTTTCGCTCAAATTTTCTGTTTCATTTACAGCTTCATTATGTCTCTATTATAAAAATATGGACTTGTTTTCTCAATTTCTTAACTCTGCACTTTTGGGAAAATAGTTACCTATTCCGACCTCTGTTATGATATAATCTAAGGAGAATCCAAGGAGGTATTTTATATGAATTTATCCGATTTTTGCCGCCGGATCACAGGACCCGATACACGGCTTCTTCCGGAAAACCATAAATTAGGCGCAAGACTTGTCTGTCCGGAATATTCCAAATCCGTTCAGGAAGTCAAGACGTATCCGTTACTCGGTCAGGACCGCAGCTTCTTATTATGCTGGAACTTCGATTCTCCCGGTAACCTGTATGCAACAATGATGCCGTCTCCGGAGAATTTCTGCTATCATTATTCCTATTCGGAAGGGAAATATACGCAGCTTCACACGCATGATTATCTGGAACTTTCCTATGTTGTGGAAGGAGAATTTCACCAACGGATATTGAATAAAGATGTAGTCTTTCAGAAAGGTGATCTCTGCCTGATCGACAAAAACTGTCTGCACCAGGACTGCCTGACAGACCAGTCTGGGGTCGTACTTTTTATCGGAATTGCCAACGATATGTTTACGGAGATCATGAATGAGAACAGTACCCCGCAGAAGATTCTTTCCTTCCTGCAGTCTGCATTGTTAAAGCAAAAGGATGTCCAGCAATTTCTGCATTTCCGACCATCCGACGGGGCAAGCGAATCTCTGGACGACAGTCTTTTGTTGCTTTTGAAAGAATCTTATTCGCCGGACAGTGGTTCCAGATATATTACAAAAGGTCTGTTATTCCGGATCTTCCGGATCTTAAGTACACAGTATGATTTTTCTCTTTCCAAAGAGCAGAAGCAGACGATGAACTGGATCGTATTCGAAGAGATTTCGGACTATATCCGGGCACATTTCAGAGATATCACCATCCAGGATCTGGTGGATGAATTCCACTATCAGGAGGATTACTTCAACCGCCTGATCAAACGAAAGACCGGACTTACCTATTCCGCTTATGTCCAGCAGATCCGGCTGGAACGTGCGGAACATCTGCTTGTGTCGACTGACAAGAGTATCGAAGAGATTGCCGATTCGGTAGGATATCATAACAAGGGATATTTCTACAAATTATTTCAGGAGAAATACGAAGAGACACCTGCAAGTTACAGACGTCATACAAGATAACGCACGCAATACAAAAAGGATTCTGCAATGCAGAATCCTTTTTTGTACATAGATTTAATTTATATATATCATATTGAGGTTTGTCAGTTTTATGTATGATCTCTAATTCTTTTTCTTCATACTTCCGATGATTGACTGTAATACAATGAAGAAGCACAGTAATGCGGAAAGTGCGATACGTACCCACCAGCTGGAAAGTGTTCCCTGTGTGGTGATAAGACTTGAGATCGTTCCTTTGATCAATACACCAAAGACTGTACCAAATGGTGTTCCTACACCACCGCTTAACAGTGTACCACCGATAACGGAAGCTGAGATCGCATCCATTTCAAGACCTTTGGCCTGCTCTACGAATCCGGAACAGCTGTTTAAGCAGAAGAGGAATCCGCCGCATCCTGCAAGCAGTCCGTCCAGAACGTATGCTTTGAATTTTGTTTTCTTTACATTTAATCCCATCATCATAGCACTCTGTGCATTTCCACCGATGGCATATACTTCACGACCGAATTTTGTATATTTCATGATGATCGCAATGACAATAAAGATCAGTATTGCGATGATAACAGTCGGATATATGTATGCCGGGATGAATTTTCCACGACGGCTGTATGATCCGATTGGGAGATAAATCTTATAATTAGCCCATGCAAGGAATGTCTTATTTTGATAGAAATCATATCAGTACTGATGATTGATGTCATACCACGTCCAAAGAACATACCTGCAAGTGATACGATGAATGGCTGGATTTCAAGATAAGATACCAGGAATCCCTGAACGATACCAAAAAGGAGTCCGATCAGAAGTGCGATGCAACTGCCATGTAAGCACTCATTCCTTTCTTTTCCATATCGTATGCACACAGCATACATACCAACGCTGTTACGGAACCAACAGAGATATCGATACCGCCTGTGATCATTACGATTGTCTGTCCCATTGCGATGACCAGAAGTCCCGCATTGGAAATGAACAGGTTCAGGAACATCTGTGGTTTTGCGAATCCTTTATCAGCAAATATTACCATACCTGCTGCATACATTACGATGAACAAAAGAACAGTTACCATAAGAAGGAAACTATTTCCGTTAATTTTCATTCCCGGTTTGTTTAATGATTTCTTTTTCATTAGTTATTTCCTCCTTCCACTGCTTTATTTGCACGTTTCATTTTCTGGCTTGTCATAAATTTCTGGAATACAGGGCTCTGTAAAGTAACGATGATAATAACTACGATTGCCTTGTAAACCGGCAGCTGGTCAGCTGATACATTCATTGCATATAAAGTTGTTGTAAGTGCCTGAATCGTATATGCTCCGATTACAGATCCCATTAAGCTGAATTTACCACCGCCAAGAGCGTTACCACCAAGAGCAACTGCCAGGATGGCGTCCATTTCAAGGTTCAGACCAATGTTGTTGGCATCTGCGGAATAGATTCGGCTGGATGCTACGATTCCTGCAATACCTGCCAGTACACCACAGATTACATATGTAAGGAACTTAATCATTGTTGAATTAAGACCTACCAGTCTGGATGCTGTACCGTTGATACCTACACTTTCGATGTAAAGACCAAGTGCTGTTTTCTTTAATACAAGATATGTGATCACTACAACAATAATAGCAATAAAGATTGGTGTCGGAACCGGGCATTTTCCGATATATCCACCGTATACTTTATAAGAGCCTACACGGATATATGTAATCTGTCCGTCTGTGATCAGCTGTGCAATACCACGACCTGCTGTATACAGGATCAAGGTAGCTACCATCGGCTGGATGTTCAGCTTTGCTACAAGGAAACCATTGAATGCTCCACATAATGCAGATGCTGCAAGTGCTGCTAACATAGCAACGATAATTGGTGCTGCAAGTGAGTTAACAGATACCTCTCCACCTGAAAGGATCTGGCAGCATACAGCTGCTGCAACCGCCATAACTGCACCAACACTGATGTCTTGTCCACCGGATGCTGCTGTAACCAGCGTCATACCTACGGCAAGGATTACTAATTCTGATGCACGGTTAATAACGTCTACGATATATCCGTACAAAACTCCGTTGTTAATTGATACTTTGAAGAAGCCCGGAGTAGTGATTACGTTAACCAAAAGTACAGCTATGAGGCACACGATTGGCAGAAACAGTCTCATAGATGTAAGCTTTTTCCATCCTGACTTTGTATTACTCATTATCTCCACCTCCTGCGATTGCTTTCATAATGCCTTCCTGAGACAGTTCGTTTCCACTGATCTCTCCGACTTTCTTTCCGTCTCTTAATACACCCATTCTTGAGCATGTACGGAGCATTTCTTCTACTTCTGAAGAAATGAATGTAACTGCCATTCCCTGATCAGCAAGATCAAGAACCAGTTTCTGGATCTCTGTCTTTGTTCCGATATCAATACCACGTGTCGGCTCATCAAGAATCAGATAATCCGGATTTGTAAGCAGCCATCTTCCGATGATTACTTTCTGCTGGTTACCACCTGAAAGACTCTTAATCGGAGTTTCACGGCTTGCTGTCTTAATCTGCAGCATTTCGATATATTTATCTGCTGCTTCTTCCATTTCTTTCTTACTCAATGGATGGAACATACCTCTTTTTGCCTGTAAAGCAATAATGATATTCTCTCTTACTGACAGGTCAGCAATAATTCCATCTTTCTTACGGTCTTCCGGGAGATATGCCATACCAAGTTTCATGGCATCCAGTGGAGAATTGATCTTCACTTCTTTTCCGTTTACCTTTATTTTTCCGCTATCCGGTTTGTCTGCACCATAAATCGCACGAACCAGTTCGGAACGTCCTGATCCAAGAAGTCCTGTAAGTCCGACAACTTCTCCTTTGTTAACAGTGAAGTTGAATGGACGGATGCTTCCTTTTCTTCCGATTCCTTCTGCTTCGATAACCGGAATAAATTCTTTCAGTTCTGCATGCTCGCCCTTGATATCAGCAAGATCATCGAAATCTTTACCCATCATCTTAGCAACCAGCATAACTCTTGGAAGGTCTTTTGTTGTATATTCTCCAACCAGTTCACCATTTCTGAGAACAGTGATACGGTCACAGACTGCATATACCTGCTCCAGGAAATGTGTAACGAAGATAATTCCAACTCCCTGAGCTTTCAAACGATTCATTAATACGAATAATTTTTCTACTTCATCATCATCCAGAGAAGATGTAGGCTCATCAAGAATCAGTACACGACAGTTCATATCAACCGCACGTGCGATAGCAATCATCTGCTGTTTAGCAAGTGAACACTCTTCCAGTTTGTCTGTAGCTTTTGCATCAATCTGCAGATCCTTTAACAGCTCTGTAGATTTCTTGTTCATTGTCTTCCAGTCGATAAGGCCTGCTTTTCTTGGTTCACGTCCGATAAACAGATTTTCTGCAACTGTAAGGTTCGGACAAAGGTTGACTTCCTGATATACAGTACTGATTCCATTGTCCTGCGCATCCTGTGGAGATCTGTTAACGATTGGTGCGTCTTTTCCTTCCATTTTAATCTCTCCAGACTCAAATGGATGCACACCGGTAAGTACTTTGATCAAAGTAGACTTTCCTGCACCATTTTCTCCCATCAGAGCGTGGATTTCTCCTTTACGGAGAGTAAAATCAACATGTTGTAAGGCTTTGACACCTGGAACGTCTTTGAGATATCTCTCATTGTTAATACAACATTATTTTCCATTTCTAATGTTCACCCGCTTTCTTTAATATCCAAAAGGGCATAGAAAGCGCGGCAGCATATCCGGCTTTTCATTCCGTTTATTCCGCCGCGCCATTTCACCTCTTTTTTATGTTACTATAAGTTCTGCCTGTTTTTAGTATGCACGTTTGTCAAGAATTTCCTGTGTAATCTTTGTTACATCATAATCTTTATCATCAACTTTCACACTCTTAACAGTGTCATCATATGCGAACATTTCTTCCTCTACATATGCTTTCTTTTCAACATCTTTGCCATCTTCCAGCTTCTTGATGATTTCTTCTACACGTGGTCCGTGTAATGGGTTACACTCTGTATCGCAGATGATCTTTCCAGATAATGTATCTGTCAGACCAGCGTTTGTTGTATCGAATGACATTACAAGGATGTCTCCATCCGGTCCTACTGTCTTACCAGCAGCTTCGATTGCATCGATTGCTCCGAATGCTTCGTTATCATTCTCACAGTAAACTACGTTGATGTTATCATGCTGTTTCAGCATAGACTCCATAACTTCCTGTCCTTTAGCCTGTGTGAATTCACCTGTCTGCTGTGCTACGATGTTCCATCCATATTCTTTAGCAGCTTCTTCAAGACCTTCTGTACGTCCGATCTGAGCTGAAGCTCCGATTGTTCCCTGAATGTGAGCGATGTTAACTTCTTTCATTCCCTTAGCTTCTGCATAAGCGTTCAGCCATTCGCAAGCTTTCTGGCCTTCCATCTTGAAGTTAGATCCTACCCAGGCTGTGTAAAGGCTATCATCAGATACATCGATCATACGGTCAACGATGATTACCGGGATATCAGCATCTTTTGCTTCTTTCAAAACTGTGTCCCATCCTGTCTCTGTTACAGGTGCAAGTACGATGTAGTCAACATCCTGCTGGATGAAGTTACGGATTGCTGTGATCTGATTCTCCTGTTTCTGCTGAGCATCGTCAAAGATCAGTTTGTATCCGTTCTTTTCGCTGAATGTGCTCTTCATTGATTCAGAGTTTGCTGTACGCCAGTCAGATTCAGCACCTACCTGTGAGAAACCAATTGTAATTTCATCACTTGAGCTTGATTTCGAGCTGTCAGACTTGCTGTCCCCACCTTTATTTCCGCATCCAACTGCTAATGATGCTACCATTGTAGCTGCCAGTAACGCTGTAATCACTTTTCTTTTCATTTTCATATCCTCCTCGGTTTTTCGATTTTCTTTGATTGTCCGTCTGTCAATCACTTGTTGACTATATATTACTGAATTTCGGACAAACAATAAACAGAAGATTCTTCTGAATTTTTAGAATTTTCTTTTGAATCGTTTCACAAAAGTTTGGTTTTTTTAACGAAAAAGGTTGGTTTTTTTGTGCTGCCATAGTAACCGTCGCTTTTGTACCATCATTTTCCACACTTTCCAGAGTTACTCCGTACCGTTCTCCGTAATAATAACGAATTCTCCGGTTTACATTTCCAATCCCAAATCCATCAATACTTTTATCTCCTTTTTCTTTTCCAATACTTTCCTGAAGTTTTTCTAACACTTCTTTCGTCATACCTTTTCCATCATCTGTGACTGTAAATATCATATTTTCACCGTCCAGCCTTCCGGTGATCTTTATCATTCCGCCACCACGTTTATTTTTCAGGCCATGGTAGAGAGCATTTTCCACTAATGGCTGCAAAGTCAGCTTAGGATCATGAATTCTCCCATATTTTCCTCCATATCGATTTCATAACTCATAATATCCTGATATCTGAACTGTTGGATCTTCAGATAACTTTCTATATGTGACCGTTCTTCCCGTACTGTAATAAAATCCCGGCCTTTACTTAATGTTGTACGGAAGAAGTCTGAAAGTGCCGTAACCATTGACACAACTTCATCCTTACGGTTTTCTTCCGCCAGCCATACAATTGCATCCAGTGTGTTATACAGAAAATGAGGATTAATCTGCGCCTGCAAAAGTTTTGTTTCTGCAATGCGTAAATTTTTTTGCTGCTGCTTGATATCTTCAACCAATCCACCAATTTCCTGAGTCATATCATTAAAACTTCTGGTAAGCACTGCAATCTCATCTGTATTCGATTCCTTCGTCTGTACCGTAAAATCTCCTTCTGCCACCTGTTGTGTCATCCGGCATAATTTCTGTATTGGCTTTGTCACGCTTTTTGCCGCCTTCATTGTCAAAAACAAGGCTAACACGATCGCCGCTACGGATATCCAGATACATATAACAAACGTTCTTGTATTTCTTGCATCCAGTTCTGCTTTTACATTCGTATAATTGGTAGTCTCTACATATATATAGTCCTGTATTCCTTTCTGGATCAATGATGTCAGCATATAAATATTTTCATTCAGGTAGTTCATTTTATCTTCATATGCTCCACCCGAATCAATAGCTGTCTCCAGTTCTTTTACACAGCCTTTCAAAGACTTCAAGCTGTTTTTCAATCGTTTGATCTGATTTCTGTTGCTGTCCACGGTTGCCATGTAAGATAACTTATCACAGGTTTCTTCAAGCTCGTCAATATATTTATAAGGATTGACCGTCAAAATACCATTTACAGTTGTCTCTCCGTCACCAAGTTCTTCCATATCTCTTTTTCCGATAACAGCCAGATACATACTGTAATCCATACGTTCTTTAAAATCTCTTGCATACATATTGGCATACGAGACACTTTTTGTGATCTGTGCATATGCCGAAGTCGCATTTGTCAGCGAGGCCAGAAGATACGTCATTACCAGTATCATAGGAATAAATACAGCAAGAGAAATTCCTGCCAGTCTCTGATTTAACGAGACATTCCTGCGAATCTTTTTCATCCTTTACTCCTTTCCTCGTGCTCTAAATTCCTTCGGTGTACAATTTTGCGTTTTCTTAAATATATAACTGAAATAATGCGGATCCTTATATCCTACTTCATAGCCGATTTCCGAGGTCTTCATTGATGAACACATCAAAAGTTCTTTTGCCCTGTCCATTCGTATCTCTGTAAGATATTCCACAAATGTCTTTCCCATCTCTTTGCTGAAAATAGAACTGAAATAGCTTGGGCTCATCCCTACTTCTGCTGCTATCGTATTCAGGGAAATCTCATCCGACATATATGTTTTTCTGATCTGATCTTTAGCAATTTCTATAATATCCGAATAACGTCTTCCGCTTATTGTGTCACGTACTCCAATAATCTTTTTCAAAAGCATTCTTATATAATTTTTAATTTCTTCCAATGTCTGAATCGTCTTCATACTATTCTTTAATTCTTCTGACTGAGCTTGCATTTCCCCTTCTATTCCCTCAATCTTTTCACAGAAAGACATCATGACTATATATGCGTCCATAATTATATACTGACGCATTAATACGGATTTCAGATTTTCCTCCGGTAATTCATTTATATACACATCTACAAACTCATCTATCTCGTCTTCTGCCCCATTATTCAAGAATTTTTCCAACATGGTCCTGGTCTTTTCTATCTCTCCGAAGCTCGTAATTTCTATGTCATCCAGAGTATCTACATTCTGAGCCATCCGGATATCTTCTACGGATATGATCCGGTTAAGCTCCATTGTAAATCTCGCCGCCAATGCACGTTCTGCCTCCCTGAACGATTCTTCGAGCTCCCTGAGTCTGGCTACCGGCTGTCCAATTCCTCCAAAATAAGCAATTGTCGAATAATTCTTCATAATTTCTTCCAGATCTTTTGACAGCTCTTTTACTCTTTCTGACATTTGTTCTTCATTATCAGCCATTAAAAGAAATGCCCAGCCTTCTACGCCACGCTGAAATTCAAATACATATTCCAGTCTTTCTGTTAATTTCTCAATTGCATATTCTGCTTCTCCCAATAGTTCTCCGGATTTTCGATTTTCTTCCCCTAAGGTAAAACGGAATAAAAGCAGGTTATACATCCCGGCGCTCAAATTCATTTCATATTTTTTCCCGGTTTCCAGTGCATCTGCCATTGACAGATTACCTGCTATCATCTGTTCGAAGAATTTCTGTTTCTCATGCTCAGTATTCTCCCGCATTTCTTCCATATACTTACGAACCAGGTCTTTATCTTCTTTTTCACGACGGATAGATTCACTCACCCCATTTAAAGCTTCCAGTAATTTGCCGGAAGATATCGGTTTTAAAAGGTACTCTGTTACCCCCAGACGTATTGCCTCTTTGGCATAGTCGAATTCATCATACCCACTCAAAATCAGGATTTTAATATTCGGAAGTTCCTTTTTTACCAGTTTACAAAGTTCCAGTCCATCCATGAACGGCATACGGATATCTGTAATCAGAATATCCGGTTTTTCTTTTATAATCATGGGATAAGCCAGTTCTCCGTCACTTGCCTTTCCACAGAATATGTACCCTTCTTTTTCCCAGTCAATACTGTTTTTAATTCCTCTTCGTATAACCATTTCATCTTCTACAAGAAATACTTTTATCTCATTCATACTAATACACCCTCTCTTTCACTATTTTATCTGTAACTACCGTCTACACTCCATTTTGCTTTTTCAATTTCAATCGTTGAAATTGATTTATTCTGAGTATATATTTTGTCTCCGATATAATATTCCTTATTGACATCTCTTTTGTATTCCAGCTGCTTAATTATCTTTTCGATCTTCTTTCCAAAATCCGGATTACATTCTACGTCTACGGCAATCTTTCCGTTTTGTACTTCTGCGAGCCCTTCTCTTGTTGCGTCGAACGATATTATCTGAATCCCATCTGTTCCAACTTTTTTCCCGGCCTGTTCGATCGCGTTGATCGCACCAAGCGCTTCACTGTCATTCTCGCAATACACCATATCGATATCCTTATATTTCTTCAGATATTCTTCCATAACTTCATGCTTTTTGCCTGTGTGAACGCTCCTGTCTGCTGTTCAAGAATGTTCCATCCATTCTTCTTTGCGGCTTCTTCCAGCGCTTTTGTTCTTCCGATCTGGGCCGTTGCACCTTCTGTTCCCATAATATGCACAATATTCAATGTTTTCTTTTTATTTCTTTCCGCATATTGTTCCATCCAGCTGCAGGCTTTCTGTCCTTCCTGATAAAAATCAGCCCCCACCCAGGTCGTATATAAGCTGTCATCCTTTACCTTAACCTGTCTGTCTGCGATGATTACCGGGATTTTGGCCTTCTTTGCCTCTTTTAATACTGTATCCCATCCAGTTTCTACTACCGGTGCAAGAACAATATAGTTCACATCCTGCTGTATAAAGCCACGAATCGCTTTAATCTGTTGTTCCTGTTGTTGCTGCGCATCTTTAAAGATCAGATCATATCCTCTTTTTTGAGAAAATGTAGTCTTTATAGAAATGGAATTTCCCGTCCTCCATTCAGATTCTGCTCCTACCTGTGAAAATCCTATAGATATTAATGGTGTCTCTTCATCTTTTTTCTCTGTTTTATTTATTACTTTGTTCGCGTTGGCCAGAACAAGTCCTCCTGCAACTGCCAGAAATACAAGTCCTACCGCCGCGACAACTCTTGTCCAGTTTTTTCTTCCATTCCCTGTTTCACTCATAAAAAAAGTCCTCCTATAATATGCAAACAGCTAATGGCTATTATACACTAATTATAGAAGAACTTCTTCATTACTTATATAATTTTATTTACGAAAATAGTTCGTTTTTTTGCGATTCTAAATATCCCCGCGTCTGTTTCTGGACGCTTTCAGTCGTGTCATTGCACGGGCCATAGAAGCCTGTGACAGATAATACTCCTGAATGCTCTGCTTCTGACGAAGCTGCTCTTCGGCTCGTTCCTTTGCTTCCTCTGCACGCTTCACATCGATGTCTTCCGGACGCTCTGCCGTATTGACCAGTACAGAAGCACGGTTATTCACGATCTCTGCAAATCCTTTGGATACAACTGCTGTTACCCACTCGCCGTCCGGCTTACGGAAACGCAGTTCTCCGATCTCCACTGCAATGACCATGTTCTCATGATGAGCCAGAATACCTTTTTCCCCGTCTATAGTCGGAATCACCAGATATTCACATTTGCCATCGTAGAAGACCTTATCCGTGGATATAATTTTCAATGAAAATGTGCTCATACTAAGCCACTCCTTCTGCCTTCGCCTTCGCGATCACGTCTTCGATCGTACCCACATTGAAGAATGCATTTTCCGGATATTCATCCATCTCTCCGTCAATGATCGCTTTGAATCCACGAACAGTCTCTTTCAGTGGAACATATTTTCCAGGAACACCGGTAAATGTCTCAGCCACTGAGAATGGCTGTGACAGGAATTTCTGGATCTTTCTTGCACGGGCTACTGTCATCTTATCCTCTTCGGATATTCTTCCATACCGAGGATTGCGATGATGTCCTGTAACTCTTTGTACTTCTGCAGGATCTCCTGTACCTTACGTGCTACCTGGTAGTGCTCCTCACCTACAACTGCAGGCTCCAGGATACGGGATGTAGAATCCAGTGGATCTACGGCTGGGTAGATACCCTGCTCAACGATCTTTCTGGAAAGTACGGTTGTCGCATCCAGATGTGAGAATGTTGTTGCAGGAGCCGGGTCAGTTAAGTCATCGGCTGGTACATATACGGCCTGAACTGATGTTACAGATCCGTTCTTTGTAGAAGCGATACGTTCCTGAAGTGCACCCATTTCATTTGCCAGTGTCGGCTGATAACCTACGGCTGACGGCATACGTCCGAGAAGTGCGGATACTTCGGAACCTGCCTGTACGAAACGGAAGATATTGTCGATGAAGAGAAGCACGTTCTGATGCTCTACATCACGGAAATATTCTGCCATTGTAAGTCCTGTCTCAGCGACACGCATACGAGATCCAGGCGGCTCATTCATCTGTCCGAATACCAAGGCTGTCTTATCAAGTACGCCTGATTCTCTCATTTCTGTCCATAAGTCATTACCTTCACGGGAACGCTCTCCGACACCGGTGAAGATGGAATATCCACCATGTTCTGTTGCGATGTTATGGATCAGCTCCTGGATCAGTACGGTCTTACCTACACCGGCACCACCGAATAGACCGATCTTACCACCTTTCGCATAAGGTGTCAGAAGGTCAATGACCTTGATCCCTGTCTCTAATACTTCGACAGCCGGGCTCTGTTCTTCAAAGCTTGGTGCTTTTCTGTGGATAACCCATTCTTCGCTGTCTTTAATTGGTTCTCCGTTATCGATCGTCTCTCCAAGTACATTGAACAGACGTCCCAGAGTCTTCTCACCTACCGGCACTTTGATACCAGCTCCGGTAGCGGTAACTTCCATTCCCTTCTGCAGACCTTCACTGGAAGCCAGCATGATACAACGTGCAATGTTGTTACCTACATGCTGGGCTACTTCCATGACGCAACGTTTTCCGCCATTGTCTACTTCCAGGGCATCTTTGATAAATGGAAGTTCTTCTCTACTATTAAATTCTACGTCTACGACAGGTCCCATGACCTGTACGATTCTTCCTTTTGTCATATTACTGCTGCCCACTTTCTTTTTTATTATTTCGTGGTTATTATTTGTTCTGTATACAGTTCCGCCATTTGTGAACTTTGTATCTTACTTCCGTTTCTGCGCATTGGCTCCGCCGATGATCTCTGTCAATTCCTGTGTGATGTCTGCCTGACGGACACGGTTATAAGTAATATTTAATTCGTTCAGCATATCTGTTGCACTGTCTGTTGCATTCTGCATTGCCTGCATTCTGGCATTATGCTCACTGCAGTAGGCCTCTACCAGGCATCCATATACGATACCGTTGATGTAGTTCGGAACAATGTTCGCCATCACACTGTGCGTGGATGGCCAGAACACCATATCTTCCTGATACAGTCCGGTTCCGACAAGAGCCGGCATATCTTCCGGAAGGAAGGTCGTCTTCTTCATAGGAAGGAGCTTCTGTTCCTCAGTCTCCGCTGTCATAGCATTGATCATACGTGTGTATATGATGTGGATCTCGTCCAGATCTCCATTTCTGAACTGTTCTACCATCTCCGAAGAAATGACTCTCGATCTGTGTAATGTCGGATTCTGGACGGTATAACGGAACTGAGTATCCATCTCAATTCCTTCCCTCTTGGCAAAGTACTGTCTTCCGGCTTCTCCAAGTACGAATAATTTGTGTTTTCCCGGTTTTTTTAACAGTTCTTCCGTTGTCTTGATCACGTTATGATTATATGCTCCTGCAAGTCCTTTATCTGCGGTGACAACGATATAGCCAATCTTTCTTTCCTCAGCCGGGATACTCTCACGGCCATCAAAGAACTGGCTGTGCATATCCGGCACATGCCGCAAAATTCTGGCGATCTCTGCCTGCATGGCATAGAAGAAAGGTTCTGTGTCAGCAAGCTTTTTCTTGGCCTGTTTCATCTTCGAAGAAGAGATCAGATACATGGCATTTGTTATCTTTCTCGTCTCTTCGATGCTGGCCATTCTTTCCTTAATCTCTTTTGCATTTGCCATAGCTACACCCGCTTATCTTCTTTCCTTGAATTCCTTTGCTGCTGCAAGAATCTGCTCTTTCAGTTCATCATCCAGAACTTTCTTCTCATCGATCGCTTTGCCGATTTCTTTATGTTCTCTGTCGAAGAATGCAAGCATATCCATCTGGAATTCTTTGATCTTCTTTGTGTCAATATCAAGCATCAGTTATTAGTAGCGACACAAAGTGTGATCACCTGCTCATGAAGACTTAACGGACGTCCCAGAGGCTGTTTCAAAAGTTCTGTCAGACAACTTCCGTATTTCAGCTGATTCTTTGTTGCCTCGTCAAGGTCTGAACTGAACTGGGTAAATGATTCCATCTCTCGTGCCTGTGCCAGGTCGATACGAACACTACCACTGGCTTTCTTCATAGCCTTTGTCTGTGCAGCTCCACCTACACGGGATACAGAAAGACCAACGTTAACTGCCGGACGCATACCGGCATTGAACAGGTCACTCTCCAGGAAGATCTGTCCGTCTGTGATGGAGATAACGTTGGTAGGAATGTATGCAGATACATCTCCTGCCTGTGTCTCAATGATCGGAAGTGCTGTGATAGAACCTCCGCCTGCTTCTTCACTTAAGCGGCTGCTTCGCTCGAGCAGTCTTGAATGTAAGTAGAATACGTCACCAGGATAAGCTTCACGTCCAGGTGAACGTCCAAGTAACAGAGAAATTGCACGGTATGCTACCGCATGTTTGGAAAGATCATCGTATACGATCAATACATCTTTTCCCTGATACATGAAATACTCTGCAAGTGCTGTTGCTGAATAAGGTACGATATACTGAAGCGGTGCACACTCACTGGCTGTTGAGCAGAATACCGTGGTGTAATCCAGTGCATCATGTGCTTTTAAGTCATTTACAAGTCTTGCTACGGTTGATGCTTTCTGTCCGATGGCTACATAGATACAGATGACATCTTTTCCCTTCTGGTTGATGATCGCATCGGTTGCAATGGATGTCTTACCTGTCTGTCTGTCACCGATGATCAACTCTCTCTGTCCACGTCCGATTGGGAACATGGAATCGATTGAAAGGATACCTGTCTCAAGCGGAACGCTTACCGACTTACGGTCAACGATTCCCGGTGCCTCATTCTCTACCGGACGATATCCGTCGGCTTTGATCTCACCTTTTCCGTCGATTGGTGCTCCAAGAGCATCTACGATTCTTCCGATATAGCCTTCACCTACCGGAATACCTGCTTTTTTACCTGTACGGCACACTTTTGTGCCCTGTTTGATCTCTGAATCATCTCCGAACAGGATACAGCTGATCTCATTTTCCTTGATATCCTGTACCATACCCTTAAGACCAGTCTCCAATGTGACGATCTCGCCATACATTGCGTGGTCGATTCCGTATACGGAGGCGATTCCATCACCAACAGAGATAACGGTACCAACTTCCTGATCTCTGCTTATTACATCATAATTCTTTATCTCTTCTTTTAATATAGAGATAATTTCATCTGAGCTGATTGCACTCAATTCCTTCACCTCCATGTTAATTCGTTAATTTCCGCTCTAAGCGGTTCAGACGGCCCTGCACACTGTAGTCATATTCTTTTCCGTCAACCTGCAGGATGAATCCGCCGATCAGTGCCTTGTCTTCTGCATAACCCATTTGATGTCTCCGGCACCGTATTTCTTCTTGATAAAGTCACCCATCTGTTTCTTTTGTTCTTCACTTGGAAGTGCTGTATAACGAAGATACACTGTCTTAACTCCTGCTGCCTGATTCTGTAACTCTTCGTATGCCGCAAAGATCTGTTCTGCGATCGTCATCTTTTCATGATCGCAGACAACCTTCAGAAATGTTCTCATTTCTTCTGAAAATACTTTATCAATGATGTTGTGTTTTGTCTCTTTTGTGATCACTGGATTGACCAGTGCTGCCTTTAATTCCTGTGATGTTTCGAAAATAGATCCTGCCTCCCGGACAGTTTCTTCCGAAATTCCAAGTTCACTCAGAACTTTCGCATAGCGGAGGGCTGCCACCTGGCAGAATACCGGCTCTGCTTCTTTTCTATTCTTCGCTGTCATGGGCATCACCTGCATCTTTCAAAAACTGGTCATATGCATCTGCGCTGCTTATGCTGTCTGCATTCTCAAGTAAGATCTTCTTCGCAGCATCCATTGCCAGCCCTGCAACCTGTGCCTTCATATCATCGAAGGCCTGTTCTCTCTCCTGATTCAGGCTTTCTCTTGCTGTCTTCATAACCTTGTCTGCCTTTTCGTTAGCCTCGTTCAGGATCTGGTTGTATTCCTGTTTTGCATCCAGTTTCGCCTGTTCGATCATCTTTGTGGATTCTTCTTTTGCTCCATTCAGTGCATCTTCATACTGTTTCTTCAGAGCATGGGCTTTGTCCTGCTCTTCATTCGCGTGGCTGATTCCGTCTGCAATCATCTTTTCCCGCTTTTCCATAATGTCCATGACCGGGCGAAACAGGAATTTTCTGAGAATCAGATACAGAACGATCAGGTTGATGATCGTCAGTACCAGATTAAAATCTATTCTCAGCATATATCTCTACCTGCCTTTCCCTTCTTTTAATCTGTTATCGTCAGCAAACATTATTTCAAAAGAAGGACGATCAGAAGTGCGATAATGAAACCGTAAATAGCGGTTGCCTCTGCAAGTGCACAACCAAGGATCAGGGATGTTCTGATCTTTCCGTCTGCTTCCGGCTGTCTTGCGATAGCATCTACTGCTTTGCTTGTTGCGATTCCGATACCAACACCGGCTCCGATACCTGTAAGTACTGCGATACCTGCTCCAATTGCGATAATTGTTCCACTCATAATTTGTTCTCCTTTTCTTGTCTTAAGTTTTCTTATACTAAATGTTGTAAATGTCTGATTCGTCTTATTCCATCTCTTCTGTCATAAATAATGCAGTTAAGAATACGAATACATATGCCTGTAATAATCCGTCAAATATATCAAAATAAAAACTAAACGGTATCGGCACAATTAAAGGAACGACCTGTTTGATCAGTTCCATGACTACAAACCCGCCTAACATATTACCAAACAGTCGCATACAAAGCGACAGTGGGCGGATTACGATCTCCAGTATCATGATTGGTGCTACGATCGGCACTGGCTTTGCAAAATGTTTGCACCAGTGAACCAGACCATTTCTATGGATACCGGACCACTCGATCACGAACATACTCATAACGGCAAGTGCGATTGTTACGTTCATGTCCTTTGTCGGAGGCTTGAATCCTAACAGTCCGATGACATTTGATATTGCCAGATAAAGTGCAACCGTCATCAGATATGGAATATAGCCCTTGTTTTCTTTTCCTATAATACCTTCAAAGAAATCCTGTGCCCAGCCGATCACTGATTCCAGCATAAGCTGTACCTTTCCCGGTTTCTCTATACTTAGATTCCTTACGAATACTATACTGAGAATAGTAAGAACCGCCATGATGATCCAAGTTACAACAACACCTTCGTCAACAGCGATTCCTCCAAATACCGGGATCGTAAATACGGTTTCACAGTTAAGTTCTTTAACAAGGCTTTCAACAAGCTTTTCCGTACTATCCCCTTCCTTCATAATTTTTTTGCTAGTTTTACAGCCATTTTTTTGAAAATGGGGCAGTGGCAATGGACGGTACCACAATAAAGAAGGTGG
>ENA-OQBJ01000316-OQBJ01000316.1-human-gut-metagenome-genome-assembly--contig:-NODE-316-length-26145-cov-3.514413_pt1 | contig 26145 bp, 24 predicted proteins | sample MGYA00242743_ERZ504545 | MGnify/ENA primary metagenome ERZ504545 (study PRJEB26092, sample SAMD00036252) | human gut metagenome | host: Homo sapiens | study: EMG produced TPA metagenomics assembly of...
CCATGACACTCGGGGTGTCCGCATACTTGTCACAATCATAAATGACCTCTTTAATTCCCGACTGAATGATCGCTTTTGCGCACTCATTACACGGAAACAGTGACACATACAACTTGCTCCGACCAGCTTCCGCCACTGTAATTCAATATGGCATTCAATTCACTGTGTGTGGAATACACATACTTTGTCTCCAGCGGATTTTCGCCTTCCCTCGCCCACGGAAATTCATCATCTGAGCATCCTTTCGGAAATCCATTGTATCCCATGGACAAAATCTTGTTGTCCTGACTCACAATACAGCATCCGACCTGAGTATTCGGATCCTTGGAACGCATCCCGGAAAGCATGGCAACTCCCATAAAATACTCATCCCAGTCAGATAATCTTCTCTTTTATCTGACATGATTTTCAACTCCTTTATTTTGTGCCGAAAATACGATCTCCCGCATCTCCCAGCCCAGGCACAATGTAGCCATGATCGTTTAAATGGTCATCCAGCGCTCCGATGTACATATCGACATCCGGATGTGCCTCCTGCATCTTCTTGACCCCTTCCGGTGCAGCAAGGATACACATAAAGCGGATATGCTTTACTCCTTTGTCCTTGAGCATCTGGATCGCAGCAGCACTGGATCCGCCTGTTGCCAGCATCGGATCTACTACAAATACTTCTCTCTCACTGCAGTCTGCCGGAAGCTTGCAGTAATATTCTACCGGCTCTAATGTTTCCGGATCACGGTACAGACCGATGTGACCTACTTTTGCGGCCGGAATCAATGATAACATTCCATCTACCATACCAAGTCCCGCTCTTAAGATCGGTACAACTGCCAGTTTTTTTCCTGTCAGCTCTTTTCCCACCATCTCACAGATCGGTGTTTTGATTGTAACATCCTGAAGCTTCAGATCTCTTGTTGCTTCATAACACATCAGACTCGCGATCTCACTGATCACCTCTCTGAATTCTTTTGTTCCGACATCCTCTCTGCGGATATAGCTGATTTTGTGCTGGATCAGCGGATGATCCATAACATGTACTTCTGACATTATTGTCCTCCTTTAGTAAATGAATTTAAAATTTCTGCTAATTTTTCTATCAACAACGTAATCTTCTCATAACACTCTCCATATGCAGTCAAAGGCTGCCCATATGGATCCGGGATCTCTTCTGTTTCTCCCGTAAACTCAGTAAGTGTATATACATTGTCTGTATATTCGTTCGGATATTCAGAAAGTATCTTCTCCTTCTGAGCCTGTGCCATCGTCAGGATCAGGGTCTCCGGATTCAGGTTCTTCTCCGTAAACGGTCTGGAAGTATATCCCTCCAGCGTCATCTGATTGCTCTTTAAAATAGCTTCTGCTTTCTGATTTACCGGCTCTGGAAACAAAACGACCATTCCCTTGGATTCGATCCAATATTCCTGATCTAATGACTGATGCCTGAAAATCTCTGCCGCAACCGGTCCGCGACAGGTATCTGTATTGCTGACAAATACGATTTTTCTGTATTTTTGCTCTTTCGTAAGAACTGATGCGGGGATCCTGCAGTGTCCTGCCGCCTTTTCCAGACGGTTCATAATGGCATTGCCGATTCCCTGGATCGCAAATGACTCACTGTAGATCTCTGACACATCCTCCTCGTCAAACTCTCTCAAAATTCGGTACAGATTCCTTGCAATCGTCTTTTCATTTTCACGGGAACCGATATTTTTTACCAGACCATGGGTATAAAACTCAACCGTTTCATTCGTCCCGATAATGCCCACCTGAACACCCTGACGGCTCTTTTCATAAGCAAGCTGCCGGATGGCAAACACTTCCTCCTTGAGACTTCCTTCTACGATCGTCAGCTTTGCTTTCGGCGCATAATGGCGATATTTCATACCCGGTGCTTTCGGCGCCTGACTGCTCTCACTGCCCAGAATCGTCTCATCCACGCTTACCACGCCAATCACTTCTTCCAGCATATCGGCAGTGATCGCACCCGGTCTTAAGATCATCGGCGGAGAAACTGTCATATCCAGGATCGTAGACTCCAGTCCGATATCTACACTTCCTCCGTCTATGATCATCTCGATCTTCCCGTTCAGATCTTCCCACACATGCTCTGCCGTAGTAGGACTCGGACGTCCGGATGTGTTGGCACTCGGCGCCGATACATATCCGCCTGCCGCAAGGATCAGCTTTCTCGCGATCAGATCACTTGGCATCCTCACAGCAACGGTATCCAGACCGCCTGTCGTGCCATATGGAACCAGAGAACTTTTTTCAAAGATCATCGTCAAAGGTCCCGGCCAGAAATGCTTCGCAAGAAGCTCTGTCTCCGGAGGTACATTCTCCGTAATCTCACTTAAATCTTCCAGATCTGCAATATGAACGATCAGTGGATTATCAGAAGGACGGCCCTTTGCTTCATATGTTTTTTTCGCTGCCTCCTCGTCCAGTGCATTCGCCCCCAATCCGTAAACTGTCTCTGTTGGGAATGCAACAAGTCCTCCTTCTCTGAGAATCTCTCCCGCTTCTCGTATTGCATCTTCGTCTATTTGGTTTTTGTCTATTTTCTTAATTATCGTTTCCATAGCTTTCATTATACCATTTTTCTTATCAGCGCTCAACATATTTCAGGATTCCATTGCCGATTGCCTGAGCAAGCTTCTGCTGATACGCCTCATCGATCAACATCCCTGCCTCCACCGGGCTGCTTAAAAATCCACATTCTACGATCACAATTGGTGACTTTGTATTTTTCAGCATATAGTATGTAGTATTTCCCTTAATCTCTCTGGCATGCTCCTGATCGAAATTTTTCAGCTCTGTCTGCATTACCTCTGCTGCTTTCTTTGCCTCCTTCGAGTGCGCAAAATAAAAAATCTGTGGTCCTCTTACGCTTTCCTGTGGATAACTGTTCTGATGAATGCAGACTGCAAGTGCAGGAGATTCTTTGTCGATCAGCTCTACTCTGGCTTTCAGATCTTCCACCTGAGAATCTGCAAGTCTCTCATCCTTTATACGTGTCATCACCACCGTGATCTGATGTTCCTCCAGATATTTCTTCAATTTTTCTGCGATCTGCAGATTGAGTTCCTTTTCCTGCGCCCCGTTGATCCCGACTTTTCCGGGATCTTTTCCCCCGTGTCCGGAATCAATCACAACCGTCTTTTTCTCTGATATATTTCCGGAGGTCTCAGATACTTCCTCCCGAATATAATGACTGTGCAGATACTCTCCGGCAAACTGACATCCCGCTGCCACCGCCAGAAGTACCCCGATCATCAGCAGCAGACGAATCTTTGTCCGCAGTATCCCCAATGCCTTTTTGAACCTCAAAAAAACATCCCCTTTCGCATATACTCTGTTTCATGTATATGCGAAAGAAGGATGTTTCATCCACCTGTACGTTTTTTATAAAAACGTTTGCTGCCAGATACCCTTCTTCTACTGCACGATTGATATCTGCTGCTCTCTCATTGCAGTCTCCGACAAAGCTCACCTGTACGCCTTTATCTTCCAGTGCCTGTGCGTCAAACAGATTCGGTCTTGCTCCCACTGCGAGTACTACGTAGTCACAAGGAAGAGACACTTTGCCCTCTGCATTTTCTGCTTCCACACTGTTTGCTGTAATGGCTGTTACTTTTGTTCCTGTCAGCAGCTGAACCTGATATTTTTCAAAGCTCTCAAATAATACCGGTCTTACTGTCTTGGATTCTTCTTTTGCGATTTCTTCCATCATCTCTACTACAGAAACCTGACATCCCATCTCTGCAAGAAGCTCTGCTGTCTCTGCTCCGACCAGACCGCCTCCGATCACAACCACACGTCCGCTCGGAAGTTCCTCATGATTCAATACTTTCCATGCATCAAATACATGCGGCATTTTACTTCCCTCGATCGGCGGAATCACATTGTGCGCTCCTGCTGCCACGATCACATTGTCCGGATTCTCTGCCAGGATCATCTCTGCATCTGCTGTTCTTCCAAGACGTAAATCTACATGCAGCTCTTTCATCTCATTTGTCAGATAGCGGAGTGCACGGTTCATCTCAGATTTTCTCGGAGGAATCGATGCAATGTTGAGCTGACCGCCAAGTGTCGTTTCTTTTTCAAACAGAACAACCTCATGACCTTTTACACTTGCAACTCTCGCTGCTTCCATACCTGCAACTCCACCGCCGATCACAACTACTTTTTTCTTCTCATCGGAAGGAGTGATCGTTCTCTCATACTCATATCCGTTTTCCGCATTGAGTACGCAGCTTAAGAATTTTCGGTTCTGGATCGCATCTGTACATCCCTTATTGCACATCATACAGTGACGGATGCGTCTTCCTTCTCCTGCTTCGAGTTTCTTTACATAATCCGGATCTGCCAGAAGAGAACGTCCCAGACCCACGATGTCGCAGACACCATTTTCGATCAGTGCTTCTGCGTTCTCCGGTGTGACGATACGTCCCACTGAGGATACCGGAATAGAGACTGCTTCTTTGATCTGTTTGGTATATTTTGACATGAAACAATATGGCTGTGTTCCCATCGCCGGAATCGTATCGTTCATATTTCCTGTATGGTTTGCCTGTCCTACATGAATCATATCCACTCCGGATCTCTCCAGAATTTTTGCAAACTCTACTGCCTCATCGATCATCAGACCGCCTTTTCCGCGCAGTGGGTTTTCTGTGACTACAGGTAATTTATAATCAATACAGATATCCGGTGCCACTTCTCTGATCTTATCCACCACGCGAAGTGCAAAACGAATTCTGTTTTCAAAGCTTCCACCGTAGGAATCTGTTCTGCGGTTAATCAAAGTCGAACAGAATGATCCGATCAGACGGTCCCCGTGTACTTCTATAATATCAACTCCGGCTGACTGTGCACGTTTTACACATTCCCCGATCTTATCCAAAATACTGTTCAACTGCTCCTCCGTCACTTCTTGAATGAAATGTACCATATCATGACGCATTTTTGCACGTCCGCCTTCCATATCTCCTTTGCGGAATAATTCAGCCAGTGCCTCTACATCATACTCCGGATGGAAAATCTGGATTCCCAGTTTACAGTCAAATTCATGAACTGCATCTGCCAGTTTTCTAAATGCTTCGATCTGTCCGTCATGGAACAGCTTCGGTGTCGGTGAGATTGTATTTACAGGAGCAACATCTCCCAATACAATATAGGACACGCCACCTTCTGCCAGTCTCTTATAGAAGTTAAAGCTCTGTTCTACAATTGTGCCGTCTCTGCCTTCATATCCTGTTGTCATCGGCGGAAACATCACTCTGTTTTTCAGCTCGATCTTTCCCACTTTAATTGGTTCTAATAATCTCATAATCAGCCCCTCCTTAACATTTTCTTTCTGCTCAATACATGTTCTACTATACACATCCCCTGTTTTCTTTTATATGTCAATTAAGCTTTCTTCCTATCACTTCCTGCTGTTTTATGAATTTGATTGAATAATAAAGCGCACTATATTATGATAGAAGCAACAATAAAAAAGGAGTTCTCTTATGCATCTGGAAATTGAAAATATCCACCATCCCCAAATTAAAAATATGAATCTGTCCGTCTATGATGTAGGATACCGTGCTGCCACTTGCACCCGGAAATTGAGCTGATCCTGGTCTTAAAAGGAGATCCGGCATTCAACATCAACGGCAATACTACGTCTTTTTCTGAAAAAGATATCATCCTGATCAACGCCAACGAGCTCCACGAGATTATTTCGGAGAAAGCGCCGTCCACCCTGCTCTCCCTTCATATTCTTCCACAGTATTTTGAAGGATATTTTCCGCAGATGAGTCATATCAGCTTTCTGGAAAATACACTTTTGAGTAAAAATGAGCGACTGTTCACCTACTCGTTTTGCAAACTTTTAAAGATTTATCTCCTGCAGGCGCCTTATTACCAGCTGGAGTGTGCCGGTCTGATCAACATTATGGTGCATGACATCCTGCAGAGCTGCGCTTACTATGAAATGTATGGAGACAAACTCGCGCTCACTACCAAGAGAAACAGCCAGCTCTCTGAAATCATTCGTTACATTGAGGAACATTCTGCCGAAAGAGTGACTCTGTCTGACCTGGCAAAGCACATGCAGCTCTCCGCCTCTTATTTATCACATTTTATTCAGAAAAATCTGCACCGTTCTTTCAGTGAATTTCTGACCTACACCCGGTATCTCAATGCAAAAGCACTGCTGATGAAAGGTGAACTTTCTCTGATTGATATCTGCTACGGCTGCGGATTTTCGGATTACCGCTATATGAATAATGCATTTAAAAAATATACCGGGCAGACTCCGAATGAGTCAAAAAGAACATGAACAGCGACTCCCTCCCTCATAATAAAAAAGGAACCGTGAAGTCCTACACACCACAGGAAATGCTTGACACCGTCACCCGTTTTATGGAGAACAATCATTTTAATGAACATCAGATTTAGTTTTTTGTCTCTCCTGGAATTGACGCACATATTCCCCTGGTGTGATTCCAAACTCCCTTTTAAATGCCCGAAACAGGTTATTATAGTTTCCAAGTCCACATATTTTATAGATTTCCGTCATAGGATATCCCTTTTCCAGAAGCCGTTTGCACAGATCCAGCTTCGCTTTGACAATATACTGATGAACGGTGATTCCTGTCTGCCGTTTAAATTCTCTGGAAATATGATATTTACTGATAAAAAATTCCTTTTCCAGACGTTCCAGTGAAATTTCTTCGTACAGATGATGTTTGATAAAAATAAAAATGTCATCCAGTGCAAGTCGGGATCGTGTTTTACTTTTTGTGTGAAATTCCACATGAATACAGGCACGTAAAAGCAGCACGATCAGCATTGACAGAATACTGTCCTGAAACAGTGCATGCCCGAAATCTGTCGTTTCTTTTGGAAGAGTCAGAAGCCTTTTCGAAAGATTTTTTATCAGCATACTGATTTCTGATTCTGCCTGAATGACCACAACCTGATATGGCACCACATGAAAGCAGGACTCCAGATCCGTTTGTTCATCAGACAAACGTTTCAGCAGTTCTGCAGAAAACGAAATCTGAAGAAAATGCAGCGGAGTTTTCGACGCCGGATATTCAATTTCTACCGATGTACCCGGATTGACCAGTATAATTTCTTCCGTTGCACAAAAATATGTTTTCTCCCTGCTTCTGCATGTACATTTTTCCGGCAGTAATAAAAAACACTGTATAATATGTAGTCGCCGGAAATTTCTTACATTTTGATTGTGTATATTTGTATTCCTTTGCAATATATTCTTTCATGATCACCTCGTTAAAATATATGAAAATCACTGTAAATCCCTATTAAAACTATTCAAAATAAATAGTATATCAATTTTTGATAGTTTTCAAGCAAGAATTGGATATGTTTCCTATTCAGATAAAGATATAATGAACATCGTAAACAAACGAAAACAAAAAGCCACACGATAAGGAGGAAGAATTGTGAGAGAGTTTTCTATGAAAGACAAAATCGGCTACACGCTCGGAGATCTGGGGTGCTGCTGTACAGAACAGTTTCGGGCAATGTTTTTGACCGTATTCTACACGCTCGTACTGAAAGTAAATCCTTTACATGTCGGAACGATTCTGTTGATCACTAAAATCTGGGATGCCATCAATGATCCGATCATCGGCGCTTTGATCGATGCCAGAAAATCTACGAAAGGCGGACGTTTTATTCCATGGATCAAGGCATTTTCCATTCCTATGGCCATTATGTGCGTGATTGGATTCCTGGATGTGAGCAGCTTTGATTATAAATTAAAACTGATCTACATTTTAGTAACCTACGTATTATATGAAGCCCTGTATACATGTGTCAATGTACCGTTTGGTTCTCTGTCCAGCGTTATGACAGATGATGTCAATCACAGAACAGACTTGTCCAGATACAGAAGCCTTGGCGGTACAATCTTTATGACAGTCGTCGTGATTGCAGGTCCTTTGGTTTTATATAAAGACAACAACCCGATTCCTTCCAGATTTACCCTGATGGCACTGATCTGTGCAACAATCGGTGTATTCTGCCTGATGATCACAAGCAGCTGGTGTAAAGAGAGAGTTTCCATCACTGTGGAAAAAAGAGAGAAATTCAACTATTTTGAAGCACTCAAACATATCATTAAAAACAGAGCGCTTCTGGGACTCATTTTCTCCAGCCTTGCAGGTATGATTGCAGCCAGTGTGGTAAACGGACTGAATACTTATTTATTTAAAGATTACTTTGGTAATGTTCAGATCATGGCAGTATCCGGTATGCTCAGTACCGTATATTCCATTATCACTTTTGTCGGAACAAAATTTGTATCTAAAAAATTCGGAAAAAAAGAATGGTGTATGTACGGAGCCGGTTTTGCCGCTATCGTATTCGGAATTTTATTCTTCTTCCCGATCAAGAATCCGACCTTGTTCATTGTTATCAACGGAATCTGCTACCTCGGTGCAAGTGGTTTCCAGGTACTCATCTGGGCTATGGTAAACGATGCGATCGATTACCAGGAACTGACCACCGGCGACAGAAAAGAAGGTATGGTCTATGCAACCTATTCCTTCTTCCGCAAGCTTGCTTCCGCAGTAAGCTCCAGCTTAAGCAGCTTTACCCTGGCTCTGATCGGATATAACGTAAATGAAGCTGTACAGACAGCTGCTGTAAAAGCACATATCTGGAAATCTTATACTGCGATCTATGCGATCGGATATTTGATTGCTGTACTGATCCTGTATTTTGTATATCCGCTTTCCAAGAAAAAGACAGAAGAAATGTTAGAAACACTCGCGAAAAAAAGAGCAAAACAAGGAGAATAATACCATGATTCGTTACACAGAAATTAAAAACAGAAAAAATCATACTCTACGGGCAATGTTAAATCTTCCGGATGGAGTCAGCCATCCTCCGGTCGTACTCAACCTTCACGGATTCGGCGGCAGCTTATCCGGTTATAAATACGCACATACACATCTTGCCCGCGTTCTGGAAGCAAACGGAATCGCCTGTCTTCGCTTTGACTTCTACGGCTGCGGAGAAAGTGACGGAGAATTCGAAGAAATGACCTTCACCGGACTTCTGGAAGATACTCAGGATGTCTATGAATGGCTGAAGGGACAAGATTTTGTAGATACAGATAAGATCATCTTATCCGGACAGAGCATGGGCGGATTTGTCGCTGCTACCGCTGCTCCAAAGCTGAATCCTTACGGACTGATCTTGATGTGCCCGGGTGCCGGAATGTGGAATGGATGTAAAGAAAAAGCAGATTTCTTCAAAAATCAGGGAATGACATTTGCTGATATGGAAGGACTGAAATTCGGTCTTGATTTCAACTATGACCTGGCAACCTACTCTCCTTTTGAGGATGCAAAAGGATATGACGGCAAAGTCCTGATTCTTCGCGGAACAGAAGATAATCTGGTAGATGATAAAACCTGTGAAACATATCTTGAAGGATACAACGGAAACGGAACTTTTGTAAAAATCCCGAAAGGAAATCACAACTTTGCAAGTATCCCTGCCAGAGAGGCCTGTGAAAGCGAAATCCTGAATTTTGTCAAATCGATTCTCTAATTCAACTTTACAGAAAACAACGACGCTGAAATTCCAAAACGGAATTTCAGCGTCCTTTTTATATTCTTCTATTCACTTTTTAATTGATGTACTGCGAGATCAGATCCCATACTCCCGAATTCTCCCAGCCAAGGCGCCATTCGGCAACACCAGCAAGATCATTCTTTTTGATCAGCTTTAACTTCTCTTCCAGCGACTGACTGTCTTCCAGCCAGATCTTGTATGTTCCTCCGTCTGCATCCCACTGTGCATAATTCTGCCTTGTATCTTCATCCCATGACGCCTGTACACCGGCTTCCTGCACCCGTTTTTCGGCATCCTCCATTCCCAGTGCCGTACTGGTCACTTTATTTGGATAATCTGCCGCTTCTGTACCGGCTTCTGCTGCCAGCTCTTCCTGCGTCTTCGGTGTCTCAAACCACAGTCTTGTATACAGCGGGATCGCATTGATCAGTTTTTCCTTAGGAACAGACTTTAACGCATTCTCTATGCCGTCTTTTACATATCCGTAAGACGCCACAGAACCTGCTTCATAAGAACCCTCCACATGCTCATCATACCCCATGATCACCACATAATCAGCAAATACTGACTGTTCTTCCAGATCATAAAATGTGTTGTAAGGCATCGGAACATAATTGTCTACGGAAAATGCCAGTCCATTCTGATGGCACTTGATGGAAAGTTCTCTCACAAACTGTACATAATCTTCTCCGCACTCTGCAGAAATCAGTTCAAAATCCAGATTGATTCCATCAATCCCAGCCTGCAGAGCTGCTGCTATAACCTGATCGATCAGGTTCGTTCTCCTGGAAGTATGACTTAACACCTCATAAGTCTCATCCGCCGAATTGATTCCCCCATGAAAATCCCTGAGAACAGCCCACACTTCCAAATTGGACTGATGCGCATAATTCACATAATCTGCGTCCGCGATTGAATTCAGATTCCCCTGCGTATCTGCAATATGAAACCAGGTCGGTGCGATCGTCGTCAGACCTTTCGTGGATGCAAGCATATCCTGAATATACCCGTTGGCAGTCGTATTCTCTACATTGTGCCAGGCCATATTAATCTTGTAATCTTTCGATATACCTGTGTACTGTGGTTCTTCAAAGCTGCTGGAAATCGTCTCCTCTTTGATATGTTTCAGCGAATTCGTCTGTACATATCCGATAAATCCATCGCTGGTGCGAACTTTCTTCCAGCCATCCTCATCCTCGATCACAGTCACTTTTTCTGATTTTTTTACCTCTGTCAGGATCGGACTCTTTACTCCACCCTGAAACCGCACTTGTGTATCCCGCTTCATCTCTGCCACAGTCGTCTTTCCGAACTCATTCACGATCATCACACGATTCGGATCTTGATATTCTTTGCATTCCATATTCGTGTACTTTTTCACAAAGTCCAAAGCAACATATGCCTTATTATCGACTGTCTGCCAGATGACATACTCTTCACTTTTTTGTTCGCTGACTTCTGTATATTCCTTACTTCCTATGTTTGCAACAACACTTCCCTGCGGCAATGTATACAACAGTAAATTCTCATTCGCATCCCAGTAAAAGCGCTTATTCACAAAATCATGCAGAACAGAATATTCAATGTAAGCCTGTCCGTCTATCAGACGGCCTCCTGCCCCATATTCTCCGTTGTCCGCTTTTGCGATCACCTGATTATTCACGATCACTGCGATATCGTCCGTACCTGTCATTCCATAATATTGTTCCAGATTCGCCTTCTCATTCGATGAGCCATATCGCTTCCAGAAAATCAGGCCCCCAACAGCCACTATGATCAATATGATCACCAGCAGCATCCTGATCAGCATATTTCTTCGTCTTCGCCTTGCCCTGCGGCTCTTTTTCCGTCTCTTAGACGGCGGTATGCGATTCGAATCCATCCTTGTATCCTCTGGTTCTCCGGCAATCCTGCGTGGGCGCCTTCTTGTTTTGTTTTGCTGTGTTCCCGCCGTGCTGCGGGTTTTCACAACCCTCTCTTTTCTTTCGTCCATGCGTACCTCCTATACAGAACCATTATAACATACTTTTTTTTACCAGTCATTACTAATTTGCCATTTTAAGAAGTATTTTAAACATTCTTCAGAAATATTTTAAATCTTTTTGTCCGACGTAAAAGGGGATCTACGCCTGTTCTTTTGTCTTGATATTTACAAATGAAAGTGATTCAATATATCCTTCTGTATCCAGAATATAGTCCCGCATATAACTTCCTTCTTCCCTTGTCATATGTGCCGCTACAATCTGCATCGGACTGGCCGGGAATCCATCCATACTGATGTATACTCCTTTATTTTCATATTTTTCCAGTTCCTCAAATAATTCCTGATAAGCTGTCTCATCAGATTTCATGTTCTTCTCCTTCCCTCCGTGAGCTCTGATAAATATCCCCGGTAATAACTGACCGCAGAAGGTATGTGACGTACCTTTGAATTATCACGGTACAAAAGATAGCATGAACTCACATTGAATTTACTTTTCTGTCTGATATTGATTTCGTCCCCGATTCGAGAACATTGAATTTCGAATATTTTAATGATAGATATGCTCTTTGATGTCTTGATAAATGAAAAATTCAGCAACTCGTTTCAGATGATCTGATCGTCTCTTTTGTATCCCTCCTTCTTAAATAAGTGATATTTATCCGGAACACTATCTTCTGTACTGCCAATTATAGGGATTGTGTTCCGTCATTTCAATGTGTTTTTTGTTTATAACTACTTCCCTTTTGTTGATAACATGAAAGAATGCAGAAGTCTCACTATTTTCCTTTACATCTTTTTTCTTTTTGTTTATACTAATAGTGAAGAAATATAAGTTATTATTTTCCTACTTAATGACTATATTTTTCAACATTTCAATTCGTAAGGATGTGAGCACATGAAAATCGAAAAACTGAATGAAAATCAAATTCGTTGTACATTGACACATGCTGATTTAGCAGCTCGTCACTTAAAACTGAGTGAACTGGCTTACGGTACGGAAAAAGCAAAATCTCTGTTTCGGGATATGATGCAGCAGGCATCCTTTGATTTTGGATTTGAAGCGGAAGATTTACCTCTGATGATCGAAGCGATTCCTTCATCTGGTGATTCCATCGTTTTGATCATCACAAAAGTAGAAGATCCCGAGGAACTGGATACAAGATTCTCGAAATTTACACAAAGCATGGATTCTGAAGCAAGCCCGACAGAACAGCTGGAAAAGCTGGAGGGCGCAGAAGACTTCCTGAACCTGCTCAATAAAGTAAAAGAAGCGGCAGCCGACATCAAGCCTGCCTCCAAACCACAGGAGGAACCAGCACCGCTCAATGTACGTCTGTTCTCGTTCAACCATATTGACCTGGTCATTCAGGCAGCCCATCTTCTGGCTCCTGCGTACCACGGTTCCAATACACTGTATCGAGACGATGAAGCAGATATGTATATTCTGGCACTGACACCATCGGATCATTCCGCCAATGAATTTAACAAGATCTGCAATATGCTTTCTGAATACGGCAGTCTGGAGAAAGCCTCTGCTTCTGTTCTTGCATTTCTGGAAGAACACTGCGAGGTCGTGATTTCTTCCGATGCGATTCAAAAGCTGTCACAGGTATAAACGCATATAAAAAGAGTGCGGACTTAAGCTTTACTGCCCAGTCCGCACTCTTTTATGTTATAAGTCTTATTTTGCTGCTCTTGCCGCATTGATCTTCTCTACCAGGAGATCTGCATCGATTCCGTGAACCATCGCTGCCTCACCCAGTGTCTCCATCTGTGCAGACGGGCATCCAAGGCAGTGCATTCCGATTTCCATTAAGATCGGCGCGCATTCAGGATATACGGATAATAATTCGCCGATTGTTGTATTCTTTGTAAATGTTTCCATTATGATTCCTCCTTCTATTATTCAATGTTCTTTATTATAATCTCTATTTTTTAAATTATCAACCACCAAAACCGGAAAATACGTTTTAAAATCAACCTTATTTTGCTTGAATTTTCTGAATTGTTCCCTCTGTTTTTACTGCTTTTCGAATACTCAAAAGTCAATATATTTTTCTTTCTTTTTCGACAAACAAGCAATTTCATAATAACCTTACAAAACATCCGTTCTTTTTTTCACAAAAGTAATTCACAAAAAACACCTGTTTGAGTGTGGATAATGTGAATAACTTTTCGGAAATGTCGTGTTTTCCACGTTTTTTCATATTTTGAGTGTGGATAAGTTGAAAACTCCTATTTTTCAAATTTCGACATTTTTTTACATTTTTGTGCATCTTGCCATTTATTTATTTTCCTGTTGACTTTTTTGTTTCTTTCTATCTCATTTTCCCCCGAAAAAATACCGCATTTCAAAGTCAGTCAACTTTAAAATGCGGTCTGAATTTACAGAACTCTTCTGATCGTTATGATATTTGTATAAGTTGCGCTGCAGATTCCAATCCCGTCAGCTTCGTTCATTGCATTTACAATCGTCCCGTCTCCCATGTACAGTCCGACATGCCCGTCATACAAAACGATATCTCCGGGAAGTGCCTGTTCATAGCTGACAGCAACTCCCACATTTTCCATATCCCATGTCGTCCTTGGCAGGCTAATCCCGAAATGTGCATACACAGACTGTACAAATCCAGAGCAATCCGCTCCTTCTGTCAGACTGGTACCGCCCCATACGTACGGATTTCCAATAAACTGACAGGCGTAATCTATGACAGCCTGTCCCGAAGCAGCCTGATTTTGCACAATACTCTGGGCGGAAGCTTCCTGAACCTTCTGTGTTTCCTGCACTATGGTCTGCTCTGGCTTCTTCGCCTCTTCTGCTTCCCTCGTCTCTGCGTAAGAATACGTTGTCTCTATACTGATATACTCCCCGGATACCCAGCCGGCGATCTCCCCTGCCTGCACCGGATACCATCCATCTTTTGGTTCCCCAGTAATTTCATACTCCTGATTCTGCATAATCTGTGTCAGAACCTGTGTCTCTACTCCCTGACCAGCCCTCACATTCAGAACATCAGCTGTTACCGTTGCAACCTCTTTTTCGTATTCCCCTGCATGTGACTTTGCATCTTCTCCCAGGTACAATGTATCTGCCGGAACGAATCCCTGCGCATCGCCTGACTGGATCTTCACCCAGTCTTCTTTATATTCGAGAACTCTGACTACCGAATCCGGATACAATTTTCCGATCCAGTCACTGTTCTCATCCGGCGCACTTCTTATATAAGTAAATTCTTCACCTGTATTCGAAAACGCCATATTCAAATACTCACCCTCACCTGTCGGTACCAGATATAACTGCAGATTCTCCTTTACTTTCGTTTCATAACAATCTGTTACTACTGTTTCGATTCCTGCAGCCGGCAAAACCGGATATACTTCCGCTTTCTGATCTGCCGCATAAACTGCACTCCCCGGAATCATCATCATTCCTACCAGAGCAGGAATGACTATTTTTTGTTTCATGTGTGCTGCTTTCATATAAAACCTCCTCTGTTTTCTGTCTTTATCTTTTGTAGGAAGTTTTTAAAATGTTACATAATTATTAAATTTGTTACAGTGTGATTATATCAGTGGTTATACGATGTGTCAACAGTTTTAAAAGGGTTTTTTCTCCTGTATTTCGACATATCACGATATATTATGTCTGTTTATTTTTTTATTTATTTAACTTTTTTTGTAACATTTTTATCAAATAAAATATTCTTTTTTCAAAAATCCTATTTGACAAACTTTCAAAACTGTATTATAGTCTAAACATAGCAACGATTACTATTATTGTTTTGAAAGGAGAACTCACTTGGCTACTTTGAAATATAGCAGACAGCGAGAGTCCATCAAGAACTATCTGGCATCGACCACTGAGCATCCAACTGCTGATACGGTCTATATGCATGTCAAAGAGGAGTTTCCGAATATCAGTCTTGGAACTGTTTACCGGAATTTAAATCTGCTGACTGATCTCGGTGAGGCAGTCAAGATTACAACTCCTGACGGCGGGGACAGATTTGACGGTGATGTGAGACCTCACAACCACTTTTTCTGCACTTGCTGCAAAAGGGTTCTGGATATCAACATGGATATGCAAAATGTCACAGAGCTAAATGAAATTGCTGCTAAAGATTTTGATGGAATCATTGATTTCTGCACGATGACTTTTTATGGAAAATGCGGAAACTGCATCAAAAAATCTTAAATTTGTCCATAATATGGAAAGTTTTCTGATTCCGTATTATAATATTAACCAAAGGCCGACTCATTCCGGTCAAATTCAATTAAGAAAAGGAGATTTGAACTATGAAAAAATTTGTTTGTACAGTATGTGGTTATGTTCACGAGGGAGACGCTGCACCGGCTGAATGTCCAGTCTGTCATGCACCAGCTGATAAATTCAAAGAGCAGACAGGAGAAAGATCTTGGGCTGCAGAGCACGTTGTAGGTGTTGCTCAGGGCGTAAGCGAAGACATCCTTGCTGACTTAAGAGCAAACTTTGAAGGAGAATGTACAGAAGTTGGTATGTACCTTGCTATGGCAAGAGTTGCTCACAGAGAAGGATATCCGGAAATCGGATTATACTGGGAAAAAGCTGCCTGGGAAGAAGCAGAGCACGCTTCTAAATTCGCTGAATTGTTAGGTGAAGTTGTTACAGACAGCACAAAGAAAAACCTGGAGATGAGAGTTGATGCTGAGAACGGAGCTACAGCTGGTAAATTCGATCTTGCAAAACGTGCAAAAGCTGCTAACCTGGATGCAATCCACGATACAGTACACGAGATGGCAAGAGACGAAGCTCGTCACGGAAAAGCTTTCGAAGGTCTGTTAAAGAGATACTTTGGCTAAGATTTTCCTATCTTAATATAGAACCTTTAAAGAGGCCTGGTCTTGATCAGTGCCTCTTTTTCTTTTCTAGACAGCTGTTTGATGGCATATTCTCTTTTCATTGCCTCTTCTCTTGTCTGAAATTCTTCATAGTAGACCAGTTCCACCGGTCTTCTGGCTTTTGTATACTTGGCTCCCTTCCCGGCATTGTGGCTTGTAATCCGCTTTTTCAGATCATTGGTCCATCCGGTATACAGAGAATCATCTTTGCATTTTAAGATATATGTATAGTTCATTTTGTCACCTCTTATCAATGTCCTCTATTTTACTCCTCTTTTGTGCTCCAAATCAAGCATCGTTATGGAAAATAAAAAGGGATACGAAACATTTTATTTTTCGCACCCCCTGACTGTTATTCCATATATACTGCCGGATCTTTCGCTTCTCCGTCTTTTGTCACCCCGAAATAAAGATTTGGACCTTCTACGCTATAGTATTTTGTCGGTTCACTTAAATATCCTACAGTCTGTCCCTGTGCCACAAAATCCCCAATTGCAAGCGGCACATCTTTGAGCTGCCCGTAAACTGCACTGTAACCGTTTCCCATATCCAGTGTGACTGTCACTCCTGTCTGTGCAGTTTCTTCAATGTTGGTTACGATTCCGTCTGCAGAAGCTCCTATCATTTCTCCGGCTTCTCCTGCGATAATCATTGCAGGATTATACTTGTACTGTTCCAGTGTCTGAAAAAATACCGTCTTATCCATGCTGTATCCAAGAATCACACTTCCACTTGCCGGCCATGCAAGTGTACTGTTTTCATCAAAATAAACTTGTTTTGCCGGTGCTGCTGTCTCTGTCTGTGTCTCTGCGCTTTCATTCGTACCTGTCTCTGATCCATTTTCTGCGGATGTATCTTCTTCGGCCTGCGGCAGAACAATATCATTGGTATTGGTTGTTCTGGTCTCTTCTGTAACGGTGTTGTTTTTTGCAAGCTGGCTTCCCGTTGCTCTTCGGTGATAGCTGTTGTATACAACGGCTCCCACGACAGATACTACAACGACGAAACAGATCACAATCGCAACTGACATTCCTTTACTTTTTAAGGAAGGCTTTTCATTGTTATTCATATTCATCACCTCTGGCTATATTTTTGCCAGAAGCACTGCTGTTTATTCTGGTTTTTCCAAAATTTCTTCGGAGTTTGTGATCGTTGTTCCCTCAAAGAAGAATTCCAGAATCTCTTTATAATTTTGACCGTTTTTCGCCAGTTCATTTGCCGTCCACTGGCTCATCCAAGTCCGTGCCCTTTTCCCATTGTGGTGATTTTGAGTCCTCCTGATTCTTCCTGTATGGAAAATGCACTGGATGCAAGAGATAACGCATCTCGAAATTCATCTCCGCTGCAGACCGTGTTTCCAATCCGAAATTTGGAAACATATCCTGCAGAATCTTTTTCCTGGATTTCAAAATCTTCGAATTTCAGCGCTTTTTTGGCTTCTGCTTCTCCCTCTGCCGCTTCCAGGAACGACCGGCACTTTTTCTTGATCTCATCATACGAAAACTGATACACATGCATCTCGTCTTCCGCCTTCACATCCTCCAGACATTCTCTTGTCGCAAGATACGGATATGTATCCCCGCCGATCACTTCTTTTCCGCTTCTTGTCTTTCCGTTACTGGATTGATGATACGGAACCCAGGCATAAGAACCCTGATAAAAAAGCACTTGTGTCTCTGTTTCATCCAGCACCTCACTTAATTTCTTATAATACTTTTCAAAATTTTCAGCTCCCCATTTTTTCTTCAATTCTTCCGGTGTCAGATATGCCTCTTTGAACACAACATCCTGTGCAGCCTGCTGATACAGCATGGTACGAATTACTACTGCCTGTGCCTTCAGCGCCTCTTTTTCATAGGATGCAGGCATTGTTTTCCCTAAAATTCCCATCATGTATTCTGTCCACGGAACCGTCCTTACAGTCTTCTCACCATCCGGATCTTCTGTTTCTGTCTGAACACACGTTTCCTGCGACATTCCCAGTACATCGATTCCATTTACAAAAACTGTGACTACATAGGGAAGCAATAACAGGATTGTCAAAAACGCTCCCGCTGATTTTAGTTTTTGATGTTTTATCTTCATAAAAAACCTCCATGATGCAGTATATGCACCATGGAGGTCTGATATCCTTTTATTCTTCTGCAGATGGTTTGTCATCTGTTTTCGGTTCTTCTTTTGTCCCGCCATACGTATAGCTGGAAGTCATCTGCTCATGCTCCGGTCTTGACAGTTCTTCCACCTGCGGTATTCTCCCGGGATGATCTCTTCGTCTACTTTCTTAAACTCTCCGTCTACCGGATCCGCTGTATTCTGATCTTCTGCAGGCGTTTCCTCCTGCTTCGGCGCAGGAGCAGCCGGTGCCTCTTCCGATGTCTGCCGGGGCATCTCAGGTGCCGGCGCGATCGGCGGAGGTGTTGTCATAAACGGTGTTCCCAGATCCGGTTCTTTTCCCGGATTATACGGACGATTCCGCATCACAAACAGACAAATGGATTCATACAGCGGAAGTAATACTCCCAGAACCGCATGTGCAACTGCCATTCCCGGTGTTGTAAATTTCTCATAAATCTGACGGTTTACAAGAATTCGAAGCACACTGTAGACTGCATTGTACACTGTAAAAAATACAATGACGATAACTGTCACGATAATGATTCCTGTCACTGCGCCAAAGCTAAAGCCGCCGTAAGATGAGAAAACCACACCAAATCCAAGCACTACCCATATGACCACATACAGGATACCGGTAACGATGGAAGAAATAAATGGCAGTACGATCAGCCAGATTCCCGGATTCTTGATCTGTTTATTTTTCAGATGTACCGTTCCGCCAAGCTCTCCCTGAAGGTACGTTCTGGCAAATGGCACAAACGCCAACCATGGATAATCCATTCCTTCTCTTTTTGCCATGTTGTACATTCCGATTCCGCGGAAAATATAGTTTACGACCGCAACGGTCAGTCCAACCAGTAATATGATCAGGTAAAACATCAAAATTCCTGTCAGAATACTTCCTCCCACCTCATGAGTGGATGGAGTATTATAGTAACTAAAGTCCTCATATGGCAATTCACTGTAAAATTCCATAGGCTTCCTCCTATTCTTCGACCGGCTTTACAAACACCTTCTTCAGTTTCCAGATATCATCCACATACTCTTCAATCGTTCTGTCAGAGGTGAATTTTCCACTGCTGGCAGTGTTCATCATCGCCATTTTGGACCATCTGTCCTTATCTTTATATGCTTCTTCTACTTTCTTCTGTGCATCTGCATAGGAACGGAAATCCTTCAGAATAAAGTATGTGTCAGGTCTGTCTGTACACTGTGTGTTCAGAAGTGAGTTATACAGATCTTTGTACATCTCGTGGTTTCCGTTTGCATAGGTTCCATCCATCAGCTGATCTACCACACGCTTGATCTCCCAGTCATTGAAGTAAATCTCTGTCGGATTGTATCCGCCATGATTTTCATAGTTGATAACTTCTTCTGAACTGAGTCCGAAGATAAATGCATTTTCAATGCCGACTTCATCCACAATCTCTACGTTGCTCCGTCCATCGTACCCAATGTCGGCGCACCGTTGAGCATGAATTTCATATTTCCGGTACCGGAAGCTTCTTTGGAAGCTGTAGAAATCTGCTCACTGACATCTGCTGCCGCAAATAAAAGCTCTGCGTTGGATACACGGTAATCTTCGATAAATACAACTTTTAATTTGCCATTGATGCTTCTGTCATTATTGATACATCTGCTACGGAGTTGATCAGTTTGATCGTCTCTTTTGCACGTTTATATCCGGCCGCTGCTTTTGCTCCGAAAATAAAGGTTCTCGGATAGAAGCTCACCTCCGGATGTTCTTTGATCTGATTGTACAGATACATTACATGCATGATATTTAACAACTGACGTTTGTACTCATGAAGACGTTTTACCTGTACATCAAAAATTGAATTCGGATCTACTTCAATTCCGTTGTGTTTTTTGATATACGCTGCCAAACGGACTTTGTTGCGGTATTTGATCTCCATGAACTCTTTTCTCGCCTGCTCATCATCTACATAGGCTTTCAGCTTTCCGATCTGGGCAAGATCAGTGATCCAGCCGTCTCCGATCTTATTCGTGATCCAGTCTGCAAGCAGCTGATTTCCGTGAAGCAAAAATCTTCTCTGCGTGATTCCATTCGTCTTGTTATTAAATTTCTCCGGCATCATCTCATAGAAGTCTTTTAACTCTTGGTGTTTGAGGATCTCCGTATGGAGCTTTGCAACACCATTGACAGAATATCCTGCAATGATCGCCATATGTGCCATTCTTACCTGACCATCATAGAGAATTGCCATCTTGCGTACCTTCTCTTCATTTCCAGGATATTTTGCACGCACCTCAATCAGGAATCTTCTGTCAATCTCCTGTACGATCTGATAAATACGCGGAAGCAGTCTGGAGAACAGATCAATCGGCCATTTTTCCAAAGCTTCTGACATAATCGTATGGTTCGTATATGCACAGGTCTTTGTTGTCACATCCCATGCTTCCTCCCATGTGAGCCCTTCCTGATCGATGAGAAGACGCATCAGCTCCGGCACTGCCACGGTCGGGTGGGTATCATTCATCTGAATCGCTACCTTTTCGTAGAGTTTACGCACATCACTGTGTTTCTTTTTATACTTTTCAAGCATTGTCTGCAAGCTTGCGGAAATAAAGAAATACTGCTGTTTCAGACGAAGCTCTTTTCCTGCATAGTGATTGTCATTCGGATACAATACATCTACGATCAGTTTTGCAAGATTCTCCTGCTCTACGGATTTGTGATAATCTCCTCTGTCAAATGCGTCCAGCTGGAAATCTGTGATCGCCTTTGCATCCCACACACGCAGTGTATTGACTACGTGATTACCGTATCCCACGATCGGCATATCATATGGGATTGCAAGTACGGATTCATAATTTTCCTGTACAAAGATATCTTTTCCTGTCTCCGGATCTTTGTCAAAATGTACATTTCCTCCGAAGCGCACTTCTTTTGCATATTCCTCGCGGCGCAGCTCAAACGGATTTCCTTCTTTGAGCCAGTTATCAGGTGTCTCCACCTGATAACCATTTTCTATTTTCTGCTTAAACATTCCATAGCGGTAACGGATTCCACATCCGTATGCCGGATAATTCAAAGTGGACAATGAATCCAGAAAACATGCTGCAAGTCTTCCGAGTCCTCCGTTTCCAAGTGCTGCGTCCGGCTCTTCATCCTCAACAACGTTCAGATCGATGTCCATCTCTTCCAGTGCTTCTTTGACCTCTTTGTATGCTGTCATATTGATCAGGTTATTGCCAAGCGCACGTCCCATCAGAAACTCCATGGACATATAGTAGACGGCCTTTGCATCTGCTTCATCATAAGCCTTCTGCGTAGCGATCCAGTCATCCATAATAATATCTTTTACGGCATAGGAAACTGCCTGAAATATCTGCTGTGGAGATGCTTCAGCAATATTTTTCCGATACAGAGTCCTTACATTTTCCCTGACTGCCTCTTTAAATGTTTCCTTTTCAAAACGTTTGCTGTACATGTCGATTATCTCCCTTCTTTTTCGACTCCCATGAAAACAGCTTCTCCATTAATCTTCCATTCTTTTACGAATCCGGCCGGCTCTGCTTTTTCTGCAGAAACTGCCAGAACCTCAGAACAGATCTGTGTACCGTTCGCTGCGAAGACTGCCTCTGCCTTTTCGCTTCCTTTGTAGGTCACTTTGATCTTATCCATCACTTCAAATCCGGCTTCTTTTCTCATTGTCTGGATCTTACTGATGATCTCTCTTACAAATCCTTCCTCCAGAAGCTCTTCTGTCAGATTTGTATCCAGAACAACTGTGATTCCATTGTCATTTTCAGAAACATATCCTTCAATCTGTGCAGTATCGATCAACAAATCTTCTTTGAACAGTGTTACTTCCTGTCCGTTAATATCCAGTTTCAGAGAACCTGTTTCGTTAATCTCATCCATTGCTGCATTGCCATCGAGCTGGTCTAACGCAGCTTTGATTCCACCCAACATTTTACCATATTTTGGTCCGACTGTCTTTAACTGTGGTTTAAAACTATAAGAAGTAAAGTCTCTTACATCATCTGTAAATTTTACATTTTTTACATTCAGCTCATCTGCCACGATCTCCTGATAAAATTCCGGCAGATCGAATCCTGCTTTCACGAACATCTGTCCGATCGGCTGACGGTTTTTGATGTTGGATGCGTTACGGCATGCACGGCCCATGACAACCAGTTTTAATACATTGTCCATATCTGCTTCCAGTTTTTCATCGATCAGTTCGTTCTGAACCTCCGGATAATCACAAAGGTGGATACTTTCCGGAGCGGATGCATCAACACTCTTCACCAGGTTCTGGTAGATTTCTTCTGTCATGAACGGGATCATCGGCGCAGCAACTTTCGATACTGTCACAAGCGCAGTGTACAATGTCATGTACGCATTGATCTTATCCTGTTCCATTCCTTTTGCCCAGAAACGCTCACGGCTTCTTCTGACATACCAGTTACTCATGTCATCCACGAAATCCTGCAGTGCTCTTGCACTTTCCGGAATTCTGTAGTTTGCCAGATGCTCATCCACTGTTTTTGTCAGTGTATTCAGTTTGGACAGAAGCCATTTATCCATGACTCCTAATTTATCATATTCCAGTGTATATTTTGTTGCGTCAAATCCATCAATATTTGCATACAGTACGAAGAATGCGTATGTGTTCCACAGAGTTCCCATGAATTTACGCTGTCCTTCTACAACTGCTTTTCCGTGGAAACGGTTTGGAAGCCATGGTGCACTGTTGCTGTAGAAGTACCAGCGGATCGCATCTGCTCCGTATGTCTCCAGTGCGTCAAATGGATCGACCGCGTTTCCTTTGGACTTACTCATCTTCTGTCCGTTCTCATCCTGCACATGTCCAAGAACGATAACATTCTTGTATGGCGCTTTGTTAAACAGCAATGTAGAAATCGCAAGCAGAGAGTAGAACCATCCTCTTGTCTGGTCTACCGCCTCGGAAATAAAGTCTGCCGGGAACTGCTGTTTGAACAAATCTTCGTTCTCAAACGGATAGTGGTGCTGTGCAAACGGCATGGAACCACTGTCAAACCAGCAGTCAATCACTTCCGGTACACGGTGCATCTGTTTTCCACACTCTGGACAAGTAATCGTCACATCGTCGATATATGGACGGTGCAGTTCGATATCATCCGGACAGTTATCAGACATCTCTTTTAATTCTGCAATGCTTCCAATAGAGTGCATATGTCCGCATTCACACTCCCAGATATTCAGCGGTGTTCCCCAGTAACGGTTACGGCTGATTCCCCAGTCCTGAACGTTTTCAAGCCAGTCTCCGAAACGTCCTTTTCCGATGTTTTCCGGAATCCAGTTGATTGTGTTGTTGTTTGCAATCAGATCTTCTTTTACAGCCGTCATCTTGATGAACCAGGACTCACGTGCGTAGTAGATCAGCGGAGTATCACATCTCCAGCAGTGCGGATAGCTGTGCTCAAATTTCGGAGCGTCAAAGAGAAGTCCTCTCTCATCCAGATCTTTGAGTACCATCGGATCGGCTTTCTTCACGAATACTCCTGCAAACGGAGTTTCTGCAGCCATATCACCTTTTTCATCAACAAGCTGTACAAACGGGAGCTCGTAATTTCTTCCGACATTCGCATCGTCCTCACCAAATGCAGGCGCAATGTGAACCACTCCGGTACCGTCTGTCAGTGTAACGTAATTATCACATGTCACATAAAATGCTTTTTTGTGCTGTTTCTCTGCACTGTCAGCTGCACACTGGTACAATGGCTCATACTCTTTGTATTCCAGATCTTTTCCTACATATGTCTCCAGAACCTCATAAGCCGGTGTTCCTTCTTCTGCAAGCTTTCCAAGAACCGTATTAAGAAGTGCCTCTGCCATGTAATATACATAACCGTCTGCTGCTTTTACTTTTACATAAGTCTCACTTGGATTTACACAAAGTGCAAGGTTTGACGGCAGTGTCCAAGGTGTTGTTGTCCATGCCAGAATGTATGCGTCTTCGTTTTTTACCTTAAATCTTACGATTGCAGAACGCTCTTTCACATCCTTGTATCCCTGTGCCACTTCCTGCGCAGACAACGGAGTTCCGCAGCGAGGGCAGTAAGGTACAATCTTAAATCCTTTGTAGAGGAGCTTTTTGTCCCAGATCTGTTTCAATGCCCACCACTCGGATTCGATGAAATTGTTGTCGTATGTTACATAAGGATGCTCCATATCTGCCCAGAATCCAACCGTGCTGGAGAAATCCTCCCACATTCCTTTGTATTTCCATACGCTCTCTTTACATTTGTCGATAAACGGCTCCAGTCCGTATCCTTCAATCTGATCTTTTCCGTCCAGACCAAGCAGCTTTTCTACTTCCAGCTCTACCGGCAGACCATGGGTATCCCATCCTGCTTTACGAGGAACCTTGTATCCCTTCATTGTGCGGTATCTCGGGATCATATCTTTGATAACACGTGTCAGAACGTGACCGATATGCGGTTTTCCGTTTGCTGTCGGAGGTCCGTCGTAAAAGGTGTACTCCGGACATCCTTCTTTTTCCTCCATACTTCTGGAAGATATCATGCTCTTTCCAGAATGCTTCAACTTCTTTTTCACGTCCTACGAAATTCATATCCGTGGAAACTTTCTTGTACATAGCGCTTTTCCTTTCTACTTTTCTTTTATTTTTCTGAGTTACTGTTTATGCTGTACAGGAACTGATGCTGCCTTCGTTTCTATAGTAAAAAAACTTTTCGTCCTGTAATAGGACGAAAGTTTAAAAAATCTTACGTTAACCACCTGTTACAACATACTTAGATATCATATTCTGATATCCGTTATATGCGTTCCTTTAACGGCGGAACCCCGTCAGCCTTTACTTCTCGCGGTTCAAGGACTGCAGCTCGAAAGTGATCTTCGGAAAAATCCTACTGATACCGGCCTTCCACCACCACCGGCTCGCTGAAACGTTCAGAAAGATCCTACTCTCTTTGTCATCGCTTTTTGATATTAAAATACAAAATTATTATAAGAAGAAACCAGAGAATAGTCAAGGGATTTCCTGCTACTCTTTTACTACATCCATTACAAATTCACTAAACTTATTTTCAATAATATAATTTCTTTATATAATAAGAAACAAAAAAACAACACCATATGGTGCTGCCTCTCATTCCATCTGTATTTCCTATACCTTCAAAACTGCATACAAAGAATCATCCATTTCCTATCACCTTGCTTGGTTATGCCTCGACCTATTAGTAACAGTCAGCTCCATGCGTTACCGCACTTCCACCTCTGCCCTATCTACCTCGTCGTCTTCAAGGGGTCTTACTACTTGACGTTATGGGATATCTCATCTTGAGGGGGCTTCACGCTTAGATGCCTTCAGCGTTTATCCCGTCCCGGCTTGGCTACTCTGCTATGCATTTGGTAATACAACAGATCACCAGCGGCCAGTCCACCCCGGTCCTCTCGTACTAAGGCAGCTCCTCTCAAATATCCTACGCCCACGCCGGATAGGGACCGAACTGTCTCACGACGTTCTGAACCCAGCTCGCGTACCGCTTTAATGGGCGAACAGCCCAACCCTTGGGACCTACTTCAGCCC
>ENA-OQBJ01000317-OQBJ01000317.1-human-gut-metagenome-genome-assembly--contig:-NODE-317-length-26142-cov-9.874150_pt1 | contig 26142 bp, 30 predicted proteins | sample MGYA00242743_ERZ504545 | MGnify/ENA primary metagenome ERZ504545 (study PRJEB26092, sample SAMD00036252) | human gut metagenome | host: Homo sapiens | study: EMG produced TPA metagenomics assembly of...
ACATGCCGTTCCTTTAAAAAAGGAATCAAACTGGCTTTTGGATTATGATTCAAATGAATCTGGAAGGCATTCCATGCCCTCTCATAACGTTCTGTTGCTCTCATAATTTCGTTGCTTTTAAAATTATATGGTGCAAAGGTAAGAACTTTTACGATAAAGGGCAAGGTATAAACGCGGAGCCGCTTACCATACTTCTATTGAAATCATGATATTTCTATGATACTTCTTTGTAAATATATTTGGAAGTATCATTTTGTAATTCATTATGTATCAGTGATATATTTGTAAATAATGATACTTTGAGACTTTTTTCAAGAAAAAACATTTATGTGCGAGGATAAAGGGATGGGCGAATCTGCGTCATTTGTAAGCGGCTCTCACCCAGAAGGAGGTTGCCGAGCTTACGGGGCTTGGTTTGACCACCATCCACAAGTTTGAGAATGGTACAGCGGGCAATCTTTCGCTTTCCACTTTTCTCCTTTTGCTGAAGGTGGTGGGACAGATTGATGCTATAAATGATGTGCTTCCAGAACTTCCTCCATCACCTTATCTGATGAGAAAGGATGAGAAGAAGGCACAGAGAATACGTCATACTAAATAATAACTGGTTATGGTAAATATGTTGGGAATAACAGCCGTCTCTTTTACGATAGCTTTACCATGAGTTTTATTAATTATGGGAATAAAATCATCCATTGTGCAATGTACTTTTTGTATATCAGCTATATCAACGAATCAACAAACTTTGCTGAAAGCCTAGGTGGTAGTGGCGATACTAAGGATTGGGGACATGAGAAGGATGAAGATAAGATAGAATGGATAAGACGATGTTTGCGACAGGCAACGAAGATGGTGAAGCCAATAATAAAAGGAGACTAAGACGATAGAAAGCTATTAGGGAGAGGAAGTATGTCAAACACACCTCTCCATAATACTTTTAACACGAGCAAGTAGTTTACACTCTCGTTGCAGCAACAGAATCCGCCACGCTTCCCATTTGAACAGCGAACCAGGCGGGTCTTTTGCTTTCTATGAGTATATTAAGATTATACACTAAGCAGGCTCTTTCTATTTCGGAATAAATAGAACTACTAAAAAGTAGAGGCTTAAATATTGCTGATTCATCCAAGGCTGTAAAATTTCTTGGTGAGGTCAGCTATTTTCGTTTTGTTTAATACCTTCGTCCTATGGAGGAAGATAAGACTACACATCAGTTTAAGCCTAATAGTAGATTTGAAGATGCCGTAGCTCTCTATAACTTTGATATAGAGTTGAGAGATTTGATGTTCAAGCTGTTCAACGATTAGAGATTGCTTTGCGCACAAATATTATACAAGAGTTCTCTTTGGGACATGGACCATTTTGGTTCTTTGATACAAGCCTTTCTGACGATGAGCACAAGTTTATTGAGAATATGAACTCCATAGACCGAGAGCTTCAGCGTTGTAAAGAGGACTTTATCAAGGAACATAGGCGCAACTATGACACGTTTCAAGCATGTTTGGTTGAATTGCGGTTCTATTTTTGCAGTGATATATTGTTAATAATCAGAAAAATGCTTGTTTTCTGAAATATTATCTGTATCTTTGTACATTAATTATTAAGAGTAAGATTATGGCTTCAAAGAGATATCCTTTGGGAATACAAACGTTCTCCGAAATCGTGAAGGGGAATTACTTCTATGCTGACAAGACGGCTATCGTCTATCAGTTGGCTCATTATGCCAAATTTCATTTTCTGAGTCGCCCACGTCGATTCGGAAAATCCTTGTTTGTATCTACCCTCCAGGCTTATTTCGAGGGTAAGAAAGAACTGTTCAAGGGCCTTGCCATCGAACAGATGGAGAAGGAATGGACGGCATATCCTGTCATCCACTTGGATCTGAGCTGCGGTAAATATTATAGTTTGGAGAATACATATTCAATTCTAAACGGAATACTAGAAGTAGAAGAGAAAAAATATGGTTTAAAAGTTAATCCAATAGATGAGAAGTCTTTTGGAGGTCGTCTTAAGAACATCTTGCTTGCAGCTACTGCTCAAACAGGTAAACAAGTTGTCGTTCTCATCGACGAATATGACGCACCTATGCATGATTCTGTAAGTGACGAAGACTTACAGAAGACCATCCGCAACATCATGCGAGATTTCTTCAGCCCCTTGAAGCAGCAAGAGGGAAACATCCGCTTTGTATTCATCACAGGCATCTCCAAGTTTAGTCAACTCAGCATCTTTAGCGAATTGAACAATCTCAAGATTCTCACGTTGAAGGATGAATACAGTAGCTGTTGTGGTATTACCAAGAGTGAATTGACTCAGTATTTCCATGAGGGAATCGAGGAGATGGCTGAGCATAATGGACTCACTTATGAGGAGACCTTGCAGCAACTCAAGCAGCATTATGATGGCTACCACTTCAGTATCAATAGCGAGGATATCTTCAATCCTTACAGCATTATCAATGCTTTGGACGATAAGGAGTTTAATAGCTATTGGTTTACATCTGGTACGCTACTTTCTTGATAGACTGATGCAGCAGAAGAATTTGGATATGCTCAATCTGGACGATCTGTGGATACAGGCATCACGTTTTGATACACCTACGGAAAGGCTTGCTGATCCTATTCCTGTCCTTTTCCAAAGTGGCTACCTTACCATTAAAGGATATGAGAAGAAAGGCAAGTTGTATCATCTCTGTTTCCCAGATCAAGAAGTAAGACAAGGTTTCTCGGAAAGTCTCGTCAGGTATTATTCTGCGCAAGACATGAACAGATATGATGCCATCGTGTATGCTTATTCCAAGAATGTGCTCATCAATGATGACATGGAAGCTTTTATGCCTCATTTGAAGGCATTCTATGATAAGTTCCCATATACGATTATCAACAATAATGAGCGTCACTATCAAGCCGTGATATTCACCATCTTCACCATGCTTGGCGAAGATGTGAAGGTGGAGCATACCACTTCGGATGGAAGAATAGACCTTGTGCTCAAGACGGATAAGAGTATCTTTATCTTTGAGTTGAAATATAAGAAGTCTGCCGACATCGCATGGCGCAAATCAGCGATAAGAACTATGCCAAGCTTTTGCCGATGATGGGAGAAAGGTTGTGAAAGTGGGTATTAACTTCTCGGAAAACCAGCGAAGTATAGAGGATTGGGTGATAGAATAAATGAAATAGAAGAAAGTTGGTGACCTTCATCAGGTGTATGTCACCACACTATATAGATAAAAATATAACTGAACAGGGACGGTAACTCGATTTTTTTAGGCAGTTACCGCCCCATTTCAAGCATGTTTTGTTCTTTTGTACAGTCGCAGAACTTAGATAATCACCGCCGTTCCGCTGCATGTTACCATCAGCATGGAGCCGCTTTTTCCTACGGTTTCGTAATCCAGGTCGATGCCCACGATGGCGTTGCAGCCAGGGATGCGGCACGGTCGGCCATCTCTCTGAGGGCTGTATCCTTAGCCTCGCGGAGGGTGCTTTCGTAAGAACCGCTTCTGCCGCCGATTACATCACGGACACTGGCAAAGAAATCCTTTACAAAGTTGGTACCGATGATGGTTTCGCCGGTTACTACGCCACGGTATTCACGGATAGGGTGGCCTTCTATGGTTGGAGTGGTACTTAAAATCATAATCTTTTCCTTTCTTTTTTATGTTATTATCAATGTTATTTATAGCTTAGACGATAAAAGTAGTGAAAAGGTTGCAGAAAATCCAAAAATAATTGTTACTTTTGCATCTGAAAAATAAATATTTATAGGTTATATGAACAAGAGATTGATGTTTTCGGCAGCAGTCGTGATGACGCTGCTTTCGGCAAACGCTCAGAAAAGAGCGTTTACCATCGAGGATTTGTACAGGGTGAAGGGCGTATCTTCGGTGAGCCTTTCGCCTGATGGTAAGACGGTTTGCTATACCGCCAGTTCTTCTGACCTGAAGAACCAGAAGTCTGGCTCCGATATCTACATCATGAATGCGGATGGCTCTCACGCCAAGGCTCTTACCGAGGATGGAAAGAGCAGTTCTGCCGTATGGAGCAAGGATGGAAAGAGTATCTTCTTTACTAATTATGAGAAAGGGACGGCTCAGATCTTTCGCATGGATCTGACTACCTGTGAGACGGAACAGGTAACTGATTATGAGTTGGGTATCGGTAGTCCTGTCATCTCTCCGGATGAGCGATACATTGCCTTTACCGCAGAAGTATATCCCGACCTGGGAGCTGATGCCAAGGCTAACAAGGCCCGGATGGAGAAAAAGGAGCAGGGACCTGTACAGGCGCATATCGCCGACAAGTTGCTCTACCGCCATTGGACGAGCTATAATGATGGCAGATGCAATCACCTTATCCTTTTCGATACACAGACGAAGACTTACAAGGATCTGACTCCGGGCAATTATTCGCTGATATTCGTGGTTGGGGGTGGAATCACCTATCAATTCTCTCCTGACAGCAAGGAGATCTGTTTCGTATCCAATCATGATGAGCATCAGGAGGCTAGCACCAATGCCGACCTGTGGACGGTATCTGTGAATGGGGGAGAACCGGTCTGCATCACGAAGGAGAACAAGGCTTGGGATGGTACTCCAGCCTATTCGCCTGACGGCAAGTATATCGCTTACCGCTTGCAGCAAGTGCCTGGTTATGAGTCTGATCGCTTCCGTCTTGCTATCTACGACCGTGCTGCAAAGAAGTCTACCATCTGACAGAGAAGTTTGACAACTGGGTAGATGATTACAAATGGGCTCCCGACAGCAAGAGTATCTTCTTCCTCGGTCAGGTACAGGCGCTCAGCCGCTCTACAAGCTCGATATAGCCAGAAAAACCATCTCGCCGGTATTGACGGGCAAGGCCATCTCGGAGTTTGATTTCGACAATAAAGGTATGGTATATTATACCTATAGCACGACAGGCAAGCCATCGGCTCTCTATCGCCAGCAGATGAAGAAGTGGAATGGAACTCCTGTAGCCAGCGGCAAGGAACAGCAGATTACCTTCCTCAACCAGCAGTTGGAGGATGAAGTGGATATCCGTCCATCTGAGAGTATCTGGGTAGAGGGTGCTGGTGGCGACAAGGTACAGGTATTCATCGTGAAGCCACACAACTTTGATGCCAGCAAGAAATATCCGCTTATCATCAATGTGCATGGCGGACCACAGATGCAGTGGATGAATTCCTTCCGTGGCGACTGGCAGGTTTATCCTGCTGCCGGTTATGTGGTGGCTTATCCTAATCCTCACGGTTCTACGGGATATGGTCAGGCCTTTACCCGTGCCATTTCCGGTGACTGGGGTGGAAAGGTATTTGAGGATGTGATGAAGGTTACTGATAAATTGGCAACCCTGGAATATGTTGACTCCACGAGGATGGGAGCGATGGGATGGTCGTATGGCGGCTATATGATGAACTGGCTGCAGGGACATACCAAGCGATTCAAGTGTCTGGCTTCCATGATGGGCGTATATGACTTGCGCTCTATGTGGGGCAGTACTGAAGAAGTATGGTTTCCTAACTTTGAGTTAGAGGGACAGCCTTATAATTCCGATCTCTACGAGAAGTGGTCACCATCCTCATACATCAAGAACTTCTCAACACCAACTCGTGATGACGGGCGAACTGGACTATCGTGTACCGTATACCCAGAGTTTGCAATATTTTACAGCTTTGCAGACCCTGAACATTCCTTCGCGACTGATAGTCTTGAAGTATGATGGTCACTGGCCAAGCAACCTGAAGTCGATGCCGCTCTATTACAATGCGCACCTCGACTGGTTCCATCGTTATCTCGGCGGTGCTCCTGCACCTTGGGATACAGAGAAGATGGTGAATAATGAGATAGAGTACTAAAATGCCCTATATATAATAAGGTGTAGAAAAACAAAATTAAAAGCTCCATTCGCAATCAGATGCGAATGGAGCTTTTTTCTGATAATTAAAAACTTACTTTGTTTCCTGTTCTTCCTGCATGTCCAGATACTGGTTGTCCTTGTCGTAGAATTCGTACTGGAGGAATGCCAGTTTCTGTGAAGGAATCACATTGAAGCCGAAACCATACTTAAACTGCCATCTGCGCTTCAGGGAAATGAAGCCCTTGTTGATGAAGGCAGCCACGTAAGGATTCACATACAAAGTGAATTTCTTGACGCCGATCTTGTTGACTAGGCGGTCGATTTTTCTTTCCAATTGGTCGGTAAAGAGAATGCTCGACTTAATCTTGCCCGTACCGAAACAGGTAGGGCAGGTTTCATCTACATTCACATCCATAGCCGGACGTACACGCTGGCGTGTAATCTGCATCAGTCCGAACTTGCTCAATGGCAGGATGTTGTGCTTGGCACGGTCCTTCTGCATGTTCTTGCACATGCGTTCATAGAGCAACTGTCGGTCTTCGGCAAGATTCATGTCGATGAAGTCGACAACAATGATACCTCCCATATCTCGGAGGCGCAATTGTCTTGCCAACTCATCAGCAGCGCCGAGGTTAACATCCAGTGCATTTGCTTCCTGACCTTTCTCACGAGTTCTGTTACCACTATTTACATCGACAACGTGCAAGGCCTCGGTGTGCTCGATGATGAGATAAGCACCGTGCTTGTAGTTAACAACACGACCAAAGCCAGCTTTAATCTGCTTGGTAATGCTGAAATTGTCGAAGATAGGCACCTTACCGGTGTAGAGCTTAACTATGCCCGCCTTTTCAGGGGCTATTAGAGAAACATAGTTCTTCACCTCGTTCATCACATCTTCGTTGTTCACGTAGATGTTCTCATAAGATGGGTTAAACAAGTCACGCAAGAGAGCAACGGCTCTTCCGGTCTCCTCGAATGCAAGTTGCGGGCGCTGCTGGGTCTTCTGTACCTTGGCGATAGCATCCTCCATCGCTTCACCAGGACTTTCAGCTCAGCATCGAGCTCAGCGACCTTCTTACCCTCAGCCACAGTGCGGACGATAACGCCGCAATTCTTTGGTTTGATGCTGTGAATGAGTTGTTTGAGTCGGGAGCGTTCTTCACCGCTTTTAATTTTCGACGAGACAGAAACTTTATCACCGAATGGCATGAGTACCAGGTATCGGCCCGCGAATGAGATTTCGCCTGTGAGTCGAGGTCCCTTGGTAGAGATTGGTTCCTTTACGATTTGTACCAGCACTTCCTGTCCTGCTTTGAGTACATTCTGTATGCTGCCGTCCTTTTCCAATTCAGGCATTTTGCTGGCTTTAGAGAATGGGAAAAGTTTCTTTCTGTCGCTCTGTACTTGTTTAAGATACTTCTGGTAGGAATTAAAATGACTTCCTAGGTCAAGATAATGAAGAAAGGCGTCGCGTTCATAACCTACATCCACGAAGCAGGCGTTAAGACCCGGCATCAGTTTTTTTACCTTTGCGATGTAGATGTTGCCCACAGAGAACGATGCCTCACGAGGTTCGTTCTGGTATTCCACCAGCTGCTTGTCCTCCATGAGTGCGATAGAGATGTCTTTCTGTTGGACATCAATTACAACTTCGCTTGTCATATCTTCAATAATCTTTTAACTTTAAATTAATACAAAAAAAGGGTATGTCATTCCATATCAGAACTGACACACCCCCTCAGTCACGAACTGACCGAGAGCTATAGTAAACTAACTACACTGCTAGCTTACTTGCTCTTATGTCTGTTCTTACGTAATCTTTTTTTACGCTTGTGAGTAGCCATCTTGTGGCCCTTCTTTTTCTTTCCGTTTGGCATGATTTTAAAATTTTAAAATATTGTTATTATAAAAAATGATATTTCTCTCTTCCTGTCCAGCAGTATTACTGAGCGTTCTGCATCTCCTCGATGAAGCTCTTTGATGGCTTGAAGCTTGGTAAGTCGTGAGCTGGAATGGTGATGGTTGTATTCTTAGAGATGTTACGGGCAGTCTTAGCAGCACGATGCTTGATGTTGAAGCTGCCGAAGCCACGCAAGTATACATTGTCCTTCTTTTCGATGAGGCACTTCTTAACCTCTTCCATAAAAGCCTCTACTACAGTACCTACTTCTTTCTTAGGCATACCAGTAGCGATAGCTACCTCATTAATGATATCTGCTTTGGTCATTTCTTTATTTTTTACTAATTTTACTTGTTAATCTTTATTTCGGTGTGCAAAGATACAAGTTTTTTATGATATAACAAAATACTTAAGGCTTTTTTTGCAAAAATAATGCTCTAAGTATTTGCATATAAGGTTTTTATTGCGTATTTTTGCACCAAAATAGAGAAATTATGAGATTTAAGAGATATTTTTTGGCTTTGATGATGGTTGCCTTTCATGCATTGGCGTTGACGGCTGGGGAGGTCTGGACGGCGAAAAATGTACCGATTCCTTTCCTCAGGGATTCTACGCAATATGTTTCCGACCCGGATGGATATGTTGATAAGGCTCAGAAGGATTCTGCCAATTTCTATCTTCAGAAACTGAAGTTGGAGTGTGGCGTACAGAATGTGCTCATCATTGTGGGAAAGGTTGATAACCAGGATGCCTTCCGGATGGCGCAGGATGTGGGCAACCAATATGGTATCGGTTACAAGAAGAGTCGGAGAGGACTGGTTATTGTCATCGCGGTGGAGGACCATAAGTACTTTATTGCTCCAGGAAGCGGACTGGAGGGTGAGTTGACCGATGTAGACTGCGATGATATTGCCCGAGCTTGCATCGTGAAGTATATGCGCGAAGGCAATCCGGGCGAGGCAGTAGCATCTGTAAGCCGTGCTATATATAATAAGGTGAAAAGTGGACGGACGGGAATTGCGGATGTTGATGAAGGTTCGGTTAATGACGAAGAGGACTGGTTCCTGGTCATTATCCTGTTCCTTATCTTCTTCGGTATTCCTATCTATCTGTTTATCAGGTATATTCTGGAAATGCTCGGCATTGTGAAGCCAAGACCGAAGAGCAATCAGAGAAACCAGTCTCGTAGGAGAAACAATGACGATGACTGGATACCTCCTTTCTTTATGGGAGGTGGCGGTTCTTCCGGCGGCGGTTTCTCGGGCGGTTCTTTTGGCGGAGGTACCTTTAGCGGAGGTGGCTCTGGCGGAGGATGGTGATGCCTTTGATAGTTAATAGTTTATAGTTTAGAATTAATAATTAATAATAATGACAATGGAACAGACAATGAATTCAAACATGCAACCGGCAAAGAGAGGTATAAAGAAAAGCTGGATTATTCTGGGCATCGTAGTTGTGCTGGTACTATGGATGTTCAGTGGTTATAACGGATTGGTAGAGAAACAGGAGTTGGCTACCACAGAGTTGGCTAATGTTCAGACTCAGTATCAGCGTCGTGCTGATATGATGCCACAGTTGGCTAAGATTGTAAAGGCTTATGCCAAGCATGAGAAAGAAACCTTCGCCGAGGTGACCAAGGCTCGTGCTGCTGTAGGTCAGGTAAAACTGGATGCCAATAATCTTACTGAGGCTAGCCTGAAGAAATATACTGCTGCACAGGGCGAGTTGGCGAATGCATTCTCCAAACTGATGGTAGTAGCCGAGAAATATCCTGAGTTGAAAGCCAGCGAGAACTTCAAGGCTCTTCAGGTTCAGGAAGAGGGTACGGAAAACCGTATCAGCGAGGCACGCCGCAAGTATAATGAAGCCGTTCAGAACTATAACCAGACGGTTAGAAAAATGCCTAGTGCCCTTATCGCCGGCCTCTTCAATTTCAATGTGATGCCTAAGTTTGAGGCAGCAGCAGGAGCTGAGAAGGCGCCAGATTTGGATATCTAATTTAGAATTGATCATTAAGAATCCTGTTTTTCAATGGGATTAATAGATTTGTTATCTAGTCAATGGGAACGAGAAGTGTCCCATTGGCTAGATTTTCTGTTTTATGCGCTTTCAATTTGAAAGTTACTCAATATTTTATATATATTTTGTATTTCAGATGTTTTTTATTTCAGAAATTCTTTGTATCTTTGCACGCAATTTAAGAAATATGGTAGAAATACCGCAAACATTGAAATTTCAATAAGGTAAATTACAAATATGAAACAAACAAAGATTGTCGCTTCCATCAGTGATCGTAGATGTGATCAGGATTTTATCCGAAAACTGTTTTTCGCCGGTATGAACGTTGTTCGTATGAATACTGCTCATGCCACAGAAGAGGGTATACGCACCATCGTAAAGAATGTAAGAGCCGTGTCTCCACATATTGGTATTATGATTGATACCAAAGGTCCTGAGGTGCGAACTACAGGTGTGAAGGAACCTATCCACTACAATGTTGGTGATGTAGTGAAAATCTTTGGACGTCCGGAAATGGAGTCTTCTCATGATATTGTGAATGTGAGTTATCCTGACATCGCAGCCGATGTAAAGGTTGGTGATGATTTGCTCTTCGATGATGGTGAACTCGATATGAAGATTATCGACAGCCAGGGTCCTATGCTGGTTGCCGAGGTTCAGAACGAGGGAGTGCTCGGGGCTCACAAGAGCGTGAATGTGCCGGGAGAGCATATCGACCTGCCTGCACTGACAGAGAAAGACCGCCGAAATATTGAACTCGCTATCGAGTTGGATATTGATTTCATCGCTCACTCTTTTGTGCGCAATGCAGCCGATGTGAAGGCAGTTCAGGATATCTTGGACGCTCACAACAGTGATATCAAGATTATCTCTAAGATTGAAAATCAGGAAGGTGTTGATAATATTGACGAGATTATTGATGCCTGCTATGGTATCATGGTTGCCCGTGGTGACCTGGGTATCGAGGTGCCAATCGAGAGAATTCCAGGCATCCAGCGCCGTATCATCTCTAAGTGTGTGAAGGCGCAGAAACCGGTAATCGTAGCAACACAGATGTTGCATACCATGATTAAAAATCCACGTCCTACCCGTGCTGAGGTAACTGATATTGCCAATGCTATCTTCTATCGCACCGATGCGCTGATGCTTTCTGGTGAGACAGCAAGCGGAAAGTATCCTGTAGAGGCTGTGCAGACCATGGCCCGTATTGCTGAGCAGGCAGAGAAGGATAAGTCTCCACTGAATGATATTGATCCAATGGAAGATGGTAAGATTGACCAGAAGCTCTTCCTGGCTCATGCTGCCATTGAGGCTACAAAAAAGTTGGGTGTTGCTGGTATTATTACCGATGGCGAGACCGGTCAGACTGCACGCGACCTGGCAGCCTTCCGTGGTCCAAATCCGGTATTGGCAATCTGCTATAAGGAGAAACTCCAGCGCTGGTTGAATCTGAGCTATGGTATTATTCCAATTCATCAGAAGGATCAGGTTTCTACCAAGCTATGTTTACCGCAGCGGTACGTATGCTTCGCCAGAAAGGCTACTTAGGTGAGGAGGATAAGATTGCTTATCTGAGCGGTAGCTTTGGAGAGGGGGGAGGCACAACCTTCGTTGAGATTAATAAAGTGAAGAAGATTTTCGATAACAGTTATAGCTTTAATTTGCCATCAAATGGCATCGAAGATAAGTAAAAAAGGCTATTATTTCAAAAAAAAATAGACGTAAATAGAATTATTGGTGCAAAAATTTGCAGTATTCAAAAAAATACCGTAATTTTGCACCAATATTTTAAAACGAAAATTTTAGAAAATGAAAAAACTCGTTAGTTCAGTTTTAGTCGCTTTGACTATGCTCTTAGTACTTGGCAGTTGTGGAAGTACTAAGAATGTAGCTTATTTCCAAAATGCAGATTCTATCAGTTTGGCTGCTTCAAGAATGCTTTATGAAGCTAAGATTATGCCTAAGGACGAACTTACCATTACCGTGATTACGACAGATCCAAAGGCTGCCATGCCTTTCAACCTTTCTGTTTCTCAAACTTTGGGAAACAGCGGGCAGTTGAGTTCTGGTACTGGTTCTTTGCAAGGTTATCTGGTTGACAATTCCGGTAACATCGAGTTTCCTGTTGTTGGAACATTGCATGTAGGTGGTTTGACCAAGAAACAGGCAGAAGATCTTATCAAGAAAAAGGTAAAGCCTTACTTGGCTGCAAAGGAAAATCCAATCGTTACAGTTCGTATGGCAAGTTATCATGTTTCTGTATTAGGTGAAGTTACCAAGCCGGGCATCATTTCAGTACCTCAGGAGAAAATGAGTATTCTCGAGGCTTTGGCTCAGGCAGGCGACCTTACTATCTATGGTAAGCGCGACAATGTGTTGCTGATTCGTCAGGATGCTGCAGGAGAGAAGCATACCTATCGTATGAACTTGAATGATGCAAATATCATTAATTCACCTTTCTATTATCTGCAGCAGAATGATATCATCTATGTAGAGCCAAATAAGGTGAAAGCTCAAAACTCAGCCATCGGTTCATCTACCACATTGTGGTTCTCTGCCGTTGGTACATTGATTTCTATCGCATCGTTGATTGTCAATATCTTGCGATAACAGATCATCGAAGAGGATAAAATCAGGATACTATATAATAAAATTAAAGTATATATATGTGTGGCATAGTAGGATATTTAGGTAAGGGCGAGGCTTATCCCGCTCTTATCAAGGGTTTAAAGCGCTTGGAATATCGTGGATACGATAGTGCAGGCGTGGCTCTAATCAGTAATGATGGAGCTTTGAACGTTTACAAAGCAAAGGGTAAAGTGGCAGATCTCGAAGCGTTCTGCTCTGATAAGGATATTTCGGGACATGTGGGTATTGCTCATACTCGTTGGGCTACCCATGGAGAGCCTTCTGCTGTGAATGCTCACCCGCATTATTCTTCTAGCAAGAACCTTGCCATGATTCATAATGGAATCATTGAAAACTATGCCGATATCAAGAAGAATCTCATTGCCAAGGGAGTAGAGTTCAGAAGCGAGACAGATACAGAGGTTCTTGTCCAGCTGATTGAATATATTCAGGTTAAGAAAAAACTTGACCTGCTGACTGCCGTTCAGGTGGCTCTCCGGCAGGTAATCGGAGCTTACGCTATCGCAATTCTTGATAAGCGTAACCCTAATCAGATCATTGCTGCCCGTAAACAGAGTCCATTGGTTGTAGGTATCGGAAAGGATGGAGAGTTTTATCTCGGTTCTGATGCCAGTCCTATCATCGAATATACAGATAAGGTGGTTTATCTGGAGGATGGTAACATCGCTGTGATGCGCCTCGGTGAGGAATTGCAGGTGGTGAACATCCAGAACGTTAAACTCAACCCTGAGGTACAGACCGTAGACATTGATCTCGGTCAGATAGAGAAGGGCGGTTTCCCTCACTTTATGTTGAAGGAAATTTTTGAGCAGCCAGAGTGCCTTCGTAACTGTATGCGTGGCCGTGTAGTTAGCCGCACAGTGGAAACTCGCGTAATGACTGATGGCGACGATACAACCAGCAAGAAGGAGACTGAGATGGGTGTCGTGCTCAGCTCCATTACCGACCATCGCCAGCAGCTTCTCAATGCCAAGCGAATCATCATCGTGGCTTGTGGTACATCATGGCATGCCGGACTTATCGGCAAGCAGATGATAGAGAACTATTGCCGCATCCCTGTAGAAGTAGAATATGCATCAGAGTTCCGTTATCGCAATCCTGTGGTAACGAAGGACGATGTTGTCATCGCCATTTCCCAGAGTGGTGAAACCGCTGATACCCTGCTGCCATCAAGCTTGCCAAGGAGAGCGGTGCGTTTATCTATGGTATCTGTAACTCCATCGGTTCTTCCATCGCACGAGAGACAGATACAGGTACCTATATTCACGTAGGTCCGGAGATTGGTGTTGCCTCTACCAAGGCGTTCACTGGTCAGGTTACCGTCCTTATCCTCCTGCACTTGCCATCGGTAAGGAGAGGGGAACTATCAGCGAAAATGAATATCAGAAGATTACAGAACAGCTTTGGAACATTCCTGCCAAGATGAAGGAAGTGTTGAAGCTCAACAATAAGATAGCTGACTTGAGCCGTACGTTTACATACGCTCGCAATTTCATCTATCTGGGTCGTGGATTCCAGTATCCTGTGGCCCTTGAGGGTGCATTGAAGTTGAAGGAGATTAGCTACATCCACGCTGAGGGTTATCCTGCAGCGGAGATGAAGCATGGCCCTATCGCATTGATTGACAGCGATATGCCAGTGGTAGTTATTGCTACCCACAACTTCATGTACGAGAAGGTCTTGTCTAATATCCAGGAGATTAAAGCCCGTCAGGGTCGTGTTATTGCTATTGTCAGCAATGGCGATGAAACCATTTCCAAGATTGCCGACGAAGTGATTGAACTCCCTGAGACCTTGGAGTGCCTGGAGCCATTATTGGCTACCATTCCTTTGCAGCTCTTGGCTTACCATGTAGCTGTATGTAAGGGCAAGGACGTTGACCAACCTAGAAACTTGGCCAAGTCAGTTACTGTAGAATAATATATAAAGGGATTCGTCATTTCTTGACGTTTCCCTTTTTTTGGAGGGGGATCCCTCGGATAGGTATATTCAAATTAAACTAAATAAGATAAGGATAATAGAGAGATGGAACCATTGAAACATGAGTGTGGTGTAGCAATGATCAGATTGCTCAAGCCACTGGAGTATTACCAGCAGAAGTATGGTACTTGGATGTACGCACTCAACAAACTCTATCTGATGATGGAGAAGCAGCACAACCGTGGCCAGGAGGGTGCTGGTATGGCTTGTGTCAAACTGGGCGGTAAGCTGGTCATGAGTATATGTTCCGTGAGCGTGCAGAGGGCAAGAATGCCGTGACCGAAATCTTCGGCAAGGCGAATGCCAACTTCAAGAGCCTGACTCCCGAGCAGCTTGCTGATGCAAAGTTCGCTAAAGAGGAACTGCCTTTTGCAGGCGAACTTTATATGGGACACCTGCGCTACAGTACCACCGGAAAGAGTGGCATTCAGTATGTGCACCCATTCCTGCGACGTAACAACTGGAAGGCGAAGAACCTCTGCCTTTGTGGTAACTTCAACATGACCAACGTAGATGAAATCTTCGAGGAACTTACCAAGCAGGGCCAGAGTCCTCGCATCTACAGCGACACCTACATCATGCTTGAACTGATGGGCCACCGTCTGGACAGAGAGGTGGAGCGCAACTTCGTAGCTGCAAAGGCGATGGAGATGCAGAATACCGATATCACCAACTATATAGAAGACCACGTGAAGATGAGCAATGTACTCAAGACCACGATGAAGAACTTTGATGGCGGTTATGTGGTTTGCGGTATCACCGGTTCGGGCGAGATGTTCTCTATGCGCGACCCTTGGGGCATCCGTCCTGCGTTCTATTACAAGAACGATGAAATCGTGGTAGTAGCCAGCGAGCGCCCTGTACTTCAGACCACCTTCGACCTGGAGACAGAGGAAGTGCAGGAACTGATGCCGGGCACGGCGCTTCTTGTGAAGAAGAACGGAGAGTGCAGCATCGAGCGCATCATGGAGCAGAAGGGCGATTCAGCCTGCTCATTCGAGCGCATCTACTTCAGTCGTGGTTCCGACAAGGATATCTATAAGGAGCGTAAGCAGTTGGGCGAGCAGTTGACCCAGCCTATCCTGAAGGCTGTGGATTATGATGTAGACCACACCGTGTTCAGCTATATCCCGAACACTGCCGAGGTGGCTTACTATGGCATGTTGAGCGGTTTCAAGAAGTATCTTAATGAGACCAAGATTGAGCAGATTGCCAACCTCGACCATGTTCCATCAAAAGAAGAATTATACGAAATCCTCGGCGACTTCGTCCGCTCAGAAAAGATAGCATGGAAGGATATCAAACTCCGTACCTTCATCACAGAGGCAACAGCCGTAACGACCTAGCGAGCCACGTGTATGATGTAACCTACGGAAGCATCGAGCCGAATGTGGATAATCTTGTCATTATCGATGATAGTATCGTGCGTGGTACTACCCTGAAGGAGAGTATTCTCCGCATCCTCGACCGTCTGCATCCTAAGAAGATTGTAGTGGTTTCCAGTGCCCCTCAGATCCGATATCCGGATTACTACGGCATCGATATGGCAAGACTGGAAGAGTTCTGCGTGTTCCGTGCTGCCATCCAGCTTTTGAAAGAGCGCAAGATGGAAGACCTTATCGAGCAGACCTATGAGGCTTGCAAGGCAGAATTGGCAAAGCCAAAGGAGGAGCAGATCAATCCGGTACGCTCCATCTACAAGCCATTCAGCACCGAGGAAATCAACGAGAAGATTGTTGAGATGCTTCGCCCAGAGGGCATGACCACTCCTATCCAGCTCGTATTCCAGAGCATTGAGGGCTTGCGCGAGGCGATTCCAAACCACAAGGGCGATTGGTATTTCACCGGTCATTATCCAACCCCAGGCGGCACGAAGCTCTGTAACCAGTCGTTTGTAAACTACATCGAAAACGTTTATCATAAATAAGTGAATAGAGAAGAACGAAGAGTGAAGAATTCATTTGCTCTTATAAGTATGAAATAAAAGAATCAAATGTCAGATATGAAAAAAGTAACCTTAGTTTGAGCGATGGAACCAAGTTCCATGGCAAATCTTTTGGATATGACGCTCCTGTAGCGGGCGAGGTTGTGTTCAACACAGCATGATGGGATATCCAGAGAGTTTGACCGACCCTTCTTACGCCGGTCAGTTGATGACACTTACATTCCCTCTCGTGGGCAACTATGGTGTGCCACCATTTACTTTTGAGGAGAATGGTTTGCCAACCTTCATGGAGAGTGACAAGATTTATGCTTCTGCCATCATCGTGAATGATTACAGCGAGCAGTACAGCCACTGGAATGCAGTGGAGAGTCTTGCCGACTGGTTGAAGCGCGAAAAGGTGCCAGGAATCACAGGCATCGACACCCGTGAGTTGACTAAGGTGCTTCGTGAGCATGGTGTGATGATGGGTAAGATTCTCTTTGATGATGAGCCTGACAACATTCCTGAGGCTAACTATGAGGGTGTAAACTTTGTTGACCAGGTAAGCTGCAAGGAAATTATCCGTTATAACGAGGGTGCCGGCAAGAAGGTGGTTCTCGTTGACTGCGGTGTGAAGGCAAACATCATCCGTTGCCTCATCAACAGAGGCGTAGAGGTGATCCGTGTGCCATGGAATTACGATTACACCGATATGGACTTCGACGGATTGTTCCTGGCCAATGGTCCTGGTGACCCAGATATGTGCGAGGATGCAGTAAACATTATTCGCAAGCAGATTAGCCAGAGCCGCAAACCTATCTGCGGTATCTGTATGGGTAACCAGTTGCTTTCTAAGGCAGCCGGTGCTACTATCTACAAGTTGAAGTATGGTCACCGTTCACACAACCAGCCAGTGCGCATGGTAGGAACCAACAATTGCTACATCACCTCTCAGAACCACGGTTATGCCGTTGATGCCAAGACATTGGGCAACGATTGGGAGGAACTCTTTGTAAATATGAATGATGGCTCTAACGAGGGTATCCGCCACAAGGTGAACCCTTGGTTCTCAAGCCAGTTCCACCCAGAGGCTTGCTCAGGCCCTGTGGATACAGAGTTCATGTTTGATAAGTTTGTAGAAACACTAAAATAATTAGGAAAATAATGAAAGACGAAAATATAAAGAAGGTGCTCCTCTTAGGTTCTGGAGCCTTGAAGATCGGTGAAGCAGGTGAGTTCGACTACTCAGGTTCGCAGGCCCTGAAGGCATTGCGCGAGGAAGGTATCGAGACTGTGCTCATCAACCCGAATATCGCAACCGTACAGACATCAGAAGGTGTTGCCGACCAGATTTACTTCCTGCCAGTGCAGCCTTACTTCGTAGAGCGTGTCATCCAGAAGGAGAATCCAGACGGTATCCTCCTCAGCTTCGGTGGTCAGACTGCCCTCAACTGTGGTGTGGAACTCTATCGCCAGGGCATCCTGGAGAAATATAATGTCAAGGTATTGGGTACTCCAGTTCAGGCTATCATGGACACTGAGGACCGTGAACTCTTCGTAGAGAAGTTGGATGAAATCAATGTGAAGACCATCAAGAGTGAGGCTTGCGAGAACATCGAGCAGGCCCGCAAGGCTGCTGCCGAGCTCGGCTATCCTGTCATCATCCGTGCTGCTTACGCCTTGGGTGGTCTCGGTTCTGGTTTCGCAGACAACGAGGAGGAGCTGAACAAACTCGCAGAGAAGGCTTTCTCTTTCTCTCCACAGGTATTGGTAGAGAAGAGTTTGAAGGGCTGGAAAGAGATTGAGTATGAGGTAGTTCGCGACCGTTACGACAACTGTATCACAGTTTGTAACATGGAGAACTTCGACCCACTGGGAATCCATACTGGTGAGAGTATCGTCATCGCTCCATCTCAGACCCTGAGCAATTCTGAGTATCATAAGCTCCGTGCCCTCGCCATCAAGATTATCCGTCACATCGGAATCGTGGGTGAGTGTAACGTGCAGTATGCCTTCGACCCTAAGAGCGAGGATTATCGTGTAATCGAGGTGAATGCCCGCTTGAGCCGTTCATCAGCCTTGGCATCTAAGGCTACTGGTTATCCTCTTGCCTTCGTTGCAGCCAAGCTCGGTATGGGCTACGGTCTGTTCGAGTTGAAGAACTCGGTAACCAAGACTACATCTGCCTTCTTCGAGCCAGCATTGGACTACGTGGTATGTAAGATTCCTCGTTGGGACTTGTCTAAGTTCCGTGGCGTAGATAAGGAGTTGGGTTCATCTATGAAGTCAGTAGGTGAGGTAATGGCCATCGGCCGCAACTTCGAGGAGGCCATCCAGAAGGGTCTTCGTATGATTGGTCAGGGCATGCACGGTTTCGTAGAGAACAAGGAACTTGAAATCGACGATATCGATGCAGCTTTGCGCGAGCCAACAGATAAGCGTGTGTTCGTGATTTCAAAGGCTATGCACAAGGGCTATACCGTAGATCAGATTCACGACTTGACCAAGATTGACAAGTGGTTCCTTGAGAAGTTGAAGCACATCATCGACATCGACGAGGCGATGAAGAAGTGCAACATCAATACTCTTGACCAGGATTTGCTCCGCACCGCTAAGGTTTACGGTTTTACCGACTTCCAGGTAGCCCGTGCCGTGGGCTTGGAGCAGGAGTTGGGCAACATGCACAAGGCAGCCCTCCTGGTTCGCAACAAGCGCAAGAGCTATGGCATCCTGCCTGTAGTAAAGCAGATTGATACCCTGGCAGCAGAGTATCCTGCTCAGACCAACTACCTCTATGTAACTTACGCTGGCGTGAAGAGCGACATCACCTTTGAGAACGACCACCGTTCTATCATCGTACTCGGTTCAGGTGCTTACCGCATCGGTTCTTCTGTAGAGTTCGACTGGTGTGGCGTTCAGGCATTGAACACCATCCGCAAGGAAGGCTGGCGTTCTGTGATGATCAACTACAACCCAGAGACCGTATCTACCGACTACGATATGTGCGACCGTCTCTACTTCGACGAGTTGACCTTCGAGCGTGTGATGGATATCATCGAGATGGAGCAGCCTCATGGTGTCATCGTATCTACCGGTGGTCAGATTCCAAACAACCTGGCTATGCACCTCGATGCACAGAACGTGCCAATCCTGGGTACTGCTGCCAAGGACATCGATAACGCTGAGGACCGTGCCAAGTTCTCTCAGATGTTGACCAACAACGGCATCAACCAGCCAGAGTGGAGCGCCCTGACCTCTATGGAGGATATCGACAACTTCATCGAGCGTGTAGGTTTCCCAGTATTGGTTCGTCCTAGCTACGTGCTTTCTGGTGCTGCGATGAACGTATGTTCTAACGAGGATGAGCTGAAGCGATTCCTGCAGTTGGCTGCCAATGTAAGTGAGGATCACCCAGTGGTAGTAAGTAAGTTTATCGAACATGCCAAGGAGATTGAGATGGATGCAGTGGCAAAGAATGGCGAGGTGATTGCCTATGCGATTTCCGAGCACATCGAGTTTGCCGGTGTTCACTCAGGTGATGCTACCATCCAGTTCCCTCCTCAGAAGTTGTATGTTGAGACAGTTCGTCGTGTAAAGCGAGTTGGTCGTCAGATTGCCAAGGAGTTGCACATCAATGGTCCGTTCAACATTCAGTTCATGGCTCGTGACAATGATATTCTCGTTATCGAGTGTAACCTTCGTGCCAGCCGTTCGTTCCCATTCGTGAGCAAGGTATTGAAGATCAACCTCATCGAGTTGGCTACCCGCGTAATGCTCGGTTTGCCAGTAGAGAAGCCACACAAGAATCTCTTCGATCTCGATTATGTAGGTATCAAGGCATCTCAGTTCAGCTTCAACCGTTTGCAGAAGGCAGACCCAGTATTGGGTGTGGACATGAGCAGTACCGGTGAGGTAGGTTGCTTGGGCGACGATACATCTACCGCACTTCTGAAGAGTATGCTTTCTGTGGGTCATCGCATTCCAGCCAAGAACATCCTGCTTTCTACAGGTTCTGCCAAGCAGAAGGTAGATTTGCTCGATGCAGCCCAGATGTTGGTTAAGCATGGCTACAAGCTGTATGCAACCGGTGGTAGTAGCAAGTTCCTCACCGAGAATGGCATTGAGAACACCCGTGTGCTTTGGCCATCAGAGGAGGCAGAAGGCGGTGCGCCTAAGGCTTTGGAGATGCTCCACAACCATGAGATTGATATGGTAGTGAATATTCCAAAGAACTTGACCAGCAGCGAGTTGAGCAATGGTTACAAAATTCGTCGTGCAGCCATCGACCTGAATGTGCCATTGATTACCAACAGCCGTCTGGCGAGTGCATTCATCTATGCATTCTGCACCACCAAGCTGGAGGATATTGATATCAAGGCTTGGGGAGAATATAAATAATGTTTAGTGATTATTTATTAGTGTTTAAGAATTGACAGTTAAGTCATTCTTGATGATTCTCAATAGAAAAATCCCTGCTGTAGGAAAGGCTTCCTATGGCAGGGATTTTTATTTGAACAAAAAAGCCGTGAAAACTTTGGTTGTTTCAAAAATAAATCCGTAACTTTGCACATGTAAACTGGTTAAATTTCATTGCATGATGAAATGTGGTGTTCTTGTGAATTTTAACACAGATAATCTTGATTAGAATGGCTCGTATGAGTCTGATAACTCTATCTTTTATCACAAAACATGTCTTTATAACTCTATATTTTAGCAAAGTTAACATAAAATAATTGCTTATCTCGCTAATAATCAGTATATTTGCGCATAATCTTTTAAAGGATCAAAAAAACTGAGAATATGGCTAGAGCAACAGGTTCAATCAATTATTTGGAGCATCGCACGCCCTTGAAGGACGAAAGCGGTAAGTATCAGATACATCCGATGTTCGTGAAACAGGATGTCGTTGACAGGGAGAAGATGGAAAAGCGTGTTCGCGATCATTGTGCGATGAACGTTTCGTCCTTTATCTCCGCATTGGAAACGCTGGAGGATGAAACGCTTTATGCCTTGGCTGAGGGCAACGAGGTGAGGTAGGCGATATGTTTATCGTCAAGCCTAAGTTGGGGATGGTGAAGCATAAGGACAAGAATGGATCGAATGGAAAAGAACCTATCATGAGGGGATCTGATTCCAGCCAATGAGGTGGATATCTGCGGCTTGGAAATTCAGCCCACGAAGGAGTTTCTGGAAAGGCTGAAGCGTCACTCTAATGGCTGCAGCGACAGTATTGGAGTGTGAAATCTACTCCGAAAGAGGCGGATAAGGAGTTTGCTGATATTGTAGAGATTTGTCAGCAGCAGGGTTATATCACGGTGAAGGATATGATTCGTGAATTCGGTGTCACCCGCTATCATGCCAATAAGGTGTTGAATGATCTCTGTGAGGAACCGGCTGCCAGAATGTATGCTACCAAGGAAGGGCCTATAACGCTCTATCGTTTGTGGAAGAAGGAGTAACTAAGACGTAGTTGTTGAAACGGCTCTTTAGGTTGACGGAATCGTTTCCTTAACTTGAATAAAGCGTCTCTTCTCGTTGAAGGATGCGTCTCCGAGAGTTAAAAGAAGCGTTTCCTGGAGTCAGAACAAGCGTCTTTTAGAGTACAAGCATATACCTTCTCAGACATTGCCACTAGGCTCAGCAGCTCTGCCGAGCCTAGTCAGCAGGTCTGCTGACTGCAGTCAGCACCTCTGCTGAGCCTAGTGACAACACCTTTTAGTCGTACAGCTATAACCTCTTTAGTCGTACAACTATATCCTCTTTAGTTGTACAACTATACACTTTTTTAGTTGTACAACTATACACTTTTTAGTTGTACAATCGTAAAATGATGATACTTCTATGATATATTGGGTGCTCTCATTCAATCCAAACATACAGCATCTTCCTTTTATAACGTTCGTTTGCTTTTGTTCTATTTCAACGAACGAAATGAGGAAAAGCAGCTTCTCCTAATTCTGGCTCATATTCAAAACCTTCGTAACTGAAGCCTGCCAGTTCCTCTGGAGTAAGAAGCTGATTATTCAGGATATATCTCACCATGGCTCCACGGCAAGATTTAGCCCATACAGCCTGCATCTTCAATCTGCCGTCTTTCTGGCGGACATAAAAGAGTGGCTGAATGACCTTTATCTCCTGACAGATTCTCTTCCAATCAAACAGATGTTCATATTCCTCTGTAGAAAGATGGATGAGTATACCGTCGTCAGCTTTCACACTATCGATGAGAACATCTGTCAGTTTGTCTTTCCAGAACTGATTGATAGGCTTGTCGTTTGTAGCTTCGAGCGATACGCAATGCTCCATACGATAAGGTACGATGCCATCCAACGGTCGAAGCAATCCATAAAGGAAGCAGGTAATCCAGAGATGTTTCTGGGCATACTCTAACGACTCCTCGCTCAAAGAACTGGCACGCAAATGTTTGTATGCCTGACCATTGTAGGCCAGGATAGCAGGCATCTTCTCTGCAGCCATAAAATCATGATATCGCTTCCAGTTCGTCATTGCAATCTTGCTGCTGCAATCCAGTTGCTTAGCCAATTCCTCTACATTCATCATTGCCATTTCTTTGGCCAAGTCATTGGCAACTGATTGGAATAGTGGCACGGAGATAGGCTTCCTGTCTGCCTTCTCAAACATGATTTTGGCATTTGCCAATAATATCTGCATAATAATCAATCTTTTGAATTGTACTTGCAAAGATAAGAAAAAATCAATATACAATGCTAAATAGCCAAGAAAAAATCCCATAAAATTAATTTTTTTTATAAAACGAGCATTATATAGTACTTTTTCTTGTGTAATCTATAAATATTTGTTACCTTTGCCCCATGAAACATTATTAGACGTTCATACACATACAATAGCATCAGGTCATGCCTTCAGCAGTTTGCAGGAAATGACCTTGGCAGCAAAGGAGAAAGGGTTGGATATCTTGGGAATCACAGAGCACGGTCCCAATATCCCGGGTACCTGTGATCCTATCTATTTCAGAAACCTTCATTGTGTTCCACGCCAGCTCTATGGAATCAAACTGATGCTTGGAGCAGAACTCAACATCCTCAATACGAAGGGAGATATCGATCTCGACGAGGATTACTGGCGTATGCTGGATATCCGAATAGCAGGCATCCATAGCCTTTGCTGGCAGGGAGGAAGTAAGGAGGAGAATACGCAGGGTGTCATCAATGCCATGCGCAATCCCTTTGTGCAGATTATCTCTCATCCCGGCGATGGTACGGCAGAACTGGATTTCGAGGAACTCATGAAAGTTTCCAGGGAGACGCATACCTTGCTTGAAATCAACAACCATTCTATGGCTCCCATCCGCCACAAGACTGTGGCTGCTCCCAATAATCTGGAACTGCTGCAACTTGCCAAGAAGTATGAAACTCCAGTCATCTTCGGAAGTGATGCCCACTTCTCTGCGATGATTGCCGACTACAGCAACATTATGCCACTGGTAGAAAAAGCAGAGTTCCCGGATGAGCTGGTTCTCAACTATCAGCCAGAGAAATTCATGGCTTACCTCAAGCCAACCCCAGAGAAATAGGAAAATTTAGTTTCACATTTCAATTTACACGACTATGATTATAGAAGAAATCATCAAGTATAATGAAAACTTCGTAGCCAGTAAGGGTTACGAAAAGTATATTACGAGTAAATATCCAGACAAGAAACTTGCCATTCTTTCCTGTATGGACACCCGCCTCACTGAGCTTCTGCCAGCAGCTTTGGGCCTGAAGAACGGAGATGCCAAACTCATTAAGAACGCCGGTGGACTGGTTATCAGTCCTTTCGACTCTGCCATGCGTAGTCTCCTTGTAGCCATCTACGAATTGGGTGTAGAGGAAATCATGGTCATCGCCCACTCCAACTGCGGTGCATGCCACATGAACGGACAGCAGATGAAGAAATTGATGCTCAAACGTGGCATCCATCAGAATGTTATCGATACCATCGGGCTTTGCGGCATCGACCTCGACCATTGGCTGGAGGGATTCCACGACACAGAGGATTCTGTAAGGAATACCATCAATACGATCCGTACACACCCTCTCGTACCAAAAGACGTCAATCTTCATGGCTATATCATTGACTCACAGACGGGCAAACTGACAGAAGTGAAATAGAATAAAGGTATTATTTTAATTAAAACACATAACAGCAGTTTGTTGTACTTTCACCTTCCCTCTATGATGCTCTTTCCAAGAAAGTAACTTTCGTTACAGCCCCCACATATCATTCAGCATACTGATTGCTGACTCCGAGCGGAAGACATGATTGCGGAAGGTGATGATGCCTTCGGGAGCAAGATGGTCTTCGAAGGAATTCACCAGGAAATCTGCTTCGAGCAGAATGCGATGGTCGAGGCTGGTTACATCCTTATAAGTATGATGATGGGCAATGAGCCAGCAGATTCTTTCTATCTGTGCGGCTGTGAATCCTTCAACTTCTGACAGTACTTTTCTTGCCTCGTCAGGACCCAGTTCTTCCTGATGCTTGCCATCGCAGTTGCCGTATCTGGCTTCTGAAACGTGAATGCCTACATCGTGAAGAATGGCTGCTGCTTCGAGCACGAAGAGGTCTTCCTCGTTCATTCCTTCTGCTATTGCAATCATACGGGCAAAGTCGTGTACCTTTACGAAATGCTGGATGCGAGGCGCATCGCTACCATCATATTTTATCATCGCCCTCATCAAATTGGCGAGTATCAATTCCTTGTTTGTCATAATCTTATGTTTTTTACCAATAAAAAGAATACTAATCGAAGAGCTTCTTCCAAATCCACAATACCGCTATGGCGCCAATGACGCAGAAGACGAAGTTGGTAAGATAACCCTTGCCAAACAGTTCTATGTTCAGTAGATTGCTGATGATGGCGCCGGCATAACTGCCCACAATACCTATGAATAGGTTCATACAACATCCTTTGCCTTCTCCGCTCATGATGCGGTTGGCAATATAGCCAATGAAAATTCCCGTAAGGATTGGCCACGCTGTGAAATCTGCAATGTGTTCTAACATATTTTTTTCCCACTTCGTTCGTTTTGTTCTTTATTGATGGATGTAATCCAGAATCTGCTCGGCATGAATCTTGGTCTTGATCTCTTTAGGAGTGAAGATCTTCTCAATGACGCCTTCTTCGTTGACAAGATAGGTAGTGCGGAGGATTCCGATGGTCTTTCTGCCGCAGCTTACCTTCTCGCCCCAGCAGCCGAGTTCCTGCAAAAGGGTAGTCTCGGTATCGGCAATAAGAGGGAACTGCAGACCCTTGGTTTCTGCAAACTTCTTCTGCAGCGCCTGCTTGTCCTTGCTCACGCCGATAATCTCGTAACCGGCTGCTGCCAGTTCCTCCTTATGAGCCTGCAGGGAGCAGGCCTCGGCAGTGCATCCGCTGGTGTTAGCCTTCGGATAACTGTAGAGCACAATCTTGCGACCACGATAGTCGCTTGCCTTGATCTCACGTCCGTCCTGGTCAATGCCAAGAATCTCTGGTATTTTATCTCCTACATTCATAATTCTATATTTATTTATTATATGTCTTGTTATGACAATACTGCGTTAAATTAATATTTAATCGTCTGTAAATCAATAACTTATATTAAGAAATGCTTATGAAAACTTAACTATAAAAAGTTGGTCAAGTCGCTGATTTTCAGTAACTTTGCAAATCACGACAAACGCAAAATTATATGAATACAGGACTTGACCAATATATGGATATCTTTAAAGATGCAGTTGAAGATTCGGCTGCAAAGTTAACAAAAAGTTTCGAGAAAATACTCATCGAGGTGATAATTTTG
>ENA-OQBJ01000318-OQBJ01000318.1-human-gut-metagenome-genome-assembly--contig:-NODE-318-length-26105-cov-1.723497_pt1 | contig 26105 bp, 30 predicted proteins | sample MGYA00242743_ERZ504545 | MGnify/ENA primary metagenome ERZ504545 (study PRJEB26092, sample SAMD00036252) | human gut metagenome | host: Homo sapiens | study: EMG produced TPA metagenomics assembly of...
CTCATTACCTCGTATGCCACTTCCTGATAGCTCATAGCCGCAAGTTTTTCCATGGGAACATCCAGTGCTGGAATGGAGGTCGGTACAAATAATCCGCCGTCGTCGGACAGACCCTTTAAGATTGCCTGGGATGCAGTTACGGTTTCTCCATTGCCTCTGGTACTTTTGTATAATACTTCCATGCTCTTTCTCTCCTTCACTTTGACTCCCGCAGAGCCTCTCTAACTCCCGGCCGGATACGTTTCAGATTAGTTTTACCTGTACGCTTCCTCTTATTATAATGGATGAAGTATGAAAAAACAACAAAAATATACAAAAAATGAACTGTGCACAAAAATGCACAGCCATTTTCCACCATTCTGCCAAAATATTTTTTGTCAGATGTATGATTTAATTTTCGTCGGACTCCTCCGTTTTTGCTTCGCCGTCTTCTAACGCCGGAGCTTCCCTTTCTGTCTCCTCGAGTGCGAGTGCCTCTTCCTCTTTTTCCGCATTCTCTGCGATTTTATCTTCCGCCCAGGTCACAAACGCTGCCGCGTCTCCGATTTCAAAGCGTTTCTTATCGAGAAAGGTGCTTCTGCCTCCGATGGTGATGCGGATAAAGTTGTCAAACTCCGTCACCTTTGTCAGCTCTTCGAGCGGAATATCAGTGCTTCTGCCCTCTTTTTCGTATGTCATTGTGAGCACCTGCTCAGTAAAACGAAGGGTACGTTCTCCAAGGAGTCCTCTCTTTTTGCATTTTTTCATCTGTGAACGTGCCATCAGATTCGGCAGAAACGTACACAGAAGTGCCATCAGAATGGAGATTCCAAGATTGAAGAAGTCTCCCGGCATGATAAATCCCCGCGCTGCTGCACCGTAGATCATAAAAGCGATCGCAGCCACAACAGCAATCCCTGTAATGATCCGCAGTACCAGACGTACTTTTTTTATCTCGGTGCCGTAAATCTCCACAAACATTCCTTTGGTGTATTCAATTTTGTTTTTAAACAGCATATGCTCTCTCTTTTCTTATCGGTTGTTGATTGCAGTTACCAGCGCGTCGATGGAAGCGCGGATGATATCCGGAGTTCTACCGCCTGGCGTCCCCAGGAAGGATTCCGTCCGGCTTTTGATGCGGACGTAGGCAATTGCCTGTTGCACTTGAGCTCTGCTCCAGCGCGTGCTCCGTATAGCTGACCAGATCATACTGCAGATTGTACTGCTGTTTCAGCGCGTTGCTGACAGCATTCAGACGGCCGTTTCCTTCTGCATATACAGTTGCATACTCACCGCCCTCGTAATTGGAGGTAACCTGTGCTTCAATTCTGCCCTCATCGAGCTGTTTAAAGTGAACGCCGTTGATGTTGTACGGTGTCGTTACGTTCTCGAAGGTATCTTTAAAGAGTTCAAAGATCTCATCCGGACGCAGCTCTTTATGCAGATGATCGGAAACGGATTTTGCGGTATAGCTCATAGCCTCGCGCATCTTCGCCGGCAGATTCAGCCGTATTTCGTCTCCAGAATATAGCCGACACCGCCCTTTCCAGACTGGCTGTTGATGCGGATGACGTCTGCATCGTAGTTTCTTCCGATATCGGTCGATCGATCGGCAGATACGGAACGGTCCAGGTATCCGGTGCTTTCTCCTCGATCCAGTGCATGCCTTTGCGATCGCATCCTGATGGGAACCGGAGAAGGCTGCAAATACGAGAGATCCGCAGTACGGGCTTCTCGGGTTGATGCTCATACCGGTGAAGGATTCAAATGCATGGCAGAGTTTCGGCATATCGGAGAAGTCAAGCTCCGGATCGACGCCCTGCATGTACATGTTCATGCCGACCGTGATAATATCCACGTTTCCGGTTCTCTCGCCGTTTCCGAACAGCGTTCCCTCGATACGGTCTGCTCCGGCAAGGATACCCATCTCTGCATCGGAACGCCGCAGCCGCGGTCATTGTGCGGATGAAGGGAAAGAACGACATTATCGCGGTATTTCAGGTTTTTGCTCATGTATTCCACCTGGCTTGCATAAACGTGCGGCATGGAAAGCTCCACGGTGCTCGGCAGGTTGATGATGGCTTTGCGGTCTGCAGTCGGCTGCCATACGTCGAGAACGGCGTTGCACACCTCAAGCGCATATTCCGGCTCGGTTCCGGTAAAGCTCTCCGGGCTGTACTCGAAGCGGTATTTCTCGCCGGCCTCTTCTGTCAGCTCTTTTAAGAGCTTTGCTCCCTCAACGGCGATTTTCAGGATGTCTTCTTTCGATTTTTTGAAGACCTGCTGACGCTGTGCATAGGAAGTGGAATTGTAAACGTGAACGATGGCATTCTTGCAGCCCTTTAATGCCTCGAAGGTCTTGCGGATGATATGCTCTCTCGCCTGGGTCAGAACCTGAACGGTTACGTCATCCGGGATCAGATCCTGCTCGATCAGGGTGCGAAGGAATTCGTACTCGGTCTCAGATGCTGCCGGGAAGCCGACCTCGATCTCTTTGAAACCAACCTCAACGAGGAGTTTGAAGAATTCTACCTTCTGCTCCAGGCTCATCGGAATTACAAGTGCCTGGTTTCCGTCACGAAGGTCAACGCTGCACCATACCGGTGCTTTGTCAATGCTGTCTTTTTCTGCCCAGTCCATGCACGGAACCGGCGGCATATAATACTGTTTCTGATACTTCTTTGCATTCATCATGATTTTTTCCTCCCAGAAAGTGAAATATAATTTATTCTGCCGACATAAATTCGGGATGAAAGCATAAAAAAAATCTCTCATCTTCTGTGTCGGCTTCTGACACAAGAGACGAAAGACTTGCTATCTTACGCGGTACCACTCCTGTTTTACAGAGATTTTCTCTGTACACTCTGCGGATACGGATGAAACATCTGCATATCCTGCCCTTCTAACGGTGGGTTTCCGTCTGCACCTACTCTTTTTATTCTAAATTTGGGAGCAGCGGCTCTGAGGTCAGTTCCACGGAATTCGTCTGCTGTTTCGCATCACCCAACAGCTTTCTGGATTCGGAAGCTCCATGTAGTATTCCTCTTCTTTGCCTTTTTCCTAACTTGGCTCTTATGTTACCATTTTTCTCCATCTCTGTCAAGCGCAAAACGCAGGATTCCGTAAAAATACACCCGCCGGAAAGGAGGCTCCGGCGAGTGCTCTAACGCATGATTTCGTTGTTTTATTTGTTGTACTCTTCCAGGTATTTCTGGTAATCCTCTACCTGTTTTCCGTGGATTTCCTTGAGCTCATCCAGCACATCCTGCAGACCGAGTCCATTGATTTTATCAACGTAGGAATCCCAGTCATCCAGAGATTTTCCGCCGCCGATGACACCCCAGGTGTATTCTTTCATCGCGTCACCGATATCGGTTCCGAGATCATTGTTTACGGTATATGCATCCGGGTTCTTCTTCTCGATGGTCTTTGCATAAGCATCACGGCTGTTCTCTTTTACTTTTTCAAAGAGTTCGGTCGTCTCTTCTGTATTGGCAATGTTGGCAGCATCTTTCTTGCGAAGAGATCCTGGAACAGGTTGATACCAAGGTTCTGCTCGGTGTTGACTGCACCATCGCCCGGGTTGATGATTTCGTAGGTTCCGTCGCCGTTGTCTTTGTAGTCTCTTCCCTCAACGCCGAATTTCTTGTGAATCCAGTTCTCCGGTGTTGCCATGTCATCAAAGATCGCATACGCTCTTTCCGGATCGGAGCAAACGTTTGTGATACCGAAGTAGCACCATGCTGCGATGGTTGCCGGCTCGTCCTGCGGGTTGCCGTTGTCGCCGCTTACCATATCGATCGGAATCCACTCTGCATCCGGGTTGGAAGCATAGAAGGACTGCATCGTACCGCTGGACGGGTTGTTCCAGGATACCCAGCTGTAGGTTGCGCCGAATCCGCCGTTTGCCATCTCCTCATCACGGTCAGTATCGGTGATGATGCTCGGATCGATGACGCCGTCTGCGTACAGTTTTGCTACGCGTCCCAGCCACTCTTTGCAGTCATCGGTGGTCGGTCCGTAGATGTAGGAACCGTCTTCCAGACGAAGGAAGTCCATACGTCCGTTTCCATCGCCGCTTCCCTGGATCCATGGCCAGAAAGTACGGTAATCGTATCCATCACCATTCCATCCGTAGGTGTCATCCACACCGTTTCCGTCCGGATCGTCGAAGGTAAATTTGTACAGGCAGTCTTCCAGCTCATCCAGTGTAGTCGGAACAGCCAGTCCTAAGTTGTCCAGCCAGTCTTTCCGGATCCACAGAGTCTCACATGCCGCTCTGCAACGTCGCCCGGGATACGGTAAATTCCGTTGTCTCCGGATGCGTAGAACATAACGCCAGGATCTACGCTGTTGTAGTAGTCAACCATGTTGGTATATTTCTTCATATACGGAGAAATATCCACCAGAAGGCCTGCGTCTACCCATTTCGTATAGTCAGCTTCCATGTTCCACCACCAGATGATGTCCGGTCGCTGTGTCTCATCGCCCATCAGAAGGGAAATTTTGGATGTTGCATCCGACCAGCCCGGCAGTGCGATGATATCGATATCCAGGTTGTAGCGGTCTCCATCCATTTCTGCATTTCGCTGTCCGGCTGGGTATAACCCTGCAGGCACACGATGGAAAGTTTCATTTTCTCATCCTGATTCAGCACGTCGATCGGTTCATCCGACTCTTCTCTTACGACTTTTCCGCTGTCTGCGGATTTGCTGCTTCCGCAGCCCGACATCATTCCCACTCCCATTACTCCTGCAAGGAGCAGTGCCATCATTCTTCTCTTCATTTCTCTTCCTCCTCTTTTTTATCGTTAAAATCAGCCCTTAACGCCGCCGATCATAACTCCTTTTACAAAGTACTTCTGCACGAAAGGATATACGCACAGAATCGGTACGGTTGCAACGACAACGGATGCTGCTTTGATCGTAGCTGCCGTTACGTTGGTCGTTGCTGTTACGGTAACACCGGCAGACTGCATTGCCTGGTTGGTGTTGGTCAGCATGTAGCGGAGAACCGCCTGCAGAGACCATCTGCTCTTGGTGTTGATATACAGAACGCTGGAGAAGTAATCATTCCAGTAACCGACTGCGGTGAACAGCGCGATGGTCGCGATGCTGGCCTTGGAAAGCGGAAGAACGATTTTTGCAAAGATCGTAACATCGTTCGCACCGTCCAGTCTTGCGGACTCCTCAAGGCTCTCCGGAATTGTGGAGAAGAAGCTTCGCATAATGATTACGTTGTATGCACTGATGAGTCCCGGCAGAATCAGAGACCAGCGGTTGTCGATCAGATGCATGTTTTTGATCAGCAGGTATCCAGGGATCATACCGCCGGAAAACAGCATGGTGAACAGGATCAGAAAGTTCAGTGTTTTCTGGAACGGCAGGTTTGCCTTGGAAAGCGGATATGCGGTCGTTGCGGTAAACAGGGTTCCAAATACGGTTCCAAGTACGGTAACGCCGATTGTTGTAGCGTATCCGGTCCAGATGGACGGATCTTTAAATACTTTTGCGTAGGTGTCCAGGTTGAATCCCTGCGGATAGAGGAATACGCCTCCTTTTGCCGTTGCTTCCACTGAGCTGAAGGACATCATGATGACATGCCAGAACGGGTAAACCATCACGATACTCAAAAGAATAAAAAAGATGTAGTTGAATACGGTAAAAGCTTTCTCTGCTTTTCCACGTTTGATTACGGTACCACCGCTTTTGGATGCTTTCATTTTCATTCCTTCCTTTCTCTCTTAGAACAGACCTTCGTTGCCGGTTCTCTTGGCAACCTGGTTGACGAACAGAATCATGATCAGTGCGACAACAGATTTGAACATGCCGGCTGCTGTCGAGAAGGAATAATCATTGTTGATAATACCCATACGGTATACATAGGTATCAATGATATCCGCTACGTCGTAAACGTGTGAAGTGTACAGCATGAAGATCTGGTCGAAACCGGCGTTCAGAATGTTGCTGCTGCTCAGGATGAACTGGATGATAATGGTCGGTACAATACACGGCAGTGTAATGTTGATGGCCTGTTTCCATTTTCCGGCTCCGTCGATCGCAGCCGCCTCATAAAGCGATGGGTCAATACCGCTGATTGCTGCAAAGTAGATAATCGTTCCCCATCCAAGACCCTTGTAAATATCCGTGATGATCAGCATCGGAACGAAGTATCTTGAATCCGTCAGTACCATGATATGCTGTCTGGTGAGCGTCTGGATCAGGTTGGTGATCATACCGTTATCCGGATCAAGTAATGTCATGATGATACCGGAGAGGATAACCCAGGAGATAAAGTGCGGCAGATAAAGCAGTGTCTGAGAAACTTTCTTAAATGCCATATTTTTCATCTCATTCATCATCAGTGCCAGGATAACCGGAATCGGGAATCCCAGGATCAGTTTTAAAAGACTGATGACAATCGTGTTCCGTAGAACCGGTAAGAATGAGTTTTTAGAAAACAGATCCATAAACTGCTGAAATCCGACCCACTGGCTTTTGGACGGATCGTACTGGTTGTAATCCTGAAATGCAATTTTCAAGCCGTACATCGGGATATACTTGAAAACCGCGAAGAAAATGATTCCCGGAATCAACAGGAAAAATAACCAGCGTCTTTTTACAACTTCGCGTGCGGTTCTCGCACATCTTTCTTTCCAGGTTTCTTTTTTGCCTGAAACTGTCTTTACTTGTGCCATTTCGCTCTCTCCTTTCCTTCCGGCGATACAATGCATTATTTTGCACTATTAATTTTTAATATGTGATATTAACGAGGTTTTTATTCGTGCGTTTTGTTACTTTTGAATATTGCATTTTTTCGCCATCCGTTAATCATATTAAACAATGTTTTCGGACTAAAGTCAAGATTTTTTTGTGCATTTCTTGCGTTTTTGTCATTTTTGTTCAGTTTAGCTTTCCTTAATCGCACTATTTTGCATTATTAATTAGTGTTTTTCTACATGGCATTTATGCACGAATTTGAATCATCGCAAAAAGAGAGCCGGAAACGCCCCTGCAGACGGTTTTTCTTCTCGTCCGCCGGGGCGTTTCCGGCTCTCTTTCTTTTTTTCATTTTTTCATTTTTTCATTTTTTCATTTTTTCCTGTTTTTTCTATTTCTTTCTATCCCTGGCGCTTGCACGAGGAACGGCGTACCACAACCTCACCCGATACGAGAATCCGCTCTTTTGGCGCTTCCGGGTGCTCCTCCCGCCATAAAAATTCATGTACCATACGGCGGCCAAGCCACTTTGTATCAACGTGAACGGTCGAGAAAAACGGATACAGCATCCGGTCCTCGTCATCATCAAACCCGGTCAGCGCCACATCTTCTGGCACGCGCACACCGATTTTCCGGAAGGCTCTGTCAGTCTTTTGGCGATCATATCGTTGCCGCAGACAATCGCTTCCGGCAGGGTATCATAGCTCGCCACAATCTTGTCAAAATTTTCCGGGTAATAAAAATGATCGCTCTCCATATTGGGGCGCACAAGATCCTCCTCGAGCGGAATGCCCGCCTGTTCCATCGCTGCAAGGAAACCGACATACCGGTCATGCATCGACTCATACGTGCTGCTGTGCTCACTTAGGAAACCGATCCGCATCATGCCCTGCTCGATCAGATGGGACGTCAGAAGACTCACCGGCTGCACACCGTCCACACGCACGATATCGCCCATCGGCCGCTGTTCGATACCGCAGTAATGGTCAAGCTGAAAAATGCGATACCCCAGATTTACCAGTTTCTGCATATATTCCGGCGGCAGCATCTTAATGCAGAAGATTGCATCGATATTTTCATCCAGTCCGAGCGGCAGAATACCGTTCTCTTCCTCACGCTCCGTCACGACCGCAACGCGCGTCTGACAGTTGTTGAGGCTCGCCTCCTCAGAGATGCCGCTCACGACGCGGTCCCAATAAACAGCGGCATCCCGCGTACGCAGAACCATAATATTGTAATGCTTCTCCTGTGGTGCCCGAACCTCTTCCACGTATACATTTTCGCCCAGATACCCATTCCTTTTCGCCATCCGAAGAACTCTCTCCCGTGTCACCGGAGCCACCTTCGGATCATCCTTTAATGCCATGGCAACCGTATTCCGGGACAGTCCCAGCTCCTTTGCCATACTCTGTATCGTTACTTTCCCCATAACTTCCTCCCTGTTTTTTCTGCGCAATTCATTTTTCTCTCGCACACGTCTTTGTCCGTAAGAAAAAAAGTGCCGTAAAACGACACTCTTACCGATCGGGGCAACAGGATTTGAACCTGCGACCTCACGGCCCCCAGCCGTGCGCGCTACCAAGCTACGCCATACCCCGTAATCATGTTTTCATTATACCAGCGAACTTCTGAAAAATCAATGTTATTTTTCCCTCTCCCGTTTCATTACATTCATTTCTTTATTTCGTGTCATATTCTCTTTTATTTTACTATATCGTCACTTTTTCTTTCTAAATATGTAATTTTTCGACGTTTTCCACGTATCATAAGTGAAAGGGGAAAATCGTATGCCATACAAGCTTTCACCTCTGGCATGCCCGTCTGCAAAGACTATGTAAAAACTGAATAAAAGGAGACATCGTAATGGAAACTGAAATTTACTTTCTACTACACTCTTTAGGAATTGGTGCAAAATACCGCGGATTTCGCTATCTCGCCTATGGTATCGCTTTATGCATGGAAGACGAAGATTATCTCCTTCGGGTCAGCAAAACGCTGTACCCAAAGATCGCACAAACGTTTCAGGTATCGTCCTCCTGCGTCGAACGAGACATCCGCACCGCTATTTCCGTCTGCTGGACCCGCGGAAACCGTGATCTGCTCTTTTCGCTTTCTGTGCATCCGGTTCTGACAAAACCGACCAATTCCGAATTTTTTGATATTTTAAGTTCTTATATCAAGTACTATCGCGCTTTTCCTGCCTGTCGTCAGGAGGCATAAAAAACAAATATGCAAAAGAAAAACACTTCCGCGCCGTATCATATTGGGGGATATGCATGGCGCGGAAGTGTTTTTTCATGATAGAGCAAAAAGGAGACTGCCCACAAAGGCAGCCTCCCGATATGGATCATTTGACAGCAAACCGATTAGTTGTTGATCAGTTTGTCCTCGTTGCTCCAGCTGTACAGTTTTCTGATTTCTTCTCCGACTTTCTCTGACGGATGCTCTGCAGCTTTTCTTCTCATAGCACGGAAGTGAGCCTGTCCGCCTGCTGGGGACATATCCAGAAGGAAATCTTTTGCAAAAGTACCATCCTGAATATCGGAGAGGATTTTCTTCATGGTCTTCTTCGTCTCTTCTGTAATCAGCTTCGGTCCGGTGATGTAATCGCCATACTCTGCTGTATTGGAGATAGAGTATCTCATTCCTGCGAATCCGGACTGGTAGATCAGATCTACGATCAGTTTCATCTCATGGATACACTCAAAATATGCATTTCTCGGGTCGTATCCGGCTTCGCACAGAGTCTCAAATCCAGCCTGCATCAGGGCGCATACACCGCCGCAGAGAACTGCCTGCTCACCGAACAGGTCTGTTTCGGTCTCAGTTCTGAAGGTTGTCTCCAGAAGACCAGCTCTTGCTCCGCCGATTCCAAGACCGTAAGCCAGTGCTCTGTCCAGAGCTTTTCCGGTGTAATCCTGCTCAACAGCAACCAGGCAAGGAGTTCCTTTGCCAGCCTGATACTCGCTTCTTACTGTGTGGCCAGGTGCTTTCGGAGCGATCATGGCTACATCTACGTTCTTCGGAGGTACGATCTGTCCGAAGTGGATAGCGAAACCATGAGCGAACATCAGCATGTTGCCCTCTTCCAGGTTTGGCTCGATATCTTTTTTTGTACATTGCAGCCTGTTTCTCATCGTTGATCAGGATCATGATGATATCAGCCTGTTTTGCAGCCTCAGCAGCGGTATATACTTTGAATCCCTGTGCCTCTGCTTTTGCCCAGGATTTGCTGCCTTCATAAAGTCCAATAATAACATCACAGCCGGAATCTTTCAGGTTCAGTGCATGAGCATGTCCCTGGCTTCCGTAGCCGATAATTGCGATTTTTTTGCCTTCCAGTAAAGAGAGATTACAATCTTCCTGATAAAAAAAGTCTTGCTGCCATTTTATTTTCCTCCATATATATAGAATGTCTTGACCGGCGGCAGGTCGGTCAATTTATACAGCGAAAAGCATTTCTGCCTTTTGCTGTTTGTCAGGGAAATGAACTTTTCTATACAAAAAATTTCATTCCTCTAGCAAACGTATGTAATGTGATCTGCGTTAATCGAGGTAACGCACATCGTGGACTCCTCTGGAGAGTCCTGTCACTCCTGTTCTGGCCAGTTCCAGGATTTCGTATCCCTGTACCAGATTCAGGAACCCTTCGAGCTTTGACTGGTTTCCGGTCAGCTCTACAATCAGGCTTTCCTGTCCCACATCCACGATTCTTCCACGGAAGACATCGGAGATGGCGATGACATTGCGGCGTCATTTTCATTCACACGGATTTTGACCAGCATCAGCTCTCGTCTGACACTCTCGTCCGGCTTCAGCTCTTTGATATCCCGCACATCGACAAGTTTTGCCAGCTGTTTTTTGATCTGCTCCAGAATCATTTCATCACTGCAGTACAGAACAACAGTCATTCTTGTGTATCGCGGGTCTGCTGTCACACCGGCGGTGATCGTCTCGATATTGTATCCGCGTCGGCTGAAAAGACCAGCTACTCTGCTTAAAAGTCCCGGCGTATTATCCACCAGCAGGATAATGTTCTTTTCTGTTCCATAAACACCAACTTTCCTCCATCCGCAGGCGCCGCGGATTTTCAGCAATTTCTTACAACTTCCAACGCCTTATCCAATATATTAGCAACTTATCCTCGCTTTGTCAACAAAAATTTTACCAAATTATTCTTTTGGGCAAAAATCTTTTGCCTCCTGTGGTTCCCATTTGCACACCTTCCGGTCATACGTAAGGATGCCGTTCGACTCCTCCTCGACATCGGTAAGCTGTGTGTAGACTGCTGCGGCAAGTCCCTGTTCTGTGAGTTCTCTTATCTTTTCTGCCAGTGCATCCATCGCTTTCTGGTACTGTGCCTGGTTCTGGTATGTGCGGTAGCCGAACGATTTTTCGGAGTAGAGATGCTCCTGTACCGGATACGTATAGCCGCCGTATTCAGAAAAAGCAAACGCGCGCTCCTCCGGTTTTACTTTTAACGGACGAAAGTAATTGTGAAGGCTCTTGATGTCCCCCGCTCCCTGATCGTACCAGCCGCTCGCGTGGTCGATCTGCCGCGTCAGATCGAGAGCGCGCACCATTTCTGTCATCTCCCTGGCATCAAACTGTCCCCATCCCTCGTTGAACAGAACCCAGAGCGACACGCACGGTGCATTGTAAAGCTGATGAACCGTCTCGCGGCACTCCCGCTTCCACCACTCTCTTCCCGTTTTTGAGGTCCGCGAAAAGAGCGGATAACAGTTATCCCTGAATTCCGTTGTCACAAACGGCAGTACGGTCGGAAGGTACAAAAGGAACGTCTGGATCGACCGGCCGCCGCCGTTGATCATATCCTGCCACACCAGCATACCGATATGGTCGCAGTGGGAATACCATCTTGCGCACTCAACTTTCAGGTGTTTCCGGATCATATTGAAACCGAGGCGTTTGGCCGTCTTAATGTCATAAACCATCGCCTCATCGGACGGCGGCGTGTAGAGGCTTTCCGGCCAATAACCCTGGTCGAGGACACCGTTCTGGAAATACGGCTTTCCGTTTAAGAGAAGACGCGTGATTCCTTTCTCATCTTTTCCAATGCCGAATTTGCGCATGCCGAAATAACTCTCGATGCGGTCTTCTCCCGCTTCAATGGAAACCCCATAGAGATGCGGATGTTCCGGGCTCCAGCCTGCAAAATTACCGAGAATCAGCTCCGCCTCGTTTTCTCTCGTCTCCCGGACGCAGATCACCTTCGCATCCGGCGCTTCGCTCTCCCGCACCGTAATTTTTTTCGTCAGTCCCGCATCCGGTCCGTTGAGGAAAACCCGTACTTTTACGCTCGCCGTATCATATTCCGGCGTGATCACGATGCGTTCCAGATACGTCTCCGGCACCCATTCCATCCAGACGCTCTGCCAGATGCCGCTCTGCGCGGTGTAAAACATGCCGCCCGGGGTAAGGCTCTGCTTTCCGCGGCCCTTCCAGTCCGTGTCCGTCTCATCGCGCACCTTGACGGCAAGCTCGTTCTCTCCCGTTTTGAGATACGGCGTAAGATCCACTGAAAAAGAAAGATACCCGCCGAGATGGCCTCCGGCACGCTTTCCGTTGCAGTAAATTACCGCATCCTGATCACGGCGCCGAACTGCAGCAGCAGCCGTTTTCCGGCAGGAATTTTGGGAAGCTGAATCGTGCGGAAGTACCACAGATATTCTTTTGGAAGCAGCTGCCGCTTCACGCCGGACGCATCGCACTCCGGGGAAAACGGAACGAGAATTTTTCCGTCCCGCTGTTTTGGCATTTTCTGCGTTTCCGTGAACGCATACTCCCACCATGTTCAGATTTGTCCAGTTTTCCCGGCGCATCTGCGGACGCGGATATTCCGGAAACGGGAGCTCTTCTTCCGGATTTTTCCCAAATTCCGTAGAAAGGCGGAATTTTTTTTCCTTCCTTTTTTCCAATCTGTAATGCTTTGACCGCATTTTTGAAGTCCATTCTTTTCCCTCTTTTTCTGATTTTTATGATTGATAAAAGCGTGCCCGTACAAAATCCCGGACACGCTTTTGGTGTACTGAAAATCAAAGCGGATATTCACAATCCGGTTAGATAAACGCCAGCGTTTTCATCAGATACAGCCAGAACGTCAGCGTAAAGGCACTGCCGCACGTTGTGAGCATAACGGTGTTTGCCGTCAGACTTCCCTCATGACCCATATTTTTCGCCATGATAAAACTGCTCACCGTCGTTGCGGAACCCAGCATCACAAGGATGCCACCAATTTTCCTGACGGAAGCCAAGTATCACGGCGATCGGCAGAAAAGACAGCTGCAAGACCGACCAGCTTAATCGCAGCTGCAGCAATCGACGGCCGGATATTCTTTGCCGCGCTCTTTGCCTCAAACGACGCCCCCATCGCAATCAGGCCGAGCGGCGTTGCAAGTACCGCAATATTCTGCACCGTTTTCTGCAGAATCACCGGCTTTGGAATGCGAAGCACCGACCAGAGAAGTCCTGCAGCGATCCCGAGGATAATCGGGTTTGTCACGATATTTTTCGCCGTCTTTTTCACAAAATCTGCCGTGATCTCCTCCCGTTCCGGACGGAATACTGCAAGAACGACAACCGCCATGATATTATACAGCGGCACACTGCTGATGATCATCAGCGGCGCCATGCCGGAATTCCCGTAGATATTCTGGATAAAGGCAATACCAAGGATCGCCGCACTGCTCCGGTACGCCGCCTGGATAAATTCGCCTCTTGCACTTCTCTCTTTTAAGAGATGGGAAAGTCCCCATACCGCAAGAATTGAGAGCAGTGTTGCAAAGAAGCAGAACAGAACGAATTTGATATCCCACACAGCGGAGAAATCAGAATCCGACAGGTCCTGGAACAGCAGCACCGGGAGTGCGATTTTAAACACAAATTTGTTCATTTTGCTTGTGAACGATTCGTCCAGAATACCAACCTTTCGAAAGAAAAGTCCCAAAATCATTGTCAGGAAGATCGGCATCGTCGCGTTCAGGCTGAAGATCAGATTACTCATACCAGTGTTTTTCCTGCCAGTACATTTTTATAATCTTCGTAGTTCTCTTCGAGAAGCTTCGGCGTATTCAGACCGTAGGGACATTTCTTCATGCAGGCGCCGCAGTGGAGACAACCTTCGATTTTCTTCATCATCGCCTGGCCGCGCTCGGTGAGCTGGTTGGCAGACGGGGAACGGCGCAGAAGCAGGCTCATGCGCGCGCAGGTGTTAATCTCAATGCCTGCCGGACATGGCATACAGTAACCGCAGCCGCGGCAGAAGTTGCCGGAGAGCTCTTTCTGGTCTTTCTCGATGATCGTCTTGATTTCATCCGTCATGGCAGGCGGACAGGCAATGTAGCTTAAGAACTCGTCCAGCTCTTTTTCTCTCTGGACGCCCCAGATCGGAAGCACGTTGTCGTACTGGTCTTCAAAAGCATATGCAGCCGCGGAGTTTGTGATCAGCCCGCCCGAGAGCGCTTTCATTGCGATAAAGCCGATATTTTTCTCTTTGCATCCCTGTACCAGTGCTTTCTCACGGTCCGTTGCCAGATAGCAGAACGGGAACTGCAGCGTCTCATAAAGATCGGACTCAATGATCTCCTCTGCCACGCTCATGCGGTGGTTCGTGATACCGATGTGGCGGATTTTTCCCTGTGCTTTTGCTTCCAGCATCGCCTCATACAGGCCGGTTCCATCTCCCGGCTTAGGACAGAAGGACGGATTGTGGAACTGATAGATATCGATGTAATCCGTCTTCAAAAGGGAAAGGCTTGTCTCCAGATCCTTCCAGAAGCCCTCCACATCCTTTGCCATCGTCTTCGTAGAGATAAAGACCTTCTCACGCATTCCCTCAAACGCTGCGCCTAATTTTTCCTCGCTGTCGCTGTAGGCACGCGCGGTATCAAAAAAGCGGATGCCTCCGTCATACGCTTTGCGCAGCAGATAAACAGCGTCTTCTTTCGTGACACGCTGTACCGGCAGCGCGCCGAAGCCGTTCTTGTTTACACAGATTCCTGTACTTCCCAGTGTTACCATGGACATACTTATGTTCCTCCTTTTTCGCTTTCATTGTTTCAACTCATAGTCGGTATTTCACGGAGTCTGACATATCGAAAATAGTTCGACTGTGACTTGCATCATGTCAGTGGAGAATACCGATTTCTCTCCGCCCGCCACTGCCGTTATGTTTCTTTTAGCAATTCATCCCACCGCTTCAGAAACGGGGGACTTCTTGTCTACTGGTGTTAAAATCCGTTATTTCTATAGTATCACACTTTCTGTCAGACGGCAAACGCGATTTAAAGAGGCAGGCACAAAGGGAAATACTTTCCTTTTATGTCTGCCTCTGAATATCATTTTTTATTTTACTTCTTTATAAAAGTTTACGCAGTCCGACGGATCATAATAGATTTTATTATCCGCAAGCAGCGTGGAAACACCGTTCTGTACTTCGATGATGCTGACCGCACAGTTGTACGGCACGCCGCCGTGCCAGAAGTCGTTCTTGTCTTCATAGACATTGCGCAGCAGCGCGCGCATGCAGCAGCCGTGGGTGGCGATCAGGATCGTCTTGTCCTGGAACTCCGGTTTCGCAGTCAGCTCATGATAGAACGCTTCTGCCCGGTCGCAGACTCCTGGATTGTCTCTCCGTCTCCCGCCGGGCGGAAGTGGAACGGATCTCTGTAAAAATCGTCGAAGTGTTCAGACGGAATCTCAAAATTGTTTGCCCGGCATCCAAGCCCTTCCCAGGAGCCAAAGGAAAGCTCCATCAGGCGGTCGTCGGTCGTAAGCGGCACATTTCTGCCCGCAAGGACGAGCTCTGCCGTGTGCTTTGCGCGGCGCAGTGGACTGGAAATTCCAAGGTCAAACGGGATATTTTTCAGTCCTTCCGCCGTCACTTTCGCCAGACGGACACCGTTCTCATTCAGCTCGGTGTCGTCTGGCCCTGCAGTCTGCCTTCTACGTTCCACGCGGTTTCACCGTGGCGCATGATATAAAGTTTCATAAAAATCAGCCTCTCAGTTCGATGTTGAACTCATTCTGCAGTTTCTTGCAGATCTTCTCGACAAATTTCTGTACTTTTTCGAAGTCAAATGCTTCTTCCTTCGGTGCAAAGGTGACGGTGAACGCCATGCTCTTCTTGCCTTCCGGAATCTGGCCGCCCTCGTAAACATCGAACAGACGGATCTCTTTTACGTATTTGTTTGCCTCGCGGATACAGTTCTCTACATCGCCGCAGCTGATGTTTTTGTCCATGACAAATGCCAGGTCACGTTTCTCCTCCTGGAATTTGGAGATCGGCTGGAAGGTGCGTTTTTTGCCGTACCATCTGGAGAGCTCTTTTAAGTCAAGCTCCATGATGTAAGCGGAAGCACGCATGCTCAGCTCGTTCTGGATATCATATGCTGCTTTTCCGAAGTATCCGATTTCTGTACCCTCGCAGAGTACTTTCACTGCCTGATACGGATGCAGGAAGGATTTCTGAACCGGCTCGTAGGTGAACTCAATGTCCATGCTCTCGGCGATGGTGTTGGCGATGCCTTCATAGTGAAGAAGCTCTCGTTGTTTCCGAAGGTTCCGACGCAGAGAACTTTTCTCTCATCCGGGTAGGATGTCAGCGGCAGGGACTCCGGAATGTAGATGCTTGCTACCTCGAACAGTCTTCCTTCAAGGGTGCCCTGTTTCTCATTTCTGGAAATGGCATTCAGCATGGAAGCTGCCAGTGTGGTACGCATCAGGGACAGATCCTGGTTGATCGGTTGATGATTCTCGATGGCATTTCTCTCTTTTGCATCTGCCGGCAGTTTCAAAGATCCAGATCTGCAGGGGAGAAGAAGGAGTAATGCATGCACTCGTAGATACCCATGGTGCATAAGGTATTCTTCAGTGCCAGCTCGCCTTTCTGCTCTTCATTGTAGCCGCCCATCGTTACCTGTGCAGCGGAAAGGAAGGTATCGGTTACGTGATCGTAGCCGTACATACGGATGACTTCCTCTGCCACGTCCGGATAGCGCTCGACATCATTCTCTCCCTCCGGCAGCATATCCTCACGGTAAGCCGGAACCTGGATGGTCAGCTCATCGCCGTTGATTTCCGGTGCAAAGTTCAGGTTTTTCATAATGCGGAGAATCTCTGCTTCCGGAACTTCGATACCGAGTACGCCGTTTACTTTGCTGACACTGACGGTCATCGGAGTCGGATCGATGGAGTTTCCGGTGTTCACATCGAAATGGGTACGGGAAACTTTACCGCAGCCAAGCTCTTCCATCAGATGCAGGGCACGTTTCATACCAAGTACGGTTGAATACTCGTCCACGCCTTTCTCATATCTTGCACTGGCATCCGTCGCTTTTCCAAGCGCACGGGCTGTCTTTCTGACGTTGTCGCGTGCGAATTTTGCGGACTCAAACATAACAGCCTCTGTCGTGTCGCGGATCTCGGAGTTTAAGCCTCCCATGACACCGGCAAGTGCAACCGGTTTTACGCCGTCGCAGATCACGAGGTTGTTCTCATTCATTGTGTATTCCTGCTCATCGAGGGTCACAATCTTTTCATTTTCTTTTGCTCTTCTGACACAGATTTCATTGCCTTCCAGATAAGAGCAGTCAAAAGCATGCATCGGCTGGCCGATCTCTTTTAAGACGTAGTTTGTGATATCAACCACGTTGGAGATCGCGGACATGCCGACGAGTGCCAGACGGCGTTTCATCCATGCCGGGGACTCTCCGATTTTTACGTCATATACGTAATGAGCGCTGTAACGCGGGCAGAGTTCCGGAGCTTCCACGCGGACAGAGAAGCCTTCTTTTTCCACATCCGTCTCGGTGTAATCGGTTGCCGGCATTTTTAAAGGTTTTTCCAGCATCGCCGATACTTCTCTTGCGATACCGAGGATACTCTGGCAGTCTGGTCTGTTTGCAGTCAGGGAGATATCAAAGATCCAGTCGTCAAGACCTGTCAGCTCTTTGACATCTGCGCCAAGCTCGGCATCTTCCGGCAGAACAAGCAGTCCGTTGTAGCCTGCGCCCGGGTACAGATCCTCGGTAAGGCCGAGCTCCACGCCGGAGCAGAGCATTCCGCAGGACTCATATCCTCTTAATTTTCCTTTTTTGATGGTCATAACACCCTCGATGGTCTTATGATCTTTTGCTGTTGCATAAACAGAAGCGCCAGGAAGGGCAACCGGGAATTTTCCGCCGGTGTGCACGTTGTCTGCGCCACAGCAGATCTGCATGGTGCCGTGTTCTCCTGCATTTACCTGGCACACATGAAGATGGGTCTCCGGGATCGGCTCGCAGCCCTCCACCAGACCGACAACAACATTGCTGATGTCTTTTCCCACCTGATAACGCTCTTCTACTTCAAAACCGCCGTCGAACAGTTTTTTCTCCAGTTCTTCCGGGGTAACATCGATATCTACATATTCTTTCAGCCAACTTAACGGTACTAACATATTAAACCTCCAAATTCAAACTGTTTCGTCTTTATTTCTCGTTAATCTGATTTAAAACCCGCAGATCGGAACCGAATAACAGTTTGATGTTGTTGATTCCGTATTTCAGCATGGCGATACGCTCTAGGCCGATACCAAAAGCGAAGCCGCTGTACTCTTCTGAATCAATGCCGCAGTTCTCCAGCACACGTTTGTTTACGATACCTGCTCCAAGGACCTCGATCCAGCCGGTTCCCTTGCAGAGGCTGCATCCTTTTCCGCCGCAGGCGAAGCAGCTGCAGTCTACCTCAACGGACGGCTCCGTGAACGGGAAGTAAGACGGACGGAGACGGGTTGTGGTTCCCTCGCCGTAGATCTTCTGTACGAGTACGTCGAGCATTCCTTTCAGGTCGCAGAGGGTGATGTTTTTGTCGACAACGAGTCCCTCCATCTGATGGAACATCGGAGAATGGGTTGCGTCGTCATCAGACCGAAAAACACGTCCCGGGGAAAGGATCTTGATCGGCGGCTTTTTGTTTTCCATGACATGAATCTGGCCTGCCGATGTCTGGGTACGAAGCAGGAATTCCGGGGAGAGATAGAAGTATCCTGCATATCTCTTGCCGGGTGATCCTGTGGTGTATTCAGTGCAGTAAAGTTGTAGTAATCGGTCTCGATTTCTCTTCCCTCGTATACCTCAAAGCCCATGCCTGCAAAGATGTCGATGAGCTGTTTGCGGATCAGGGTAACCGGATGAAGGTTTCCGATCGCTGTCTCTTCTGCCGGAAGGGTCAGGTCGATTTTCTCGGACTCATATTTCTTCTGTAGCTCGCGCTCTTTCATCTCCTCTTCCACTTTCTGGAAGCGGCCAAGCGCCCACTCTTTTAACTCATTGACGGATTTACCGTAGTTTGCGCGCTCTTCCGGGGCAATGTTTTTCATTTCTTTCATCAGCCCGCTGATCTTACTTTTCTTTCCTTCCAGATACTCGCTCTTAAATTCATACAGTTCTTTGGAGCTTTTCAGCTCTTCCAGTCCATTTTCAATCTTCTGTTTTAATTCAGACAGATGGCCGGTTAATACACTTTTTTCCTGCATTTGACTCTCCTACTTTCTTTTTCTTGCTTGTTTGATGGTAAATGTGAAAAAACAGTCAGATACCCCGCTGCAAACAGCGGAGCATCTGATTTTCGTGGCAGTCGCCAGATATCCATGCAAGCATGGCTGCCTGGCTCGTTGCTCACAAAAAAAGACCCCGCCCCACAAAGGGACGAGATCTGAAATTTCGCGGTACCACCCTGATTTCTGCAGATACTTCCTGCAGACACTCATAACCGGTGCTGTAACGTACACCAAACGTCTGTCCCTACTTGCATTTCCAGTATCCTGCTATGCGTTCCGGACATCTGCTCCAATGCGAAATTTGAAATATTCCTGAACCTGAAGGAGCTTGCAGCCGATGACTCCCTCTCTCTGGCGGAAAAAATATTTCTCTGAACATCTTCACAGCATTTTTCCTGTTAGATTATTTATAAAACTTTCATAAACAATATTTATTGTACCGTCTTGACCCCCGGATGTCAAGCCATTATTTTCCCGCTTCTTTATTCGTCTCTTTATTTTCCATAAAATGCTCGATCGCCGCGTTCTGCAGTTTCCGCAGTTTATCCTCAAAATACGCGTTGATCTCCGCGCCGATCAGAAGGATCCACATGCAGAAATACATCCAGATCATGATAAACACGATCATCGTCAGACTGCCGTACATATTGGACGCCGCAAGCGCGATGTCGAGGTACATGGAAAATGCAAGGGAAAAAATAGACCAGGCAAGGGATGAGATCAGTGCGCCCGGGCACTGGCTCTTAAAGCTCGCCTTCCGGTTTGGAATACATTTATACAGTACAAGAAACAGAAGAGCCAGCACGCCTGTCGTGATCAGGGTACGCATTCCCATGATAGAGGATGTCACACGCGCCACCATCGGCAGATGTTCCGTCAGCTTATTCTGAATGCGGGTTCCGAAGACCAGAAGCACCAGACTGGTGAGGAATGCAACGACAAATATCAAGGTATATGCCATGCCCCGCAGCCGGTTGATGATGTAATTACGTGTCTCTGTTACGTGATAAATGCTGTTCAGCCCATTTGTCAGCGCCGCAATGCCCTTTCCCGCCGACCACAGCGTTGTGATGATCGTAATCGGCATATAAGCAACGGACTGATAAAAGATCTCATTTACAATACCGCCCACGTAGCTCTGAAACTCCGTGGGCAGCATATTGATCAGAACGCTGTAAACATCGTCGCGCGTCAGCGGCGTATATTTTACAAGCGTAACAACCAGAAGAACAAACGGAATAAAGGAAAGAAGAATGAAATACGCACTCTGCGCTGCATAAGCACCGACATGGTCCTCATTCAGGCGCTTCATAAAACCGCGGATTGTTTTTATCATCTGGCAAAACCGCCTTTTCTTTGTTTTCGTGAATCTATCCCATTCTTCGCACATATATCGTACTTCAGGATAGCCTACAAAGCATATCATACTTTTCTTTCCTTCGCAAGGGATTTAATTCCATTTCCGGTAATACCATGCGTAACCGCGTGCCGGAACCGGAACGCCGCGCAGAACACGTTTCTCGCCGGTAAACAGATCCTTCCAGGTGAACTCACCCATATCGATCCAGGCCGTGCGGTCTTCATTGCTGAAGTTAAAGAGACCCGTTACCATCTCATTGCCGGATTTTCTGCAGACACAGAGAAGCGCCGTATCATACGTTTCCTCGGTCCAGACATCCGCCTCACCCTCAAACGGACGGTATTTGAATTTCAGCTCCTCCATCTTTTTCATCGAAGCAAAAATCTGATTCTGAACCGTTCCTTTTTTCTCCTTCTGGGGCTCCAGATCCCAGCGGAAGTGGCCGCGGTGCAGATAACGGCTGTCGGCTGCGCGGTCAGAATCTTCACTCTCTTTGTAGGAATAATCGTTGACCTGGCCGATCTCATCGCCGCTGTAGATAACCGGAATACCAGACTGGATGAAAAGGTATGCGTTCAGCATACTCAATTCTCTGGATCGCCTGTTCGGTCTTCGCCTCATTCTGCTCAAAGCCTGCCGCCTCAAGTCCACACAGGGAAGCGGTTGTTCCGCAGAGACGCGCATCCTGCAGCACCGGATCGTCGTTATAGAGCTCTCCTCTTGCGTCGCTTCCCTCCACATAACCGCGGAAATAGTCATTCAGATATTTCTTATGCGGTGCCTCGGCGATGCCGAACTGTTTCAGCCATTCGTAATCGAGGCCCCAGCCGATATCATCGTGGCATCTCAGATAGTTCAGGAAGACATAGTCCTTCGGCAGTCTCGTCACAATATCCATCTGATGTTTCAGCAGGCGGGTATCTGCCGTTGCAATGGTGTGCCAGGTGGATGCCATCGTCGTTACGTTGTACAGCATATGGCATTCCGGTTTCTCGAGTGTTCCGAAGTACGGAACAACCTTTTCCGGCTCCATGACAACCTCGCCGAGCAGCAGAACGCCCGGGCAGACGATCTCGGTGATCATACGCATCATGCGGACAATGGTATGTACCTGCGGCAGGTTACGGCAGGTGGTGCCGAGCTGTTTCCAGATGTATGGAACGGCATCAATGCGGACGATATCGATTCCCTGGTTGACGAGATAGAGCATATTGTTTACCATCTCGTTAAAGACAACCGGGTTCGCATAGTTCAGATCCCACTGGTATGGATAGAACGTCGTCATGACAAATTTATGGCAGTCCTCTCTCCAGGTAAAGTTGCCCGGTGCCGTTGTCGGGAATACCTGCGGACAGGTCTTTTCATATTCGGACGGAATATCGTAGTTGTCGAAGAAAAAGTAACGGTCTGGTACTCTTTTTCACCGGCAAGTGCACGTTTTGCCCATTCATGATCCTCGGAAGTGTGGTTCATAACGAAATCCATACAAAGGCTCATGCCTGGTCATGGCATTTTTCAGAGAGGGCAGCCAGATCTTCCATCGTTCCAAGGGACGGCTGTACCGTGCGGTAATCGGCAACCGCATAGCCGCCGTCGCTTTTTCCCTTCGGCGTTGCAAGGAACGGCATCAGATGCAGGTAGTTGACGTTGCACTCTTTTAAATAATCCAGTTTTTTCTCAAGGCCGCTGATGTTATCTGCGAATGCGTCGATGTACAGCATCATACCGAGCATTTTCTGGCTCTTGTACCAGTCTTTCTGTTTTTCTCTTTTCCGATCCAGCGCTTTCCATTTTTTATTCCGCTCTTTGTACCACTGCTCCATGGCTGCACAGAGTTCCTCAAAGCGTCCCTGGCCGTTTGGATACAGCTCACAGTAGAGCCATTTCAGCTCGTCGTAGTGTTTTTCGAGTCTTCTCTGATATTCCACTGTCATGTTGTTTATTCTCCTTTATCTTATTCTTTATTTTGTCACATCATTCCGGTAACGGTAATTCTGTGTTACGTTTCTTCTCTTGCAGTATACCGTTGTGTGAATTATATGTCAACCGTTTACATACCATATTTTTCAACAAATTTCCGGCTTCTTTCTTTGTCTTTTTTGCTATTTTTCTGTCTATCGTTTACCGCAGGGCAGAAAAAACTCCGCGGTTTCTTTTTTCCGCAGAGTTTTCTTTTCGTTTTTGTTTCACGCCGAATCGCGCACCACAAGGCTCACCGGCATGGTCGTCACATTCGGCACCATCTCTCCCTTTCTTCTCCGGTCGATATACGCAATGGAAAGCTCCGACATTTCCTCAATCGGCTGATGGATCGTCGTGATGGAAGGCGTGGTAATCCCGGCGATCACAGTGTCATCAAACCCGACAACTTTAATATCCTCCGGCACCCGTTTTCCCATGGCGTAAAGGCGCTGGAGTACCTGTGCGGCAATCAGGTCACTGCTTGCAAAAATGCCGTCCGTCTCCGGGTGCTCCAGAAGGCCCTTTTCAATATAGGATTCATAGTGCATGGAGCCGTAGCTTAAGCGGTCACTCAAAAGAACTTCCCCTTCAATCCCCCGCTCCCGGCAGACGCGCAGGAATCCATCCGCACGCCGGTCCGCCGGCATATCTCTTCCGACGATTCCGCCGAAATGAAGCAGATGGCAGCAGCCGCAGTCCGCAAGATGCGATGCTGCAAGCGCTCCTCCCTGCTCGTTGTCACACTGGATTGTAATGGCCTCCGTATTTTCCTCTCGCTCGAAATTGACGATCGGAATTTTCAGATCATGAAACTTTTCAATCTGCACATCGCGGCTTGCCATCACAACGCCGGTTACACGGTTGGAGATGAACATATCGAGATATTCGGTTTCTTTCTCCGGCTGATCTTTCGAGTTGCAGAGCAGAATCTTGTAGCCCCGCTTTGCCGCCGCGCTCTCGAGTGCACTGATCATTTTACTGAAAAACGGGTGCGAGATGTGCGGAACGATAACCCCGATCGTATTGGAATGCGCTTTTGCCAGGGAACGCGCCAGCTCATTCGGCTGGTAATTCATCTCCTGCATCGCCTGCGTTACTTTTTTCTTGTCTCTTCACTGATGTATCCGCGGTTGTTGATCACGCGGGAAACCGTCGTCGCCGTAACGCCGGCGCGTGCCGCTATGTCCTTGATTGTCGCCATGTTTCTCTCCTCGTCATTTTCTAACTGTTTTTCACTTTCGCCCATTATAGCACAAAAAATCTGTTTTCGGTGATTTTTTTAAAAAAGGGAACGGCAGTCGCCGATTTCGATGTTCTGGTAAAAATAGCGGAGAATCTCCTCATACGATTTTCCCTGCTCTGCCAGATGTTTCGCACCGTTCTGTGACATGCCGACGCCGTGGCCGTAGCCGCCGCCGTAAAATGTAAAGGAGACAGCCGTTTCCCCTTCTTTTTCCGGAACCACGATAAAGCAGGCACTCGGAAGCAGCTCCATCTCACAGCTTACAGTTCCGTCATTTTTCTGAATCGGCCAGCCTTTCGCCGAGAGGAACTTTCGGATCTGATACTCTCCCTCGATTTCCATGGATCCTTTTTCTCCCTCGATACGGACGGTTTCTGCCGCACCTCCCTCTGACCGCCGCCGCACCTCAATCCCCGTGATCTCCCCGATTTTCTGATCCGCTGCCCGTTCTGACAGCACATCCGCCGGAATCGTCACCTGCCAGCGGTACCAGCCGTCCTCCACTTCCAGACTTGTGCTGTCCCTTTTGGTGATAAACGATGCAAACGCCTCCTCCGTCTCCGGTTCCTGCTTCTCCCCGCCTACCGTCACGCTCTTCAGATATTCTGCCGTCTCCGCCGTATTCCACACTTCATCCGTACTCGTCTTCCCGCAGGAGGTTGAGAAAAAATACGCCTGAATTGGTTCCCCGCCGCAGGTGATGATTTTTCCTTCTGTCTCCGCCACCGCAGCGTCTGTCTCCGGCTGCGCTTCCATATTGTGGTAGACCTGGCTTTCCACGCTGTCGTCTACATCCGCGTGGTAGTTCTCCCACGTTTTTTCACGAATCCTGGCACACGCATACGTTCTCGCACAGACCGCCTGTGCTTTTAATGCCTCCTTTTCGTAGGAGGACGGCATCTCACTCGGCACGACATACCGAAGATACATTTCCAGATCAAGTTCATTTACAACGAGAAGTCCCTCTTCGCTTTTATAGATGACAAAACTTCCCGGATAAACCGTCTCGTCTTCCGGCTTTCCCGTCAGGGAAACCGCCGTTCCCGCCGTCTCATCGGCCGGCACCACATGCACAACTTCCCCGCATTCCTGTTCCGTCACACAGATCGTCTCCTGCGGGGAAGCTATGTATGCGCCGTCGTTCATGGAAAGGCTTGCGTTTCCACGCAGGGACACCTGTTTCTGTGCGTATCCCAGCTTTCCGCAGTCCGTCAGAAGGACACGAATCTGTACCGGTCCGGCTGCCGTTGTTTCTTTTTGTTCTTCCTTTTTACTGTTCAGAAAAGCCGCGTTTTCCTGTTCCATGTTCTGTATCGTCTCCTCCTGCTTTTTGCCTTCCATCGTCTCCGTCCTGCTTTCTGCTGTCGCTGTCTCTTCCGGCGCATCCAGACGGCGCTTCACAACAAACAATAACAGCAGCAGGAGAATCCCCACTCCTAACAGTATCAGTTCCAATTTATCATTTTTTCTCTTCATATCTCATTCTATGCACACGGCTTTTTGTCTGATTCCTTTTCTTTTTGCGATTTTTCCTTGACAAATACCGCCCTATGGTATATAGTATGGTTGTGTATAAATTTCATATCAACATCCAGAGTGCATCAAAAGAAGATCCGTCTTTTGGTGAGAGAGGGAATTCAGGTGAGATTCCTGGGCGATCCGGTCACTGTAATCAGGGAGTGAAGCATAACAAATCCATTGTATGTCCGCAACATATGAGAAGGAATGTGGAACGATGATCTGTAAGTCAGGAAACCTGCTCTGTATGCATAGGGTTGATGCTTCCGATGAAAGCTTCCATTCAAAGACTATTATGGGATATGGAATGTCTGAAAATTTTCGATTAGATTTTTAGAAACCTTCGAGCGAGATTTATGCATTGCATTAAACGGCCGGGTAAACCGTTTCAGATTCTGGTTTCGCCTGTTCTTAGTCAGGCGCCATCCTCCGCTTAAAGGTGTCTGCTATTCCGCTTGCAGGTTGATTCAGATGGCGAAGCGGTTACCCACCTCTGAAAAGAATATGACATAACTGGTAAGATTCTGTTGGATTCGAAAACAGGGTCTTTTCTTTTTCTGTTTTTTCAGAATTCGTTTTCTGCATATTTTCCCATAAAAAGGCTCCCCGCCTGCGATCCTGTTTTCACAGGACGCTGCAGGAAGGGAGCTTTTTTTATGCTGTTTCTATAGCAAGACCCGAAAATAATGCAAAAAAGGCAGTGCTGCAGAGCGCGAATTGCAAGGAACAGATTTGAAGGCGTACCGGGGTACGACGAAAATCTGT
>ENA-OQBJ01000320-OQBJ01000320.1-human-gut-metagenome-genome-assembly--contig:-NODE-320-length-25958-cov-3.756765_pt1 | contig 25958 bp, 28 predicted proteins | sample MGYA00242743_ERZ504545 | MGnify/ENA primary metagenome ERZ504545 (study PRJEB26092, sample SAMD00036252) | human gut metagenome | host: Homo sapiens | study: EMG produced TPA metagenomics assembly of...
CTGTGGTTCTGAGAAGAACACATATATTCTTCCAGATAAGACAGGCATTCTGCCTTTGAAAACTTTCGATTTTTACGCATGTTACTAAATAAATTGTGTCAACTTATTTAGTACACTACAGTTTAAAAGCAAACGCAAGGACATTTTGAATGAAACGTCCTTGCGTTTTTTATGCCTTATTTTATTACCCGGAAATATTCCGGTTTGCGGGGTTTTGCCGGAGCCGACTCTCCGTCAGGATAACCCAAAGAAAGGGCACCGATTCCCATCAATCCTTCCGGAAGCCCCCACTCTTCCATCAGCTGCTTGCCTTCTTCCGTAGCAAACATTTCCCGTTCGCGGTGAATCCAGCAGCTGCCCAGTCCCAGCGCATGAGCGGCCAGCATCATATTTTCCAGTACGCAACTTCCGTCCTGCACCGGATTATTGGCCAGCGAGGGCGCAAACACCAGCACGTAGGTAGGTGCATCGTAATAAGGATTCGAAGTCACTCCCATAATCTCGGCATTCATTTTTGCCAACCGGGCAAGCACTTCCTTCTTCTGCACTGCCACAATATAGGGCGACTGCATACCGCGTGAGGTCGGCGCATAAGTACCGGCTTCGAGTACGGCTTTCAACTCTTCATCCGTAATCTGCTCCGGTTTATACTTGCGGCAGCTACGGCGTGTTTCAATTACTTTCAAAAAATCATTTTCCATATTGTCACTCTTATTTTATTATTAATATTACATTCCTTTTTTATGACTTGCCCTACCGCCGTTTTTTGGGCAACAGGGTTTGTACAATAGTCTGCATGAGGTAAGTGCGAACGTCTGTATTCTCCACACATTCCAAAGGGAATCCCAGCACAAAAGTACGATAATCTTCTCCACGATAAACCGTACCGCTACCGTAATTTCCATTGGTATAGGCAAACGCAGAGTAAGCTCCTTCCACCGGCATCACACACTCCATGGACGGAACGGCGTAAATGCTTTCATTAGCTCCACCCTGAATGCGGAAGCTTGTACCGGCTCCCTTCACAGGAGCAGATGAAAGGTTGCTGAAACGACCTCCGTACGTGCATTTCAACACGTTCTTACCGAAATCGTCTTTCTGCAAATTCGTTCCCCACTTCGAACCGCTGACTAGCAAACAGCCTCCCTGACGGCAATAACTGGCCAGTGCTTCTCGCATGGAAGCGGAAAAGGTCTTGGCATCGGCACCGCAAATCAAATCGACCATGTCATAGTGAGTCAAATCGGTACTTCCACTTTCCAGGGTTTCATCGCTGCATGACACGAACGAATAGCGTCCGGCACGCTGAATGGCCTTGCCATGCACGAATACATAGTCACGGGTATTGCCTGCAATCAGTCTTCCTTCCAAGACATCATCACTTACTCCCAGTCCGTCGCCCGTTTCCATTCCGGCTTTGTCGCGGTTGAATCCCTGCTGGTATCCGCAATAAGCAGGTGTCTGTCCGTCAGGAATTCCCGGATCAGCCTTCAGGTCGAACCCTTGCAACAGAGCAGAGTTGACTTCTGCCGGCCCCGATGTAGCATCGAATCCGTTGACGATAAGCAGGGTACCTTTGCTTCTCTTGGCCTTATAGGCAGACAGAATCTCGGAAGGGAAACTCTCTCCTCCCCGGTTCACAGCCGTCACCTTGAAGCTGTAGACCAGTCCCGGCTCCACTTTCACCGTATATTCCGGCTTGCGCACATATACCCCGTTATCGAATCCGCCGTAACCGATACGAGTATAGACAATGTATCCCTGCGGCTTGGCAGTGGGTTCCATCACATCTTCCACCGGATTCCAGTTCAGCGTAAAGGTATTTTTCTTCTTTCCTTCACGGATGGCAAAGTGATTCACCGGAAGCGGCTGCACCACATAGTCCGTACCGTGCATGGTAGAAAGATACTTCAGCACAGACTTATACACGGAGCGTCCCACCGTAAACTTGAAATCCGGATTATGTCCCCACTTCATATCAGCAAAATTCTGGTGTGAGAGCAGTTCCAGAATCATGGAAGGCACAGCCGGCAGACGGGTTTCACTGTAGTTCCGGTTCCACATACTTCGTCGGGCCCACTGCACACCAAAACGGGAAGAGATGTCACGCTGCAATCCGGTCAGTACCATGTCGGTCAGGTCGCGCGAAGCATAACGGGATACGCCACTGTTCAGCTTTCCGTCATTGAAATCTGTGGTATAAATGCCCAGCGAACCCACCAGTTCATCATCGGTCTTGAATCCGGCATCACTATGCAGTCCCAGTGTCATTTCAAACGGTACCTTCAATCCTTTTTCCGTCGGATTGTACACTGAACCGCCACTCAGGTAATTCACCGTCAGCGAGCGGGCATTGATGTCGTCCGTATAATCATTCTTTCCTTCACTCTTGCTGTATACCAGATAAGGCATTCCGGCCCACTGCGCCCAGTAGCGCGCTCCTTCCAGGTAACGGGGTACTCCGCTCACTTGTCCGCCCCGCACAATGTTTCCCATACCGCCACCAAAACGGACGGCATCAGCACAAACCACTCCTTTCTGGGAACTTTCGTTACTCAGCACCACCATGCCATAGTCGTTCCGGCCTTTGTCGAACTCAAAGGTACCTAAGTACACCCAGGTACTCCCTCCCATCTGCTGGTTGACCTTGAACTCCGTCACCCCACCATTATGAAACACCAGGTACTTGGCATCCGACACACTCTCCGTCAGGGTCTGATAACTTACGTACACTGCGTATCTCCCTTTTTCCGGAATATCAGGAATCCACTCGACAAAGGCTTTTTCAGGCTGTCCCTGAGTAGAAATAAAGCGGGCAGTACCGTCTGTAAACGGATTATAATTGTCGGGATACTGCTGGTATTTCTGGGCAAAACCTGGTTTGTCGGTATCCTGCCAGCGGTATTTTTTATCTTCCACTTCCAGATAATGACTGCCTTTTGTGCAGGTATTGTTGTCCACAATCACTTCATGACGCTGCCAGTCACGTTCACGTGACGTAAAAACCACTGCCCCCGCATTCTCCAGCATCGGAATCAGGTAAGGCACCACGAACGACTGCGTAAACAGGTCTTCCGTAGTACAGAACAGTCTGGGCCGCTGCCAGCGCCACTCATTCCGCTCGTTCCGGTACACCTTGCCATGGCTTTGCCACAAGGCTATATGCCGTCCCTCCAGTCCCCGGTTGATTTCATACGGACGTGACACATTCGTCACCCACGGATTTCCCTTCGCCTCCAATTTGCCATACAGACGCGTCTTGTCCTGTTTCTTGCGATACGCATTGGGCACCAGGTCTTCAATGAGCTTGCCGTCGGCATACACCTGCAAGGTATAATAATTCACCGGTCCCGGTAGCGACTGCTTCAACAAACGGTAGATGGCCGACACATTTTCTTCCGTAAACGGCTGATAGCCAAAAGCCGGATTGGCATACACACGCAGCAGCTTCTTCTCATGCTCCACCTCAAAGCGTTCCAGCTTGCATTTACCGATACGGGCATACGAAGTCTCATAACTGGTAAAAAAATCTTTCAGACGTTGCTCTGTGGTCTGTTCCAGACTTTGTCCGGACACCGCCCCTGCCAGGCAAAGAAAACCCAGCAGCAAAATAGCAAATTTATTCATACACATTCTATAGGGTTGCCACAAAGGTACAAAATATCACAGACTCTTGTTCATCCAAATAAAAAAGCCGTCCGGCATCTTTCGGATACCGGACGGCCAATGCATTTATTTTCGACTGACTTTTATCAGTTGTTTTCCGGACGAAGTTTACGTACGGTTACTGCAGTCTGCCACATTTCGCTTTCACGCAATGCTTTCAATTCTGCATTCAGTTTTTCACGATAGTCAGGCTGAGAGTTGCTGTCGATAGAAATCTGAGCTTCGTTTCCTGACTTCACGCTCTGATACAATTTCTGTACAACCGGTTTGATAGCATCGTGGAACGGACCCATCCAGTCAAGTGCACCACGCTGTGCAGTAGTAGAGCAGTTAGCATACATCCAGTCCATACCGTTCTTTGCAAACAGCGGCATCAATGACTGAGTCAGTTCTTCAACTGTTTCATTGAATGCTTCCGACGGAGTATGTCCGTTTTCACGAAGTACTTCATACTGTGCCAGCAACAATCCCTGGATAGCTCCCATCAAAGAACCACGTTCACCAGTCAAGTCAGAAGTAGCTTCACGCTGGAAAGTAGTTTCAAACAAATAACCTGAACCGATACCGATACCCAATGCGATGGTACGTTCGTATGCCTTACCCGTAGCATCTTGGTAGATAGCATAAGAAGAGTTCAAGCCACGGCCTTCCAGGAACATGGTACGCAAAGAAGTACCTGAACCTTTCGGAGCTACCATGATTACATCTACATCTGTCAGAGGAACTACGCCTGTACGGTCATTCCAAGTAATGGCAAAACCGTGAGAGAAGTACAGTGCTTTTCCTGCAGTCAGACAAGGCTTGATAGTAGGCCATACAGAAATCACAGCTGCATCCGACAACAAACACATAATTATAGTAGCTTTCTGGCAAGCTTCTTCAATGCTGAACAAAGTTTCTCCCGGTACCCATCCGTCAGCCACAGCTTTGTCATAGGTCTTACCCTGACGCTGTCCGACAATGACGTTGAAACCGTTGTCACGCAGGTTCAAAGACTGACCCGGTCCCTGTACACCGTAACCGATAACTGCAATGGTTTCATCTTTCAATACTTCACGTGCTTTTTCCAATGGAAACTCTTCGCGGGTCATTACATTTTCAATAACTCCGCCAAAATTCATTTGTGCATAATTTTCTTACAATCTTTTTACGCAGCCTGAAGCTGCTAGTTGTTAGTATAATGTTAATCTCTAAAAATCACTTTACTCCGGACTACGACCTCCGAGCCGTTTTTCTTCACCTCTACATCGTATTCGTTTTCGCCTGTCTGCTCCCGATAGAAGCTCAAGGTATCTCCGTAATAACTTTCAGCCACATAGGCCATCTCAAACCTACGGATACGCTTTTCACGGGAACATTTCCACAGGGAACAAATCCAGAATATGCTCGATGTACTTGATGCTGTTCACGTGGCCGTTCAAGTCAATGTCACTGTATTTCACCTGACATTCGCCCACCAGCTCCGGATGACTCACCTTGATGCGTCCGGGTTTGTCAATCGGACAGTCCTTCACGCATACATAGTCAACTATCGACCCACCGTGCAGTGTCAGCAAATCGGCCGGCTTGCGGGTTTCCATACTGATCATGGCCCATATCGAACGGGCATAACCAATGGCTTTTCCGTCTTTATCCAGGATGGCAAAATTTCGGTCCGTAAACAGACGGTACACATTTTCCACCCATGTCTGTATGGAGAAACTTTCGTATGCGCGAGGCATATCCTCCAGTTCAATTGCCAGTCGGGAAAGCACCCACGTGTAATGATTCTCATTCAGCGTGGCAATACCAAATCCTCTGTCGGCTGCATGAAACCCGGCGCAGTTCAGCAAATGGTTGCCCAATACGCCCATAGTCAGCCGTTCCATAAAATCCACATGAAACGGTTCGGCTACAAACCGGTAAGTTCCAACTTTACTGTCCTCTGTCATATCTCAATCTTTTTGATTCTGATACCGTTCTTCGCGGTGTGCCAGATACTCATTCACCCGTTCAAAGCAACTTGTCGAAACGGCAATACGCCCGGAGCGTACAAACTGCAACACACAGTTCAGCTGTTTCAGTTCCTGATACAACGACGTGATGTCATCACTCATTCCCACCATTTCCACGATTGAAAAAGTAGGATTCACCTCTACGATATGAGCACTGTAACGACGAATCACCTTCGAAGCTTCCGGATTGGCCTGAAACTCCGGAGTAGCAACCTTGTACATGGCTACTTCACGCTGGAAAATCTCCTTATCCGTGAAATAATGCGCCTGAATCACGTCTATCTTCTTCTCGATTTGTGTCACCACCTTATCTATCACATCTGGAGTAGTCCAGCAAGTAATGGTATATTTGTGCACTCCCTTTATGGAAGAAGCCGACACATTCAGACTTTCAATGTTTATCTGACGACGGGTAAATACAGCCGTAATCTGATTTAATATACCGGCAATGTTTTCCGAATGAACGATGATTGTATATAAAGTCTTGTTGCTATTCATAATTCACCTCCTTCTCCTCTCAACATTCCATTAACATATAGTTGACCGAACTTCCCGGAGGAGTCATCGGCAACACGTTTCCTTCTTCTACCACACAAACCTCCAACAGGAAAGGACCGTCGGTCGATAACATTTCCTGAATGCCGTCGTTCAGCTCCTCACGGCTCATCACTCTTCGTGAAGCAATTCCATAAGCCGAAGCAATCTGCATGTAATCCGGATTCATCATCGGAGTAAAGGAATAACGGCGATTGAAGAACATAGCCTGCCACTGACGCACATTACCCAGGTAATTGTTGTTCATCAATATAATCTTGACCGGAGACTTCTGTTCCATCACCGTGCCCAGCTCCTGCATGGTCATCTGTAAACCTCCGTCACCCATAAAGCACACACCGTACGGTCCGGACGACCGAATGTTGCCCCAATGGCAGCCGGAAGACAGAATCCCATGGTTCCCATACCACCGGAAGTAACGATACTGCGAGGTTTAGTGAATTTGAAGTAACGGCAAGCCATCATCTGGTTCTGACCTACATCGGTCACCAGAATCGCTTCATTATGGGTAGCTTCGCTGACTGCATTCACCACTTCACCCATATTAATCGGTCCTTCTTTCGGGAATACTTCTTTTTCGATTACCTGATTGAACTCCTTCTCCTCGTATGGCTTGAAACTTGCAATCCATTCCTCATGTTTCTGCGGCTGAATCAATTCAGTAAGTAAAGACAAGGTGCGTTTGCAGTTTCCTAATACCGGTACATCTACCGCCACATTCTTTCCGATTTCCGAAGGGTCCACATCCAAATGAATTATTTTGGCCTGTTTGGCATAGGTTTCCAGTTTTCCCGTCACACGGTCATCGAAACGCATACCTACGGCAATCAGCACATCACATTCGTTGGTCTTCACATTCGGGCCTAAATTACCGTGCATACCCAGCATACCTTTATTCAAGCGATGATTGCTTGGCAAAGCCGACAAACCCAGCAAGGTACATCCACACGGGATGTCTGCCTTTTCTACAAAATTTTGCAACTCTTTCTGAGCATTACCCAATTCTACTCCCTGGCCAACCAGCACCAACGGACGTTTGGCTGCATTGATTAAGGCAACCGCCTCAGCTACTGCCGTAGAATCAGTTTCAGGATCCGGGTCATAACTGCGAATGAAATCGACGTTTACCGGCTCATAATCCGTCATGTCCACCTGCGCATTCTTGGCAAAGTCGAGTACCACCGGTCCCGGACGTCCACTACGTGCGATATAGAACGCACGAGCCACTGCCCAAGCCACATCCTCCGCACGGCGAATCTGATAGTTCCATTTGGAAATCGGCTGCGTCACACCCACCAGGTCAACTTCCTGAAAGGCATCCGTACCCAGCAATCCGGCTCCCACCTGACCGGCAATCACCACAATCGGTGTACTGTCAATCATGGCATCGGCTATTCCTGTAATGGTATTGGTAGCCCCCGGACACTTGTCACCAGGCAAACACCCACTTCTCCCGATACACGGGCAAAACCTTGAGCCGCATGTGCAGCCCCTTGTTCATGACGAACCAGAATGTGATTCAATCTGTCGCGATGGTCATACAACGCATCGAATACCGGCATGATAGCTCCTCCCGGATAGCCGAAAAGCGTCTTCACGCCTTCATGCTCCAAAGAGCGCATCAATGCTTCCGAACCTGATATTTTTTCTTTACTCATAAGCCTCTCTTTATTCTACGATTCTCACTCCACCTTTATCTGCTGAGCTCACCATGCTGGCGTATGCTTCAGTGCCTTCGAAACTTTCCGGTCGCGTGTCACCGGTGTCATCGGGCGCTGAGCCAGTTCTTCATCCGAGAGCTTCACATTGATAGAGCGGTTAGGAATATCTATTTCAATGATGTCACCATCTACAATCTTACCGATGTTACCTCCGGCAGCTGCTTCCGGAGAAATATGTCCGATACTCAGTCCGGAAGTTCCTCCACTGAAACGTCCGTCGGTAATCAGCGCACATTCTTTACCCAAATGTTTGGATTTAATATAAGAGGTAGGATACAGCATCTCCTGCATACCCGGACCACCTTTCGGACCTTCGTGAGTAATGACTACTACATCGCCGCTCACAACCTTACCTCCCAAGATTCCCTCACAGGCAGCTTCCTGTGAATCGAACACCTTGGCCGGTCCGGAGAACTTCCAGATGCTTTCATCCACTCCAGCTGTTTTTACCACACAGCCATCCTGTGCGATGTTTCCTTTCAATACAGCCAAACCACCATCCTTGCTGTACGCATGCTGCAAGTCGCGGATGCATCCGTTGGCACGGTCGGTATCCAGTTCCTTATAAGTGGCATTCTGTGCGCCTAACTGAATACAGAACTTTCCGCCCGGTGCACTTGAATAAATGCGCTGTGCTTCTGCATCGACTTCCGGTACACAAACAGCATATTTTGCAATAGCTTCCGCCAGTGTCGTACCGTCTACACGGCGAACCGTAGTATCCAGCAATCCGCCTTTGGCCAGTTCACCCAGAATATTCAGGATACCTCCAGCACGGTTCACATCCTGAATATGGTACATCTGTGTATTGGGAGCCACCTTGCAAAGACAAGGCACCCGGCGTGACAACATATCAATGTCGTCCATCTTGAAATCCACCTCCGCTTCGTGAGCCACAGCCAGCAGGTGAAGCACTGTATTGGTAGAACCACCCATGGCAATGTCGAGCGTCATGGCGTTCAGGAAAGCCTGACGAGTGGCGATACTGCGTGGCAGCACACTGTCGTCTCCTTCCTCATAATATTTATAAGCATTCTTTACAATCAATGCGGCTGCATCCTTAAACAACTGCTTACGGTTGGCATGAGTTGCCAAGATGGTACCATTTCCCGGAAGTGCCAGACCGATGGCCTCATTCAGGCAGTTCATAGAGTTGGCAGTAAACATACCCGAGCAGCTTCCGCATCCCGGACAAGCATGACGTTCAATTTCAGCTACGTCTTCATCGCTCACCGTCGAATCGGCCGACTTAATCATGGCATCAATCAAATCCAGATGCTGTCCGCCCCACTCTCCGGCCTCCATCGGCCCGCCAGACACGAACACAGTAGGAATATTCAGACGCATGGACGCAATCAGCATCCCCGGGGTAATTTTGTCACAGTTGGAGATACATACCATCGCATCTGCCTTGTGTGCATTCACCATATATTCTATGCTGTCGGCGATGATGTCGCGCGAAGGCAAAGAATACAACATTCCGTCATGCCCCATCGCGATTCCGTCGTCGATGGCAATGGTATTAAATTCAGCCGCAAAGCATCCCAGCTTCTCAATTTCAGCCTTGACCTGCTGACCGATTTCATGCAGGTGAGTATGCCCCGGTACAAATTGTGTAAAAGAATTCACGATGGCGATAATCGGCTTTCCCATCATTTCCTTTTTCATTCCATTGGCCACCCACAACGCTCTGGCACCTGCCATGCGGCGACCTTCCGTGCTCATCGAACTACGTAACTGATGTTTCATTTTCCTCACTCTTTAATTAAAAAGCCTCTCTCATCGTCTGGTGAGAAAGGCTTTCCATATTATCACAACTGCATGATTACATACACGAAACCTTCTCACCTCTTGATGCCACGACCACGACGCGAATAATATGCAGGACTGCCAGGTTTACCAATGTATTCAGTGTAATCATATCTGTCTCTTCTCGTTTTTTGTTTACAGATGCAAAGGTAAAGGTTTTTTGTAACATGCAAATAAAATGACACTTTTTTTCGAATAAATTATTATTCGTAAGAAACAATACATTTTTTGTTGTCAGTTATCACCTCCATTATTTCTATATACTATACATATTCCTACTGCTTCTCCCCCTACAAACCTCCACGCTTTCAACTTTTCTCCTCCTACAGAAAGACCTTTTTCAACATTCATTTATTTAAGAATCCCTCTCAATATACCTTATTTTATTTCATTTAAAGAAACTAATTCTTATTCTTTTTTTAATATCTGCGCGTTTTTTTAGAAAAAACATTTGTATATTGATGTTTTTTTTATATCTTTGCCACCAATTAAAATTCAACTTTAAAAACAACTAAAGCTATGAAACTTTTTGGAAAAATGATTGTTGGTGCTTGCACCGTTTTAACCTTAACTTGTACACCTGCTCAATCGCTTGCTCAAAGCCTTTCACCTTCCACTCAGTGGGAATGGAACAAAGGTACCATCGTTATAAAATCTCCAGAACGCCCTGCAGGTCAGGAATCCGCAATCGGTTTGACTGTACCTAAAATGAACGTTGTACGTGTAGGTTTCGTAGGACTGGGAATGCGTGGTCCGGGAGCTGTGGAGCGTTTCACTCACATTGCCGGAACTAAAATCGTAGCTTTGTGCGACTATGAAAAAGAACGTGCAGAAAGATGTCAGAAATACCTTCAGAAAGCTTGTCTGCCCGAAGCTGCAGTATATTCAGGCGCAGAAGGATATAAAGCACTCTGCGAACGCGAAGACATTGACCTGGTATACATTGCAGCCGACTGGGATCACCACTTCCCGATTGCCAAATATGCCATGGAACATGGAAAGAACGTAGCCATCGAAGTTCCGTCGGCTATGAATCTGGAACAGTGCTGGGAACTTATCAACCTGTCTGAAACCACTCGCAAGCACTGTATGATTCTGGAAAACTGCTGCTATGACTGGTTCGAAATGAACACCCTGAACATGGCACAGCAGGGAGTATTCGGAGAAGTACTTCGCGCACAAGGAGCTTACATCCACAATTTGGATGATTTCTGGCCTTACTACTGGAAAAACGGAAAAGAAGACAAACTGGGATGGCGCTTGCGTTACAACAAAGAAAATCGTGGCGACGTATACGCTACTCACGGCCTTGGCCTGTAGCTCAGGCATTGAATATTCACCGTGGTGACCGTATGACTACCTTGGTAGCAATGGATACAAAATCGGTACACGGAAAAGCATTGGTAGAAAAAGCAACCGGCGAACCTTGCGATGAATTCCGTAACGGTGACCACACTACTACACTTATCCGTACAGAAAACGGTAAAGTAATCGAAATCCAGCACAACGTAATGAATCCTCAGCCTTACAACCGTCTGTATCAGCTGACAGGAACAAAAGGATTCGCTAATAAATATCCGGTAGAAGGCTATGCCGTAGACGCTGCTCAGATGAAAGCTTCTGGCGTACAGCGAAGTAGACAACCTGAGTTCTCACTCATTCCTTCCGGAAAAAGAAATGGAAGCACTGGTCAACAAATACCAGCATCCTATCTTGAAGAAATACGGTGAAATGGCAAAAGAAGTAGGTGGACACGGTGGTATGGACTTCATCATGGACAGCCGTATGGTATACTGTCTGCAGAACGGTCTGCCATTGGATATGGACGTATACGACTTGGCTGAATGGTGTGCATTGGCCGAACTGGGAGCCATCTCTATGGACAACGGATGTGCAGCTGTAGCATTCCCCGACTTTACTCGCGGACACTGGAACGACGTGAAAGGCTTCCACCATGCATTTGCTACTCCGGAAGATGAAACTGCTGCCGAACTGGCTGCTGAAACTGCTACCCTTTCACTCAAAGCACAGGGTATGAAAGAATGGTTGGCAAAATCAAAGAAAGCTGAAGTATCAAAAGAAGAAGCTGAAGCACGCGTAAAACAACTTTCTACTCAGTTGGAAAAGACACAGAAGAAAGCTAACGGTGCTGAAAGCAAGGAACTGAAAGATGCCGTAAAACAAGCAGAAAAGATGCTGAAACAAGCTCAGAAAATGCTGAAATAATCATATTTTACCAAAGGTATTAGTTCCTATATACCTAAAACTAAAGGCCGGTCTCAATTTTGAGAATCCGGCCTTTTTCTTGTATATCCTCCTATAATACAATAGCTTTATTTAAGTCTACACTCGACCTTTACTATATACATTAACCGAAAAGCTTATTTTACCAGCTGAAATACATCCGCTGCTACTCTGCCAACCAGTCTGCTATCGTACCTGTTTCAGATGAGAACACCACTCCTATTTTATAGAGTTTACGTTGGTCTGCTTCATACTCCCGCGCATAGTCTTTTTCATTTATCTGACGTAAGGCTTCTTCGGCTGTTCCATCCAGTTTAAACTCGAATATATAAACAAAGTTTGGAGTTTCCACATTTTTTCTTCCATACCATAGGAAAGCACACTTGTGTTCAGACTGGAACGCACTTGCGTTCAAGGTAAAACTCCTTTGCGTTTCAGATTAAATGCCTTTGCGTTTGAAGTAAAACGTACTTGCGTTTTCTTCCAAACTACAAAGAGTTTTTTAAGGGGTACATTTTCTTTCTAAAACAACAAAAAAAGAATGTCATTCCCGAAGCAAGAAAGACTCCTGAAAGCCTTTGCGGGAATGACATTCCTTATTTCAATTTATCTTTGGCGGCGCACTCACACGCCCGTCATCTTAAATACCCAAAGATTTCTTCACTGCATCTACTTTTTCTTTTGCATCAGCTACGGCACCTGCATAGCACTTCGGACAGTGCATTTCGCCCTTGATTTCCATGTAGACTTAATCTTAGGTTCTGTTCCAGAAGGACGTACAGAAACTTTTGTACCGTCGGCTGTAAAGAACTGAAGTACGTTTGATGTTTCCGGCATATCCAGGTCTGTAGCTTTCCCAGTATTGTCGGTAGCCTTCAACGTCTTATAGTCTTTCACCAGTACTACTTCCGAACCACCTAATTCTTTCGGCGGGCATGCACGGAAGTTGTCCATCATGGCCTTGATTTCGTCAGCACCTGTCTTACCCGGTTTCACTACGTTGACTGTTACTTCCAGTGAGAAGCCGTATTCTACGTAGATTTCCATCAGCACGTCATACAAAGTCTTGCCCTGGTCTTTAGCCCATGCACAGATTTCAGCCAGCAATGAACATGCAGAAACGGCATCTTTATCACGTACGAAGTCTTCTGCCAAGAATCCGTAGCTTTCTTCACCACCACCGATGTATTGTTCCTGACCTTCACGCAGACGGATTTCACGGGCAATCCATTTGAAGCCGGTGTAGCAGTCAAGCATCTTGATGTGGTTCTTGTCGGCTACCTTCTTAATCAGTTCCGTAGTAACGATGGTCTTCACGATGAATTCATTGCCTTTCATCTTGCCCATAGCGATACGGTTCTTGATGATGTAGTACAAGAAAATCAAGCAAGTCTGGTTACCGTTAATCAATACCCATTCGCCCTTGCTGTCCTTGCAAGCCATACCTACACGGTCAGCATCCGGGTCGGAAGCCATCACGATGTCGGCATCGATTTCTTTTGCCAGCTTGATGGCCAATGTCAGTGCTTCTGCATTTTCCGGGTTCGGAGATACCACTGTAGGGAAGTCACCGCTCTTCACCATCTGTTCGGCTACGCAATGTACGTTTTCAAAGCCCCACAATTTGAGTGACTGAGGAATCAGTGTCATTCCGGTACCGTGAATCGGAGTGTACACAATCTTCAGTCTTTCTGACGCTGGATTACTTCCGGGTCGATAGACAGTGTGTGTACCTGACGCAGGTATTCGTCGTCAATTTCCTTGCCTACAATCTGAATCAGTTCTTTATTGCCCTGGAACTTGATTTCGCTTACGCTGGTAATCTTGTTCACTTCGTCGATGATACCCTTATCGTGCGGAGCCAGCACCTGTGCACCGTCTTCCCAGTATGCCTTGTAACCGTTGTATTCTTTCGGGTTGTGAGAAGCAGTGATATTGATACCGCTCTGGCAGCCCAGGTGACGGATGGCAAATGACATTTCCGGAGTAGGACGCATATCTTCGAACAAATATACCTTGATGCCGTTGGCAGTAAAGATGTCGGCAGAAATTTCTGCAAACTTGCGGCTGTTGTTACGGCAGTCGTGACCTACCACTACTGAAATGTCTTTCTTTCCGGCAAAGCATTTGTTCAGGTAGTTAGCCAAGCCCTGGGTGGCAGCACCTACCGTATAGATGTTCATTCTATTGGAACCGGCTCCCATGATACCACGCAAACCACCTGTTCCGAATTCCAGGTCTTTGTAAAACGCATCAATCAAATCGGTCTTATCCGGATTTTCAAGCATGGCTTTTACTTCGGCCTGTGTTTCGGCATCGTATGCTGCGGTCAACCACGTTTGAGCCTTCTCTGTACACTGTTTAATTAATTCATTGTTTTCCATGATTATAATGTTTAATAAATAATAAATCGTTCCATAAGAGAGACAAAAATAAAAGATTCAAAGAAATTATCCTAATAAAAGCCTTCGTATTTTTTAGAGTCATTCCAAAAAGATTGTAGCTTCAGGATTTCTTAATATCTTTGTAACCGCTTAACAAATACGAAAAAATGAGACAAAAAATGATACTGGCACTGGCTTTGGGAGGAATGCTGTCTGCACAGGCCCAGCACGTCCAGGAGAGCAACTTCTGCTCTCCTTTTGATTTTCCGATTCTGCTCAGTGCCAATTTTGGAGAACTTCGCCCGAACCATTTTCACAACGGACTGGACATCAAGACACAAGGAGTTACGGGAAAACCGATTCACTGCATTGCCGACGGCCATGTGTCGCGCGTGGCAGTGCTGCACGGAGGATACGGACAGGTCATTTACGTGACGCATCCCAACGGACTGACTTCGGTATATGGACACGTGATTTCCTTCGCAAAAAACATACAGGCTTGCGTACGTCAATATCAGTATGCGCATGAAACGTTTGTGTGCGACCTGAAATTCCAGCCCGGACAATTCCCGGTGAAGAAGGGAGACATCATTGCCCTGAGCGGCAACGAAGGGGCTTCGGCCGGACCTCACCTGCACCTGGAGCTGCGACGCACCGAAACGGGGGAATATATTGACCCGATGCCGTATTTCAAACATCTGCTGAAAGACAGCAAGGCACCTGTAGGCAGTCTCATCGGTATTTACCCCATACAGGGAAAAGGGGTGGTCAACGGGTCCAGCCATAAGAAACTCCTCGCCATCGGCAACCTGAAACAGCCTGTACACGCATGGGGAGAGATTTATACCGGCATCAGCGCCAAGGATTACATGGACGGTACGTCGAATTTCTACGGGGTACACTCGGTTACACTATATGTAGACTCCGTGCAGGTGTTCAACAGCACGACCGACAAGGTACTACCCGATGAAAACCGGATGATCAACGGCTTTACCGACTATGAGGAACTGACCCGCACTCGCCGGCTCATCATGCGTTCCTACAAGCTTCCGGGCAACCGGCTGCGACTGCTGCACACCAATGAGAACCGGGGGGCTGTGACCATCGACGAGGAAAGGATTATCACTTCCGGTATGTACTGGAAGACAATTTCGGGAACCGCAGGACCTATCAATTTATCGTAAAAGGTAAACGGCAGGATATTCCTGAATACAAGCCGGAAGCCAATGAAATGCTTTACTGGAACCAAGCCAACGTCATTCAGAAACCGGGTATGGAACTGGTGGTGCCACGCTATTATGTGTACGAGGATGTGCCGCTCCGTACGGACATGCGGGGAGACAGTTCACGTATCGCCTTTGATTACATACTGGATGCCGGACGGACACCCATCCACAGCTACTGCGACTTGTCCATCGGCCTGCGCCACATGCCCGTGGCCGACACCACGAAATACTACATCGTGCAGAAAGCCGGAAAATGGCGAAGCTCCATGGGAGGAAAATACGCCAGCGGATGGATAAAGACGCGCGTACGCTCACTCGGCACCTTCTCTGTGGACGTGGATACCATTGCCCCGCAAATCACTCCTATCGGTCAGGGCGGATGGCGCACCAGCCGAAATATCCGTTTCCGGATAAAGGATATGGAATCGGGCATCGGAAGCTACAAGGTATACATCGACGGCAAGTTCGTATTGTTTGGCCTGAAAAAAGGCATTTTAGTGATTCAGGACCCGGAGAAAGTAAAGAAAGGGGTACCGCACAAACTGGAAGTGACGGTGACCGACCAATGCGGAAATATGGCACGCAAGGAATACAAATTTTAAAACCGCCTTTTATTTTTAAATCATAAAAAACAATCTGTTCGTATGAAAATGAAAAGATTACTGCTGGCTGTCCTTCTGCTGACAGCATACATGGCCAACGGATGGGCATGTACAACTTCATCGTAGGAAAGAAGGCTTCGGCCGACGGTTCCGTCATCGTTTCTTACTCTGCCGATTCTTACGGTATGTTCGGCTATCTGTGCCATTTCCCGGCTGCACAGCATGCTCCGGGCACCATGCGCGACATCTACGACTGGGATTCGGGCAAATACCTCGGTAAAATCAAGGAAGCCAAACAGACGTACAATGTCATCGGCAACATGAACGAATTTCAGGTTACTATCGGAGAAACCACTTTCGGCGGACGTCCGGAACTGGTGGACAGCACCGGCATCATGGACTACGGAAGCCTGATTTACGTGGCACTGCAACGTTCACGCACTGCCAAGGAGGCTATCAAGGTGATGACTGACTTAGTGAAGGAATACGGTTACTACAGCAGCGGTGAGTCTTTCTCCATTGCCGACCCGAACGAAGCATGGATTATGGAAATGATTGGTAAGGGACCGGGCGTGAAAGGAGCCGTATGGGTGGCTGTACGCATTCCGGACGACTGCATTGCCGCACATGCCAACCAGAGCCGCATCCATAAATTTGACATGAACGACAAGGAAAACTGTCTGTACTCGCCCGATGTCATTTCATTTGCCCGCGAAAAAGGTTATTTCAGTGGGGTAAACAAAGATTTCAGCTTTGCCGATGCCTATTGCCCGCTCGACTTCAGCGGCTTGCGTTTCTGCGAAGCACGTGTATGGAGTTTCTACAACATGTTCAGCAAATCAACCGGACAGTCTTACCTTTCTTACATTCAAGGTGATAGCAAGGAACCGATGCCTTTGTACGTAAAGCCCGACAACAAGGTTTCCGTACGCGACATCCAGCACGCCATGCGTGACCACTACGAAGGTACGGCCCTCGACATTACAAAAGACATGGGAGCCGGCTGCTTCCAGATGCCTTACCGTCTGTCTCCGCTGACGTTCAAGGTTGACGGTCAGGAATATTTCAACGAACGCCCCATCTCTACTCAGCAGAGTGCGTTCGTATTCGTATCGCAGATGCGCTCTACCCTGCCCGACGCCATCGGGGGTGTGCTCTGGTTCGGACTAGACGATGCCAACATGACGGTGTTCACTCCGGTGTACTGCAACACCGACAAGGTGCCTTATCCGTATCAGCAGGAGAACGGTGACTGCGTGACTTTCTCATGGGATTCTGCTTTCTGGATTTACAACTGGGTGGCCGACATGATTCGTCCACGCTACAACCTGATGGTGGAAGACATGCGTACCGTACAGAATGCACTGGAAGATACCTATGCACAATCGCAGGAAGGCATTGAAAATGCAGCCCTGAAACTGTATCAGCAGAATCCGGCCAAGGCTAAAGAATACCTGACCAACTATACCCACATGACGGCTCAGACCGCCGTAGACAGCTGGAAGAAGTTGGGAGAATTTTTGATTGTACGCTACAACGACGGTGCGGTAAAACGCATGCAGAACGGACAGCTGCAACGTCCGGAAACAGGAAACACGGCTCCGCTGGACCGTCCGGGATACAGCAAGGAATTCTTGCAGGAACTGGTAAAAGCAACCGGCGAACGCTATAAAATGAAAGAGCTGAAGTAGGATATTTTTCTGCTGCTTTCTCATTCTACAATCAAAAGTTATGATTATTTTTGCAAAAAATAAAGCATATAAGCGAATCAGAACAAGCTAAATGATAGAGAAACATATTGTACTCGAAGATATCGACCCGGTAATCTTCTACGGCCCCAACAACGCCCACATACAAATGATCAAGGCCCTGTTCCCGAAACTGAGAATAGTGCACGCGGCAATGTCATCAAGGTCATGGGAGATGAGGAGGAAATGTGTGCCTTCGAAGAAGCCGTTCTTGCACTGGAAAAATATTGCGTGCAATATAACTCGCTCAATGAGGAAACGATTCTCGACATCGTAAAAGGCAATGCGCCTAAAACGGAAAAGGCGGGAAACGCCATCGTGTTCAGCGTGACGGGTAAGCCCATCATCCCCAGAAGCGAGAACCAGCTGAAACTGGTGCAGGAGTTTGAGAAGAATGACATGATTTTTGCCATCGGTCCCGCCGGTTCGGGTAAGACCTATACCGCCATTGCACTGGCAGTACGGGCGCTGAAGAACAAGGAAATCAAAAAAATCATCTTGAGCCGCCCTGCCGTGGAAGCGGGCGAGAAATTGGGTTTCCTGCCGGGCGACATGAAGGATAAAATCGATCCTTACCTGCAACCGCTGTACGATGCCTTGCAGGACATGATTCCGGCTGCCAAGTTGAAGGAATACATGGAGCTGAATGTCATCCAGATTGCCCCGCTGGCCTTCATGCGTGGACGTACGCTGAATGATGCCGTAGTTATTCTGGACGAAGCCCAGAACACGACTACCCAGCAAATCAAGATGTTTCTTACCCGTATGGGTATGAACACCAAAATGATTGTCACGGGAGATATGACACAGATTGACCTTCCCGCTTCGCAGACTTCCGGACTCGTGCAAGCCATCAAGATTCTGAAGGGTGTAAAAGGCATCAGCTTCATCGAACTGAACAGGAAAGACATCGTACGCCATAAACTGGTGACACGCATCGTGGAGGCTTACGAAAAATTCGAGGAAAAAGAGAAAGCAGAAAGAAAAACTACGCGTACGGCTAAAGAACCGGAAAAAACGCCGCAGGCATAAACCATAAATGAATTCTATTCATTACTAAACATAACAAGACAATGAGTAAAGCATTAACAAAAACAGACTTTCACTTTCCTGGACAGAAAAGTGTGTATCATGGAAAAGTACGTGATGTGTATAACATCAATGATGAAAAGTTGGTAATGGTTGCTACCGACCGTATCTCGGCGTTCGACGTCGTATTGCCGGAAGGTATCCCTTATAAAGGACAGATGCTGAACCAGATTGCAGCCAAATTCCTGGATGCAACTACTGACATCTGCCCGAACTGGAAACTGGCTACTCCCGACCCGATGGTAACAGTGGGCGTAATGTGTCAGGGATTTCCTGTTGAAATGATTGTACGCGGTTACTTGTGCGGAAGTGCATGGCGTGCTTACAAGAGCGGTGTGCGCGAAATCTGCGGTGTACGTCTGCCGGAAGGCATGAGAGAAAACGAAAAGTTCCCTCACCCGATTATCACTCCGACTACCAAAGCTGAAATGGGATTGCACGACGAGGACATCTCTAAAGAAGAAATCCTGGCGAAAGGTCTGGCTACTCCTGAAGAATATGCCACACTGGAAAAATATACATTAGCTTTGTTCGAACGCGGTACTCAGATGGCTGCTGAACGCGGCTTGATTCTGGTGGATACCAAATATGAATTCGGAAAGCACAACGGTGAAATCTACCTGATGGACGAAATCCATACTCCGGACTCTAGCCGTTATTTCTATTCTGAAGGCTACCAGGAACGCTTCGAAAAAGAAGAACCGCAGAAACAGTTGTCAAAGGAATTCGTACGCGAATGGCTGATGGCCAACGGATTCCAAGGTAAGGAAGGACAGCAGGTTCCTGAAATGACTCCGGCTATCGTAGAATCTATCAGCGACCGCTACATTGAACTGTACGAACACATCACTGGCGAAAGCTTCGTGAAAGGTGAAACAGAAGACCTGACCAAACGTATCGAAAAGAACGTAACAGATTATTTGACTCTTTAATATCCCTATCTCCTTTTAAGGTGGCTCGTGCTGCCTTAAAGGGAGATTCAAAATTTATCCCATCCTAATATTTTTCGCATGTCTCACTATCCACAAGAAAAAATCAAGCCATATAATGAAGATGAGGGCAAGGCTGCTCAGGTAGAGAAAATGTTCGACCATATCGCCCCGGCCTACGACAACCTGAACCACCTGATGTCATGGGGAATCGACAAAAGCTGGAGAAGAAAGGCCATCCGCCTGCTGAAGCCTACCACCCGCAACGCATCATGGACGTGGCTACCGGAACGGGAGACTTTGCCATTCAGGCCTGCCAGATGCTGCAACCTGCCGAACTGATTGGTACGGACATTTCGGAAGGCATGATGAACGTAGGACGGGAAAAAGTGAAACAACTGGGACTGGACAAGCAGATTTCTTTTGCGAAAGAGGACTGTACGGCTTTGTCGTTCCCAGACAACCGGTTCGATGCCATTACCGTGGCATTCGGCATCCGTAATTTTGAGCACTTGGACCTCGGCCTGAAAGAAATGTACAGGGTACTGGTTCCCGGAGGACATCTGGTCATCCTGGAGCTGTCGGAACCGGAACATTTCCCCATGAAACAAGGATATGCAGTTTACTCCAAGGTGGTGATACCTGCACTGGGAAGACTGCTGTCGAAAGACTGGAGTGCCTATACTTATCTTCCTGAATCCATCAAGGCTTTCCCCCAAGGAGAAATCATGCAGGAAATTATCCGGAAAGCCGGCTTCAGCCAGGTAGAATTCAAGCGCCTGACAATGGGTACTTGCACACTCTATTTCGCTACCAAATAACTAAATTCTTTGAACCTTATGAAAAAATTTGGCTTAATCGGCTATCCGCTCGGACACTCATTCTCTAGAAATTTTTTCAATGAGAAGTTCCATTCCGAGAATATTGATGCCGAATATGTGAACTTTGAAATTCCAAGCATTGATGAACTTCCGCACATCATTCAGGCAAATCCTTCGCTTGCAGGACTGAATGTCACCATTCCTTACAAAGAGAAAGTTATTTCCTATCTGGACGAACTGGATAAGGATGCACGCGAAATCGGAGCGGTAAACGTAATTAAAGTGGAACACACCAAGGGAGGTACCAAACTAAAAGGATACAATTCGGATATTATCGGATTTGTACGTTCCATCGAAGCACTGCTGGAGCCTTATCACAAAAAGGCATTGATCTTGGGTACCGGAGGAGCTTCCAAAGCCATTCATCAAGGATTGAAGCAACTGGGACTGGAGGTGCTGTTCGTTTCACGCAACAAGCACAATGACATGACCATTACTTACGAAGAAATTACCCCTGAAATCATGCAGGAATACAAGGTGATTGTCAACTGCACACCGGTGGGCATGTATCCGAAAGCAGATGAATGTCCGAATATTCCGTATGAACTGCTGACTCCCCAGCACTTGCTGTATGACTTGCTGTACAACCCCAACACCACGCTTTTCATGAAAAAAGGCAGCGACCAGGGAGCCATCGTAAAGAATGGACTGGAAATGCTCCTGCTACAGGCTTTTGGGGCTTGGGACATCTGGAACAGCTAAACATTTATCCTACATGACACTGAAGAAAAAAATTAGCTTGGACAGCAGGAATTCTGCTTGTACTGATAGTGGGTATTTGCATAGGAGGAAGCCTTTACCTGATAGACTTTTCACTCCGCCCGGAAAACCGGGGAAAGAATATGGAGGAATCTGAAGCGTTCATGCGAACTGAATATCCGCAGATTGTTCCCTGGCTGGACAGCCTGCAACAGCATCATGCCTTGCGGGATACGTTTATCACCGCACCAGACGGAATCCGGATGCATGCGTTTTATGCACGTGCTTCCCGCCCTACCCGACGTACGGCCATCATCGTACACGGATATACAGACAATGCCATCCGCATGTTCCATATCGGCTACCTATATAACCACTCGCTGGATTACAACATTCTGCTGCCCGACCTGCGTTACACGGGACTGACAGAAGGAGATGCCATACAGATGGGCTGGCTCGACAGAAAGGACGTGTTGCAATGGATTGATACAGCTCCGGCTTTGTTTGGCGACTCGCTGAAGGCGGTGGTTCACGGTATTTCGATGGGGGCTGCCACCACAATGATGGTGTCGGGAGAAAAAACTCCTGAATACATCACCTGCTTTGTGGAAGACTGTGGCTATACCAGCGTGTGGGACCAGTTCAGCAAAGAGTTGAAAGGCCTTTTCGGACTCCCCCCTTCCCGTTACTCTATACGGCCAGCTGGATTTGCCAACTCCAGAACGGATGGAACTTTCAGGAGCGTCTGCCCTCTCACAAGTGGCTCGCTGTACGAAGCCCATGCTCTTCATCCATGGCGACAACGATGATTTTGTACCCACATGGATGGTGCACAAGGTGTATGCCGCCAAGCCTTCTCCTAAGGAAATCTGGATTACAGAAGGCGTAGATCACGCACACTCCTACAAGCTGTATCCGGATGAGTACACAGAAAAGGTAAAAGCGTTTACTGACAAATATGTTCGCTGAAACAGATAAAAACAAACCGGGTGTTTCAACTTGACTAATGAAACACCGGTTTGTTTTTTTATTCCTTCTATAATATATAGGTACTTATGCCTGAAGTTCTTCGCATTCTTTCAACCATAATGCAGCACTGGCATCACTCGGCATACGCCAGTCTCCTCGCGGACTCAAAGATACGGAACCTACCTTCGGCCCATCGGGCAAGCAGGAACGCTTGAACTGTTGCGCAAAGAAACGGCGATAGAAGTTGGTAAGCCACTTCTTGATAGTCGTGCTGTCGTACACCCCACGGAAAGCAATCTCGGCCAGATAGAAAATCTTTGCCGGACGGAAACCAAAGCGCAGGAAATGGAAGAGGAAGAAATCGTGCAATTCATACGGTCCGACCAGATCTTCTGTTTTCTGCTTGATGTTGCCGTTCTCATCGGCCGGAATCAGTTCCGGGCTGATAGGTGTATCGATAATATCCAGCAAGGTGTTTCGTGAAAGCGTATCTACACCGGTCTGGGCCACCCAGTTTACTAGGTAGCGAACCAGGGTTTTAGGGATGCTGGCATTTACTCCATACATGGACATGTGGTCACCATTGTACGTGGCCCAGCCCAAAGCAAGCTCTGAAAGGTCACCGGTACCGATTACCAGTCCGCCAATCTTGTTGGCATAATCCATCAATATCTGGGTTCTCTCTCTGGCTTGACCGTTTTCGTAGGTCACATCATGCACGGACATATCCTGACCTATATCCTGGAAATGCTGGATGCAGGCATCCTTTATACTGATTTCTTTCGTAGTAACCTGCAGAGAGCTCATCAGTGAAAGTGCATTGTGGTAGGTACGGTTTGTGGTACCGAAGCCCGGCATGGTGACTCCCACAATACCTTTACGAGACAGATTCAACTTATCAAAGGTCTTGACACAAACCAAAAGCGCCAAGGTAGAGTCCAGTCCACCGGAGATACCTAACACCACCGTCTTACAATTGGTGTGTACCAAGCGCTTGGCCAGTCCGGCTACCTGAATAGAGAAAATCTCCTCGCAACGTTCGTCCAGCTGGCGTTCACCAGAAGGCACAAACGGATGAGGCTCTACCGAACGGGTAAGAGTCAAATCGCGGGAAGCAACAAGTGCGGTAGAGATATGCTGCATAGGATGCTGATCGCGATACATACGTACGCTGCTGGAGAAAGTGGTATTCGTCAGACGTTCTCCTCTCAAACGCTCCACATCTATCTCGCTGACCACAAGCTGTTCTTCAAATGAGAAACGGTCGGAAGCGGCAAGCAGGCTTCCATTCTCGTAAATCAATGCGTTTCCGGCAAAAACCACATCGGTGGTAGATTCCCCGAAACCGCAGGATGAAAATACATATCCAGCCAGACAACGAGCTGACTGCTGTGCCAACAACGAACGGAGGTACTGATGCTTGCTGATATTTTCGGTATCGGCAGACAGGTTGAAGATTATCTCTGCACCTTTCAGAGCCAGTGCAGAGCTGGGAGGTACAGGCGCCCATACATCCTCACACAACTCGATTCCGAAGCATACATCCGGCGTATCGAACAGCAGGTTTGTACCCATCGGCACCACCTGACCACACAAGCGTACATTCATGGAATCGATGAGCCACGGCAGAAGTAAACCAGCGCTTCTCGTAGAATTCTTTATAATTAGGCAGATAAGTCTTAGGCACAATACCCAGAATCTTACCTTTCTGAAAAACCACGGCACAGTTCATCAGCGTAGAATTGACCACGACCGGCATACCGACAATGGAAATAATGTCCAGCTGACGGGTATTATTGACAATCTGCATCAAAGCCAGTTCAGCCTGCTCAAGCAATAAACTTGCGCAAACAAATCTCCACAGGAATATCCTGTCAGGTTCAATTCCGGAAAAACAATAATCTGAATCCCCTTTCCATCGGCTATTACAATCTGTTTTTCCGTCTGTTGTGCATTGAATTTGCAGTCGGCTACTTTCACTGCAGGAACGACAGCCGCCACTTTTACAAAACCAAATCTCATATAAATTTGTTATATATAAATAGATATGCAAAAATAAACAGAAATATTTGAACATCTACACAGAATAAAGAGGGAGATTTTAAAGAAAAGCATAAAGCAAAAAAATAAAAAACAAGAGGAGAGTATTTGTGGTTATAAAAAATCTTTGTATATTTGCCTTTGAATTAGAATTGTAACAGTTACATAATTGAAAATAGATATGACAGCATACGAATACTTGCTCAGTTACCACATCAAGCCGTCTGTACAACGCATCGCCATCATGGACTATCTGTTGAACCATAAGACACATCCATGTATCGATGAAATATATACAGCTTTGTGCAAGGAAATCCCCACGCTCTCTAAAACAACGGTATATAATACGCTGAAGTTGTTTGTAGAACACGGCGCGGCCAAAATGCTGACCATAGATGAAAAAAATGCCTGCTTTGACGGAGATGTGCATCCGCATGCGCATTTTCAATGCAAGGTCTGCAATAAAATCTACGATGTAGAGATTCCACAGAATCTCAGTGAGGCAGAACCTTTCCGCAAAGAAGGTTTTATCGTGGAAGAAGTGCATCAGTATTATAAGGGAGTTTGCCCCGAATGTGCTGAAAAAGGATTGATGAATAACTAAGAATTAACTTATTAATATTATAACTAACTACTTAAAATTTTTGACTTATGAAAAAGTTTATCTGTACAGTTTGTGGTTACATTTACGAAGGTGAAACAGCTCCTGAAAAGTGTCCGTTGTGTAAAGCTCCTGCTTCTAAATTCAAAGAAATGGAAGAAGCTGAAGGTGGTTTGCAGTTTGTAGACGAACACGTAATCGGCGTAGCTAAAGGTTGCGACGACGAAATGATCAAAGACCTGAACAACCACTTCATGGGCGAATGTACTGAAGTTGGTATGTACCTGGCTATGAGCCGTCAGGCTGACCGCGAAGGCTATCCTGAAGTGCAGAAGCTTTCAAACGTTATGCTTGGGAAGAAGCTGAACACGCTGCTAAATTCGCAGACTGTTGGGTGACTGTGTATGGGATACTAAGACAAACCTTGAAAAACGTATGAACGCTGAATGCGGTGCTTGCGAAGACAAGAAACGTATCGCTACTCGTGCTAAACAGCTGAACTTGGATGCAATCCACGATACAGTTCACGAAATGGCAAAAGACGAAGCTCGTCATGGTAAAGGTTTCGAAGGTCTGTACAACAGATATTTCAAGAAATAATAAATCTTTCCAATAATTAAGGTAGAAAGAGGCTGTCTCAAATTGTACTGCACCCCAAAAGTTAGACACAAAACTTTTGGGGTGTTTTTTATGAAGTACAGTTATGAACAACGGCTTATTATCGTTAGCCGGGTAAAACAAGGAGAGTTAATAGCTCATTTGTCAAAGGAGTATCATATCAATAAGACTCAGATATTGGCA
>ENA-OQBJ01000321-OQBJ01000321.1-human-gut-metagenome-genome-assembly--contig:-NODE-321-length-25860-cov-4.302996_pt1 | contig 25860 bp, 37 predicted proteins | sample MGYA00242743_ERZ504545 | MGnify/ENA primary metagenome ERZ504545 (study PRJEB26092, sample SAMD00036252) | human gut metagenome | host: Homo sapiens | study: EMG produced TPA metagenomics assembly of...
AATTCCCATGAGATCTCCTTTCTATTTATCTTTTATATTTTCTTTGTACAAATGTAACAATCCTCACTAATTTCTCCGATTCTCCAGCCAATAAATCACCAAAACAAATAAGAAAGTCAATAACTCCGACATCGGAACAGCCAGCCAAATTCCCCAGGATCCCCAAATAATCGGCAGAATCCAGAAACACAAAAGGATTAAAGCAAAACCACGTAACAATGTTATGATCATCGCCGGACAATCACGTTCCAGGCTCTGAAAATATCCAATAGAAACAATATTTATTCCAAAGAATACAAATCCCGAAGCAAATAAGGCAAACCTTTCACTGCTATATTATATGCCGGATAAGAACTATCAAGAAACATGCCAACAATCTGATGAGAAAATATCCATGTAAGCAAAAAAACACCAGCTCCGCACAATATCGCAGTAGTCAGTGCCAAACGAAACGTTTCACGAACACGAGCTGTACATTTTGCTCCATAATTATAGCTCAATATAGGTTGTGCAGACTGGGCAATGGCATTATATACCATAAAAACAATAGGGAAAAAATAACACGCAATACTATATGCAGCTACACCATCTTCTCCTAAATAACGGATAAAAACATAATTTCCAACAAACATCATAGTCGCAATAGCTGTTTCACATAAAAAAGAAGAAAACCCCAAGCGACACATATATCCTACATTCCTTATGGTAAGATATAAACTCTTTTTACTCAATTTTACTCGACATACATGCAGTATCCTTTCAGGATGAAACAAATAAGCCAAGATCATAACAGCACCAACTATATAGCCCAAACTAGTAGCAAGAGCGGCACCAAACATTCCCCATTTAAGAATAAAGATAAACACATAATCCAGCACAATATTTAATTATAGCAGGAATGATATTACACACCATTGCATAATTAGGTGCCCCATCCAAACGGACAAAAAACATACCAGAACAGAGTAAAGCACTAAAGACCAAAAAAGGAACAAACCAGTACATATACTCCACAGCCAAAGGCAATAAACGTTCAGAACTTCCCAACCAGACAGCAACTCGCTCTACATTCGAAACGATTCCTATTGCATAAATCAATAATAAAACAGATGATACAATAATCGCCTGAGTCACATTAATACGTGCAACCTTTGCTTTTCCTTGTGATAAATGGACAGAAGCAACAACCGAAGCACCTATTCCAAACATTAAAGCAACTCCTGTATTTATCAGAAACAAGGGAGCCGTAATATTAACAGCAGCCAGCGCATCACTTCCGATACCTTTACCAACAAATATACCATCTGTTATAATAAATATCGCATTAAATATACATTCCTAATACAGTAGGTATAAGAAGTTCCGAAAAAGCTTCGGTATATTCAATCGTTTTAAAATCAATGCTATCTCTCATATATTATTTCATATTTGAATCCGGATGCAAAAGTACGACAATGGCATGACAGAAAGATTAACATATGGTAATTTCTCACACCTTATTCCAGCTTTTGAATGGAAAATTGTAACTTTGCAAAAGTTTACGAATATAAGACTTATGCAAACGAGCGAAAAGAAATGTTATGAACTTCCGGAGTCATTAGCAAAAAATCTCGGAATTCAACTTATCTCCGTTGAAGAAGGTTATGTAAAAGCAACAATGCCTGTCGACGAACGCACTTCACGCCCATGTGAACCTGTAGACATTTTAAATGGAGGAGCCTCTCTTGCATTAGCAGAAACTGTTGCAGGATACGGTTCAATCCCTTTATGTGAACCTGGACAAATGCCTTGCGGCATACAGATAAGTGCTAACCATGTACACATGGTTCCAATAGGTACTTACGTCGAAGCTGTGGGAAAACTTGTACACAGAGGACGTACTTCACACGTATGGAATGTCGATATAACCACTCCTGAAGGTAAATTAGTTTCTACTGCACGCATTGTTAATTTAATAGTAAAAAAACGATTATGAATCTTCCCGGAACAACAATTCACAAGCTGATAGATAATCTTACACGTAGTCCTTTCAGTTTTGCTCTATATCTCTGCCTTGGACAGATGAGCCAATATTGGTTTTACAGGAAGAAGAAGATGTAGAAGTGCTAGACAGCCCGGCAGCTTTAAACGGTAAAAGAGGATTTGTCATGACTCCTTTTCATCAAACAGAAGAATATCCGGCAGTCCTTATACGCCGGATAAGTTGCACACGAATGGGAAAATATCAGTCAGACTCTCGAAGCATTTGCCTCATCAATATCATTTGAATTTTCCTCATCCTTCAATTCAAAAGAAAAAAGAAGTACTAATGCTCAGGAAGCAAAAGAAAAATAGTGTTGGAGGGGCACTATTTATAAATATACAGTGCTAAAAGCGAAATCCCTGGAAACGCAGAGAATAACTTGACAAAATATATACCACGATATATACTAATAATATAAGGAGGTGCATTACTATGATGACTGCAAAGTTATTTGAAAATGGTCGGAGCCAAGCGGTTCGACTTCCGAAGGAATATCGCTTCAATGGTGATGAAGTGGCGATTAATAAGGTCGGTGATATTGTTATTCTGATGCCGAAGGAAAACAAGTGGTCCGCTTTCCTGAACAGCTTGGAACTGTTCTCGGATGACTTCATGAGTGATGGCAGAGAACAGCCTGCGGTACAGGAGCGTGAAGCTCTATGAAGTATATGCTGGACACTAATATTTGTATCTATGCAATCAAGCATAAGCCGCCCGAAGTCATAAAAAATTTTCTGAAGCATGATCCAGACGATATGTGTATCTCGTCCATTACTTATGGAGAACTGATGCATGGAGTGGAAAAGAGTCAGGCGGTGGAACGCAACCGTGTAGCAATTACATTGTTCTTGTCGTCTATTTCTATTCTTCAGTTTGACAATTATGCTGCAGAAGAATACGGAAAGGTTCGTGCAGACCTTGAACGAAAGGGAACACCAATTGGTCCGATGGATATGCTGATTGCCGGTCATGCGAGATCAGAAGGTTGGTTCTTGTGACAAATAATACCAGAGAGTTCTTCCGAGTTGATGACTTAGAAGTTGAAGATTGGACAAAAGAATAGGTGGCTCAGTTTGTATTAAAAACCGCAAAATTCATAGACCGGGAATTAGAGGATTAACGGCGCAAAATGAAACAGGAAAATGTACAGGCATCGGAGTTTCGGTTCCGGTGCCATTCTTTTTCCTCGAAATGAACCAAAGCGGGTGAAACCTCGTTAGCGCTTAAATGATTCTTTTCCACGCTTAGTTGCTTCCAATAATTCAAATTTTTCATATACGGGCATTCTGAAAGGAAAAAAGTATTGGAATTGGCTCCTGAATGAGCTCTTCAGAAGCAACAGAAACAGCTAAAATGTATGACCCGGGCTACAGCATATCTCTGATAAAGAAAAATATAAGACCGGCGTGACGGACCGGTCTCATTGCGTGGTTCAGGCAGGTACTTACAGTGTTTCTGCCCGATCTGCAATATGCTGTTTGAAATTGATCACTTCATGCTTGTAATCAAGATTCATATAACAGGATGTAATCATAAAATCCGCAGTGGATTTATTGACGGCCATTGGAATATCGTAGACCTGGGAAATCCTCATCAGGGCTTTTACATCTGGATCATGAGGTTGCGCTGTCAGCGGATCCGAAAAGAAAATCACGAAGTCAATGACACCCTCCACAATCTTAGCACCGATCTGCTGGTCTCCACCTAATGGGCCGCTGTTATAACCTTTTACTGTAAGTCCAGTCTGATCTGTGATCATGCGGGCCGTTGTACCTGTTCCGTAAAGATTATGCTTCTCTAGCTCAGCTTTGTGTTCTTTACACCATGCAATCAGTTTCTGTTTTTCGTTGTCATGAGCAATCAGGGCAATATTCTTTTTCTGGCCGATTGTAAAGGTAATGTATTCTTGAGACATGAAAAAATCCCCCTTATCTAAGTATAGAAAGTGCAGATAGATACAACTTATCACAGAATGGTTTATTACACAAGTGCAACAATATCAAACTAAAGATTTGAACTCAAATTATTAGAATTTCCCCAGAACAGTCAAAATCAGAAGATTTCTCCGAATATTTGATTTTGACTGCAGTATAAGAATCGAATCTTTAATCCAATCTTTTCCGAACTCTCACATCGAAGAAAATCCGTATTCATTATCATCGTACTCGATGCTGATGATATTGGTGTTTTGCGGAAATAATCTATTGCCCGTTCGCTAATCTTAACATTCCACTAAAATCAAAAATTTCAAACTTGCAAATTTGGTATTTTTCTTAGAATTAACATACTTAACAATTATTTGCATTTTTCCTAGTTTCTTGTTTAAAAACTTACAATGTTTTTACTGTTTCATGATAGATGTCAAGACCATACAACACTATAATCGGAAACTGTGAAACACATAACCAATCCTATTGCCAGACTAACACGAGGAGAAAAACATTATGAAAAAAAATCTAAAATGTCTCACAGCACTTTGCATGGCTGGTGCCATGATCTCTCTGACCGGATGCGGTTCATCCAGTCAGTCTACTTCCGCAGATACCACAGCAGGTTCCGCCTCTTCCGAAGCCACCACTTCCGCCGAGAGCACCGCTTCCGGCAATGGTTCCAAAACCGTTATCGAGTACTGGCACTGTAATGCAGAGAACCAGGGCGGACTGACCGTAGATGAACTGGTAAAAAACTTTAATGAGAACAATGACCACATTGAAGTTGTTGCTAAATATAACCCGGATATGTATAAGGGACTGATGCAGAACCTGCAGGCTGAAGCCGCTACCGGCAATACCCCGGCACTGGTTCAGATCGGCTGGGCTTTCCTGGATTATTTTTCCAACAACTTTTCCTACACCTCCCCACAGGAGATCATCGACCAGTATGATGCTTCTGACAAAACCTTCCTGACCGACAATTTCCTGCCAAACGTCCTGGATCTGGCGGTAAACAGTGATGGCGTACAGGTCGGAATACCGTATTCTTTAAGCAGCCCGGTTCTCTACATCAACCGCGATCTGCTGAAGGAAGCAGGACTTTCCGAAGAGGGACCGAAGACCTGGGAAGAGGTTGATTCCTTTGCCAGAACTGTTCAGGAAAAGACCGGAAAATATGGTTTCTATATGCAAGAGCCGGCAGACTTCTGGGCACAGCAGGGACTCATCGAGAGCAATAACACTTCCATGCTGACCAAGACCGCAGATGGCAAGATTCAGGCAAGCTTCGCAAGCCGGAAGGCATTCAGGCTATGCAGATGGTTGCTGACCTCATCAAGGACGGAGCCGCTCTCCATGTTTCCTGGGATGAAGGCTGCCAGAGCTTTATTGATGGCAACTGCGCAATGCTCTACACCACCATTGCCCGTCGCGCATCCGTTCAGAAGAGCGCGCAGTTCGATGTCGCTACCGTAAAATCCCCGACATGGGGCAGCAGCCCGCGTAAAGTTCCGGCAGGCGGATGCTTCTTAGCTATCACCGCACAGACCGATGAGCAGAAGGAAGCCGCATGGGAGTTTGAGAAATACCTGTACAGCGTGGAATCCATGGCTGCATGGACCATCGGAACCGGTTATGTACCGCCAAGAAAGGACGTTGCAGACGCAGAGAACGGACTGAAATCCTTCCTGGCTGAAAATGAGATGATGAAGGCTGCCATTGAGCAGATGGACGGCGTGGTTTCCTGGACATCCTTCCCGGGTGATGCAGGTCTTCAGGCTGAGCAGATGCTCCTGGATATGAGAGATCAGATCTTCGGTGGACAGGTAACTGCCGAGGAGGGTATGACTTCCACCCAGGATGCCATCAATGCCCTGTTAGACGCACAGTAAGCTGACATTCCAGATGCAGACCGTACTTTCCCTTTTGCTCACGGGAAGGTACCGGTTTTCCTGAATTTACGGAGGTAATCACTTGAATAAAGAAACAAAAAAACAAACGATTCTGGGATATCTGTTTCTGATCCCGTCCCTAGCCGTGTTCGCAGTCTTTATGTTTTACCCACTCCTTTATACCTTTTACTTAAGCTTTTTTGAGTGGAACATGGTAAAGCCTGTCAAAAAATTTGTCGGTCTGAACAACTACATTGCCGTATTCCGAGATCCGAATACCTTTAAGATTCTGGGCAATACCCTTGCTTACATTCTGGTTCTGCTGGTCCTGAACTTTGTGCTGCCGTATATTCTCTCCTTTATCCTCTCCGCCGTGATCCGGCATGGAAAGAGTTTTTACAAGGCTGTGTTCTTCCTTCCTAGCGTCATCTCCCTGGTGGTCGGCTCCATCCTCTATACCTGGATCTTAAACCCGATTTCCGGACCGGTGGCCATCATTCTCGGTAAATTCGGCATCCAGATGCCCTTCTGGTCCAAAACCGACGGATGGGTCATTGCCGTGCTCTGCATCATTACCACCTGGAAGACCTTCGGCTACAACTTCATCAATATTTTAGCCGGTGTCTCCGGCGTATCCCAGGAAGTTATTGAAGCAGCACGGCTGGATCAGGTTCCCCTGTGGAAGATTTTTCTGGACATCATCGTGCCCATGAGCTCCGCTACCGGAATTTACGTGTTCATTACCACCATTGTCCAGGGACTCCAGTATGTGTTCACTCCCATCAAGGTCATTACCCAGGGCGGACCGAACTACGCCAGCTCCAACCTGATCTACGCTTCCTACCACGAGGCCTTTACCTTGTATCGGACCGGCACCTCATCGGCCATTTCCATTCTGACCATGCTGCTGTTCATTGTCCTTTTACTTCTGGAATTTAAATTTGTGGAGAAGGGAGTCTACTATGAAAACTAACAATCATTCGGAAATTGGCTGGCACATGATCCTGGGCGCCATCGTCTTCCTCATGCTGGTTCCCATCGTGTTCGCTCTGTCCAACTCCTTCAAGACTCTGCAGGACGCATTTAATACTATTTTTGAGATCATTCCGTCTCACCCGACTCTGGAAAACTACCGGCATGTATTTGAAAAACTGCCATTTGTCCAGATAACTTTAAATACATTTCTGATCGCGGCATCCGTTACCACCTTCAAAACCATTACCAGCCTGTTTGCCGCCTATTCCTTTGTCTATTTTGATTACAAAGGAAAACAGTTTTTCTACTTTATCATGCTGAGTACCATGTTTATTCCGTTCACCGTGACCATGATTCCAAACTACCTGATGATTTCAAAACTCGGTCTGCGGGATTGCATCTGGGGCGTGGCACTTCCGCAGTTTGCGGATGTTTTAGGTATCTTCCTGCTGCGCCAGGCCATGCGCGGAATCCCGAAGGCCTCATTGAGGCTGCGCGGATGGAAGGCATCGGCAGCCTCAAGATCATGCGCGATATCATCCTGCCACTGGTACGCCCGTCCATTCTTACAACCGGGATCATTTTCTTTATCAATTCCTGGAACGAGTATGTATGGCCGGTGCTCATCTTAAAGAGCAAGGAAAACTACACGCTTTCCCTGGCGCTCCAGATGTACATCAGCGCTGAGGGCGGCACCGAATTTACCATTGCCATGGCCGTATCCGTCATCACCATGATCATTCCGCTGGCTCTGTATCTTATTTTCCAGCGCTATATCATCAACACCTTTGCCGCATCCGGCGTAAAAGGTTAATCTGTCAGGAGGATTTATGAATAATATCGTTTTTGAACACGTCGTAAAAGCATACGGAAAAAATGTGATCGTCAATGATCTGAATATGGAAATCCGGGAAGGGGAGCGGCTGATTCTGCTGGGCCCGTCCGGCTGCGGAAAATCCACCACCCTGCGCATGATCGCCGGTCTGGAGGATATCACCTCCGGCTCCCTGCATATGCGAGGCCAGGTAGTCAACAACGTTGCCTGCGGAGACCGCGGCGTATCCATGGTATTCCAGAACTACGCCCTTTTCCCGCATATGACTGTAAAAAATAACATCATCTACGGTCTGAAAGCCCACAAAATGGAAGCGGCTGAGATTAACCGCCGCCTGGAGGAAGTACTGGAAATGCTGCAGCTGAAAGGTCTGGAGGACCGCAAGCCGAAGGATCTTTCCGGTGGACAGCGCCAGCGTGTTGCCCTGGCCCGCGCCGTCGTAAAACGCTCTGACTACTTTCTTCTGGATGAACCGCTTTCCAACCTGGATGCACAGCTCCGCCTGCGTGCGCGAAAAGAACTGGTCAAGATCCACGAGATGTACCGTCCGACCATGGTTTATGTCACTCATGACCAGATTGAGGCCATGACCGTGGGACAGCGTGTTGCCATCATGTATCGCGGAAATATGGAAATGCTGGACACGCCAAGCCATGTATACAATATGCCGGCAAGTATTTTCTGTGCCCGATTCATTGGCTCTCCGTCCATGAACATCATCTCCTGCCAGTATGAAAACGGCAATCTCTCCATCGGAGACCAGATGATCAGACTGGCTCTGATGTGGCGTCCGATCGCAGATGCCTGTCCATCCGGAAAATACTGCGTTGGCATCCGCCCGGAACATATAGTCTTAAGCAGCCGTCCAACGGAAACTTCCATCTGCGGAACCGTAAAATACGTGGAGGACTATGGAAACCGCTACGGCGTTTATATTGATGTAAAGGGTGAAAAGAGCGAGCTGATTGCCATCTGCAACGACTCGGTTCCGCGCCCGAGCGAAAACATTTTCATCAATATTGATTTCCGCAAACTGCATCTGTTTGATGCCCAGAGCGAGAAGTCCCTTGGATATCCAGAAGAAATCCGCCGTCTGAACGCAGCCCTGGATTTTTCCATGCCGGATGCTCAGAATAAAAACCAGAAAGCAGGAGGTAAATATCATGAATCTTTTGGTCAGTACCAATGTGTATAAACCGGGTCAGCTTGCCCGGGTCATCCCGCATTTACATGCCTTCCGTGGTCAGATTGGCGTCGAGCTGTTCCCTATGTTTGACGCAGACTGCTATGAGGAAGAGCTTCTTCATTGCCTGCCGGAGTTTGAAGGAATCCCAGTTAGTTTTCATGGCCCGTACTATGAAACCGAGCACAGCGCAGCCCCCGGCACCCCGGAATATGCGCACTCCATGGACCTGATCCGCCAAACCCTGCCTTACTGTGTGCGCCTTCGAAGCCAGTATCTGGTCTTTCATCACAACAACATCCCGGTGACGGAAGAACGCCGGGAAGAGATGATCCGTGTTTCCAGAGAAAACTACAGGGAAATTGCGGAGCTGTTCAAGCCGCACCAGATCCCGGTGGTGGTGGAGAATGCCGGTGTCCTGGACCGCGGCAACATGCTGTTTGACCAGGATGCGTTTATCCAGCTCTGCAGGGAAGAACATTATCCGGTGCTGATCGACATTGGCCATGCTTACGCCAACGGCTGGGACCTGGAGCAGACCATGGAAGCGTTAAAGGATCAGATCGTGGCTTACCATCTTCACAACAACGACGGTGTTCACGACAGCCATCAGCGGATTTTCCACGGGACCCTGGATTTTCCCCTGTTTCTGTCTGATTATCAGAGACTGACTCCAAACGCAGATCTGGTTCTGGAATACAGCCCGAATGTGGCAGATGATGAATCCGGAATCCAAGAAGACATTTCCTGGCTTCTGGAGCAGATCCGGAGGTAGCTTATGCTTTCCGAAAAGAAACTCTTCTTATTTGATATTGACGGAACCGTGGCCTTGGGCGATGTCCTGCTGCCCGGAGCGGCGGAATTCTTCCAGGAAATTAAAGAGCGCGGCGGGCAGTTTGTATTCATTACCAATAACTCCACCAAAAGCATTGCGGACTACATCAAAAAATTCCGTCAGATGGGTGTCTCAACCGATCCTCAGAATTTTGTAACTGCCTCCACCGCTTCTGCCAGCTGGCTGCGGCAACACGCAGCTGGAAAGACTATCTATACACTTGGAACACGATCACTGATTCGAGAGCTTGAAGGACATGGAATCCGCGTCACCACGGATCCGGACACCCAGGATATTTCCTTTGTGCTGGTTGCCTACGACAGCGAACTTACCTACAAGAAGCTGACTGACACCTGCCGCATCCTGCAGACCCGCCCTGTCACCTTCCTGGCCACCAACCCGGATCTGGTCTGCCCGGTCCCATTTGGCTATGTACCCGACTGTGGCTCCATATGTCAGATGATCACTAATGCCACAGGCCAGGTACCACATTATATCGGAAAACCTTCTACCGATATGGTGGATATTGCACTCCGGGAAAATCCGTTTTCCAAAGAGGAAACCGTGATAGTGGGTGACAGGTTTTACACTGACATTGCATGCGGGAACGCTTCTGGGGTAGAGACAGTCCTGGTACTAACCGGTGAAGCGAAAAAAACAGATACTATGATTTATACGTACTCTCCAACTTATATTTTCGACTCCATAAAAGAAGTAAAGAAAGCCTGGAAGAATTAGTAATCCAGGCTTTCTCTACTTCTTTAAAATTTTCAATGCGGTATGTGTAATGATTGTAAAAGATGAAATAACGCAACAATATAGCATTGCTTACTTATAAAAAAGTAACCGACTCAGAAACGAGAACGATTACTTTTTAGATAGTATGAATTTAAGTGCTTCTTCATTCTAATGCAAAACCGTAAAGATAGCAAGGAAAAGTGGCATCATGATGGATATTGCCATATTTTTGCTTAATAATACCGCCTCATATTCGAAAGAGAGTAGTGTAGACAAATCATATGTATTTATTTTCGCCATATGCAACTCCGAAACTCAATTCCATTCTCTTCTCTCCCGCTATTTTCCTGACCTCTCGAAAAAATATTTCTCCACTAGGCTCCCCTAATTTGTTCGCTCGCCGTCAGGCGTTTGCCGCCATCAGGCGGCGCACTCAATGGATAAAAAGAAAAATAAATGGAAGGGAAAATGAAAAACGGCGCTGCTGCGCCAGCAATCAAGGAATTTATGCAGCCAATTCTCTCTCCCATTTAATAAAAAAGTCGAGGGAGCAATGGAAATTGGGGAATATCCGCTTGCATATGGCGAAAATAAATACATATGATTTTCTCAGCATTCATACACACCTATATATTTTAGTGTAGAACATTACCGGCCATATAAAAAACAGCCAAAAACCCGCTGTTGCATGATTTCCATATAGCAGCGGGTTTTTGGCCGTAATTCTTTGCAAAAAAGCTTCAATACATATCCCAGCCGGGCCTATGAATATTCCTGGCATCCAGTGATAAATTTTAGCGTTTTCTCATCACATTAATTTGCTTTCTCCACAGAAATAATGGTTCCTGTAAACGCATCCACTTCGCTGAGCTCTCCCGTATAGGTTACCGTTACCTCATCTCCTTCTTTAACATCTGATAAGCCTTCCGGTGCGGTATCGAATGTCATTGCATAGGTACCTTATCGCTTTCGATCGTGAACATAAAATCCTTGATCTCCTCAATCTTTCCTGTCACAGATTCCGTTTTTTCCTCTGTTTTCTGCGATTCAGACTGAGTTGTCTCGCTCTGGGTGGTTTCTGCCTGCGTTGTTTCTGCCTTGGTCGTTTCCGCCTGGGTAGGCGCTGCTGTGGTTGTCTCAGCCTTGGCACCGCATCCAGCAGCCAAAGCCGCGGTCATCATCAAAACTGTAATAAGATTTCTTTTTTTCATAATAAAGCCTCCAAACTAAATAGATTTGATTTTTTAATTACACTAATTAGACGTATTGAAACCCTGAAAAGTTTCAAAAGCTCTAAAAATTTTTCATTAATTTTTTAATGGCTATCTGACTTATGAATAAGGTCGTAAAAAGTCGCAAAATTATCGTTTTATAATCCATTTCATAAATTTATTTCCTTATATCGAATATATAACTTGATGTTTTGATTTTTTGTGGTCATACTATAGGGGAAAGGAGCTTCCAATCATGTTATGCCAGTTTACTTTTCAAAATTTTAAGTCTTACAAAAATGAAACTACTTTAGATTATCAGGCTGCAGTACTTCCTGAATTCAAAAATACACTGATCACTGAGACTTCTGCCTCTGATCTTCTGCCAGTTAATGTCGTCTATGCCCAAATGGCGGTGGAAAGTCAAACCTGTTGCAGGCGCTTGCTTGCGTCATCTCTACGATCGTAAAACCGGTGAATGAATTAGGGAAAAACAGACAGGGTTTCATCCTCCAGCAGAAAATTGATGCAGTTCCCTTTCTGTTTGATGAGATTTCCAAAAATGAACCGATCGAATTCCGGATATTTTTCAGGATTGAGAAGAATGAATACTGCTACTATCTCGCCTTAAAAAATGATGAGGTTATATCGGAATCCCTTTACAGAAAAGCAGTCACTGGGAAGAAAACTGCCATGATTTTTGAACGTGAGGCTGACAGCATTTCCCTTGGCTATACGATTAATAAAAAAAGCCTGAACACCAGCATTAACCCTAAGATGCCGTATCTTTCTTTCCTGGCCATTAACTATGACATTCCGGTCATCAGCGAGGTTATTACATGGTTTGAAAGCTGCATTATCCGCAGCTATGCAAATCCCGTAGTGGAACATCAGATTCTGTTAGCCAAAGATGCGCCATATAAGGAGCAGTTCATCCGCGCTTTAAATGATATGGATATTGATATCACCGGGTACCGCTATGATGAAGATACAAAGCAGCTCTTCATGCAGCGCACGTTATCTTCCCAGGAATATGAATTGCCATTCTCCCAGGAATCCGATGGAACCAAGAAGCTTATCGCGGCCCTTCCGGTGATCTTGCTTGCCCTCAGAGAAGGACGCATGGTGATCATTGATGAGCTGGATGCAAAGCTTCATCCGAAGCTTTTGCGCTATGTCATTTCCCTGTTCAAAAATAAAGAGATCAACAAATATGGGGCCCAGCTTTTATTCACATCCCATGATATGTATACTTTAAAAAATACCATATTCCGCCGTGACGAGATCTGGTTTGCCGCGGAGAATGCTTCCCACGAAAGCGAAATCTATTCGTTGCATGAAATCCGTGGGGAAGATAACGACCGCGTCAAAAATACCGCGGCCTACGATAAGCAGTATCTGGAAGGACGCTATGGAGCTGATCCATACCTTTCCAACATGCTCAGAGGTGATTTCGCATGAGTTTAAAACCTCCAAAGAAAAGCGACCTTGATAATGGCTGGATGAACGCCCGGATTTCTGCGGTAATCTCAATCGTACAGTTTCATCCTCCTTTACGCTGTCATCCCGGTTGCATGAGTGTGTGACCGTTTTTTTAACGTCCTCACAGGCCCAACACCGGATGGTTGCTGCATGGCTCTGATACCGCTTGCCGGTAGAAGCCATGTACTCGGACAGCTTTTCGATGTACTGGCCCCATACAGTGGGAAAGCTGGCCTGTAAGTCTGCCAGTTCCCCGTCCGTCAGAAAAACATTCTGGTAACGGCCATAGGTATGGGAAGGGTGCCCTGTTTTAGGGCGCACCTTCTCTATCTCTTTCTCTAACTCTATCTCTGGTAGACGAATGTCGGAAAATGTCCGCCACTTGTCCGGAGCGCAGAAAGAGCCTTGTTTTGGAGCTTCGCAGCCTCGGTAGAAGACTGGCCTATTAAAAGTTCGATGTTGCTCATGTAGAATGTGCCGCTGTCCAGCACCTCCACAAGACCCAGCTTCAAAAAGATCTGCAAGGCTCTCTCCTCTCCACAGTGCCAATCTGCTGGCGGGTAATGGTGGCGATCATCTGCGCCGTGTAAGGGATGTCCTCGTCAAGCTGGAGCCGCCCGCCATGTTTCAGCGATTTCAGATACAGCTTGAGCAGAATGTTGGAATACAACACACCATCCTGCATACTTTCCAGCAGCACGATGGAATCATCGTCAAAATAGTTTTCTTTGAGTTTCAGGTAATAATATTTTCGATTGTCTGACATAGGGTTCCTCCTTTGGGGTTCTCTTGGAATTCTGTACACATTTTAAGGCTATTTTAGAGGTCAGAGGATAAATCTATCAGACTGCCTTTGACACCCTCGAAAAAAGCTTGATTTACAAGGGTTTTTCAGCCCCTAAAGCGTGACATTTCTCCCGTTGTTTCCGCTTGCACTTTGCGGCGTTGATCCGCTTCATGCGTGCGGCACATTCCGGGCAGTATTTGGCCCTGTTAGAACCGGGGGTAAACAGCGCCTCGCATACGGCGCATTTCTTCGCATTCATCCGGTGGAACAGCGCCGTTTCCAGTTCCTTATCCTGCGGCAATATCGCCGTCCGAAACCACCTGCACAACAGGGAATAGGAAATGGACTGGACACAGACACATTCCTCCCCATCGTCCAGGGCGATACAGTTTCCGTCGATGTAGTTACAGCACTCATGCACCAGCCTCCGCACTCTGCGGTACTGGCGGTAATCCATGACGGGGATAGGTTCAGACTTATTGTTCTTCATAAATGATTTCTTTCATAAAGCCGGCAACCTCCTCAAATGAATTTATTATTAAATATTCGTGCAAAGTATTGTTTTCTTCGTGCAAATGGCATATACTATAATTGCCAGCAGAAAGGGGTTGATCGTATGGCTGGAAATACCACAAACATCAGTATCCGCATGGACGCAGATTTGAAAGCGCAGGCGGACGCACTGTTTACTGAACTTGGCATGAACCTGACTACGGCGTTTAACATCTTTGTGCGCCAGTCGCTTCGTGAAGGCGGCATTCCCTTTGAAGTAAGGCTGGAACAGCCGAACAAAGAAACGGTTGCTGCCATGCTGGAAGCGGAAAGGATTGCAAAAGACCCGTCTGTAAAGGGCTACAATGACCTTGACGAGTTGTTTGCTGACCTGAAAAGATGAAAGAAACCAAATATACCGTCAAGTACACGACCAGTTTCAAAAAAGACTACAAACGAGCCATCAAGCGTGGCTTGAAGATCGAGCTGTTGGAGCAGGTCGTAGCGTTGCTGGCGATGGGCGAACCGCTGCCGGATAAGAACCGTGACCATGACCTGTCCGGCGATTGGGCAGGCCATCGGGAATGTCATATTCTCCCGGACTGGCTGCTTGTCTACCGCATAGAAGATGATGTTCTGGTGCTGACGCTGGCCCGCACCGGCACACACAGCGACTTGTTCGGCAAATAAACCGACTGCCGCCGTATGGGGAAACCTGTACGGCGGTTTTTCTGTGTGCAAAAGGGTGTCGTGAAACGCGACGCACCTAAAAGGAGTACGCCAAAACGCGGTAGCCCTTACCGCTCCGGTTCCCGGTCGTGAGGTTTGTCCAGTTCCTGTCGGGACAACTGCTCGGCGGTTTTGCGGAGCCGTTCCACTGCTTTCAAATCCTCCCGCATGGCTTTCATGGCAAGCGTGTCCGTCTGCTTTCCAGCGGCCAGCTGGTCAATTTCCAGCTGCCATGCCTTTGGGGTGATTGCCTCGCCGCTGTCTTTCAGTTCTTTCAGATACCGGGCCGCTGCGTCATACAGAATCAGTTCCCGGCTGTGGCGCTGTTCAAACTGTTCCCGTTTTTCCGGCTTTACTTTGGCAAACTGCTTGTGGATGGACTTGTACTGGTTGTACTGTTTCCACATCTCCCCGCGCTCGGTAAGGGTAGTGATCCGGCGCTCGGCCTTGACGATCTTTCCCCGCAGGTCATAGTAACGGCTGTTCATATCAGCGATTTTTTCATGAAGCTGCTGCATAGACTGGATGCCGTTTGCCTGTAAAAAGCTGAATAGTGCAGCGCTTTCCTGCAAAGCCCGGATTTTGCCGGTGCGGGTGCGGGGAGCGTTCAACTGCTGCTGGGCTTCCCACAAGGCGGTCAAGCTGCTTTGCTGCGTTTGTGGTTTTTCCGCTTCGTCTTTCGACCAGAGATAAAGACGGGTAATGCGGGCTTTGATTTCTTTTCAGCAGCTTGTTGTCGGCGGCGATTCTGCCGGTTTACTTCACCCTTGTCGGTGCGGATGCCGCGCTTTTCCATTTGGCTGGCGGCTGGCCCCAGATGGACAGAGGGAATCTTATCAATGCCCTGCCGCTTGTAGCTGCGGTGGTCTACCAGGGCGGGATGACCGGCGGCTCCAATGCCCGGTTGGTGCAGGCCGCCCATGCCGCCCGCCAAATCTCCACATTCCCTTTGTCGTTCCAGTCGGTGGTGTCCTCCCGGTGGTTCTTCCAGCCGCCTTTCCCGTCCGGGATGCGTTGGCCGTTCTCGTCCAGATCGTATGCCTTGCGGCACTTTGCGCCCCACTGTCCATTTTCTTTCAAAGGCCGGAGCGTCAGCATGATATGGACATGAGGGTTGCCGGTTCCCTTGTCATGGATAGCAAAGTCGGCGCACATTCCTTTGTCTACAAAGTTGTCCTTCACATAGGCACGCACAAGGGCAAGCTGCTCTTCGCCGGACAGTTCACGGGGCAGGGCTGCTTCAATCTCGCGGGCAAGCTGGCTGTCCCTTGCTTTCTCGATTTGCTCCACGCTGTTCCAGAGGATAGATCGGTCTGCAAATTCCGGCGGCGCGTGGGCAGGCAGCATGATCTCCGCATGAACAATGCCGCCTTTCCGGGTGTAGTCGTGGGTCATGCCGTCCCATTCATTTGTCAGCTTGGTTCCGCTGCGGTAAGCAGCTGCGGCAACAGCAGAACGGCCTGCGCTGCGCTTGATAATACTGACGGGGATATGACAGAAATCTATGGGTGGCACCTCCTTTCGGCGGGGATATTTCAGGCTCCGTGGAGCCGAACAAACGCGAAGCGGGTGTTTGGCTGCGCGGGGCGCACAAGGGGTTTGGGGAGTGTAGCGCCCCATCGCGGACGAAGTACGCAATGCCCCCGGCAGGGCGCACAGCACCGGCAACGGTGTATAAGTGCGCCCTTGTAAACAAGGGACTTATGGCGTGTCCCCGGATTTTGGCAGGTTTGCAGTCAATTCCGCAGCCCCCGGAAGATGGGACAGGGTAATCAGAAATGCTTTGACCTCTGCGCCGGAAAGGTCAGGAGCCAACGGGAAAATCCCCTCCAAAACGGCTCCGCGCTCAATCAGGCGGCGGGTGCGAACCCTGCGTTCTTCGTTCCACTGCTTGTTCTCCAAAATCTTCTTTCGGTTTTCAAGCTGCCGAATCTCCTTCAGGACTTTCTCCCGTTCTTCTTTTTGATGGTGGGCTGTAATTTTTTCGTTCATGTCAGGCACCTCTTTTCTTTGGAAATACTCATAGATTGACCGTCCATTTCTGTCGAGCAAAGTACCGGCGCAGCCTCCGCAGTGCGGCATGGATGGATTTTCCCGCCTGTGATGGCGTGATACCCTCCATTGCGGCAATATCTTTCACTTTCATACCCAGCATATAGCGGGCATGGACACGGCGAGCCTGCATAGGCGGCAGGGAAGAAATGGCTTCGTACAATCGCCGTATCAGTCTTCGTATTCGGCTAATTCTTCTTTTTCTATCAGGTAGTCCTCCGGCGATGGCTGCGCCCAGCCGATGGCGGCATTTTCGATTCCATCGTTACAATCGAGGGAATAAAAACGCCTTATACCGGAACATCTTGCGATCTCTGGCGGCCTCGGCTCTCTTGTCCAGAAGAAACGCTTCGACGATCTCATCGGACACCTCCACAAAAATGTCCTCTTTGCAAAATGGATAATATTGTTTGAGATTGATGGTCTGCATAGGCACGCCCTCACTCTGTTTGAAAAAGGTCATCATAGCAGCGGCGCATATTCCGCAGCCCCCGGCGGATGGCAACGCTGACCTTGCTGCTGTGGACGCCCTCTCTCCGGGAGATTTCCGGCTGCTTGATACCGGCAATGTAGTAGGCGTGAACACGGCGGGCCTGTGTCGGAGTGGCATGAGCCAGAGCCACCGGCAGAGCTGCAATCAGGTGCAGGCGGGTGGTCATTTCTTCTCGTTCCAGCAAAATATCTTCCGGCGATCTGCTGTGTTCCAGCGCGTAATTTTCCAGCCAGCTGTATGCGTCCAGAGAGTAGTAGGCGCGGTGGTAGACTTTCCGACGCTCATAGTTCTCCATCTCCCGCTTGGCCTGATACATCGCTGCCCATACCTCGTCCGTAACATCCACAAACTCGTCATGCCGGTAGTGGGGATACATCCACCGCAGATTGATTGTTTTCATAGGCTTACCTCCTGAAAATCGGAGAGGATGACAGCTCGTCCGCTGTCCGCCCCTCGCTGAGATAAGGGAAATGATCCCTTTCACTTGGTAGCCAGAAAACAGGTCATTCGTTAAGCCTGTTCTCAAAGAAATTTATAAATTTTTTCTGACCGCCTCCACACTTTGATACACAGCCACTTTGGAGCAGCCGCACAGCACACCAATCTCTGCAAGGCTCAGTCCCTCAAGCGCATAGAGCAGGAACCGGCGGCGCTGGGCCTCAGTACAGGTGTCCAGAACAGCCATCAGCTCATGCAGCGTTTCCATGTGGCAAAGATATTCTTCCGGCGTTTCTCCGTAGGCTCCTACGCCTTCGGTGGTAATGATGTACTCGTCAAACTCCCGGCCATCCCAATGCCGCCGCTGTTCATGGAACAGGTTCTCCGTTTTGTGATCGGCCCGGTCAAGAAATTCATAGACTTCCAGCGTGACCTCCACGGCCACAGCTTGTCCGTTATAATTGATGGTAACTTCCATCTGCTTTCCTCCATTCAGATTTTTTCGGGAAAATCTGAATGGGGCGGCGGAGAACGGCACCGGGGATAAAGTTCGGGCCATGCTGGCCCGATGTTACGGCTCCACAGGGACAAAAAAGCGCCCGGACGGCATAAAGCCATACGAGCGTAATAGAGTATATTTTGCTGTTTAGTTACATGGTATAGTGCATACTTCTGACCGCATTGCTCCGCTGCTGGGAACAGGCTTTTTTTAGCTGGTGCAGGTCATGGGGACTGTGAAAAAAGGCAAAAATAGACACGGCGGCAATCCTCCTATGTGCCGCCGTGGATTTACACGGTGTTAGGTCGTCGTTGGTTTAGGGTAGACGAAAAGAAACGGCGGCTCTGATTTCTCAAAACCGCCGCCAGGGTATCTAGAGTAAGCGCACAAAATCAACCTGCCCAGCTACGGTTTTTTTCTTTCCCCATTAGGCGGGGCAGGTTTAAAAGAATATGAAAAGCCGATAACAGCAGTCATGTTAGCCTGCGTGTTATCGGCTCTGCGTCTATGCGTCTGGCTCTCTAATAACGGATATATTCAGTTGCTTTACATGAATGAGCGTTCCTGTTTACATTTTGGACAGAACAAGGGGAAATTCCTTAATTCCGTGTCAATTCGTATTTTTATTCGGGTTTTATTATGGCATATAGGACAACTAACCCAACTTGTCTCTTTCATCAAAATTACCCCGTAACTTGATGTTTCTTTGATATATTTTTTGTTAGTCTATAAAATACGAATATCAATCCAACATTAAGGATGATCATAAAGACCGGCTGGCTCATACCGAAATATGTTTTCATATCAGAAAATATACCGTTTGCATGAAGCATAAAAATCGGGCAAATTTCCTGCATTTTTTGTAAAACAGGAAGGCTATCATTAAAATCAAACACAACTGGCAAGAAGCAGATGACGCAAGAAGTAATAAGCGCTGTAACAGGAGAACTCATTTGAGCACTTAAAAACAATGTAATAGTTGTCAAGGCTACAATCCCCAAAATATTCAATATTACAGAGATAAAGAACATTTGCAAAAAGGTCAAATTATATATTGAAGAAGCATAATGTAATGAAGATTGAATGCTTACATTCCACCCCTGTAACCCATAGGTACAGCCATACAGAACTAAATTTAGCAGTAAATACAAGAGGTATGTGCCAATTACAACTTCCAAGGCCGCTATAATTTTTGAAGTTGTGAGTTTGGTTCGGCCATACCGAGCCGAATAAATAATGCTATCTGTATGAAGTGCATACTCTTCTGAGAAAACAGGAGATAGAGTGATTACAACAATTAAACATATCATTATGGACAAGATGCTCCCCATTCCAGATAATAGCTTATCCCAGCCATCGCAATATCCTAAAGTCACAGTTGGACTATTTGGATATGCTGTTTCGAGTGACTTAAAACTACCATCAGAATTTGTCAAATATTCCAGAATCGCCGCTTGGTCACGATAAACATGAACAGCAGAAAAAGCAGAATTTTCATCTTGTCCAACAGTTGCTTGTTTTGCTTGGTCGATTTTTTCTTGCATAGTAAGTAATGTATTTTGAGAGAGTTTTCCTTCAAATATTTCTGCTACTTCCTTCCGTTGTTCAATGGCTGTAAAACCGCTTGCTAATGCCATTTTTTCAAGGTCATAATCATAGAAAACATTTTGATAATTAAATTGAAAAAAGAAAAAATAGGCAACGATAAGAACCACACCAGCTAAAAACAACATTCGTGTTTGCTTTCTCGAACATATTTTATTTCGTTCTGCTTTTATCATTTCATTCATGCTCGGATACCTCCGCAAAATAGTATAAATACAAATCTTCCAATGTTGGATCAACATTCCAAGCGGTTCTGCATGGTGCTTCTTGAGAAATAATCCTCAGCCGTTCTGCACCATTATTATGTTTCAGATTTGCTGTTACATAGTTCAATTCTAATTCTTCGGCCTCTTTTCGAGATACATCACATTCCCAAACACATTTTTCAATCGGCTTCAAAATTTCTTCTGGAGAACCATGTTGAATTAACTCGCCATTTTTCATAATCAGAATCTCATTTGCGATATATTCAACATCAGAAACAATGTGAGTGGACAAAATTACAATTTTATTTTCTGCCAAAGAACTAATCAGATTCCTAAACCGCACCCGCTCTTTCGGGTCAAGTCCAGCTGTAGGTTCATCCAAAATCAAAATACGGGGATCGTTTAGTAATGCTTGAGCAATTCCCAAGCGTTGTTTCATACCGCCGGAAAAAGTTTTGATTTTTTCGTTTTTCTGTGTGAGCAGATCAACAACCTGCAACAGCTCCATTGTGCGATTATGGGCTTTTTTAGGCGGCAGCCCCTTTATTGCAGAGATATACATCAAAAAATTTATACGCTGTAAAGTTAGGATAATAGCCAAAATTTTGTGGCAGGTAGCCTAAGATATTACGATATTTCTCGCCCAAATCATGAATGTTTTTCCCGTTAAAAAAAATTGCTCCTTTCGTTTCAGTTTGGACATCGCAAATCATTCGCATCAAAGTTGTCTTGCCCGCACCATTTGCCCCGAGTAGACCATAAACACCATTTGTTAATTTTGCGCTGAAATGATTTACAGCTTTTTTTCTTCCATATTCTTTTGAAAGATCATTTATTGTAAGTTCCATATCAATTCTCCAATCATTTTTTCTTTTTTCAAGTACAGTTGAAGTGTTTTCCCTAATAGGATAATGGATAACACATAAAATCCAATCCATCCCCAGAACATAGACGCTTCAAAAATAAATCGCTGATGAAGTACAAGAGAAAATGTTCCAGAAAGAAAAATCATACAAGCAATTAAATGATACAAGCTATCGTTTGTCCTGCTTTTCGCACATATAAAAAGATAACAAGTGCAAGAAATATTAAACGGAATCAAACCATACAACACCATTTCAATCATTGATTTCTGGTAAATATATGCCATTGAAATTAAAATGACTGTTATTAGGAAAAGGTTGATTACTCCAATAATCAGCATACGACCTGCTATAATTTTTACCAGCGTTGTTCTACTAGACTGTTCAATTTCCCACATACCATAGATGTTGCTTTTAGATATTTCTATTGCACCTAATAACGCAAGGAATGGAACCATAACTGCAAGGATTGTCAATGGATAATAAAATGGAACCCTCCATTGGCCCAGGATACATGCTAATAATACTGCACATATAGTGAGTATTATTTGAATAATCCAGAAAGAAAGCGGCAGAAATTGAAGTTGGTTCAATATAATATCTCGCATTGAATTTTTATTGAATTCAGAACTATTCATGTAACTTTTTCCAGCTACGATTACTGCTTCAATTTTAGGTTCAGATGGAGCAGGCGTTTCACAACTCTGCAACCATTCTAATACACCATTTTGTTTTTGGGTCATACATTATCGCCTCCTCTAAAATCAGCCAAATATCGTTCCAGTTTTTTAATCCCCTGTTGGAGCCTAGATTTTACAGTAGAAACACTCGCTTTTGTAATGGTTGCAATCTCTCGGATTTTCAAATCATAATAAAATCGTAAAATGATGACCTCTTTTTGATAGTCCGGTAATGTGTTGATTGCATATTGAACTTGCGCTTTAAGTTCGTTAAGCTCAATTTTTTCAAAGGCATTATCAGTATCTTCTATATCTTCAAGAGTTTCTAAATCCATATACAGGGGTTTTGCTTTCTTAGTATAATTGTTACAGGTATTAACAGCAATCGTTAGCAGGTAGTTTTGAAATTTCCCTATCTTTCGTACTGATTGAATATTCTCCAACAATTTCAAGAAAACATCTTGTGTAATATCTGCGGCGGTATCTGGATCGCCGTTCAATCGCCGACAACAAAATAGATAAATTGACTGATAATATTTTCGGACAATTATCTCAAATGCATCTGTGTCACCCGACTGGATTTTTTTTATTAGTATGAAATCTTCGATACCTTGTCACCGCCTTCCATGTGTAAAACGCCTTACACTTAATATACAACTGAATAACCCAAAAGGATTTAACTTTAGAATTATTTCTTTTACTTTTTTTTATTTCCATTCTATTGTAATTCCTGTTCTTGAAAAATATAAGATGTAATATATGAATTATAAACTTCAACCAACCTGCATATAGCAACATTCCACGGGCAAAGTATGAATTATACAATGTAACTGGGTGATGTTATATGGCGAAAGTTGAAGATTGTCCCGGTTTTGAAACCTTCGGTGCAGATGTCAAAGCCGCACGAGAGGCAAGGCGTCTGGCACGAAAAACATTGGCAGAAATGGTTGGGATTGAATGGCGGTATCTTGCCAACATTGAGAATCAAGGTGCGATTCCGAGCCTGCCTGTGATGATCCAGTTGATTAAGGTCTGCGGACTTCCCGTGGAACGGTATTTTAACCCGGAGATCATGCGGGAAGAAAGCGAACAGCGGCAACGGGTCAGCCACAAGCTGAAGCTTTGCCCTGAAGAATACCTGCCGATTATCGAAGGTGCCATAGACGGGGCGCTCAAAATGGAACAGACTGCGAAGCAGAAGGAGGACGCATAATCGCGGCCTCCTTCTGGCGTTTCTGTATCATGTTTCCCTGCACTTTTCCCAAAGTTCCCGGCACCTCTGCTGGATTTCTCCGGTTTCTGTCACAGTCAGGTCACGGTCATTTCCAGTAATCTTATCTTCCAGAAAGTTGGCGTATGTACCCAACAAAGCGTTCCGTAAATCCTCCGGGGTTTTCTGTATTTCAGCGCTGTACCAGTCATTCCGGTGGGGTTCCCATGCCATCAATGTATAACCGTGGCTGGTCTGAACCACCTCATACAGTGGATCATCATCCAGATATGCCTGAAACACTTTCAAAACCTTTTCAAAGGTCAGCATTTCCCGCACCTCCCATTCAGCTGCAAATCAGTTCCCTGATTAAAATTTCCTCAATCTGTGCCGTTAATGTGTTCATCAGCCCCACCCAACGCATAGGGTCACAGGCTTTCAGTTCTTCCGTAACACGCGCAGTCTCCATCATGTGAAGCAATATGGTGTCCACGCGCTCCTGCGCTGTCCGGTCAATCTCTAACAGGTGTGGATACAGCTTCTCGCTCATCAGCAGTTGGTTGTAGAGAATGGGGCGATGTTTCTTTAGGTAGGATTTTCTCATCCTGCCGTACTTGCCGATAGAAGTTTCCGGCTGTTCAGAAAGTTTTAGGTTGGGTATATCATAATCTCCACAACGAATGTAAGTCAACTTACTCATATTCATTCTCCTTTGCTTCGTGATGATTAGACTGCTGCGCTGGCTGCTATGCTGCCTTTGCGCGGTTCTTCTTTTGGTAGCTGACCGATAGTAGAAAAAACACCTTTTTTCATATCCTCAACCCGGATCAGGGCTTTCTTAGCGTCCATTTCCGCTTTTTTCTTCGCCTTGATTTTGTCCTCATACCGTTTCTGTGCGCCGCTGGCTTTCCGCTTCAAATAGTTCTGATGGAGCCTGTCCTTGCGTTCTTCTTTTTTCCGCAATTCTTCCTGTTCCTCTGGAGTTAAAGGAACCGGCTGTAAGGATGGCGGGATATAGCGTCCTAAAAAATTGAAGTGGATTTCAATTTCCTGCGTGGTGTCCTGGGTGCCTTTTCGGGCGCGTTCGTGGACAAGGATTTTCTCTACAAACTCGTTGAGCATGGTGTTTGTCAGAGTGTCAAAATTCTCGTACTTATCAATCAAGGCTATAAATTTCTCCGCTGATTTCTGGCTTTGCTCGTAGCCGGTAACAGCCTTTTCCAGCTCCGCAATTTCAATCTCAAGTGCGTCCTGCTCTTTGGCATACTGTGCATCAAGTGCCTATATCGTGCATCCGGCAGCTTGCCGAGGGCGTTGTCCTCATAGATTTTGCAAATCAGTTTTTCCAGTTCTCCGGATCTCTTTTGAGCAGCGGCCAGACGCCTGCGCTTTTTCGCTATATCGGCACTCTGTTGGGCAACCTGCGTTTCCTGAACGGCGTGAATAAATTCCGTCCGGTCATTTTTGGAATATTCAGCGATAGCCCGGAGCGTGTCAGAAACCAATGTCAGGATAGCACTCTCATTGATACGGTGTTGTGTAGGGCATAGTGTCCCACACGGAACTTTGGTATAATTGGAACAGGTATATTGAGAAATCCGCTTGCCATTGTTGGTGCGGTGGACATACATCTTGCCGCCGCAATCGGCACAATAGAGCAATCCTGTGAGGGGAGCCGCTTCGCCCCAGCCGTTTGGATAACGCCGTACATTGCTGCGGATTTTCTGCACCAAATCAAAGGTCTGCTGGTCGATAATGGCTTCATGGGTATTCTCAAAGATCGTCCATTCGTCCTCAGAAACATAGTGGCTTTTCTTGTCCTTAAAGTGCTTGCGGGTCTTGAAATTGATGGTATGCCCTAAATACTCTCGTTTTTTCAAAATGTTCACGATGGTAGATGATCCCCATCCATAGGGGTCTTTGACCGGCTTTGAACGGTTCACACCCTCGTTGAAGCGGGCAAGGTGTACGACAGGAATTTCAATCCGGTCTGTGGATAGTTTGCAAGCAATCTGATAAGGCCCATATCCCTCCAGCGTGAGGGAAAAGATACGGCGTACCACTTCGGCGGCTTCTTCATCTACCAGCCAATGCTCCCGCTTTTCGTCCCATAAGTAGCCGTAAATCACGGTGCCTGTCAGGTGCTTACCACTCATGCCTTTTGACTTAAACACAGAGCGGATTTTCCGGCTGGTATCACGGGCGTAAAATTCATTCATGATGTTGCGGAACGGGGTAAAATCGTCATCACCTTTCAGACTGTCTACACCGTCGTTGATGGCAATCAGACGAACACCACGCTGCCGCAAAACCTCCATAACCTGACCGACCTTCAGATAGTCGCGTCCTAACCGGCTCATGTCTTGATGACGATTGCCTCTACACGCCCTGCCTCCACTTCCTCCATCATCGCCAAAAATCCGGGGCGGTCAAACCGGGTGCCTGAGATACCGTCATCTGTAAAATGCGTAGGATTTGGCAGCCCGTTCCGGCGAGCAAAATCCTCCAACATCTGTTTTTGGTTGGATATGGAATTGCTCTCGCCCTGTAACTCATCGTCCCGGCTCAGGCGCTCGTACAGTGGGGTGATTTTTTCGTTTCTCATAGCTGTACCTCCTGAAACAAAAATGCTCTAAGTGATTGCTTCACTAACCATGACAAAATCATGATTAAGAAGTCACTTAGAGCATATATCACCGGC
>ENA-OQBJ01000322-OQBJ01000322.1-human-gut-metagenome-genome-assembly--contig:-NODE-322-length-25852-cov-4.237590_pt1 | contig 25852 bp, 24 predicted proteins | sample MGYA00242743_ERZ504545 | MGnify/ENA primary metagenome ERZ504545 (study PRJEB26092, sample SAMD00036252) | human gut metagenome | host: Homo sapiens | study: EMG produced TPA metagenomics assembly of...
CATTCTCCAGTGTCGCCGGCAGTGTAAGGTCTTCTTTTACTGCACTGGTATCACCAATGGAAAGTCCGTCTTTTGCTGCTTTTAATACTTCGTTATAGTAATCATCCTTTTTTTACCTGTTTTGTAAGACTGTGCTCCATCGTAGATCTTTACTTCTTTGACACTTCCTTTATAGAACATATCAGAATAAGAAGATTTTCCGATGTATGCAAGAAGGTCTGTTCCGAAGTTCTCTACTTTGTTCGTAACTTCTACGGTACCGATCTTCTGATCATTGTAGTATCCGGTAATACTGTTTTCCGTAATAACGGTTGTATATTTTGCCCAGTCACTTCCTGTCTTTGGTCCTGCAATACCATTTGCGGAATTTGTCGGAGAAATACCATACTCTGTATTGTACGGTGCCGATTCATTCACACTGTTTGTAATAACGGACTTCATCTGTCCGCTTAAGTTTGCCGGATTTAAAAGCCAGTACTGTGTCGGGAATCCTTTGCTGTTCTTGTCATTTCCAAAGAACATTGCCGCATAGTTGCCGCTTCCTGTCTGGTTCTTAAGCCATGCAGAGATTGTAACGGTATTCTTGCCGTCGAACATTCCCTTTGGAAGTTCTACATAAGCTGCGTCACTTCCGGATGCTCCGCCTGGGAGTGAAAGGCTTCCGTCTTTAAAGCTTCCGTTCTGTCCCTTAAGCTGTGCATCTTTGTCATTTCCGGATGCGTCTTTCGTATCCTTTTCCAGTGGATAGTAAGCAAGATACGGAACATCGGCTGTCTGTGCTTCTGCTACCAGAACTGTGAAGTCCTTTGTAACAGTGTAGTCATCCACAGATAATGTCGCTGTCAGCGTTACTTCCTGTGTTCCTTCTACATCCTCGCCTCTTGTAATCTCACCTTTTTCATTCAGAATCTCCGGATTGCTGGAAGACCAGCTGATCTTTACGCCGCCGTCAGATGTTGGCAGCTGGATGTCATCCGTGATCGCACTGTCATTGGCAATCGTAAGATTCTCTTTTGCCATCTCAAGTGCTCTCCAGCATATAATTCTTTTACCTGTGCTTCGTTCAGTTCGTTTTTATAAATGGCAAGCTCTTTTACGCCGCCTTTATAGAATTTGTCCGGATAAGAAGATTTTCCAATATATGCAAGAAGATTTTCTCCAAAATTTTCTACCTTATTGGATGTCTTCACGGTACCAATCTTCTGGTTGTTGTAATATCCGGTAATGCTATCTTCTGTGATTACCGTTGTATACATTGCCCAGTTGCTGTCCGTTGCCGGCCCGCTGATTCCGTTAGCGGAATTCGTCGGAGTGATTCCGTATTCCGTATTCCATGGGGAACCTGCTGATACCGAATTGGTGATGACACTCTTCATCTTGCCACCCTTACTTGGATTCAGCAGCCAGTACTGTGATGGATATCCGCTGCTGTTCTTTCCAGTTCCAAAGAACATTGCCGCATAATCTCCGGCACCGGTCTCATTCTTTAACCATACGGAAATGGTCAGTGTATTCTGTCCGTCGAACATTCCCTTTGGAAGTTCCACATAGCCGGCACTGCTGCTTGCTGCTCCTCCAGGAAGATACAGGCTCCGTCTTTGAACTCTGCGCCCGTTCCTTTCAGTTCTGCATTCTGCGCCATCTCATTGCCCGAATGATCCTGCACGTCTTCCGTGAGCGGATAATATGCAAGATATTCGAGACTCTCATTCTCTGCCGTATCTGACAGAGGAGCCGCCTGGACTACACTCGATGCAAGCATAGCCCCAAGCAAAGTAATCGATAATAAGCGTCTTATCTTTCCCTTTTTCATAAGCTCCCTCCTTATTATTTTACGCTAACTTTAATCTTCGCCAGCCCTTCTTTTCCTACCTTTGCAAATACAAACGTAGATCCTTTTCCAACGGCCGTGATCTTTCCATCTTTTACGGTTGCCACTGTCTTATCCGCACTCTTCCAGGTCATCTCTTTTTCCTTTGGAGTTACAGTCGCTTCCACCGTTTCGGAAGAGCCTTCCTTTAGTGTTACTGCCTCTTTTGAAAGTGTGATCTTCACCGGGTTAGTGATACAGTCTACTTTCTTATTGATCGCTTCTACCGCATCTGTATCCACCGTCGGTACTTTTGAAAGACTGTCTGCCCGGATCAGTGCCTGATTCAGACTCTCTTTCTGGCTGTCTGTCAGTGTGTTATCTTCCAACTGATCTTTGATCTCGTTTTTAATATCTTCCAGCTCTCTCTTATCGCAATCGATATATTCAATCTTATGATAATTATCCACTGTCGGATCTGCGTTGTAGGTATCGATCAGAGTATTGTATTCTTCTGCCGTAACAGGATCATCCCTCCGTGGCATCCTACATCGCCGCCAGTTCTTCCGTATCCGCTTGTCAGTTTCTTTACGCTGTCCGCTTTCGAAAGATCAGTTGTTGTATATGGTTCATACCGTACACTGCTGCTGCCATAATAGTCGATCATGATGCACCATTCGTCACGGTCATTGAACTTAAACATCGTCGCCCCCTCATAGGCTCCTTTTTTTGCTTCCATGTTCTTCTGGGAAATGTATTTGAAATGGTTTCCTGTACTTTCGTCTTTGAACCAGTTCCATACTACTTCCGCTTTCTGGAAGTCATTTAATCCGCTCAGATCTCCAAGGCTGGAATAATTTTTCCCATTCATTGTATATGGAGTGATCCTGTTCGGATTTGAATTGTCATAATCAACATCTGGATCTAATACTGTATCCGCACTCATAAGTTCGATGTGGTTATCCGTCTCATCTTTTACGACACGGTACAGTGTTCCATATGGATTTCCGTCTTCATCTGCTACCCATAACTGGGATGTGTCGATATTGCCGTATCCGTCATTCGATGATACAAGCTTGCCCCATTTCTGATAGAAGGCTTCTTCCTCATACATCTTGGTCGGTCCGAAGGTCTTGAAATCTTTTGTCTCGTTACAATATAATCTGTTTCTTGCATATCCGTCTGTTCCCACACGGCAGGACCAGTATACAAGATAGTTGTCTTTTTCCGGATTGTAAACTGCTTCCGGTGCCCATGCTGCCCCGGCATCAATCTCGCTTCCTACATCAATGTATCTTCTTTCCCAGTGCACCCAGTCTTCCGTCTCATATACGAAAAGTTTTGTACTTCCGGCAGTTGACATCGTTCCCCAGTTTCCTACGGAATTGTTGCTCAGATTGCCGCCGTACTTGGATGCCATTGTATTCAGGTCTGTTGCCAGGATCCACACCTTTCCTGAATCTTCTTTTCTTGCACCTCTGATAAGGTAAGGATCACGCACACCCTGATCATTCCCTTCAAATGGGAATAATACCGATGCATCTCCGGATGTGGTTGACTTTATATCCGTACCGGCTTTCACTGCGTAGTTGTGTGTGCCCACAGTCTCAATATCGTCCGCATAATCGGTTCCCACTTCAAACAATGGGTGAAAACCATTCAATGCTGTCCAGTTCAGTCCATCTTCACTTAAGAAGAAATGAAGCTGCTGCACATCGGAACCTTTTACATTACCAAAACACACATAGACATATCCGGCTTTGGTATCTGCAGAAGTTCCTTCTGCGATCGTCAGATCAAAGCTCTGCTTTGTCGTGTCACTTCCATTCGTGACCGTTGCGGTCAGAGTAAATTTGTAATTGCCCTTTCCTGCATATGGGCGTGTTACTTTTAACTTATTTCCCTTTACCGATACATATGCAGGATTGGCATCTCCTACACTGTAGCTGATCTTTGCATCCGGTGCACCGTCAATACTGTCCGGGAGTGTAAGATCACCGGTCAGGAGCTGATTGATCTGTGCTTCTTTGATTGTAAGTTTTGTATCTGCTGCCATCGCCCGGCTGCCCGCTGCCGGCCCCGCAAGTACGAGGGCCGTAACAGCTGCCAGACCGAAGGAGACTGCTTTCTTTACATATTTTCTTTTCATAGCATTTCTCCATCTGTTTGTTTCGGTTGACGGTTTATTTTACAGTCATAACTGCCACATCTGAAACTACGATTCTTCCGTCGGTTCCTGTTATCACGCAGCGGTATTTTTGTCCGTTACGCCATGTTGCTGCAGGTACAATCAGATTATTTGTCTGATTTCCTCCCATGGAAGAAGTTCTCCAGGTATTAGAGTTGGCATTACAATATTCCCACTGATAAGTTGCACCTTCTCCGGTACCTGCTTTCAGTGTGACTTCGAATAATACAGTATCACCTTTTGCTGCAGTTACGCTGACTGGCTGTGTCTCGATCACCGGTGCGGTCACTGCTGCACCAATCGTAACTGTTGCTGTATCAGAAATTACCTGGTTGCCATATCCGTCTGTAATCACGCAGCGGTATTTCTGGCCGTCACGCCACTTTGCTACAGGTACGCTGACAGATACTGTCTGGCTGCCTGTCATGGTAGAAGTTCTCCAGGTATTAGAGTTGGCATTGCAGTATTCCCACTGATAGTTCAGGTCTTTTCCTTCTGCTTCTACAGTTAATACGGCTGTTTCGCCCACCACACCTTTATAGCTTTCCGGATTCTTAGTGACCTTAAGTTCTTCCTTTGCACTGTCTGATCTAACATCCAGTGCTGTCGAATATTCTACGGCATAGCCGTCATATTTTGCTGTAACGATTGCTGTAACGGTTACTTTTCCTTCTTTTAATGCAGTTACGGTTCCATCTACATAAGTAGCTGCACTGTCGTCGCTGGATACATATTCAACATCAACCATGTCCTTTACACTGTCCGGAATTGTAAACAGTTTTTCGCTTTCGCCGACTTTCATTTCTTTCGTGGTCTCCGGTGCTTCCGGATCGATTACGCTGAATGGATCTACATATTCTTCTACATAGGCAAGACCTGCAATGGCTTTGTTCAGTTTGGTATATGCCGTATCTACTTTATCAAAGCTGTCTGCATCTTTTGCTTCCTGAATCGCTTCTTTCAGGCGGTCTGCCGATACGGTTGTACAATATGTTGTATCAATTGACTCTGCGGACTTGATCAAAGCATCCAGTTCTGCACGTTCCAGTGCTTTTACTGTTACTTTGATCTCTTTGGATGCTTCCAGTTCTCCTGATTTTGCTGTTGCGGTAAGTGTAACTTCTTTGGACTCTGCCGGGCTTGTTACGGTTCCGTCTGTTCCGATCACATTCTCATCAGAACTTGTCCATGTGATCGTCATGCCGTTATCTTCTGTAGGAAGTGTCAGGTCATATTTTACATTATCCAGACTGTCGTTCTTTCCAAGCAGGTTCTCATCTGTAACTGCTTTTTCCAGTTTTTCCTGGAGCATCTGGGTATAATCTGCTTTGTTCTGTTCCTGTACTTCTTTTTCTGTCAGTGCAATGTCGTATACATTGACTTCATCGACCAATCCTTCGAATTCTGCATCCCAGTTGGTAACTCCAAGATAGATTCCCTGATTTTCTCCGTCTAACGGATCATTGGAATCATGTGTTCCGAGTTTGATGCCATCTACATAAGCAGTTACCTGTCCGCTCTTTCCGGACAGTGTGATATTGTGCCATCCTTCTGTATCAATCTCCGGGGACCAGAATGTAGACCACTTGTAGCCATTTCCATTTTCCCAGATCTTGCATGTGTTCGTTCCGGTCTTTTTACCGGATACTGCCAGCCATTTTTCCGGATTGTGATATCCGAGGAACAGTACGTTCTGGTTCTCTGCCAGTGTTCCGTCCGGTTTTACCCATGCAGATACCGTGTATTCTTTTCCGAGATTCTCTTCATCCAGTTTCAGTCCGTAGTCTCCTAATCTTACGGCCTTTCCGCTCTTACCTTCTTCGTATACAACATCTTTGGAATAAGCCGCCAGCTTTGTTGTAACTGCTGTTGCGTCCTTATCTGTAATACTGTTCGTCAGATTGTCTTCGAAAGAATATGTTGCTTTCAGGTTTTCTTCCAGTCCACTCTTTACCATTACTTCAGTCACAGCTTCTTTCGTCGTACTGCCAAGCGTAACCTTTGTTGTGATCTTTGTTGTTCCGGCTCCGGTTGCGGTAACCTTTCCAGTCTCGTCTACGGTTGCAATATCCTTATTATCGGTCACATATGCAACAGAAGGATTTGCTTCTTTTACTACCGCCGGCATCGTTACTTCGATGTTCTCTTCTCTTCCGACAACCATGTTCAGAGATTTTGTTGCTTCAATTCCGTTTTTTTCAAGAAGGCTCTCTGCTGAAGAATCATCATATAACTGATATACTTCTCCTTCTGTCAGAGTCTTGTTATAAACTTTAATGTCATCTGCAGATCCGGTGAATTCTCCGTCCCAGTTTGTAACACCGACGTAAATGTCCTGGTTGCTTCCGGTCAGTGGTGCACTCGTCTTATTCTCTGCAGTCTTCTCTCCGTCTACGTATACTTTAACATTATCTTTGTCGCCGGTAATTGTTACACAGTGCACTCTGCACTGAGGTCTTTATTTGCCCATTTCGTCCAGCTGTATCCGTTACCATTTGCCCAGATCTTGGTGGTACTGTTGTTATTTCCATCACCTGCAATAGCCAGCCATTTTTCCGGATTATGGTATCCGAGGAATAATACGCTCTGGTTATCGCTGATATTTCCATCCGGTTTCAGCCACATAGATACTGTGAAGTTATCTCCCAGATCCTGCTGGTTCAGTTTCAGTCCATAATCTCCGAGTTTTACAGCTTTTCCGCCGTTTCTGTCTTCTGTGTAGGTAACAGTTCCGGAATAATTACCAAGACCTGTTACGATTGCAGATGCAGCGGTTCCTCCTTCTACATCATTCTCCAGTGTTTCATTCTCAAATGTCCACTCACCTACCAGTCCGTCCAGACTTGCGGACTTTGCAGCGAATGCCAGATGCGGTGGAACCATCATGGTAATTACGAGTGCACCTGCAAGTGCTGCAGACATTACTTTTTTCCGTTTCATAGCAATTTCTCCTTTCCATCAGGACCTTTTATTTCTTTTTATATGCGGAATCAACAACTGTGATCTGAATATTGTCAGTCTTCTTCTCGCCGTTGTATTCATATGTCACTTTCAGTGTCTTCTTACCTGTCGTTGTCATGTCAATCTTATCTGCATTCGTTGTATAATCCGTAATTTTAACCGTTTTGCCTGTCTCAAGATATAACTGAATACGGATATCGTTTGTCTTCAGTTTCTCTCCGACTGTGTACATACGTTTTGTCTTTCTTGCTTTTCCTGATTTAATTTCTGTATCTGTAGATACAAAGAATGTTGCGTCTTTGTCAGACGGATCCTGTGTCATAGAAAGGACTCCGCTTTTACTTGTCAGATAATAACCCGGATATCTGACACTTTCGAATGTAACACCACTTCCGTTAAATCCTTTTAAGGTACGGAATGTCATGCTCTCGGCTTCGGCAGTTGTTCCTTTTACATCCTGTGACAGTACCGGTGTGATCACACCGTTTTTCGGATCCTGTGCCGTGATATAGAGTCCCGGTTTGTTGTTCGACTCAATCGATACATATTCGTCTTTTTTGCTGGATTTTCCAGGATTGATCTCCCAGCTGCTTTCTTCGCCATCCTTATAGAAATCAACCTGAATTGCTTTTCCTGTGATCGGATAATCTGCGTCCAGCAGTGTATTCACGAATGATTTATGAGAAATGTAATTGCCATCGGAATCTGTAATCTGTGATGCTGTTCCGGTAAGTCCTGTTGCGGTCTTTTTGATCGGATCGATCGTTCCGTCTTCATTGATCGTAAATGGCTCACAACATGCAACTCTGCGGTATCCGCTTCCGTGTGGAAGGCTTCGTCATGATATACGAAATATGTCTGTCCCTTGAAATCAAATACTGCCATGTGGTTTGTGTTGGCTGTTGCAGAAGGTTCCATAATGATTCCACCGAACTCCCATTCATTGCTCATGATGTCATCGGTCGTAGCATATGCCATCTGCTCTCTCCAGTCACATGCAAAGAACATATAGTACTTGCCATAATAATTGCCGTTTTCATCCTTCTGACGGTAATACCATGGTGCTTCCGTATAACTGTGTCCCTGGAAATCGTTGATCTTTCCGATTACGATATCATTTCCTTTGCCATATCCGACAGAAAGATTATCCGGATTGCCATCCTGATCTTTTACCGATATCATATCCTCATTCAATTCACATACGAAGAATCTTGTATTTCCCCATCCCAGATATCTGTGTTCCACACCATTTTCATCAGTTTCGATCCATACAGTCGGGTCGATATCTTCCCATGAATGTACGCTGTTCGGGGTCTGGCTGTTACTTACCAGCGGCTTTTGATTCACATCTTTAAACGGACCTGTCGGACTGTCCGAAACACCGACTCCGACTCCTTTTCCATCTGAAAACTGTGTACAGTAATAGAAGTAATACTTTCCATCAGAACCTTTTGCCACCTGTCCTGCCCAGGCCTCATGGTTATTACCTCCTTTGATATCCGAACTGTTCATGATCTTGCTTTCATATGTCCAGTTTTTCATGTCTTTGGAAGAATAACATCTCCAGTCCGGCATCCAGTAAGACTCATTGCTTGAGGTATCGTGTCCTACGTAGCAATATACGGTGTCGCCGTCAACCAGAACCGACGGATCTCCGCCGTAAAGAATGTCTCCGTTCTCATCAAACCCAAGCATCGGGTTGCCGGAGTTACTCTTTTTCAATGTCTTCGTCTCGACATTGTCTTTCGCATATACCAACGGCGTACACAAAGATATCGATAACACCGCTGCCAATGCTCCTGTTAGTAATTTTTTCATCTCTTACTCCTTTCTTTTTGCTTTTCTTCTTTTTGCTTTTCTTCTTTTTACTTCTTCTCCTTTCTTTTTCGTTTCATATCATATTGACTCGGGAGTGCTCCATGAAACTCCGATTCTCGAATCCGGATATACTATTCCTTCTCAGTTACACAATACTTCCCCTCTTCTTCCAGAAAAGCATCCTTAAAATGAGACAGCACACCCGTAGCCGGTGTAAATGTCATCTCTCCGAAATAGATTTTCTCATCTGCCAGATATAGATCCACTCGTACAAACGGGATTCCCTCTCCCAGCTTTTCCGCCATACAGATCATCTCTTCCAGCTTATCTGGCCGCTTTACTGGATTTTTGTCAACCTCTGTTCCTTCCACAACATCCAGTTCCTTCCAGTCTCTGTCAAACACATTCTTGTACCTTTTTGCACCTTTTTGATTGCAAACAAGAATAAAGCGGACTTTCCCGTTACTACAGTGAAATTTATAATCCGGGAGTCCGCCTTCTGCTTCTATATATTCTTCACAGATGATCCGGCGCCTTATATCGCGATAATGCATTTCCAGTGATAAATAAGCTATATGAAAACTCAACCAGAAATGCATCATTTTTTTTAATCTTCTCTGTTCTTTTTTATCTAATTTGTTTTTATCCACACATATGTAATTCATATCACAACCATGTGTGGCTTTTAATACGAATTTTTTCGGAAGTCCGTCAAATGAAACTTCTTCTGCTTTGTCATACACACCCAGAAGAGGAACCAATGTATCTTTATATCCCTTTTGTTCCACAAACTTACGGACTTCATATTTATCCGTCAGCAGACTTCTCATCTTTCCATCCGTATTGTATTCCGTCCACAGAATTTTCTCATTCAGTTTCCTCGGACATGACAGATCAATTTTTTTATGGAAATGAATTCTTGTCTGAATCTCTTTCGTCCTCTGGATGCCGAATATCTTACTCATTCCATAGTTCCATGCCATTACAGCTCCTCTGTAACACCATTTCCCATAATAGCCTATCCTACTCACACACCATCACTCCATTTTTAGAAAACCTTCAGTCTGGCCGCATACACCATCCGCAATACAAAATCCGGCATAATCCTGGCAATCTTAAGCCCGGCCTGTACCATCTTTGCTTTCCGGGACAACTGCCCCTTCCACCTCTTCATTGCTTCTCTGGCTTCTGCCTTATTTCCCGCAAGAATACTGGTATATATATATACTGTCATCTTCATATTGTATTTGCGCTGAATCATTGCAAGTTCTTCTTTACTATGCGCAGAATCTTCAAGCTCTTCTTCCAGATTCTTTATAAACGCATCTGCTTTTGCTACTTTTACCCTTGTTCTGGCATTCGCTTCTGCCATCCTGTGATAATTCACACAGACTTCGGAAGAATATGCAACCTTCGGATTATTTCTGGCTACTCTTGACCACAAATCAAGATCCTGTCCGATCTTTTCTCCCGGTCTGAATAATCCGGCTTTTAAGACTGCCGATGTCCGAATCACGGTCGCCGATGTCCAGACAAAATCATAAGCATACTGATAGGTAAGCCAGTAACTTTCAAGACATCCGGTTGCCGGAGTCAGTCTCGCTGAATAATGGCTTTTCCCATTTCCCATATCTACTCTGTACGCAGTGACATACATATCACTTTCCGGATATTTTTCTATAAGGTGATCGATCGTCTTCAGATAATCAGGTTCCCATTCATCATCTGCATCCAGAAATGCGATATATTGTCCTTGCGCATGTAAGATTCCTGTATTTCTTGCAACGGATACTCCCTGATTCTGCTGATGGATGATTGTTATATTTTCACTCTTTATCTTCCTGGCTTCTTCAAGCGAGCGATCCGTCGATCCGTCATCAACCACGATTACCTCATAGTCTTTAAAGTCTTTGTTTTTTTACACTTTCCAATGTCATGCGGTATACAATTTTCTTTATTATATAAAGGAACACAACGCTGAATCTCATGCAGTCTCTCTCTCCTTTATCATCTTATACGCTTGTTTTCTGCTTCTGTTTTCCGTCTTGCTTTCTGTTACGACACCTTCCGAACTTCTTTCATAAAAAGGACTTTCACTGTTGCCAGAATCAGACGCAGATCCATAAGTACCGATGCTTTTCTGATGTAATAAGCGTCCATCTGTGCTTTCTCAATGGCCGGTGTATTATATCTTCCATAAACCTGTGCAAATCCTGTAATTCCGGCCTTTACCTTCAGACGCATTGCAAATTCCGGATTTTCTTCTGTGTATTTTTCTGCCAGCTCCGGTCTTTCCGGTCTTGGTCCCACAATGCTCATATCACCTCTTAACACATTGATAAACTGTGGAAGTTCGTCAATTCGTGTCATGCGGATCCATTTTCCAACCGTTGTAATTCTGTCATCTGATTTTTCTGCCAGTCTTGCTTTTCCGTCTTTTTCCGCATCCATCTTCATACTGCGGAATTTGTAAATTTCAAATATCTTTCCATCTTTTGTCAGCCTCTTCTGACTGTATAAAACAGTTCCTCTGTCCTGTGCTTTGATCAATCCGGCTGTTATAAGCATAACCGGCGATGCCAGGACCAGCCCCACTACCGATATACAGATATCCATCATTCTTTTTACCAGCTCATACACCGGTCTTTCATTCTTATTTCCAATCTGCAGCAGCATAGTACCATTACAGACACCGACTTCATGCTGCACATCAGTACATCTTCCATTTCTGGTTTCAGATAAACTTCTATTCCATTTGCAGCACAATACCGGAGAATCTGATCCTTCTGTACTCTGTCAATTTCCTGCAGGATAACAAGATCCACATCTTTTAACCGTTCTAAAGTCTGCGGTGTAACCTCAAGAACCCGGATCCACATTTTTACATGAATCCAGTCTGACATATGTCTTAAGTCTTTCATTTTCTCAAACATTTCACTGTTTCCATAGAGAACAGCTGCCTCTTTCTTTCCATACAGATGGCACATAATCTGGTTGCTTCCCAGTGTATATATAGCTGCAAATGCAGTCTGTGCCACTAACTTAAGAAGCATCATCCAGATATCATTTATACTCGTTTTTGTAACGTATCCTGTCAGATATGTAACTGCATCCGCCAGAAACAATGCAAGCCCCTGCGAATATATCAATTCCATGCTTTTCTTTGTCTGTGTTTCAAAAGCTTCATATGTACGAGTCATAAAGCAGTATACAATTACAAAAAGAAGTAGCTGATACAGCATATCTTTGCCGGATATATATCCGGTATGCCCCCCCACAAAGATAAAGGCCATTCCTGCAATATTAAAAACTTTAAACAGTCTTTCCATTACATATTTTCCCATAGCTGCATCCCTTCTTCATCATACGTTAACTATTTGCTGATCGTAACAACATTTCCCTGATCGCCTTCTGTTAACACAACGTTTCTGTCTTCGTAACTCCAGCTTGTCTTATCGGCTTCCTCAGTACCATCCGCTCCAAGCTGTTCTGAAATTGCATTAACCAGAGAATCTTTTGCAACAGACGGGAATGTAAGCTGCGCACTTGCTACATTTCCATCTTTGCTTTCTACAACAATCTTTACATCTGCTCCAAATAACTTTGTATCATAAGAAGTTGCTGCCTCTTTTGCTCCCAGAAATGCAAGCATATCCGCATCTGCTCCTCCGACTTTTGTCACGAGATCAGCCATCTGGAATGTATCTTCTGCAACATTTAACGCATCAGAGCTTTCCACTACTTCACCTGCATCCTGTGATTCTTTTTTGGAATCTTTGTCCTCTTTCTTTTCATTGCTTTGTGTTGTCTTCTTGTCTGACTCTGCTGCTTTTTTATTATCTGAACCGCCACATCCAACTATGGACATTACAACAATTGCTACCGCCATTAACATTGCAAAACATTTCTTTTTCATTTAAATTTCCTCCTTCAACCATATATTTTACACAATTTAATGGACCTGTTGACAAAGTAAAGAAAAAGTACCTTCTTTATGGTAAAATATATGTAATAATTTTGCCATAGGAGGTACTTTTTATGATGGGAAGAATTGATAATCAAATGCAACTTCTTATTCTGGATCTAGACTCAATGATTCCGGAAAATCATTTGTTGAGACAGATTAAAAACAGTGTAAATTTTGATTTCATCTATGAAAAAGCGTCCTCTTTTTATTCACATACAGGAAGAAAATCTATTGATCCAGTTGTTATGATAAAGATGCTATTAATTGGATATCTTTATGGAATCAAATCAGAACGCAGATTGGAAGAGGAAGTTTCTTTAAATTTAGCATATCGATGGTTTTGTGAACTTGATCTGATGCAGAAGATTCCTGACCATAGTACTTTTAGCCAAAATCGTCGGAGACGTTTTTAGAGATAATACTCTTTTCAGAGATATTTTTAATGAAATCATAATGCAATGTATAAATATGGGAATTGTAAGTGGTAATACGGTAGTTGCCGATGGATCATTTTTACCAGGAAATGTTTCTGTTAACAGTTCTATAGAAGTAATAGAGACAGTACAACAGTCTTCCATCCACTACCTTGATGAACTGGAAAAAGAAATGTCTGAAATTCCGGGCTATAAAGAACCTATAACGAAAGAAGTTACAAAGCGTACTCTGAAAAGTACAACAGACCCTGATTGTGGATATATAAACCAAAAAAGGAAAAGGGGGCTTGGTTATTTAACAGAGATGACGGTAGATACGGGACATGGTATAATCACAGGCGTTAATTGTTATCCAGCAAATCATCGTGAAAGTGATATTATTCTCAATCATGTAAAACAGCAACAAGAGGCCTTACCTATTGATATAAAGGTGCTGGCATTGGATGGCGGTTATGATGTTGGGGCTGTTCATAGAGGACTGGAATTACTTGGAATCGAAGGCTATACAGCAATTCGCGAATACCAGAATAATGCTTTAAAAAAGGGATTTACATATAATCAAGATAAAGACTGCTTTGTATGCGAAAATCAGAAAGAGTTAAATTTTCAAAGGCTTGTCTTCAAAAGAAGCACCTTGAATTATTATAGACTGTATTCTCGTGCCCGTAAACTGTGTAAAGATTGTCCACGACTTTCTATTTGCGAAATAGATCAAGGAGCTATTCGGATCAACGCCAGTGGGAATTATCCTGCATTTCATCGTAATAAACTAAAATATCATACACCTGAATATGTCAAAGTAATGCGTTTAAGAAAAATATGGGCTGAAGGCACTTTTTCAGTCTTAAAAAGGGAACACAATTTAAAAAGAATCCATAAAAGAGGGATTATTCGTGCGGAAGAAGAATGCCTCTTTTCAGCTATGGCATTAAATCTAAAACGACTGGTTAAGGCTATGTAATCAAAGCCTTAACCAGTCATTTTTTGAATATTTGATTAAATTCACAAGTGAGAAATCGCGAATATAAGTAGTTTGTCAACAGGTCCAATTATTTACACACTCCATTTTTTTAATTATGTTTAAATTCTTCAGACATTCGATACCCACGGAATAAAAGTTAGGATTCCTAACTTTTATGTAGGTCCAGGTAGCCAGTCTGATGCATTAAATACCAATTTTATTATGTATATTACTGTTTCTGCTTCAAATATTGCTTCGTATAAGTACAGACCGCAAAGCACTTCCCGCACAGATCCGTATCAATCCCAGTACTCTTTCGCATAATTTCCCGCTGCTTCTTATAACATGCAGAAACAGATACGATATCTTCGCGTGGCATACCCGAACGCCACAATGTATTTTTCAGTGCATGTGCCGGGCAATACCGGACGCAGGCATGACAGGCACCGCACTGAGAGCGTGTAACCGGAGCATCGCAGGTCAGCGGGGCATCGGTCAGAAGAGAAGAAATCCTTACAGCAGAGCCATATTGTGGTGTTACAAGCAGACAGTTTTTGCCGATCCAGCCGAGGCCGGCTCTGGTGGCAACAGTTTTGTGAGGTAAAGGACTGCGGTTGTCCGAGTCTACTGTTATCCGGTCTGTTGTCTGGGCATAAGCCTGGTATCCTCTGCCTGTCAGATATTTTTCACCGGCAGTTACAATGGCATTCAGTTTGTCGTTCAAAGTAGTATACAGTTTGTAGTATTCCCTGGTTGGAGCAAGTTGAAGATCTTTGATGACATGTTTCGGCAAGGGAATTGCGACTGCAATTCAACCGGATAGTCAGAAGATGGAACTGCGGTCAGATCCCCAATTCCGACCAAAGCAGCACCCTGTGAGATCATATAATCTCTGAATTCTTTTGTGGGATTCATAAAAATCCCTCCTTTCAGAACATTTCCGTTCATTGACTTATTGTACATTCAATTTTACAATAGAATGCAGAAGAAAGATAGTGGGAAGGGAAACTATTATGGAAAGTAGAATGATGGAATTAATGGAAGCGATTCAGGAAAGTGAAGGACAGGCAGAACGCAGGTGCTTACTTTGCTGGGCGGCAGATACATTTCTGAAAAGGCACTGGTCATAGATGGAAAAATTGTCTGGGAAAGCAGGAAAAATGGTTATTTTCATGGATATACAGATGAGATAAAGAATATTACAGAAAGTGGAATCACCTATATTGGAAATGAGAAAGTATTCTGCGATACATTGGGACAGGAAAAACAGATTGTGATCTGTGGTGCCGGTCATGTGTCGATTCCGGTGATTAAAATGGCAGTGATGATGGACTGTGAGGTAATTGTACTGGAAGATCGTCCGATGTATGCGGATCATGCAAGAATGGCCGGGGCGTCACAGGTTATCTGTGAACCATTCGAAGAAGCACTGGACAAGATACAGGGAAGTGCGGATACGTATTTTGTGATCCTGACGAGAGGACACCGGTATGACCAGATCTGTCTGGAGAAAATAGCTGCAAAAGAGCATGCCTATATCGGTATGATCGGAAGCCGCAGAAGAACAGCACTGGTAAAACAAAGTCTGGCGGAAAAAGGCGTGGATCAGGAGGTGCTGGATGCAGTGTATACACCGATCGGTCTGGATATCGGAGCGCAGACACCGGCAGAGATCGGAGTGGCAATTATTGCAGAGATTATTGAAGTAAAGAACAGGAAGAAACGGACTTATGGATATTCCAAAGAAATTATGCGTGCGCTGACTGCTCAGGAACCGTATCCGGAAAAGAAGATAATGGCAACGATCATTACCAGACATGGTTCCGCACCACAGGGGCTGGGAACCAAAATGCTGATATACAGAGATGGCCGCTGCGTTGGGACGATCGGCGGTGGATGTATGGAAGCAAGAGTCATCCAGATTGCCAGACTTATGGCAGCAGGAGAGGGAGAACAGGCAAGGATCTGCCATGTAGACATGACCGGAAATGAAGCCGAAGAAGAAGGTATGGTCTGTGGCGGGGAAGTGGATGTATTTCTGGAAATCGTCTAAGCGCGGAAAACAGAATCATCGGAGGCATTAAAAAGATGATAGAAGTAGAGGTTAAAATACCCATTGAAAATATAGAAAAGATAAAGCAAAAATTGCTTGAAACAGGGTTCATATATCAGAAAACCGTTGTGGAGACGGATACTTATTTTACCAGTGATCACTATGATATGCGGAAGAAGGACAAGGCACTGCGCATCCGTAAGACGGAGAATCTGGATACGGGAGAAGTAAAAGCACAGCTTAACTGCAAAGGACCGAAATTAGACCAGGTATCCATGACCAGGAAAGAAACAGAGATTGATATCTATGAGCCGGAAAAGATGGAAGACATTCTTAAAGAACTTGAATTTTATCCAGCGTCTTGCAGAGTGAAGAAGACAAGATGTTATTATATAAAAGATCATATGACAGCGGCTGCAGATAAGGTAGAGAATCTGGGCAACTTTCTGGAATTGGAGATAATTGTTGCAAAAGAAGAAGAACGAGCAGGTGGATTGGATATGATATATGAACTAATGAGAATGTTGGGATGCGAAAAGACAGAGACAGTAAGGGATTCATATCTGTCAATGTTAGAAAAACGAGGTGTCTAACATCAGAAAGAGCCATAAGGGACAGATAAAGAGCCAAAATTCCCCGTCCCCGTGGTTAGCTGTTGACAAAAATTATCGATAAGCCTATACTAACCTTACGAGTTGAGAAATATTATCAGTAACAGTGGAAATAATACCACTGCCTGTAGATAAATTTGGAAGGAAGTACAGACGATGACATTAAAAGAATTACCGATCGGCAAAAGTGCAACCTTGACAGTTGTAGGTGGAGAAGGTGCATTGAGACAGCATTTTCTGGATATGGGACTTATTCCGGGGGCAGACGTTACCATGGTAAAATACGCACCAATGGGTGATCCGGTGGAACTTCGTATCCATAGTTATGAACTGACACTCAGGCTTGCAGATGCGGAAAAGATAGAGATTACAGATGTCCGTGATGAGATTAAGATTAAGAATCAGATTCCGAAAGAGAAGATTGATCATCCGGGACTTGGAGAAGGTGGAAAATATCATGAAAAAGCAGATGAAAATCCACTGCCGGATGGAACAACACTGACATTTGCACTGGCAGGAAATCAGAATTGCGGAAAGACGACACTGTTCAACCAGCTGACCGGCTCTAATCAGCATGTGGGAAATTCCGGGAGTGACAGTTGACCGTAAAGATGGAGTGATCAAGGAACACAGTGATACCCTGGTGACAGATCTGCCGGGAATCTACTCTATGTCGCCGTATTCCAGTGAAGAGATCGTGACCAGGAACTTTGTGTTAAATGAGCATCCAAAGGGAATCATCAATATCGTGGATGCAACCAATATTGAGCGGAACCTGTATCTGACCATGCAGCTGATGGAGCTGGATATTCCTATGGTTCTGGCACTGAATATGATGGATGAGGTGCGGGACAACGGCGGTTCGATCCTGGTAAATGAGATGGAGCAGGAACTTGGAATACCGGTTATTCCAATCTCGGCTGCGAAGAATGAAGGAATTGGCGAACTGATTGAGCATGCCGTGCATGTGGCAAAATATCAGGAAAGTCCGGGGAGACAGGATTTCTGTGATGCAGATGACCATGGCGGGGCAGTACACAGATGCCTGCACGGATCATGCATCTGATCGAGGATCATGCGAAGAAGGCAGACATTCCGGTAAGATTTGCGGCATGCAAACTGGCAGAAGGGGATGAACTGATCCTGGAACAGCTCAAGCTGGATGAGAATGAAAAACAGCTCCTGGAGCATATTGTAAAGCAGATGGAACAGGAACGTGGACTTGATCGGTCCGCAGCAATTGCAGATATGCGTTTTACATTTATTGAGAAGATCTGTGATGCTACGGTTGTGAAGCCGAAAGAAAGCAAGGAACATCTGCGAAGTGCGAAGATGGATAAGATCCTGACGGGAAAATATACAGCTATTCCATGCTTTGTTGCAATTATGGCGGCTGTATTCTGGCTGACATTTAATGTGATCGGAGCTGCGTTGTCGAATCTGCTGGATATGGGAATCTCTGCACTTACGAATCTGGTAGATGGTGCGTTGACATCCTGGAATGTCAATTCCGTTATTCATTCGCTGGTAATCGATGGAATCTTTAATGGTGTGGGAAGTGTGTTAAGTTTCCTTCCGGTTATCGTTACCTTATTCTTTTTCCTGTCCATTCTGGAAGACAGCGGATATATGGCAAGAGTTGCATTTGTGATGGATAAATTACTCCGTAAGATCGGACTTTCCGGACGGAGTATCGTACCGATGCTGGTAGGATTCGGATGTACGGTTCCCGGTGTTATGGCGAGCAGGACACTGCCTTCGGAGAGAGACCGTAAGATGACGATCCTTCTGACACCATTTATGAGCTGCTCGGCGAAACTCCCGATTTATGCATTTTTTACGGCAGCATTTTTCCCAAAACAAGGAGCAGTAGTGATGGTAGCGTTATATTTTGGTGGAATACTGATGGGAATTCTGATGGCGCTGCTTTTAAGAGGAACGATGTTCAAAGGTGAGGCCGTACCGTTTGTCATGGAACTTCCGAATTACCGTATGCCGGGAGCAAAGAATGTAGGGCAGCTTCTGTGGGAAAAAGCAAAGGACTTTTTGCAGAGAGCATTTACCGTAATCTTCTTTGCAACAATTATCATCTGGTTCCTGCAGACATTTAACTTACACATGAATGTGGTAGCAGATTCCAAGGACAGTATCCTGGCAGTTGTGGCAGGAATCATTGCACCGGTATTCCTTCCGCTTGGTTTCGGAAACTGGAAGATTTCTACTGCACTGATCACAGGATTTATGGCAAAGGAAAGTGTGGTATCTACGCTTTCGGTACTCTTTGGAAGTACGGCAGAACTGACGGGAGCAATTACACCGGTGGCAGCCGCAAGCCTTTTGGTCTTCTGCCTGTTGTATACACCATGTGTTGCGGCAATTGCATCGATCAAGAGAGAACTTGGCGCAAAATGGGCGGCATATGTGGTGCTGGGACAGTGTGTGGTTGCGTGGATCGCAGCATTTATCGTGCATCTGATTGGTACGTTGGTGATGTAAAGAGTCATAAAAAACTCCTGTGGATGGAATTAGATATGTTCCATTCACAGGAGTTTTTTGCTGCATATATTAAATTACATGCTCTGCTTTTGCTATTTGTTCTTTTATCTTATATCTTCCGCTGCGCCGGAGACTTGCGAATAAAGAGCCCGAAATATTGTGCCATATACTGAAGATCGCCCCAGGCAGTGTGCAAATGGGTTTGCGGCAAAGTTTGCGGTGGCAAGTGTGATAGCAAGACCGCTGTTCTGCATACCGACTTCGATCGCAAGGGCGGTTGCTTTGTCATATTCCACATGGAAGATGCGTCCGGCAAGTAATCCAAGTCCCATACCTGCAAGATTATGTAAGATAACGATACAGAGTACGAGGAATCCGGATGTCATGATCTTTTCCGCATTTACTGCGACGATTCCGCTGATGATCATGACGATGGATACAACGGAGATCAGTGGAAGGATGCCGGATAATTTCTCAATATGTCTGCCGATCAGTTTGCGGAGAAGGATACCCAGAAGAACCGGGATCAGTACGACCTTTACAACCGAGATTACCATCCCCGGGAAAGATACCTGAACCCATGCACCGGCAAGTAAATATACCAGAAGAGGTGTCATAACCGGTGCTGCCAGAGTTGAAGTGATCGTCATACCGACAGAAAGTGCAACATCACCACCTGCGATATAAGTGATCACATTGCTGGCAGTTCCACCAGGGCAGCATCCGACCAGGATGACACCAAGTGCGATATCCGTTGGCAGATGAAGGAGGACCGAGAGTCCCCATGCGATCAGCGGCATAATCGTATATTGTGCGGCAAATCCGATAATGATCTCTTTGGGTCTGGTAAATACCACTTTAAAATCTCCGATATGAATCGTCAGTCCCATGCCGAACATGCAACGCGAGAAAGATCGAAGTATAGTTTGTAGTCCATGCAAATCCATCACGCCAGAAGAAGGCAATGACAGAAAAGCAGATAATGATCATTCCAATATATTTGGTAAGAACAGAGCTGATCCGTGATAATACCTTTGTTATCTGCTCCATATATTATACCTCGTAACTGAAATTGTCGATGAGTCGGGTCTTTCCGATATAAACTGCCATAGCAACCAGGACGTCAGCATTTACAGAGTCAACAGGCTGCATGCTGAGTGCATCGACCATGGATACGTAATCGATATGTGCCAGCGGTTCACCGTTTATGATCTCACACATCGGTTCTAATACTTCAGATGCGGCAATACCATTTCGGATCAGTTCCTGACCTTTCTTTACAGCTTTTGAAAGGCAGAGGGCAGCTTTGCGTTCTTCGCAGCTTAAGTATGTATTACGGGAAGATTTGGCAAGTCCGTCTTCTTCACGTACGATCGGGCATCCGACAATCTGGATATCAAAGTTCAGATCCAGAACCATTTTGCGGATGATAGCAAGCTGCTGTGCATCTTTCTGTCCAAAGTAAGCACGGTTTGGTTTTACGATGTTAAATAACTTTGATACAACGGTACACACCCCTTTGAAATGGATCGGACGCGTCTTACCGCACAGCGTATCAGATAAAGTATCGATACTGACAAATGCGTGTGGATCATGATACATTTCCGCCGGTGACGGACAGAAGATCAGATCTGCTCCGATGCTTTCACAAAGTGCACTGTCGCGGTCAAAGTCTCTTGGATAAGCTTCCAGATCTTCATTCGGTCCAAACTGTGTCGGATTGACGAAATCAGATACAACAACGATATCATTTTCCTCGCGGCAGCGACGGATCAGACTGGCATGTCCCTCATGGAGATATCCCATAGTAGGGACAAGACCGATGGTCTTACCTTCTTTCTTCCAGTTATTTACGAGTTCTCTTGTTTTTTCAATTGTGTTAGTTACCTGCATTGGTATTCTCCTTTATTCGTTATAATTCGGAGAGTTCTCTTCTGAATACACTGTGATCTCTGGTGATTGCATGTAATAAAATATGTTGTGATAATTGAGTATCTTTTTATTCCATGTCTTTTAACAGTCCGTGACGTTCATAATTGGTCACGCGGTTTACCTTGTTCTCCTCATCTACGAATACAACCGCAGGTTTGTGTTCTTTTGCTTCATCCGGCGTATACTGTCCGTAAGCCATGATGATGATCTTATCTCCGGTACTGACACATCTTGCAGCAGCTCCGTTTAAGCAGATCATTCCACTGCCACGCTGTCCGCTGATGGTGTACGTTTCGAAACGGCTTCCGTTGTTTACATCAACGATCTGGACTTTCTCATATTCGAGAATTCCAGCAGCCTCCAGTAATGCTTCATCCACCGTAATGCTTCCTACATAATCAAGTTCTGCCTGAACGACAGTAGCGCGGTGGATCTTTCCTTTTAATAATTCAAGTGTCATCTCATATATCCTTTCCTTTTAAGGAAAAAAATTCAGCCAGAATACATCTGGTCCTGAGTCTTATTTCCTGAAAATATAAGCTCATTTTTGTTGAAAATTATGAGATTCCAGTGCTTCAGTTCTGAGTATGGTTCTGTCAGGGACAGATACCGTCTCCGCTGTTCATTATAAAAAGGCAGAAAAGGTATGTCAATCTATGTATACGAAAAAAAAACAGAACCGGATTTCTGAAATTATAAATCCGGTTCTGTATTATTTCTTATTATCTTTTTTTCTTTTCCTTTGCAAGGAGTGCGGCACCAAGTGCACCTGCATATCTTCCATGTTCGGTAGGAGATACGGTCTGTCCGAGTTTCTGTGAGAGAATCTTCGTGAAGTAGGTGCTGTTACTGAGTCCGCCAGTCAGGATTACTTTATCCGGCAGGTTTTTCTTCATGGCAAGTTGTGCTACCTTGTTGGCAACAGAATCGACAACACCGGCGGCAATATCTTCCCGTTTCTGTCCCTCACCGATATAGTTGATGACCTCAGATTCGGCAAATACCGTACACAGGGAACTGATCGGAAGAACAGTTCCTTTATCTGCCATATCAAACAGTTCCTGCAGGGTAACGCCTAAGCGGTTTGCCATAATCTCCAGAAATTTTCCGGTTCCGGCAGAACACTTATCATTCATCTGGAAGTCCTGTACCATGCCGCCGGACACCAGGATGATCTTGGTATCCTGTCCGCCGACATCGATAATGGCACATTCATCTCCGGCCATCTCCCGGCCGCCTCTTGCATGGCAGGTAATCTCCGTGATAACATGATCTGCAAAATCTACAGCAACACGGCCATATCCGGTTGCGACCACTTTTGAATCGCCCGACAGTACATCTACACTGTCTTCCAGTAGACGATCCTTGATCGTCTGGCAGGTTTCCTTGCTGCTCCATCCGGTTGGCAGTACAAAATGTATATCATGATCTCCTTTTACAACGACTTTGGATGCCGTAGATCCGATATCAATTCCAATATAATCCATAATAAAATTTCCTCGTTTCACATATATTTTTTAACAATATTTATCCCGCTTCGGGTTGATATCCCGTTCAATGGCGGCAATTTTTAATATTTCGATCTGATTCTCGTCGATGCATTTCTGGATCGTATCCAGGTCTTCTTCTCTAACGAGCAGTGAGATGCCGCAGCATTTACTGGCCACGCGCGGTGTAGGAGCGATAGTGGTCTTGATTCCGGCTTCTTTTAATATCCCATACAGACGCATTCCGTTGTCATGGTTGGGAAATAATACATAATGCTGTATCTTTTGCATGATCTGTTACCTCGGTTATGTATCGGACATGAATTGTCTGATATTATTTGTTATCTAACATTTCGATAAATGCACTGATTCTGGTACGAAGTTGTCCTGCATCGCTGTCGGTGTAATCGGTCTCGATTCCAAGGACAGGGATTCCGGATTCTTTCAGTGCTTTCTCTACGAAATAGCCTTCGGTATCATAAAGGTTACAGAACTTGAGGTTCACATCGATGATACCGTCAACTTTGTATTCCTTAGCAAGACGTAAGATGTCATCAATACGGCCTTCATTTGGTGTAAAGCATGCGCAGTTGATCTTCATGTATCTTTCAGCCAGAGCCATATACTGGTCTTCCAGTGTTGTCTTGCTTTCATCGACAAGATTTTCAAAATATCTGGTTCCGGTACACATCTCTTCACAGACGATTGCAGCACCACTGGTCTCTACAATATTATGAAGCTTCCAGTTCGGAATTGCAAGAGGAGTTCCGGTCAGCATGATACGTTTGGTTCCGGCAGGAACAACGCTTACACCGTCTTTTACTCTCTGATCCAGTTCGTCACATAACTTATTCGTCATCTGTGTAAATCTTGCAGGATCATCATAGAATGCAATCTGAGAGATCAGAAGTACATCACATCCGCTGATTGGAAGATTCTCATTCTTACGAAGATTGTAAAGACGCTCCAGAGCTTTTCGTTTATTGTTAATTAATTTAATACTTTCGGCCAGTTTTTCGGCAGTGACTACATTTCCTGTAAATTCTTCTACGACATTTTTAAATGTCTCAATTTCTTCTGCCCATGCCTTGATGTCTTTGGCACGTTTCATTTGAGGAAGGTCCATCACATGTAACGGTACGTCTTTGGCAAGAATCTCCCATGCTTTCTTCTTGCCGTCGCAGGTGGTCTCCCCGATGAACATATCTGCGATACGGAAGAATGGACAGGTGCGGTCAAGACGTGCACCAACAGATGCCTTGATCAGTGGACAGGTATTGGCAGGAAGGACTTTCTCTCCGCCAGGAACCCAGAACTGGGAACCGCCGCATAATCCGGTTGCAATCGCATCTGCCGCAAATACGATCTCGTCCGGTACATATACACAGAATGTGCCGAAGACTTTGCCGCCTTTTTTCTGATGCTCGATCAGTTCTGCAGGGCGGATACCGTGAATATCTGCAACTACCATATTATAATAGTCCATAGAATCCGGACGGTTTTCCTGCGATAAAAATACATCTCCAAATGCCTGTGGAAGTACTGCACAGAGCTGGTCATGCAGTTCTACATCCATTCCGAGTTCTTCCCACATTTTACGATAATCAGCCATTTTAAAATACCTCCTTATAGTGTAATTGATCCAATTGTATCGATAAGTTAAACGTAACACTTTTAGGGGGCCCAGGCAATGCATACCGGAAGAATTGGCTATAGATAATTTACAAGTTCAATAGAATATATCTATAGATTCTATACTGAGAACAGTTCTCGAAATCCAGCGATGCACTGGTCGATTTCTTCGATGGTATTAAAGTGGCTGAAAGCAAAACGTATCGTTCCCTGAGGCATTGTATGCAGGGTCTGATGCGCCATCGGGGCACAGTGGAGTCCGACCCTTGTCATAATTCCATAATCCTGTTCCAGAGCAAATGCAATCTCTGCATTGTCATAGTCCGGGAAATCAAGAGAGACGACAGCAAGCCGGTCCTGAAGGGTCTGCCTTCCCACAATATGTGCCTGTGGAATTTCACGTATTTTTTCAAGAAAATGTCCGGTCAGTGCCATTTTCTTCTGATGGATTGCGGAAATCCCGGTTTCGTCCAGATAAGTGAGGGCAGCGTGAAGTCCGATGATGCCAGGGAGATTTAATGTGCCGCTTTCATACTTGTCCGGGAGATAGTCCGGCATAAGAAGCGAATCCGACTGGCTTCCGGTCCCGCCTGCAATCAGAGGTGTCAGTTCCTGATCCAGAGCTTCTGAGATCAGAAAGCCGCCGATACCCTGCGGGCCAAGCAGTCCCTTATGTCCGGTAAATGCAAGAAGTCGATGTTATATTTCTGCATATCGATATCGACAGAACCGGCACTCTGTGCAGTGTCCACGGCAAAGAACAGATGACGCGCCTGCATATCTCACCAATCTCACGGATTGGCAGAATGGTTCCGCATACATTGGAAGCGTGGAGCATGATGACTGCTTTTGTCTCCGGACGGATCAGAGCTTCGATCGATTCCGGATGCGTTGTGCCGTCTGTCTCTGCAGGAATCATCGTATAATGGATATCCTGTGAAGCAAGCTGACAGAGCGGACGCATCACGGCATTGTGTTCCAGACTGCTGACCAGCACGTGGTCGCCGGGCTTTAAAAATCCTTTGAGCAGACAATTCAGAGAATAGGTGATCCCCGGTGTAAATACGACACATCTGGAATCCGGTGCATGAAAAAATCTGGCGAGCTGCATGCGGGTCTTAAGTACCTGATTTTCAAGTTCGTAGGCACCTTCGTAATTTCCCCGGTTAATATTGAAGGCACCGGATTCTAAAAGTTTCGTCATGGAAGCAGCGACTCCCGGTGCTTTCGGCCAGGATGTGCTGCCGTTGTCAAAATATATGTTCTGTTCCATAGAAAAACCTCCATGATAAATATGGTATCTGATACGTATATTGTAACAGATTTCCATATTAACGTATACAGGAGATGAAGTCAGGAAAAGGATAGAAAATGCGAATAATATTCATAGACGATATTAATAGAATGGAACGATTTATCAATATTTCCTATTATGTAAATACAGGACAGGTGGTATTGAATAGTCTTATGAAAAAAATTATCAAAAAAATTATTCAAAAATA
>ENA-OQBJ01000323-OQBJ01000323.1-human-gut-metagenome-genome-assembly--contig:-NODE-323-length-25772-cov-3.711094_pt1 | contig 25772 bp, 41 predicted proteins | sample MGYA00242743_ERZ504545 | MGnify/ENA primary metagenome ERZ504545 (study PRJEB26092, sample SAMD00036252) | human gut metagenome | host: Homo sapiens | study: EMG produced TPA metagenomics assembly of...
TTTGCGGCCTCTCCGATTGTCATTAACTTCTTCATGTATGCAAAGCTAAGAAAAAGATCATACTTATAAAATATACTTCTATCTTTTTATATGATTTTATAATTATAAGCTAACAGCAGTTAGCCCTTGCCGTAAGAAACGGAATCGGATTATCCCTGCATGGCAGCTTTGCGCATTCCGCTACGTGTTGCACTGCTGACGGAAGAAGCGGAACTTCCGGCAATGCAGCCACCATCCTGGCTATTCGTAACCTTTCTTCTCTTTTCATGGCTGCACTCCTTCCATCTTTATGGTTTCCATTATCCGGAGAAATCCCGCCTCGGTGAAAAGCGGACGGTAAGTAAGGATACCGCTTTCCTCGTCCTTGTCAGGTTCCATGGCGTATGCGTATCCGTGCATACGTGAAAACTCCGTGGGCTTCATTCGCTCTTGCTCTTTTGCCTGAAGGAACTTGTGCTCATAAAGGAACTGCAATAGCGAAAAAGGGGATATTTCTATGCTAAGCTCTTTCCACAGACGTATCCGCAGGTCCTCCATATCCATTGCACGGTACATGACCGAAGGTGTAAGCACGGGGCTGCTTATGTATATACACTCGGGATACTTTTTGTAAAATTCAGGCTTGTAGTACATGTCCGATACATCCTCCTTCTTCCACTCCTTCAATCCTTCCACATCGCCTGCAAATGCGGACACAATCTTTTCCAGACGCTCAACCCGCTTCAAAAGGCTGCTTTGCTCTTTTCCCTCCGGAAAAGCTGAGGGAATTGATACATGAAGGCTTTCTTCACGGCATTTCTCCATCTGCTCCAGACGGTACTTTAGCACGGCTACCTCTTCTTTCTTTCGTTCAAGCTGTTCAAGCGCATCTCCCAGCTCCTCGTCGCTTTCTATCAGAAGCTGGGCAAGTTCCTTCCTTCCGTACTTGCTCACGTCTATATCGTCCTGCTGCGGTTTCGTGACCTGCTCACGGAGCTTTTTCTCCATTCGGTTGAAGGCCGAAATGTAGGCTTCCTTAAACCGGGCTGCTTGGCTCCCGTATATCCCATGACAAGGAAAGTGAATCCGTCCTTGGTCATGGTGTAATACTTTTCTTTTTTATGCCCTCCGTTTGGTAAATCTCTGATAATGAACGAAACGCCAAAATTGGCGTTTTGAAAATCAGATGAACATCCAAGGTTATTTATATCACGGCATACCTTGTTATGTTCTTTTCCGAAAACCTCAGCTACTTTATATGTGTCTGTCAAAGCTTCGTTATTATCACCCACAAACACCAGTTCACTATTCAACACTTCTTCCATAATTACTAATCCTCGCCTTTAAATTCATTTTCCATTTTATCCAAATCTTTACACCCTGTGACACCCTGCATAATGCGGACAAAAGATACAAGCATGCACCATGCAGTGAATAGTCCCAAAGGAACTATGAGAATAACTTTTGCCACAGCAGGAATAAATCCCGAAAACACAACGCAAGGAATAAAAACCGCCATGCTTGCAAAGGTTATCACATGAATGTACCAGAGTTTCTTTCCTTTTACCTTACTCCGTGTATGTACGCCATCGCACGCTCGTGCTGGCTTTGTGGCATTAGGTCGGCGTAGTCACGTACAAATACTCTCTTACACCATCCGGCCACACGCAAAATGCTGTCGCTCCATCTTCCGAATAATTCACTGATACGAATGGCGCACCGCTCAGTTTGCGGTGAATAAACTCCGAAGCCATTATCCGGAGTTCCGATGCTGGTTTTTTCTTCATAATTCATATTCTATATTTATAAGGTTATTAATATCTGTATTTGCGTCCGTAATCTATGGCCCAGTCATTCTTACCGAAAACCACGTGCTGATACATGCGTGCATTGCGCTGGTCGGCCTTGCTGCTTTTCATGGAAGCCATTCGCTTTTCTGATTCCTCACGCTGTGCGGCTTCTTTCTTTGCTCTGCGCCATGCTTCTTTTAATGCCTGGCTCATGGTGCAGTTCCATGAATGGTTGCGGATTCTGTGAGCAGCTTTCATGATTTCGGATTTGTTGAATTTCTGTGTCATATCTTTTTTGTCTTAATGATTACAATGCAAATGTAAGTACTTTATTTTACATATCAAATATAAATGTATTGTTTTCTACTACGTTTAACATAATTTCGTAAGTAGTTTATTTTACATTTTACTTAAAGATGTATATTTGCATAAAAAATAAAACAATGAACAGAATTAAAGATATTATAAAGGAGAAAGGACTTACTATTAATGAAGTAGCAGACAAGCTAGGAATAACTAGAGTTACGTTATCTACACAAATTAATGGAACTGCAAATATTTCTTCTTAATGAAAAAATAGCAGAAGCCTTGAAGTTCCCATGTGGCAACTCTTTGCCAGCCCGGAAGAAGTGCGTAAAGAATCAGGTGCAAGCGTCTGCCCTTATTGCGGTGGCTTGCTCGATGTGGAAGTCAATCTGAGAAAGAAGAGCTAATTTTTTTTGCCCATACGCTAACAATTTTAATGCGACTCACGTTTAAAATTGTTTTGTTTTTTCATTTTTCCTCCGAAAATCAGCACTTTTAAAATTTTCATCTCATAATCATATTTTTTATTTTATGCTTATAGTTACATTTGCTTGAAATAAAAATTAATTAGTGTATGAAAAAAATTTTAACAATGCTTATTGCTTGCGTTCTATTTTTCAGTTGCTCAAAGGACGAAGGCACAGAAGAAACGACACAGAACACGCTATCTGAGAAACTAACGAATGGATATTTTATATCCGATGATGATGAAGCAATCAGATTTCGCACAGACGGCTATTTTGAATGGATGGAAAGAAACAGTTACAGGAAATATGATAGACCTGAAATGATGTCTGTTGCAAAATGGAAAATAGATGAAGATGGGAATGTAATCATAGTATGCGATGATGAAACCGGCTCAATGCCAGACGACGCACCTTCATTTATATATAACATAAATTTCTCAGAAAACAAGCTTTATTTTACCAACCAGGAAGGTGAAAATAAAGTTATGGAAAACAAAGAAGTAAGCAATCTTCTACAGGAAGAAATGATAGGTCATACGTTTAAAGCCGGCATAGATTATCAATATGGTGGACAGAAATACAGAGCTGTTCATACCCTTACATTTGACAACGAAATAGGGACAGCAGAATGGAGTGTGGAATGGAGTTATAAGGATTCAGGAACAGTTAGAAACACATATTCAGCACAAGGTTATTATTATACAAACATTTCAAGAGATGAAATATATTTCTACTGGTTTTACGACAATGGTGAAATACCTCCTCACAGCGCACTTTGCCCTCCCGAAAACATGGTCAATATGAGACACGAAACAAGCCCTTCTGGGGAATGGCTTATTTATTTTGACGGAGGATACACTAACTTTGGAAATGTAAATTTTGTCAGACAATGATATAATTTACTGATAATTAAAAAACAATGCAGCCGGGGAAGAAACGACAAAACCCGGCTGCATTTTCATTCATATAGGGTGGAAAGACAAACTACATTCTTGTGAGTTTGTTACCGAAGAAGTTGGCCAGAATGTCCAGCCCGAATCCGCGAAGGCCACCCATCTCGGATACCATGCGGATAAGAAGGTCCAGCTTTTCTTCTATGCGGCTGTTACATGGCTGCCGGCTCTCCGTACATGCGCTTCTTGAAGTAACGGCGCACCTGAAAGTTCTTGTCCTTGTCTTTCAGGTAGGACACAGCTTTCTTGTAGCATGAAAGGGCCATCTTTTCGTTCGGCACTTCGGCAGGTGTCTTGTATCCCATGTCTTCAGCGATGCTGTATGCCATGTCGCTGTAATCATGTTGGCTGTGACACAAAGTGCATACGAGTTGTACGAAGGTTTTTCTTCGGGAACTCCTCCGAGTTGTTTCACGGCAGACACGAAAGTGTCATGCCCCCAGTGGAATCCTTTCAACCCATCTTCGTTGACCATGGTTTTACCGATATTCACGGCCTCTGTTTCCGACAAAAAATTATCCCAGCACATTGCTTCGAGGTGGCTCAGCCAGCTCATAGCCATTTCCGGATGCATCTTTGCCATTTCCTTGAAATAATAGGTAGCAGCTTCGCCGAATATTTTCATATTCTTCACGTCCTTGCTGTCCTTCATCTTATCATACAGCTCCTCGTAACGGGAGATCATTTGTTCTCTATCCATATCTCGATATTTTTAAATTAGTTTCTTCAAAACTTCCCGCCCTCGCGGACGGGAAGCCACTCAAACATTTTTCCTTTTCCTTCGCTTTTTTACGGGTTCATCGGCAGATGCCAGACTGAAAGCGCTAAACGCGGCTGCCTGAACTTCGTTAAGCGGGAAAGGTAGCAGTAATCGTGACCGGGACTGCAATCAGTGCGCCGCAAGCAGAGCAACCGCAACCGTTCTCATTGTAAGAGAATACCTGCGGAACTAAAGCTGTAGCTACCACACTGGTAGGGGCTGTATTTGCCGCACCGATGAAGGTTACTGTAAACTGTTCGGTCCACTGAATAGTCTTTGCTGCACATCCGTTTTTCGGAGTGTAGGTCAGAGTTACAGCTGCGTTGATAAGCGCAATGTTCTGCGTGTTGTTGTTTGTGACGTTTGCTACACTGAATACGACGGTAGCAGTAGGTTGAACGCCGTTGTTCACGCAATAAGCCTGGCGCAGTTTCTTAGTGATGTTTACCGTCAGTGGCTGAGCGGTAGCTGTCGGAACTCCAGACAAAGTAATTGACTGAATCATAGTTGTGTTGTGTTTGTGTTATATATCTTTTACAGGACACCAGGCCGCCTGTATTCGGCACTTATTTCTCTTCTTTTTCTCGTGTTTCATTCTTTGGTGCAGGCTGCGGTTGTGGGTGCGACGGCTGTGCGGGCTGCTGCGGAACCTTCACCACATATTCCTCGGGTTTCTGATACGGAAGGTTGCAGTCCAGGTATTTCTTCAGTTCCACCAGGTCATCGCGGTCGAAAGTGAAGAATCCGTCGATTATGGAAAGCTTTCCCTGCTGGATGGCAGAGTCAACATATCCGTGAGCCAGTTCCGGGATCATGTCGTCCGGAATGCGGGATACAAATCGTTCAAGGAACGGACGGATCATTTTTGTCCCTCCTAAAGATGCCAGCGAATTGATTTCATTGGAAATCTGCCATCCGGGGCCTGCGAGTCCAATTGACTTGAATAACTTCTCCACCGGAAGCATACCGGCAGAAATACCGTTGAGCGTATTGCCCATCATAACCGGAATGACCGGCTCACCCCATTTCAGGATGACAGCGGTCAGAATCTGTGCGTTTGTCATTGTGCTGCGTGTTTGAGTTGTTTGTGTAGAGTATGAAAATCATAACGGAAAGGGGAAGGCCGATGCCCTCCCCCGGATTTCAGCAGTTGATTACTGAGCAGACGGACATCCGCAGCATCCATCCTGACATACGTTGCTTGACGGAATGTATGTCTTAGTGATAGCCTGCAAAGCGGCGATGCTGTTCTGCATACACTGCAGAGCAGCGGTGTTGGTACCGTTGTAAACGGCCTGCTGCATGTTGACAGCGGTCTGAGCGTCCTTGTTGGAGCGAACTTCCACTGAAAGTTCCTTGATCTGACCCTGCAAGTCCTTATAGGCTTCCACGATCTTCTGGTCAGTGTACTTGTCAGCCTTCAGCAAAGCGATTTCTGAATCCTTTGCGTTCAGTTGTTCCACCATGTTCAACTCATAACGGCTTACGGGCATGTTGTCTGAGCATACGCCTTCTGCGTTCCATCCCCAGCCATTGCGACCCAGGATGTTACCACCGTTGATACCCAAAAATGATGCGATGCCGGCTGCAGCCCCCACCGTGTTAAAATTACCTTGTCCCTGGCCGGTTACGTTGTAACTCTGGCCATCCATACCTTTGATTGTCATACTGTTTTGTGTTTGTGTTGTGTCGTGAACTATTTCCCGACATGACAAAGGTACGGACGAAGCATTACTCTGGGAATGAGTTATTTCCTAACCTCTTCCTGATTCTTTCGCAACTTATTCTGAATATTTTCTGTGTGCTGAAACGCTGGTCGAAATTGGTATGAATCTGGTTGACGGCACGCTCCGTCTTTCCGATTCGTGCAGCGATATACGACGGATTCAATCCGCTCTGAAAAAGGAAATGCACCAGCAGATAGCGTGCATCTACGTTTCTGTGTCCTTCCTTCCGGAAAGGATCTGTGCAGACGGTATTTCCGTTTCCTCCGATACCATGCGGAGGATGGTGTTAAAAATCTCACTCTTACTCATCGTTTCTTTGTTTATCGGGCACGTCTGCCCTGTGTTTTTCTCTTGTGTTTAAAGAAACAACCTGCCGCTACCATTGCAGCAGGTTGTAATTAAGCGTAACGCCCAGAAACGGTTCTGTCTTCCCTGAAAGCCCTATCCCGTATCCGGCGCTCAGTCCTATCCCCCACCTCTTTTTTTTCGGTGCCGGTGCATTTACCACCCCCGTCTGTGTGCGTCGGTAAAACTCTGCCGACACCAGTTGCGGGCGATACCCTGAAATGACTATCCGGTAGTCGTCCGTGCGGTATTCCTTCTCTGTGAGAGGAATAATCACGTCCACGCTGTCTGTTCCTGTAGAAAGCGAATCGGAAACAACCGTAACCGTGTCCGCTATGCTGTCCGGGATGGAAGCTGGCCCGGACGGTTTCTGCGGACGATATACCGGAAGGCGTGCGGTGTCTGTTCCTGCAGGACGCTCTGACACGGGAGGAGCAACTGCCGTGTCGCGTATCGTATCTACCCTGACGGGAAGCCATACGGTATCACCCTGCCCAGACTGCGGCGACGCGCATCCACGGAAGAAAAGCGAAAAGAGGAGCGCGGCCGACAGCAAGCCTACCAGTATCCACGGAAGCTGTTTCATACGCCCAGGTATTTACAGATTCCCTGCACATGCAGCGTGACAATCTTCTGGCGGCTTCATCCGACAGAAGGAAGTCCACATCTTCGCGATTGTCCTGGAAAAGGTTTTCCGTCAGCACAGCCGGGCATACGGTGTGCTTCAGAATATAGAAACCGCTTTCCTTGTCGCTGTCGCCGTCGGCGGTGTCCTTACGAATCTTCATGCCTTTCAGCACCTGCTCCGCACTCTGATACAGACATTCGGCCAGTTTGTCGGCCTTGGTCTGACCTACGCTGGTCCATGCCTCCCATCCGCGTGCGGTCATCCACTGCGTGCCGCTTCCGGCAGCGTTGCAATGGACGGATACCAGGATGCTGTCTTTCACCCGGTTGGCGCGTGCGCACCGTTCCTGAAGCGAAATGTCTTCCTCTTCCGGAACGAGCAGCTGCGCGTCGAGCCCTTTCTTCTTCAGCGCATCCACCACGCGGCGTGCAATGTCGCGTGCATAGGCATATTCACGCAACCGTCCGTCGGGCGACTGCTTCCCTTTGGTGCCTGCACCATGACCGTTATCAATCCAGATTCTCATGTCGTGTCTAGTTTAGTTTGTGTGTTGTGACTGTGGTTATGCAGAAGCCAGAACCCCGGCCTTTTCAAGCTCGTCAATCAGCTTGTTCAGTACGGTATGTGCATCTTCCGAACCTGTAGCATCTGTTACATGGGCACCCTGTTTTACAATCCCGGGCTTTGCTGTTGTAGCATTGGTATATGTGGTGTCTGTCCAGTTTACCGTGACATACGCTTTACCTGCTCCGTCTACTCTTACAGCATAGTTCTTTCCGCTTTCTGAAAATCCGGTCTGGATTCCTCCCAAAGCAGAGTCACTGGCTTTCGGGAGCACATAGCTTTCACCTCCTCCGCCACCGCCGGCTGCTGCGGTATCCTTGATGACCAGTGCCTTTACAGCTTTTATTTCCACATCGCTCAGAAGCCGTACCTTCATGCCGGCAGGTACATTGATTTCAATCACTGAATTTGTGAAATTCACCGTATTCATTGAAACGGGGTCCATGGTGTCAATAAACTGGGAGATTGAAAGCCTTCCGCTTTTCACACCCTGAATCTGCACCATTGTACGTCCTTCGGAAGTATATTCGGCCACATAGCCTTCAGCTCCCTTCTTAAAACTGATTTCGTCCATTGTTTGTGTTGTGTTTTTGGTTTGTAACTCTATTTATAGGGATTCTCCCGGTATTCCGGAAGAATGAACTGTATGTTCACCGCTGCATCGTGCAGCACCTTGTGGGTTTGTTCCTCACTTACCTCCATTTCGTCGGTAAACTCGCAGAAGATGTTTCCTACCCAGTCGGAAGCGCTGTTCAGCCTCTTTATGGCTACGGCGCGACAGCCATTGGTTATAAACAGGGATTTGGCCATCTTGTCCTTCACTTGAGAGTCTATATCCGTATAGCAGAGAAAAAGGTTTTCGGCCAGCCCTCTGCTGAATACTGCCATTTCGCTCATAGGGAGCCGCTGCACGTTGTCCTTCATGCCCGACACCCCCTTGCGTTTCACTTCGAAATAGATGGAAAGGAAGGCTGCGTTACCCAGCGGGTGCGGCTGTACGATGTACACCCTGTCAGCCTTTGTTTCGTAGAGCACCTTCCACAGCTCACCAAATACCTTAGCCGTGTTTTCGCTTCGCTTGAAGCTAAGACGTTCGGTTTCCTGCTTGTACCGTTCCAACTTCATATCGTTCATCTTGTCACGATACTTCTGCGTCATTTTGTTGTACTGAGTAAAAATCAAGGTGCCCACGGAAACTACAGCTGCGCTTATGGCCGTCACCATTTCTGCGTCCATTCCGTGCCTCCTTCCGATTTCCCGTTATTCCATCTCTTCCGTATTATCCTTAAAAAGAGCGGCAATAGCTTTTACCACATCGTAGAAACCGCATCCGCTAAGGCCGGCAGCCAGTCCGTAAATAAGCGTTCCCCACCATTGGTATCCTTCGAGCAGAGGAGTAAGCTGAAGCGCCCATGCCAGCACGCACACCACCATACCTACCGCCACGCTCACACCGATTTTTGCGAGTTTGCTTTCTGAAATGGCAGGAATGACTTTCAGAATCTGTGTCACGATAGCCGAAATAAGTGCTACGATTCCGGTAAACGTGCCCAGGTCGATTACGAATCCGGCAGTAGAAGGTTCAGAGGTTACAGCTCCCTGTGCGAAAACGGTCACTGCAGAAATCAGCAGTGCAAACATTAAATCATCTTTTTCATCTTGTCGTCGTTTTTAGTTAAACATTTGGCTTTTGTTGCAATACAAAGTTACGAAGAGCACATTGGAGAATGAAGGACAAAAAAACGACGGTTTCTCGGCGGACAAAAACAAGAAAGGAGACAATCGCTTGTCTCCTTTCTGTGTGTTGATAAAACTCTCATCGAAGAAGGGAATCCCTGTTTTCCCTATCACGCCGCTAAATTACAAAAAATATTTATATCCGAATAAAACGGATATGTTTTTTTGATAATTGAATGCTTATTTGCACTTTAAAACAATAAAAAGAAGGACGGATGTGCAACACTTTGCTCCGCCCTTCAAGCCAATTTTAAATACATGTAAATGTATTCCATTACAAACATAATACTTTTTATTGCCAATCTCAAATATTTTTCCTATTTTAGGGGAGCCAATTTTAAAAATACATGTTATGTTAACCTCTGCCAGTACAAAGCAAAGGTGTCAGGAATTTTCTGACTTCCTTCGAAGTTCCGCGTCCGGTTTTGAGCTGGATTTGTCGGGCTGCTCATTGATTGAATGTATTGAACAAATGATCCGCGTGAAGAATCGTCTTTCTGAAGGATACGGAAAACATTTCTCATGTCTTCTTTTCAACCTGAACTACATCCAGAAACTTTTTGGATGTACAATTTCCCCTTCACAGGTAAATGAACTTTTCTGGACTTATTTTATTTCCTTCCTTACGAAAGAAAGAAAGCTTTCCCTCTCTACCGTAAAAACCGTGTGCAGCCAGCTAAAGACCTCTGTGGAATGGTCGGCCAGACACAGGGCCCGCATATCAGACACCTACGATATGCTGAAAATTCCAGCTACTGCCATGAGCAGATTGCGCTTACGGCCGATGAAATAAGCCACATATATCATTTTGACGTAAGGTCCATTTCAAGGAGAAAGCAATATGTTTCTCACATGCAGCGTGTAAAGGATATGTTTGTGCTTAGCTGCAATCTCGGACAGCGTTTTTCGGATATGGTAAGGATAGAAAGGAAATGTTTTGACAGAAACATTTTCAGACAGATTCAGCAGAAGACCGGAATGATGGCATACGTAGACATAGAGAAAATGTCAATAGACAGGAATACCACTTACCGCATTCTTGAAAAATATGATTATTCAGCCCCGGTAAAGACCGACATATCATGTTATGACAAATACCTGAAACAACTGTTACGACACATAGGCGGAGAGTTCTGTGAGGAGATTAAGAGGGAGACAAAGGTAAACGGACTGATTGAAACGGCATTCTTCCCGAAATGGAAGCTTGTATCCTCACACACAAGCAGACGCTCGTTTATCACTATAAACGTGATGCGCGGATTCAGACCTCTCGAAATAATGCGTGCTTCAGGTCATAAGAGCTATACCAGCTTTGAAAAATATCTATGTTATTTCGATGATTGAAAAAGAATGAGAGACTGTATATGAAATGCAGTCTCTCATTCTTTTCACGTGTTGGAACTTACTTAAAAAGATACCTTATCCATCCGAAATAGCCGGAATTCTCCAGGTAATTGTCATCATACTGGTTTTCGTAAGCCTCCTTTTCAAAACTGATCCGGTTGTATGCCTCACTGCCAAAAAACATAAGCTTTACGAGATATTCCAGCACATAAAGTGCGTAAAACATGAGGAAGGAAAGGCAGAACCACCAGGAAGATATTCCGGGAAAAATCACCAGTGCCAGATGATTACTCCGCTGGCTATCATGCACTCCACCCATTGACGTGCGTGGGTGCATTCATGATTCCTGATTCTCTGTGGCATCTCCTCCTTATTCTTGTATTTCGTACAGACCCATGCGGCAAGCGTAATGGTGTCGTAATCACCCCAGAGGAATGTGCGGGCTATCCAGTTGTCATATAAAATCTTTTTCATCTATGAATACTGTTTTTTTATAATGCGAGCTACAGACATCCGATTGCAATACCTATTGCATCCGCTATCATATCTTTCTTGTCGAATGTTCCTTTCTTCAAAAGTTTGTCCCAAATTATTTCCTTGGAGACTCCGATAACGGCCGCAATCAACGCAGCTGTCCACAAAGGAAGAAATAAGTCAGAAAATCTTACGATGATTATGCTGCAAATTATATGAAGCAATCCATCCATACCGAAGTAGTTGTAAATCTTATCTAACATAAAAAACAAATTATTACTACCCAAAACAATATACATAACATATACGGGTAGAGTATATATATGCCTTTCAATATATTTCTCATAAGTTACCGAGTTATTCTACAATACATATTCTTGAATATAATTTTTAGAATAATATATATGGGTAAATTGATTTATTATAAATTCTTTTTGTAATTCTTTCCCTCTTTTATTAATTGTGCCATCAACCTTAACATGTATACCATCAACCGTATTAACTCTATTTTCAGAGTTCCATTCTTCATTCCAAAATATACCTCCATTATCAAATGCATTAATAACGGGTATTCCTTCTAAGTGATACATTTCTATCATTGATTGTTTGTATTCTGTTCTGAACCTGTTGCAATTATCATAGCTACCCCATTGCCACGGAATAACCCCAACAATTAAAGCATTTTTAAAATTTTCTCTTAATTTCATCAGGCAATATCTCATAGCTCCGCACATACAGTATATATTTTTATCAGTATCTTCATCTGATTTTATTGTATCTGCATCTAATATAGTATTGCATTTATCAACACTTCCAACAGGCTCTTGTTTTGTAGCATCATTACTGCCTGAATTAATGATAATAATATCAGGAGTATAATCTAAAGTAAGCAAATAATCTACTTGATTTACAACGGAATTAATTTGACCGACTAATGTTTCAGGAGCATCTGAATTACTATCTACTATATATCCATCTATAAATGGAAATGTTGCTCCACCAACGCCAATGTGCAAATCCTTTATTCCTAAATTTTTACATAAATCTTGTGACCATGTTCCCCATTTGTTTGTTGTATTACTACTTCCTAATATAACAGCTTTTTTACCGAAAAAACTACCTATTTTTGTATTGATTATTGGATTATCTGAAAGTTTATATCCTTTCTCTTTAACTTTTGCCTTTACCTTACTTAAATTAATGCCGCTTGTAATTCTGTTTTTATCAACAATTATCCACGCATTAACATTATATACATTTTCATTTTGTGTCGTTGCATTTAATTTTATTATTGTTGACAAATCATTCAAAGAATCAATATTCTGCGCCCAAAACTGCGCATATTGTGTTCCATCTAAATCACCTATGCCAATAACAAATTCTTTTGTGTCTGAACTATATTTTAATCTATTTACATACAAATCTCCTTCAAATGTTCCTTTATCTATAAATAATTCCTTGATAATTCTATCAAAAAAAGGATATGTAGACGTATATCCATCTGCCAAAACTAAATCTTCACCGTCATACTGATATGTTCTGTTCTCAAATTTATATACAGCAGCAGGAACGAATTGTATCGTTTCAAATTCGCTTCCTTGTACAATGCATTTTCTGATTAATTTTGTATCTATGTTATACCCATATTCCCCAACAGACAATGTATTCACTAAATTATTTGAAATATCTTTTAATTCTATGTTTTTATAATCTAGCTCGGTAAGTTTGTTATCAAGACTCCCGCTTCCATCACTCATTCCGACACAAGCAGACGAGGTGACAGGATATATTTTCTCACCCGTGGTAGGGTCTTTCAGTTGTGCTTTTTGTGCTGCCATTGTTCTATCGTATTTTAAATGTTTATTTCGTTTGTTTCTCCTGCGTTCTCATAGAGCGGCATTCCGCTCAGTGCTTCCTCATATTTTTTCAGGTTTTCTATAAGCTTGTTCCCTTCTTCCGCTGTAGATGATGCGGACGCTGCTGCCTGTCGGGCTTCTGACGCTGCCGATGACGCGGAAGAAGCCGCGATTTGGGCCTGCTGTGCTTTCTCGCTGGCGTTTGCTGACGAGGTTTCTGCCTGCCGGGCAGCAGAGAGAGCTTGTGCGGCGGACTGCTCGGCCGGCTGTTTCATCCAGTTAAGGAAATCCTGCTCTGTTCCTTCATTTCCATTGTCAAGCCAAACCTGATAGGCGGACTTACCTGTTACTCCCATCTGGATGTTTGATGTGGAAAGAACTATTTCCTGCTCCAGTTTTACGTCTGATCCGGTTTGTTCGTCAGATTCCTGACAACTTCTTTCTACCAGTGAAAAAGCATTACAGCAGTCTGTTACCGTCTGACCATCTTTATCTTTGTTAACCCATGCTTCTAACCTATATACTCCTGTTTCTTTCTGTACATCACGATTTACAGGAATAAGCAGCTCGTCACCTTCTGCTATAAAATCCATCTGTTTCCTTCTCCCTGAAGGATACACAAGTATCACAGTAACATGTAGCGAGTGTAAATCTGTTCTTTCTCCGTTCACGGTTAGTGTCCACCTTACGGAAAATTCTTTCCCTATTCTTATTTTCTGCATGATTATATAGTCACTTCATCGGTTTCACCTATATTTTCGTGAAGAAACACGCCTGCAAGTGCTTGCGAGAACTGTTCTTCTGTTCCGGAAAATCCTTGTTCTTTCGCATATTCGTAGGCCGACTTCCCGGGAGCATCATTCTGACCTGGCGCACCATCCTGACCTGGTGCGCCGTCATTTCCGTCTCTTCCAGGGTCTCCCTTATCGCCTTTAAGAATTGTACCAAGAAGAAGCTCCACACAGCCTGCACCTTTCTCCCCTATCGTGGTTAGAGGACTCTGAAATGTAATTCTTACTTTCATGCTATAGGTCTTTTATGCGGTTATCTACTACTTCTATCTGTTCCTGCTTGGCTATTCGAACCACTTCGCCGACGATAAGCTTTACTTCGATTATGGCAGACACACTCAGCTTCTTTGTCTGATCAGAGGAGAATGTAAACTTTACCTGGCTCCCTTCTATCTGCATATTCTCCTTTGAAAGAAGCACCTGATAATCGTCGTGCCGGTTGCGCAAAAGCAGCTTGATTTCTGTCTGCGAGAAATCAGTTACAAGGCTCCCGTCGTCATCGGTAAATACCATTGTTCCTTCAAGGGTTTGTCCTGCGTATATCTTCATGATGGGTATTTCTTTTATTACAAATTTATCGTATCATTCACTGGTAATGAAGGACAAAAAGTCTACACGGTTACTTCGTCTACCTGCCCAAGCGAATCGTATGCCACTACCTCTGACAGAACTGCAGAAGGATTGCCAACTGACGTTCCGGTGCTTACCCAAGCACCGTTTTTCACCTTATAGAGAGTGGTAGGAAGCGTAGTACCGACAAGCCCCATCTGGCCTTCGTAAGCAGGAGGATATTTTGTATTCAGATCGGATTCAGAATCGCACAAAGGGAGTTTTATCATAGTCTGCGCCTTTGCTTTTTCCACTGCCTGATTCAGACTGGCAAAGTTTCCGTTAATCACGGATACGGCTTCTCCCCAGTTTGTGTCTGATTTTATTTGCGATGTTGCCATGATAATTATGTATTTTGTTATACCTTATACTTCTTATATATTATACCATTACAAACAAGCCATTCCCAAGTCTTACCTAAAGAGTCTGTAGTTCGGAATGAATCTGTAATTCCCTTCATTACTGTACCATCCTCATTCCAGAAACTTATTCCATCACTACCGAAATATGCTTGTTTATTCCCATAGTTAAAAGTTATTCCAGTGACATCTATTCTTGCTTCCATCTGATAATCTGGCACTTTTAGATAAATAACCGGAGTGCTGCCATAAATGTCTGAGAAAGGCTGTATAGCAACTACCATTCTATCTTTAGAGTCATAAATTCTAAACTCAGCAAAATCTCTGTCAAGTTTTAATGTATATCCATCTGCTGTAATCTGGATATTAGAGTTCTGATACAGATTCCCTTCCTTGTCCCAATACAAGCTTCCGTTAGCTAAAGACCCGGAACCGTCTTTATTAAGAAGTATTTTTCCGTTCGCTATCTTTACAGTTCCTCCAAACTCTCCGTCGTATGCGTATATAGTACCACGGAATATGCCTCCCAACGCATAGATGTACCCACGAAGGAATACGTTACCTCCGTGTGTGGCTACAAATTTTGCCATGTCTTTCCATTCCTCGTCGGTGGGCTGCTCACCATTCAGCATTTTTGTTACGGTACGCATGGCCTGCTCGAAGGTACCACCTGCCCAGAATGCCACATCGGTGTCTTCATTGTAGATTCCGCTCACACCCGCATTCACTTTTTCCATTACTCCGTCTACCCACTTGCCAAGCTGAATCATAGAGGTAAGATTAAGCCACCCAACACCTGAGTTTCACCTTTTAGCGCATCCTGTAAATACCAGAGGTCCTTGAACCCGTCGGCCACTGGGTCTGTATCATCGCGTGAAGGGCACCAGTCGGTTGCTATCGTACCTCTTTCGAGCTTGATTTCGCAAATCGTAGCAGAAGGGCCATTTGCTGAGAATAAATTCCCTGAATTATATACCATCTGGTGAGTGTAGCGTGCATATTCCGATGTAAGTTCCTGCGTAATCTCCACATCGCCTACACGGAATGTGACGGATGCTCCTTTGGCTTTGTAGCTGAGCATGTAGGTCTCTCCCTCTATGAGATTTATATTCTGATATATGCTGAATGACGCACACGAAAATCCTGATGCAGAACCGCGTCTTCACTCACCTGGCCTGTACCTTCCATTCTTTCAAGCTGGGGCTGTACATCTGTGAATCGGACTTTAACGGGGTAGATGTCTGAAGAGAGACCGTCTGATAATCTCCACAAAAAGAAGTGTTACGCAACAGATTCTCTCCGCCCACCTTCACTGCGTTTTGTATTTCGTGAGGAAGGTCTTCAAGGTTTGCTGCGCCGGTAGATCCGGCCTGAATTTGCACTTTCCCCGCCACGCTTACACCTTCATCCTGGTCATTTATAAAGTAAGATGTGTTCTGCCGATTACCAGTATAAGTGTCTCCGTAAGTCACCTCCTTGAATCGACCTGACACTACATCGAAGTATTCGTCCTTTATCACCTTATCTTCCAGGCTGTAGGAATTGATTCCCTGATACATCTTACGGGATGGAGAATCGGGGCCGTAAGCGGAATAAATCTGTGCGTTCTGCCGGGTTACATCCGTGCGGTTCCCGAGTTGAGACACTTGGTCGCCAGCCTGCGGAATGTCACTTCCGGTGTCTGCATCGGTTTTAGAGAATACCACATAATCGTCGCCGGTTTCAATCACAAGTCGCCACCAGTATCGGTTTCCTATTTGTCCGTTTTTCTGAACTTCCAGGTTAAATGTCTGGCATCGGCCCTGATCATCCGGTTCAAACTCATTATAGACAGTTCTTCCATCACCATCTGTCCGGTTGAAGTAACATTTGTATCCTTCTTCCGTTTCTTCTACACTTGATATAATCATTGCCGCAGGAGAAAGTATCAACGCACCTCCCACGTGCTTTAGTTCCTGCACGGTTATGTCAGTAAACAAGGCTTTCTTGCGTATATTCAGGTAGTCGAACTCTGCATGAGTGTTCCCGTTTTCATCTACAAGTACGGCTCCACCGGAACCAAGCACGCCAGTGGTATAGCTACCCATCTTCACCCCCTTCCTGAAAGTCTGTACGAAGTCGGTAGAGTCTTCCTGATCTTTGTTCAGGAAGAAGCTGCGAAGGTATTTCAAATACTTTCCCGTAAGAAGCTTGGTGGTAGGTATCGCTTCGTCATTAGGGGTAAATTCTTCATCATCTACCTGGCGTGCCACATCCGTAATCTGCTTGTCGTTGATAACCAGTTTTCCGATAATGGAAAGCGTGCCCTGCACAATAAAGGAAGTGAAACGTTTCAGCGGACGGATCAATCCTTCTGCGGTCAGTTCAAACAGTTCCTTCCATCCGGCTGCATCCTGGTCATTACCTTCAGGAGTAAAAAGCTTACCGTAGTCCAGTGTAATTTCACGGTCGAGGGTGGCAGCTTCCAGACTGTCGGTGGCGGTAATGCTTCCGATACGTATGTAATAGAAATCTTCGCTGGGATTCTCTCCGCCGATGCTTCCGTCAGTAGCATAGTCGTTCACGGAAAACAGCACCATGGCATCGTCAGAACCACGTTCCAGACGGGCATAGATGTAGTGTGCCTCCGTGCGGTTCAGACGGGTGTTGTATCCCGTCAGCGTCCAGCTTCGGTATTCTCCGTTGGGCAGATAATCTATGCCGTAGCTTTTCTGCGGAGCCACCATGATGGTACAGCCCGGAACCACCCCCACCTGAATCAGGTTGGGGTTTTCCAGTGCATTTTCTATCATGGATACGCCCTGGTAAGAAATTCGGTATGCGTTACTCTGGTAATCGGTTATCATTTCCCTTTTCTGTATTTCTGATTCATTTTCTCAATTTCCTTAGCTTCCTTAGCCATGGCATTCATAATTCCCAGGATGCGGACCGCCTCGCTATCGTACACTGCGTCGTAGTCACTGAATCCCTGATACTTCATGATGTTGTTAATCATTTCCACCTCTATCTTGATGGGGTTCTGCCGTCCGTTCTTTTTCCCGTTAGGCGTGAACAGCTCCGGATACATGCGTGCGTAGGCTTCCTGCACACTCTGGAAATACTGCACCATGACGGGGAACATGCGGGCTTCTACCATGCTAAACCAGCGAGCGTTTTTCTGTATCTGTCCGGAGTTGAACGACCACACGCGGCGCTTACACTTGCGCAGGTAGCGTCCTTCGCGTATCTCTCCCGTCTCGCGCACGGATTCGTTGAACAGCGTGGCCAGAAACCGGCATCGTGTCTGCTTCATGCGGCGCAACTGCATCCGGATGGCGGCATGGGTCGATTTTCGCCTTACAAGCGTCTGTAGAACCTTCTGTGCGTCCCAGTACATGATAAGCAGATTCTGTGCGGACTGGTACTGCGCAAAGCTGACATCGGACATCACATCTTTCGGTGCTTTCAGACGAAGGGTTCCCATACGAAGGAGGATAATTCCGTAGGGAGTGACGGTGCGTGCAAAAGGATTGTCCAGGAAACCGAGCTTTTGGTCAATCCACTGGTCCACCTGCCATGCCCGCATGGGAATGCGCTCAAACAGGTGGCGAATCCCTTTGCGCCGGAAGAGAAACACCGTTTCACCATTTTCATCGGTCACGGTGCGCCGCACGATTTTCAGTCCGAGAAAAAGCATGAAGCACTTCAGCTTGAAAAGGCGGTCGGCACGTTCCTCGTCGCCTGCCGCAGCCATAGCCTCCTTACGCTTGTAAAGTCTGTTCACCTCTTCCAGCTCTTCGGTCGACAGCCGGTTCCAACTGTCGGGAAGTGCCGGAAGATGTATCTGGTAGTTTGTCGTATCCATTTGTCGTTTCTTTATACTCCAAAGTTAGGTATATGACAACTGGGAATGAAGGACAAAAAATCAGTGCCGGGTAAAGGCTTGCGGACGCATGACGAAGATGGCGTTGTCCTGGTTGTCGTAATCGAATATGGGCTGCTTGTCCGGTCCGGTTGTTTCAGTGAGCGGCGGCACATACAGCGGAGAATCCTTGATAAACTCTCCGAAAGAATCCTGATGGTTGGAAATGAATTTCCTCGCCTTTGTCATGGAGTAAGCTGCCTCGTTTTCGCTGTACTTTCGCTGTTTTTCCGGACGGCGAGACTCGATGTACAGCGCCAGCGCCATGCGCAGACAGTCCACCGCCTTCTGCCACACCGCATTTATGGCATCCTTGTCTTCGCCCGTGAAAAGGTCGGACTTTAGCGAGCGCGTGCACCATTTCACCAGCGCATCGGTCAGCTCCTCCCCTATCTCCGGCTCTATGTAAGCGCTCTGGCAATAGCGTATGTCAGGCAACATGGCGATGAACTTCTCCCGGCTTTCGTTAATGTCCAGAAAACGGTTCATCTCGATAGCGGTAGTAAAAAGCAAGTCGCCCTGCAGGTAGAAATACCGGCTTTCTCGCCACAAATCGGCAAACACGGGAGCCTGACTGCACGCATCCTCTTCCAGGAATACCAGCAGACGGTCTACTCCGCGACGGCCCTTGAAATACGCATCGCGTTCAAACCGGCTCACGGATTTCTCGTCGGCCTTGTCGTACCCGTCGGTGTACACCTGATTCAGTCCACCTCCGTCGTTCAGACTCACCGTGAGAATGCCGGTGCTGTTGGCCAGCGACAAGTAGACCACCGGAAGCTGACAGGCACGTATCAGACGGATTTCGGGTGTAAGGTTTTCTTTTTCCACGTAGGCCGCAGTCACTCCGCCATACTCTTCCATGGCCTTATCGTATTCTTCGCATACCTTTTCGTAGAGTTTCCGACCAAGTATCGGCACAAGAATGTTCTCTTCTGTCTCTTCCATGATTGTGAGAAGTGACTGGTCGCCGCTGTACACGCTGGTGGGCACGTATGCCTGATTTCTTCGGTTTTCGTTACTAACATAGTCTTTTTGTTTTTCTTCAAAGTTAGCGGTCTGATTCGGTAGTTCGAAGGACAAAAAACGAAAAATCGGAGGTTTTATGAAATTTAGAAACAATTTTGATGCGATTTCGGTTTAAAATTGTTATTTTTGCGGTAGGTAAAATGTAATAAAACGATGAACATGAAATCTAAAAAAGTTATGAAAAAGACTTACGTGCTCATGCTTTCGCAATCTTTCCCGACCAAACATCCCCGGTCGGGAAACCCTACCGGATTCCGTAAGAAATTCCTTTCCGGCGAAAAACGACACACCATCCGGACCAACTTCCCGCTTTGGGCAAAACGCATACACGAGGTGCAGCAAGGTGAAGCGGTTATCTCCGTCCGTCAGTGGGAAGCCCGTCCGTATTTCAGCAGACAAATAACAATAGGCTGTCTGACTGCGGAATCTGGAACAGGTATTCAGAAACTTACCTTCCAGCTGGATCGCGACGGATGTGCCTCTTTCAATTTTTTCGACATCGACGGTAAATATCCGGAACTGAAAGAACTTGCGGCCAACGATGGTCTGTCGGCAGACGACTGGAAAGAGTGGTTCCGGGGTTATGATTTCAGCAAGCCGATGGCAGTTATTCAGTTCGGTAAATTCAGGTATTAATGATGAAAGAGTATTTTATTGCTACTGCAATTTTTGTAGGTCTTGTGGCTTTCGTTATGGCAATGAGCTATTTCTCCGGTTTGGATTACGACATTCTTTTTATAGAATTTATGCTTACATACCTAGTGATTAATAAATTATCTGAAATACAAAACGATAAAAAAGAAAAATAATATGGCAGAAGTATTACAAGAAAAATCCCCTATCGCCCGTAAAGAACACCGGTGCGATTATTGCGTGGAACTATCCACGCTGGAGAACGATACAAGAATCAGACGCTTGTCTATGATGGAACTGTATATCCATGGAAATCTCACGAACACTGCTATTCACTTACATCTTACATAGAATATGACCCCGACTATGGTATTTCGGAGGATGATTTTCAATCGTGGGTGAACGAATATGTTGCCGAAAATCACTTTGACAAAGAAAAAGACGACATAGCAGACGGCTGGTGTGACAAGTCTGTTCCGGAACTTGCAAAGATGATTTATGAGGAAATAAAGAACAATAAAAATAAACAGGATATGAATTTCAAGAAATTAAAAAGGCTACAAGAACTTGTAGACACCCATGAATGGCAAGAAAATTACGGTCTTATGGTGTGGATAGACTATTCCAATTGCAAGGAGGTGTTTGATGACATATTGAAAGTAGATTTTGAAACTTATGTAGACTGTGTGGCACAAAATACCGGTATTTGCATTTCCCATTTTGAAGATGTGTTAAGCTATTATACCAGTGAAGATATTGAGAGTTTGTTCCCTAAAGACGAAGATTGATTATGACGAAGAAAGAATTTAAAGTCGGAGAAACATTTCAATGCGGACTGGTAAAGCTGAGAGTAGTTAAACAAGAAAAGATAGGTACTTGTACTGGATGTGACCTGGTTGGGCTGGAATATTGCACAGCTGTACAAGAATTTATTGGTAGTTGTTACCATGCTGAAAGAGAAGACAAAACTGATGTAATCTTTGTAGAAGTAGAGGAATAAAACATGAAAGCAAAAGTTTTATATACCGGGAAAATTGTTGAAGTTAAGTTAAACCTTAACTCTCAACCTACTGCAAAGTCTGGTGCAAAAAGTGTATATGAAGACTCTGATGGGAATACCTATTTTGATACCGAACTGGATTTCAAAAATGTTTATCCTGATTGGCAGCAAGTAAGGATACAGGCTGCAATTGCAATATTACAAGGAATATATTCAAGTAAGGATATAGCTCTCCATGCAAGTAAAACAACCTATAACCCACTTGAATCAATGGCTGAGTTAGCTACAAAACAGGCAGATGTACTTGTTAGTGAACTTCAAAAATCAATGGAATTATAATATGGAAAAGAAAGAATTTAAGGTCGGAAAAACATTTCAGTGCGGGCTTGTGAAGCTGAGAGTTGAACCATCTAAAAAGCCTACATCGTGTATAGGATGTTTTTTCTGGAACGAGAATTTCCCGATGTGTGACGATTTTGCTGAAGCATTTGTAGGTAAATGCGATATAAGTAGAAAGGATAAAACTAGTGTAATCTTTGTAAAAGTGGAGGAATAAAATATGAAAATATACGAGACACCTAATCCATTCTTTCTAAGTGACATATTTGTCTTTGCAGAAGTAGAGGAAATCGGGCTATGTTACATAAAAGTGAATTGTTTTAACAGAATTGAAGAGATTGGTTTTGATATTCAAAGAAGAATGTGCCGGCCTATCGAAGACATTATGCAATACGCTAAAAAAGCTGCAAAAATTCGCAGGCATATTTTCAACAGTATTGATATTGAATATTGGGGGAAAATCCGTAATCAATGGTTACGGTCCGTGAAGACTCAAACATACATAGAAAATAATTCTGGAACCATTATTATGTAGATTATGGAACATACAATAAAATTCAGAGGGAAAGGATTAATCCATAATCAATGGATTTATGGAGGATTGGCAGAAGACCGTAAGAATAACTTCGTCATACTCCCTAAAGATGATTGGCGAAAAGGAGAATGCGTAAACGAAGATACCATCGGCCAGTTCTCCGGCTCCCAGACAAAAACGGGAAAGGAATATACAAAGACGACATTGTGAGATGGGAGCATGACAACAAACTGTATATAATCAGATTCCAGGCAGGAATGTTTTATGCTTCAGTAGAAGAATGTAACGAACGGATTTATGGAGGATTCCCCCTTCACGCCTTTACCGAAACATCCGAAGAGGGATTCCAGTGTGAAATCGTGGGGAATATTCACGATAACCCCGAACTTCTAAATATAAATTGATTATTGAAAACAATAGAAATATACGAAACAAATGATGGTAGCCGATTCGACAAAAAAGAAGCAGCTATTAAATATGAAGAACTGTGCGATAAATGCAATTCGATAAATCTAAAACTCGGAATATTAGGACGTGACTTAAAATCAAATGAGTATATACAGCATGATCCGGAAGTCATAAAAAACACATTTAGAGAGTTTATGGGTATTGTAGCAGATTCAATACCTGATTATTCCAACATGGCTATTGAATGTGGTAACGGGGAAAGGCACATGAGTCATATATATCGAGTCATCTCTGATTATAACATTATATGCCTTAGCAATTTAATGTTTAGATTTTACTGTATCGATTAAATTAAGTAAGAAAGTTCATTGCAACCTTACTTCACTTCACATCAAGAAAAAGTGACAGTCAGAGTGAAATTAGACAACTGCGAAAACTTCTCCCCCACCTGCGCAACATGCAACAGTTATGACAACGGGAAATGTACCAATTTCGGGAAGGAAGTAAAAGCGGGAGATTCCTGCAAATACTATCAGTCGGACGTGATTGAATATACCTGCCAGCAGTGTGGACGTAAATACGAAATCATAGATTCTGATGCAGGTGATCGTGAGAAATTTTGCTGCAAAGCATGTGAAAACGGATATTAATCAAAACTAAAAAAACATGAGTAAAACCAAATTATATTATCTGTTTTTGGCAGCCATGTATGTGGTGTTGTCGTAACCTGTAACAATATGATTGAAATTATCAAAGAAGGGAAATACGATAAGAAAATAGCGACCTGCCAGTTCTGCGGGTGCGAGTTTACTTTCGATAAAAGGGACGTGCAATCCAGGAGTGATGGGGAGTTCCCATTTACAAGAATAGAAAAAACATTGCTATATGTTTTGTGCCCATGCTGTAATGCAGAGATAAGAGAATGGAGTGATTACCAAGAAACCGAAAAACAGAAATAAATCCCCAAAACAACATTGCTATGGAATTTAAACATCAGAAAGACCTCGGTCCTGACGCTATTCAGAAATGGTGTGAGGAACTGGATGGGAAATCAAAGATAGAAATAAATGATACACAAAGGAGACTACTTCCATTTCCAAAATGAATCATGAGATTGTTGGTAATTTCCTGAATGCACATAAAGAACTGTCTTCACAGTCTGATTACACTTCTTTCATGATAAATCTTGTCGCTGAAAATTTTACTTACAAGATAGATTATCCTTCAGCACTTATAATAAGTACACTTATAGACCGTCCGGCCATCGCCGTAATGTATGCCAATTACCTCCAGTATAAATGTTTCCAGTACGGAGTCAAGGAAATAAACGTTAAATCACTGAGAAATATATTACTTTGGGAAGGAGTGTTCAGTGAGGAAGTCTTGCATGAAATGTGGGACAAACAGAAATTTATATCCAGCGACAACCGGCTTCTTAACATGCTTGACTATCCTCAGTACAGAGAGTCTATCAGAAATATTAATACAGGCGATTATGACGAAAAATAAATCAAAAAAGGAATTTCCAAAATCTGTCAAAAAGCCTGGTCAAAACTCGTAGCAAAGATTAAAAAACTACTGGAATAACATATTTACCATGACCGCAAACGATTACTCAATAGAAAATATGTGTCTGAATACCTGAAACCGCTGGAAGAGAAAGGAACCATATACAGAATACGAATTTACCCTAATCTGAATAGGATACGTTTCCAATTGAAGGAGCTGATAAAAGGACTTCCAATAAAGCAGAAATAAACAAAAAAGACAACTCAAACACAATCAAGTTTACTTTGTTCTTTTCTGCGATTAGTTACCAGGTTTCATACGATGAACTAAAAAATATACTCTATTTCATTACAGATGCTAAAGAACGGTTAGAAGGTGAAATGAATGGGTGAAACAGTATGATGAAAAGAGCTATCGAGTTGTTCTTGAGGAAGGGAATAAATATATCACCAAATACTTAAAACCGCTAAAAGAAAAAGGTCTTATAAAGGACGTTCATGAAGACTGTGAGAGAGATATTTGGTTTACGATGGTAGAAAACATAAATGGGAAAGAAATATCCGCGCATTTAAAACCAGGTAAAAATGAAGACTGCGTATTCTTTTATCCCACTACTGGATTTTGCAAATACAGGCCATTGTACAGGGCCGGACTTCTAAACCCGAAGAACGACCCGCATTACACAGAGACAATTGAACAATATATCCTTCAAGGAATAAAGATATATAAAAGAACAATTTATCAAATAGAAATAAGCCTATGACCGCAAACGATTATTCAATAGAAAAATATGTGTCTGAATACCTGAAACCGCTGGAAGAGAAAGGAATTATCACAGACTTGCGGGTTATTCCATGCAGATGCCGAATCATGTTCAGACTGAATGAGCCGTCACGAGAAAACTCAATGAAAGTCATTATCGAAACAGAGGCGGATGAAGACCATATCACATTTTTTAAGTCCGATGTGTCAGCAGAGGAAACATTTAGATCACCAGAACGGAGGTTTATTTATCAAAGACTGATGGCTGCAAATAAATCCCTTAATGATGAACTAAACAGGAAGTCAGTAAACACCGATTTATACATTACGAAATACCTGAAACCACTGGAAGAGAAAGGACTGATAAAGGACCTCGCAACGTGTAAGAATCATAGCGTCTGGTTTACGATGGTGAAAGACATTAAAGGCGTGAGCATTACCGTCAATTTGATTCCAGGAACGACAAGTAGATACTGTTGCGTTTTTCCCTCTCCCTCTTGACATAGGTCGTTACGGAGTAGAAACAACATTTATCCCCAATCCGATAAATGATGACCACTACACGGAAAACCTTGAAAAACGTATTCAGGAATCAATGAATAAACTGAAAGAAATATTTGATAACCCACTACCGGAATAAAAATAAGTAATATGGACAATAAAGTTAAACCCAGAATAAGTGCAGTTATTACCGACTGCCTGAAGTGTCCGCACTCAAAAAGGTACGACTCTTCTCAAGGCTCAACCGGTTCAGTGCTTGTATGCAAAGAAAAAGACCAAATAATCATTAGTGATGATTATATTTATCACACAGATAAGATAAATATGAGTAACTTTATCCCGGACTGGTGTCCGCTTGATTGCTACACCGGAGAGAATGAAATTTACGGGCTTAAAGGAAAAAAACTACGTGATTCACAATGTGAAGTACCTATGGTGAGATATAATAACTAGAACCTATGGCAGA
>ENA-OQBJ01000324-OQBJ01000324.1-human-gut-metagenome-genome-assembly--contig:-NODE-324-length-25695-cov-2.027652_pt1 | contig 25695 bp, 31 predicted proteins | sample MGYA00242743_ERZ504545 | MGnify/ENA primary metagenome ERZ504545 (study PRJEB26092, sample SAMD00036252) | human gut metagenome | host: Homo sapiens | study: EMG produced TPA metagenomics assembly of...
ATCTGATCAACAACCATACATCTAACTTTCTTGTTCGCACGAGAATTACCAAAAAAGATCTTCAAACATTTGTAAACAAACGTTTGGAAGAACTCCAAAAAGATGGTACTTTGGCTAAGTTGGCTGAAAAATTCCTTGGAAACAAAGATTATATTCCAACTAAAGACGCTTTGAAAGTTCCAAGCAAAAAATAAGAAAGGAGCTGGGAATGAATCTCAGCTTTTTCATATAATTAAAATCTAGGACATGTTATAGTTAAAAACTATAGATATATACAATTATAAACAATTTGCTACAATTCTTATCCTATGGGATAATAATTTTACACTTAAAACAATTAAAGGGAGTTCGTTTATGAAACTTAAAAAAATTCTTGGAATTACAGGATTGGCAGTCGCTTCAACAGTAGCTTTGGCTGCTTGTGGTGCTGGCGGTAACAAATCAGCTAAAGATGATAAAACTTTGACAGTTGGTATCATGACTTTGGATGATACAACTGAGCCATTGTGGGATAAAGTTAAAGAATTGGCTAAAGACAAGGGTGTTACTATCGAGTTGAAAGAGTTCACAGACTACAACCAACCAAATGAAGCCCTTAAAAACGGCGAAATCGATGTTAATGCTTTCCAACACATTTATTTCTTGAACAACTGGAACAAAGAAAATAAAGGTGATGTTGTTGCGGCAGCTGACACACTTCTTAGCCCAATCCACCTTTTCTCAGGTACTGAAAACGGAAAAGCTAAGTATAAAGATGTTAAAGAGCTTCCAGAAGGAGCTACAATCTCAGTACCTAACGATGGTACAAACGAAAGCCGTGCTTTGACACTTCTTCAAACAGCTGGTTTGATTAAGTTGGATGTTAAAGATGGTGAATTGGCAACTATCAAGAACATTTCTGAGAATCCAAAGAAATTGGATATCAAAGAAATCTCAGCTGAACAAGCTGCCCAAACGCTCTCATCAGTAGATGCAGCGGTTGTTAATAACTCATACGCACAACAACAAAACGTTAACTATGATACAACTCTCTTCCAAGAAGAACCAAGTCAAGATTTGAAAGATTGGGTTAACATCATTGCAGCTAATAAAGATTGGGAAAAATCAAATAAAGCTGATGCTATCAAGACTTTGATTAAAGCCTACCAAAACGATGAAGTAGACACAAATCATTTATGATGCATCTAACAAGGTTGACCTTCCAGCATGGAAAGGTGCCCCAACACAAGATCAATTGAAAGCTAATTCAAAGAAATAAGCTAAGGACAGAGGCGTGTGAGAGCACGCCATTTTGTCGTGTATGAAGGAGACGATTTGATGGCATTTTCAAGTGAAGAAGAGCAGTTTACGAAAATTTCGTAACGATGAAATTGCTCAGCACTATTTTGAAGTTTTGCGGACTTTGATTTCTAAAAAATCTATTTTTGCTCAAAATATTGGTCTCTATGATGTGGCTGCTTACCTTGGTGAGATTTTCTCTGGTGTTGGCGCAGAGGTGACAATTGACGAGACCTATACGGCACCTTTTGTCTTGGCGAAATTCAAGAGTCCAAATCCAGATGCGAAAACAATTATTTTCTATCAACACTATGATACGGTTCCTGCGGATAATGATCAGCCATGGACAGATGAACCTTTCCGTCTGACTGTTCGTAAGGGCTACATGTATGGTCGTGGTGTTGATGATGATAAGGGGCATATTACAGCTCGTCTGACAGCCCTTCGGAAATATATTCGAGAAGTTGGCGATCTTCCTGTAAATATTACGTTTATGATGGAAGGTGCTGAAGAATCAGCATCAACAGACCTTGAAAAATATTTAGAAAAATACCGAGATGATCTTCTTCCAGCAGACCTATTGGTTTGGAGCAAGGAAACCGAAATAGTAAAGGTCAATTGGAAATCACAGGTGGCAACAAGGGGATTATTACCTTTGACTTGTCTGTCGATAGTGCTGATGTTGATATCCACTCTAAATTTGGTGCAGTGATTGAATCGGCTTCGTGGTACTTGCTCAACGCTATCTCAAGCATGAGAGATGATCAGGGACGTATCCTTATCGACGGCATCTATGAAAAGATTGTCCAACCAAACGAACGAGAGATGGATCTTATCGAAACTTATGCCATTGAAAATGCAGATAGTCTTCGTAAGATTTACGGCTTAAAACTACCCATTTTAGAAAGTGACCGCCGAGCTTTCTTAAAAACTTACTATTTTGAACCTGCCCTTTCCATTGAAGGTATTTCAACAGGTTATCAGGGGCAAGGGGTTAAGACTATCTTACCAGCTCAAGCCAGAGCTAAGATGGAGATGCGTTTGGTCCCTGGCTTGACGCCTGAGTACGTTTTGGAGTGTATCAAGGCACACCTCAAAAAAGAAGGATTTGACCGTATCAAGGTGACCTTCACTCTTGGTGAAGAAAGTTATCGTAGTGATATGTCTGATCCAGCTATTGTCAATGTTATTGAGTTAGCAAAAGGCTTTTATGAAGAAGGTGTCGCTGTCCTTCCAACAGCAGCAGGTACAGGGCCTATGCATATGATTCATCAGGCTTTGGGTGTTCCTATGGCAGCATTTGGTATAGGGAATGCTAACAGTCGTGACCATGGTGGGGATGAAAATGTTAGCTTAGCAGATTACTACACCCACATTGAACTAATTAAGGAGTTAATTGCAAGTTATGAGTAATGTCATTATTGATTTGAAAAATATTGATATCACCTTTACGCAGAAACGCCGCACTATTCAAGCGGTTAAGGATGTGTCTATCCAGATTGAAAAAGGTGATATTTACGGAATTGTTGGTTATTCAGGGGCTGGTAAATCTACCCTTGTGCGTGCGATCAATCTTTTGCAAGTGCCTACAGCTGGTAAAATCACTATCGGTAAAGATGTGACTTTTGCAGATGGTAAGGTCCAATTGTCGACAAAAGAATTGCGTCAGAAACGTCAAACGATTGGGATGATTTTCCAACACTTTAACCTTATGGCTCAAAAGACGGCTTATGAAAATGTAGCCTTTGCCCTTCGTCATTCTAAACTAAGCAATGAAGAGAAAGACAAAAAAATTCGTGGTCTTTTGGAATTGGTTGATTTGGCTGATCGTGCGGAAAACTATCCTGCACAATTGTCAGGTGGTCAAAAACAACGTGTAGCGATTGCGCGTGCCTTGGCTAATGATCCTGAAATCTTGATTTCAGATGAGTCTACATCAGCCCTTGACCCTAAAACAACTAAGCAAATTCTTTCACTTTTGCAGGATTTGAATAAAAAACTTGGTTTGACAGTGGTTATGATCACCCACGAAATGCAAATTGTTAAAGATATTTGTAACCGTGTTGCCGTTATGCAAAATGGTCAACTTTTGGAAGAGGGCAGTGTACTTGATATCTTCTCAAATCCTCAAGAAGATTTGACACAAGAATTTATTGAAACTGCAGCAGGGATTGAAGATGCCTTGGCTAAGATTAATGCACAACCTTTGGTGAAAAACTTACCAAGCTCAGCCCTTCTCGTTCAACTTAAATATGCTGGTTCTTCAACAGATGAGCCACTCTTGACCGAACTTTTCAAAGAGTACGGCGTTTCAAGTAACATCCTTTATGGTAACGTTGAGATTCTAGGTGATACTCCTGTTGGTGAATTGGTCGTTGTCTTGGATGGTGAAGCGGATCAGGTTCTTGCTGCTCAAAAAGCGATTGAAAATGCAGGTGTCAGCTTGCAAGTACTTAAGAAAGGAGCCCAATAATGGCAGATTGGATTCAACAAAACTTTCCAGATATTTATCGTATCGGTATGCAGGGGGTTAACTCTTGGCCAGACGCCATCTATGCGACTCTCTACATGACGGTTATTTCCTTCATCATTGGGGGACTTCTTGGTCTTGTTATGGGGCTCTTCTTGGTATTGACAGGTCCTCGTGGAGTTATTGAAAATAAATTTGTTTTCCAAATCTTGGATAAAATCACTTCAATCTTCCGTGCCATTCCTTTCATTATCCTCTTGGCGATTTTGAAAGGATTCACTTACTTTATCGTGGGGACTAACCTCGGTATGACAGCGGCCTTGGTTCCATTGTCAGCTGCAACCTTCCCATTCTTTGCACGTCAAGTACAGGTGGTGCTTGCAGATCTTGACCGTGGCGTTATTGAAGCAGCACAAGCTAGTGGTGCAACACTTTGGGATACGATTAAGGTTTACCTTAGTGAAGGTCTACCTGAGTTGGTTCGTGTATCAACCGTAACTCTGATTTCCCTAGTCGGTGAGACTGCAATGGCCGGTGCTATCGGTGCCGGTGGTCTTGGTTACATCGCCATCTATTATGGATATAACCGTTCTAGTACATCAGTTACCATTTTGGCAACTTTCTTGATTTTGATTTTGATTTTCCTTATCCAATTCTTGGGTGATTTCTTGACTCGTAAATTGAGTCATAAATAGGATTTGAGAGCCTGTTTGCTACAGGCTTTTCTCATGTCTTGACGATTTCAGATATTTATCATAGTATGGAAGCTATCGAATGCTTATGGTTAAGCTAACCATAAAAAAGGAGTTAATGGAGTTATGAAACGTTTTATTTCAACTTGGAATAGGACCAGTCTAATTAAGCGTATTGCCATTGGTGTGGTAGTGGGTGCTGTGCTTGGTTTGCTTGTTCCTAAGTTTACGGTTATTGGTCTCTTGGGAGACATGTTTGTTGGTGGTTTGAAGGCAATTGCCCCACTTTTGGTCTTTGCCTTGGTTGCCAATGCCCTTTCCCAAACGCGAGAAGGTCAACAAAGCAACATGAAGACAGTTATTGTTCTTTATCTCTTTGGGACCTTTGCGGCTGCTTTGACGGCAGTTATTTCTCACTATATTTTTCCAATTTCTTTGAAGTTGGGAGCAGCTGCAGCGACTAAAGCAACGGCACCTCAAGGTGTGGGAGAAGTTTTTAAAGATTTATTGCTTAAGATGGTAGATAACCCTGTCAATGCCTTGGCTCAAGCCAATTATATTGGTGTTTTGGTATGGGCAGTTGTCTTTGGTTTCGCCATGCGAACAGCTAGCAATCATACGAAGGATTTGCTTAATACCTTGGCAGAAGTGACGTCACAAATCGTTCGTTGGATTATCAACTTGGCCCCATTTGGTATCCTTGGTCTTGTCTTTAATACTATTTCTGAGAATGGTGTTGGTGTTTTGGCAGATTATGGTATCCTAATCCTTGTTTTAGTGGGAACAATGGCCTTTGTTGCCTTGGTTGTTAATCCAATCATTGCTTTTGTGATGATGGGCAAAAATCCTTTCCCACTAGTTTTCCGTTGTTTGAAAGACTCTGGGATTACAGCCTTCTTTACTCGCTCGTCAGCAGCCAATATTCCAGTTAACCTTCAACTTTGTAAGGATCTTGGTTTGAATCCTGATACCTATTCGGTTTCTATCCCTTTGGGGTCAACTATTAATATGGCTGGAGCAGCCGTGACAATCAATGTCTTAACGCTTGCTGCAGTAACGACTTTGGGAATTCAGGTCGACTTTGCGACAGCACTCATTCTTAGTGTGGTTTCAGCTATTTCTGCTTGTGGTGCCTCAGGTATTGCTGGAGGATCCCTCCTATTAGTGCCGGTAGCATGTAGCCTCTTTGGTATCTCAAATGATTTGGCCATGCAGGTTGTCGGTGTCGGCTTTATCGTAGGTGTCATCCAAGACTCTTGTGAAACAGCCCTTAATTCTTCAACAGACGTTCTCTTTACAGCAGTAGCAGAAAAGAGCCGTTGGAAGAAAGCATAGCTAATTGTATAAGGTCGGCCTATTTGGCTGGCTTTTTGATTTTAGAGAAAACATAGTCAAAGACTATAGCTAGCTCAAGGATCTATCATCTTTAAAAAGCCCATAAAATATGGTAAAATAAACCGTTCAAAGAGAAAAAGTGAAACATTTATGACTAATAATTTATTGGTACTTCAATCAGACTTTGGTTTGGTTGATGGTGCTGTTTCGGCCATGATTGGTGTGGCCCTTCAGGAAGAACCTAGTTTGGGAGTTCATCATCTGACACATGAGATTACCCCCTACAACACTTTTGAGGCTTCTTATCGTCTGTTTCAGACCGTTGAATACTGGCCTGAGGGGACAACCTTTGTTTCGGTAGTTGATCCGGGTGTAGGTTTCTCACGTAAAAGTGTGGTTGCCTTAACAAAGACGGGGCAATATATCGTCACACCAGATAACGGGACACTTTCTTATATCAAAAAGGTTGTTGGTATCGTGGCTGTTCGTGAGATTTCAGAGGTTGAGAATCGTCGTAGCAATACAGAACTTTCTTATACCTTCCATGGTCGTGATGTTTATGCCTATACAGGGGCTAAATTAGCTTCTGGTCATATCAGTTTTGAAGAAGTCGGTCCTGAGTTACCTGTGGACAAAATTCTAGAACTTCCAGTGGTTGAAACCATCATAGAGGATAATTTAGTTCGTGGTGCGATTGACATTTTGGATGTCCGTTTTGGCTCTCTTTGGACCTCTATCACACGTGATGATTTTTACGCTTTAGACCCAAACTTTGGTGACCGCTTTGAAGTAACCATCTTTAACAATGATATGTTGGTTTATCAAAATCAGGTTACCTATGGAAAATCATTTGCGGATGTTCGTATTGGTCAACCAATTATTTATATCAATTCCCTCTATCGTGTCGGTTTAGCCATTAACCAAGTGTCTTTTGCCAAGGCATATAATATTGGTGTAGGCTCTAACTGGCACATTGAAATTAAACGTTTAGGAGATTAAAGTAAGATTATGAAGAATAATTCAATTCGTACAGTAGTTGCGACAGGTATTGGTGCAGCACTCTTTATTATCATTGGTATGTTTGTTAATATTCCTATTTTTGGGAACACTAGCATCCAACTTCAGTATGCTGTTCAAGCACTATTCTCAGTTGTTTTTGGGCCTATTACAGGTTTCTTTATGGGCTTTATTGGGCATGCGCTTAAAGATGGCATTCAATACGGAAATATCTCATGGGCTTGGGTACTTGCAAGTGCTATTACAGGTCTTGTGATTGGTCTATTTAGTAAAAAATATGACGTCACAACTGGCAAGTTCTCTTTGATGAGTATGATTTGGTTTAACCTAGTACAAGCATTGGCCTCCTTATTGCCTATGGTATCGTTACTCCTATTGGTGATAGACTCCAATTTGCACAAGCCTGGTCATACCTTTATGCACAAAGTTTTGTAGCTGGCGTAGCTAACTTTATTACAATTGCAATTGGAGGAACCCTCCTTCTTGCAATCTATGCTAGCTCACGTACACAATCTGGTAGTCTTACCAAAGACTAGCATGAATCATAGGAGAGTGGGACTGTCAGTTTGTTTTGATACCTCCTCTCTTTTTTAGTAGAAACATGGATAAATACATTAGTTTTAATCAGTTTACATTTCAATATGATGCGCAAGCAGAAGCGACGCTTAAAGATATCAGCTTTGATATTGCCAAGGGCGAGAAAGTCCTAATCTTAGGTCCTTCTGGTAGTGGAAAGTCGACTCTAGCTCAGTGTCTCAATGGTATCATACCTAATATTCATAAAGGTCAGGCACAAGGCCAGGTAAGGATAGATGGTCAGGATATTTTTAAGCAATCTATCTATGATAAGTCACAGTTGGTATCGACGGTATTGCAGGATCCGGATGGTCAGTTTATTGGCCTAACTGTAGCCGAGGATTTGGCTTTTGCTTTGGAGAATGATTGTGCTGATCAAAGTGAGATGAAAGATAAGGTAGCCCTCTGGGCTGAGCGTCTAGACTTGACCTCTCTTTTGAATCACCGCCCTCAAGATTTATCAGGTGGCCAAAAGCAACGAGTCAGTTTGGCTGGTGTCTTGATTGATGAGAGTCCTATTCTTTTATTTGATGAGCCTCTGGCAAATTTAGATCCTAAATCAGGACAGGAAACCATTGATCTCATTGATAAGATCCACAAGGAGGTGGGAGCTACGACGATTATTATTGAACATCGCCTAGAAGATGTTCTTTATCGTCCCGTTGACCGCATTTTACTGGTCAATGAAGGAGAGCTCATCTTTAATGGTAGCCCAGATGAGCTTTTATCGAGTACGCTCTTGCTAGAAAATGGGATTCGCGAACCTCTATATGTGACGGTTTTACGTCAGTTGGGATTTGACACAAGGAGTGCACAAAATCTTAGTCAATTAGATGCTTTAGACTTATCTGACCTTGCTCTGCCAGACAGAGTTTTGAAAGATAAAAGAGACAGTTCGAGTGACTCTATTTTGAAGGTTGAGGGGCTTAGTGTTTCCTATGGAGATAATCCAGCAATCATAGAGGATCTGTCCTTTAGCTTGAAAAAAGGTGAGCGACTAGCGATTGTCGGTAAAAATGGGGCTGGGAAGTCGACGCTTGCCAAGGCTCTATGCGGTTTTGTCCCTAGTCAAGGGAAATTAACTTACAAGGGTCAGGATATTAGTCAGGATAGCATTGCCGAGCGTTCAGAACGTATAGGCTTTGTTTTGCAAACCAAATCAGATGATTAGCCAAACTATGATTTTTGATGAGGTCGCTCTTGGTTTGCGTTTGCGAGGTATTGAAGAGGCTGAGGTTGAAGAGCGTGTTCATGAGGTCTTGAAGACTTGTGGTCTCTATAGTTTTCGTAAATGGCCCATTTCTGCGCTTTCCTTTGGTCAGAAAAAGCGCGTGACCATTGCGTCTATCTTAGTTTTGAAACCTGAAATCATTATCTTGGATGAGCCAACGGCTGGTCAAGATTACAAGACTTACACAGATATCATGAATTTCTTGGACAGTCTTCAGAAGCAAGGTCATACGATTGTGATGATTACTCATGACATGCAGCTCATGTTGGAATATAGCGATCGTTGTCTCGTTGTGGTTGAGGGTGAAATCATTGCAGACGACAAGCCTGTTACAATTCTTAATCAGAAGGATTTACTAGAGTCAGCTAATCTCAAGCAGACCTCTCTTTATACTTTGGGTCAGAAATTGTCAAGTGATCCAGTAGAAGTAACCCAGTATTATATCGAAAAAGGAGGCCCTAATGTCTAATCGTTTAATTGGTTATCAGTCAGGTCAAGGTTTCCTCTATGATTTGTCTGGGGCAAGTAAGATGCTTTTCTTTATCTTGGTTTCAGTTGCCTGTATGGCAACCTATGACCCACGCTTTATCCTAGCGGTAGGCTTACTTTCCATTTATCTCTTTTATTTGGCTAAGATTCGTTGGCGAGATATTTCTTTTGTTGTTAAGATTATTGGATCCATTGCCCTCTTTAATTTACTTATGGTCTACCTTTTCGCACCTGGTTATGGTGAAGAAATTTACGGGGCAAAGACAGTTCTTATTGAAGGCTGGGGGCGTTTCTATCTAACCAGTCAGGAGCTTTTTTACCTTGCAAATCTATTGCTTAAGTATTTTTCAACGGTCCCTCTTGCCATTCTTTTTCTTATGACCACTCATCCGAGTCAGTTTGCGGCTAGTCTTAATCAGATTGGAATTCCTTATAAATTTGCCTATTCCGTTAGTTTAACCTTGCGTTATATTCCAGATGTCCAAGAAGAATTCTTTACGATTCGTAAGGCTCAAGAGGCTCGTGGTTTGGATTTGTCGCAAAAGTCGGGATTGGTCAAACGTATTCGCGGGAATCTCCAAATTGTTCTTCCACTAATTTTTTCATCTCTCGAACGAATTGATACCATATCGACAGCTATGGAGCTACGTCGATTTGGTCGCTATAAAAAACGTACCTGGTATGTGCATAAATCTTTGATGAAACAAGATTACCTTGTCATCGTGTCAGCTATTCTTTTATTGGGGATTAGTATAGGCTTAATCTTCCTCAATCATGGTCGTTTTTACAATCCATGGGGATGATATTCTTGGCTTTTAGTAAAAGTATGCTATTAAGCACAACTAAAAACGTTCCAGTCTTGTCTAGATGAACGAGATTGGAACGTTTTTTGTTATTTTAAATATCCTAAATAATCAAATTTTTCTAGTGTTCGATTGTCAGCGACAACTAGTATGATCCCTTCATCAGGTAGTTTCTTACTTGGGTCAAAGTGGGTGTTTAACTTGCCACTTTTCTCATCTCTAAAACCAATAACATTGACGTTATAATTTTGTCTTAGATTTAAAGTATGCAAGGACTTTCCAGCCCATTCACTAGGAATTTTAAGTTCAATTAAAGCTACATCGTCCTCTAAATGAAAAACATTTGATATGTTATAGCGGAGGATATTTGAAGCCAATTCTTTTGCTGTGCTACGTTCAGGAGTGATGACCCAGTTAGCACCCATTCCGTAAAGGACTTCCTCATAATTGTTATTCATAGCTTTGGCAATAATATTCTTAATACCAAGTTTTTTTGCACTGCAAGAGCGCTAGCGCAGACGATTCTAGGTGTTCTCCAGTTGCAATAATGACTGAGTCGCAAGTATCGATACCAGCAGAACGTAGAAATTCAATGTCAGTAATGTCCCCAACAGCAGCCTTAGTCACCTGATCAGCAAGGAAATCAATTGTTGTAGCATTATTATCTAAGGCAATAACATCTTGTCCAAAAGAAGAGAGTTCGGTTGCAATAGTTTGTCCAAAGATTCCCAAACCAAGGACCCCAATAATTTGTGTTTTCATATAAAATCCTTTCAGAATATTGTCAATTAATAAAATAGTTTAGCCGACTGAAATGTCAGTTGGGGCATAAGAGATATGTTTTTCTTTTTTGGTCATCAAGCTCAAGAGAACAGTGATAGGTCCGACACGGCCAATGAACATCAGAGCCATGATAACAAGGCGTCCTAGTATTTAGATTAGGGGTCAAATCCATTGAAACACCAACGGTAGCAATGGCTGACACACTCTCAAAAAGTAGGCCTAGTGGTGAGAGAGTAGGATTAGTTTCCAGCAAAATAACATAGCCGACAAAGAGCATCGTTAGGAAAAAGAGTATAACTGTGAATGCTTGCAAAATGGTTTTGTTAGATATAATACGGTTTCGAAAAACCACGCTCGAGTTACCAGATAGCTCTGACTTAAAAAGTAGGAACATGATAGAGGCAGTTGTCACCTTGATACCACCCGCAGTTCCTCCAGGACCACCCCCAATAATCATTTGAATCATAAAAAGAAGATTTGTGGAGAAATCTGCATTGGTATAGGAAATAGTTGCAAAGCCAGCGGTACGCATGGTTACAGTCTGAAAGAAACTTACCAGAAGTTGTTGCCAGACATTGAGAGTACCGATTGTCTTAGAGTTATCCATTTCCAGTAACCAAGCAAGCAGTGTTCCTCCTAATAGGAGACAACCCGTACTTATAAGCACAAGACGGCTTTGATTACTGAAAGGTCTCCAAGCTAATTTCCAATTCCTTGGACGATCTTTAATATAACGTCTTATTAGTTGAATCAAATCAATCCAAACTGCAAATCCCAAGCTTCCAGACATGATGAGAAAAGCTACAGCAAGGTTAATGGTTGGATTGGTTGCATATTCTTGTAAACTGTTAGAACCTAAGTTATCAAATCCAGCATTACAAAAGGCAGAGACAGCTAGAAAGAGACTATTAAAGATGCCATGACCAAGTCCAAAACGAGGAATGAAATCAGTCATAATCACAAGTGCTGCCATAGCTTCAATAGAAAAAGTTATTTTATAGACCTTAAAAAGATAAGCCTTCAAATCTTTTTGGTTATCCCTACTAAGTGCGGATTGAAGAAGATCTTGATCGCTCAGTCCTAATTTATTTTTAAGGGTATAGGTACTAAAGGCTATAAGAGAGACTAGTCCAAGTCCTCCCGTCTGCATGAGAAGCATAGAGAGAATTTGACCAAGACCATTGTAAGCCTTACTGACCGGGACAACAGAAAGTCCAGTTACACAGACCATTGACACAGTATTGAAGAGATGGTCTAGGTAGCTTGTTTCTGGACTGTTAGCATAGTGGCTCATGGGAAGGCTAAGTAAAATACTCCCCACTATAATGACAAAGACAAAGCTGAGCACAAGCTTTTGCGTGACAGAAAGACGATTTATCAATGAAACCTCCGAGTTATCATAAGAATAAATAATAATCCAAGGAGCAAGAAACATCCTTGGATAAACGTTATAACGGCTTCTTGTTAGGCATCCCAGCACGACGTGGTACTTATTTGGGGTTTCTTTTTTCTTATCGACAATGGTGATATTACGTCCATCCCCATTTGGCAGTTTATAGTTCTCGTTGAGAACAGGCTTGGCAAAAAGCAAGTTCAAGGCATTTTTAGCATCGGCTAGCTCTTCGTCAGCTGCTGCAGCTTTAAGTGCAATAAGCTGTCCACCCACCTTTAAGAAAGGAATGGTCAATTCTGAGAGAACCTGCATGCGTGCAACGGCACGGGCAGTTACAATATCAAACTGAGCACGGAAGGCCTTGTCTTGTCCAAAATCTTCTGCCCGTCCATGATAGAAGTGAACACCGCTGAGCTCAAGTTCATCGGCCAATAGATTTAGGAAATTGATGCGTTTATTAAGAGAGTCAATGATAGTCACATCAAGATCAGGACAAAGGATTTTCATAGGGAGACTTGGAAATCCAGCCCCAGCTCCGATATCGAGAAGTCGAATAGTCTGAATTTTAATATGTCCTTGGAGAACAGGAGCTAGGGAATCGTAGAAATGTTTGAGGTAGACCTCGTCTCTTTCTGTGATTGCAGTAAGATTAATCTTTTCGTTCCATTCTACCAAGAGCTCAAAGTAGCGTTGGAATTGGTCTTTTTGTTTTTGGCTGAGATCGAACCCCAGTTCTTTCAGAGCCTTGTAAAAATCTTCAGGTGTCATTTTATATTCCTTTTATCTAGTTTCAATGCTCTTATTTTACCATAATTAAGAGCTTTCGTTCTAACGCTATAAGACAGATGGAAACTAGGTCTGAATAAGTTTCTCATTAGCTGTGAAAAAAGTTCTAAGTTTAAGAAATATGTAATATTAAAGGTGTTATTTTTTCTTAAAAATTTGATATAATACTAATTAAGTCTAAAATCATAATCATGCTCTCTAATGAAAAGTGAATGTGGGGGATTATGGTCTTGTGGATTGAAAATAGATCCCTATGGGAAAATTTAATTTGAGGATTAAAAATGATTTATCTTTCAGAAGTTAGAAGTCTCCAGAAGGGCTCGCCTTTAACGAAGCACCTTCTTTGTTGGAGTCTATTAAAGAACGCTATGATCAAGTTTTAAATCTTGAACAGATTCAAGCAAGTGGCAGGTAGCCTATGACAATGGTTTGTACCTTTTGGATTATCAACTTAGCTATGATATTACCTTGCCATCTAGCCGTTCACTTGAACCTGTGACCCTTAGTTTTAACTATCCGGTTTCAGAAACCTTTATACAAGAGGCAGATGCTGCTCTTCAAAAAGAATTAGTCGAAGAAAATCTAGTTCTTATCTTGGATGGGGATACCATTAATCTTGATGAGAGTATTCTAGATAATATTCTTCTTAATATTCCTTTGAGAGTACTAACACCTGAGGAAGAATCAGACAAATTTCGCTCTCTGGGAATGACTGGGAAGTCTTGTCAGAAGAGGACTTTGCCGCACTTCAACAGGAGAAAAAAGAGGCAAGTAATCCCTTTGCCCAATTGAACGGTCTCTTTGATGAAAATTAATTCAAAAAAACAAACTAAAAATGTTTGACAATTTTAAAAATCTGTATTATTATATCATTAGAAGTTAATTTTCGGATTTATTCATTGGGTAAATCTACAGACTTTTTAAGGGAAATGGAAAGTCAAAAAATTTTTAAGAAAGTGGTAAATACTTATTATGAGCAAACGCATTTTGATTGTTGAAGATGAGAAAAACCTTGCTCGTTTTGTCTCTCTTGAACTTCAACACGAAGGATACGACGTTGTGACAGCAGACAACGGACGCGAAGGACTTGAAATGGCACTCGAGAAAGATTTCGATCTTATTCTCTTGGACCTTATGTTGCCTGAGATGGACGGTTTTGAAGTAACACGTCGTCTCCAACAAGAAAAAGATACTTATATTATGATGATGACAGCTCGCGATTCAATCATGGACATTGTTGCTGGTTTGGACCGCGGTGCTGATGACTATATTGTAAAACCATTTGCGATTGAAGAATTGTTGGCACGTATCCGTGCAACCTTCCGTCGCCAAGATATCGAAGCTGCTAAGAATGCACCAGCCAAAGCATCAACTTATCGTGATTTGAAATTGGATGTTCAAAACCGTACAGTTGTTCGTGGTGATGAAGCAATTCCATTGACAAAACGTGAGTTTGATTTGTTGAACACACTTTTGAGCAATATGAACCAAGTGATGACCCGTGAGGAACTCTTGCTTCAAGTTTGGAAATATGATGACGCCATCGAAACAAACGTGGTAGATGTTTATATTCGTTACTTGCGTGGAAAAATCGACGTTCCAGGTAAGGAATCATATATTCAAACAGTACGAGGAATGGGTTACGTTATCCGTGAAAAATGAGTAAATTACAAGATAAATTATTTGGTAAAGTAACCATTAGAAAAAAGTTGACCATGACAACTGCTGTGGTCTTCTTTCTTGTATTGTCGATGTTCACTCTGGTTGTTGTTTTCTCAGCCAATACGCTACTTTTGCAACGTGAACGTCAAAATGTAAACACTACAATCTCAAAAGTTGTTACTTATATAGAAAAGGACTGGGACTCCGACGAAGAGTTGAGTCCAGAACCGCTTTTAGCTGCCCTTTATTCGCCTAAAAATATCTATGCATCGATCATTAATGGTGTGCTTTCCGAAAAGCACTCTTTGGATGGTCAGGTTGCGATTTCTAATAAATTATATTCTAACCAATCTGTTTGTTTATGACAAAAAGGGAACGTTTATCTTTACTTCTGAGGAGAACACAGACTCGCCTCCAGGTATGTCCGAGGTAAACAAATTGAAGTCAGTTTCCTATAAAGGGAAGCGTGGTTTCTTGCTGCAAGTTCCAATCTACGGTAAAGATAAAAAGACCATCGTTGGTTATGCCCAAATCTTCCATGATTTGGAATTCTACTATGCTCTTAAAGAGCGTTTGGTTTTCTTGTTGATTTTCCTAGAAGTGGGGATGACTGTCCTAGTTATCGCAGCAACTGTAGTTGTCTTGACATCTATTCTTCGTCCGATGAGACAGTTGCACGAAACGATGGGAGTTATCACCGATTCGCCAAGTGATTTGGAACTTCGTTCTAAGATTGAAAGTCACGATGAAATTGGTGATTTGGCGGTTAACTTTAACCGTATGATGGATAAAATCCAAGAAAATAATCAGATGCAGATGCGTTTCTTGAGTGACGTCAGTCATGAATTGCGTACACCGATTGCGGTTATCAAGGGGCATATGGACCTCTTGCAACGTTGGGGTAAAAATGACCCTGAGATTCTTGAGGAAAGTCTTGAGGCTGCCAGTCACGAGGCCAACCGTATGACGATTATGATTAATGATATGTTGGATTCTATCCGTGTCAAAGGATCATTTGAAAATCACAGAAACGATACTTGTGATTTGAATTCTTCAATCCGTACGGTTATTGGTAACTTCCGTGTCTTGCATGAAGATTACCAATTCTATCTCAATGATTTCGAGAGTTCAGAGCGCCCTGCACAGATTTACAGCCAACACTTTGAACAGGCGATTACGATTTTGATTGATAATGCGGTCAAGTATTCTCCTGTTAACAAGGAAATCCAGGTTACAATTAAGGCTCTGGAAGATGAAATGTTGGTGCAAGTGCAAGATAATGGTGAAGGGATCTCTAAAGAAGATATTGAGCATATCTTTGAGCGCTTCTACCGTTCAGATAAGGCACGTAATCGTACAACAACGCAATCTGGTGTTGGTATTGGTTTGTCAATTCTTTACCAAATTGTGGAAGCTTATCGCTGCCGTATCGATGTTAGTTCTGAACTTGGTGTTGGAACACGTTTCGACCTTTACATTCCATTTGCAGATGGAGAAACGACGACACCTCAACTTGAGCTTTAAATCAATTTATAAGAGACTTAGAGTGATTCTTGGTCATGAGCACGCCTCGTTTAGGGCGTGCTTTTTATGTGTTTTTATGGTAAAATAGAGTACCGAATTTCAAAGATTGGTGGTGAAGTGCATGCGTTGTCCAAAATGTCAACATAATAAATCTAGTGTTATCGATAGCCGTCAGGCAGAGGATGGGAATACCATTCGTCGTCGTCGTGAGTGTGATTCTTGTCATGCTCGTTTTACAACATTTGAGCGTGTGGAAGAAGTTCCACTTTTGGTTGTCAAAAAAGACGGTACTCGTGAACAATTCTCTCGCGATAAGATTTTCAATGGTATCTTGATGAGTGCTCAGAAGCGTCCGGTTTCTAGTGAGGATATCGAAAATGCCATCACCCGTATTGAGCAAAACATTCGCCGTAACCATGATGGAGAGGTTGAGAGTGATGTCATTGGGAATTTAGTGATGAAAGAACTCGCTGACCTTGATGAAATTACTTATGTACGTTTTGCCAGTGTCTACCGTTCTTTCAAAGATGTTGATGAGATTGAAGAGTTGCTTCAAGAAATCACCAAAACTGTACGTGCGAAAAAAGAGTCTAAAAAATGAGACCTATTGAAGAATTTGTCTATGTTGGCAATCAGGTTATCGTTCCCGATCAGGCAAGTTTGATGCGTTGCTATTATCCTATTATTGGGAGTGAGGGATATGCTCTCTACCAGTATTTCGTGGCTTTTTATGACAATGGTAATCACCGCCATAAGTTTGCAGCTATTCTGAACCACCTTAACTTTGGAATGCAGCCCCTTCAGGAAGCACTGGCGGTTCTGACAGCAGTAGATCTCTTGGCCTTTTACCACTCACCTCAAGGGTTTTATGTTATAGAGCTTAAGTCTCCCTTATCAATTGAGCAGTTTCTAAAACATGCCGTTTATAGTTCACTTCTCGAGCAAAAGATTAGTGAACCAGCAGTAGACGCTTTGAAACCGGCAGGTCTACAAGGCTTGCAAGATTTATCTAAACGTTTTTCGGATGTCTTTACCGATGAGCGTTTGGCTCAAAAGTCTGTGTCTGAAATCAAGCCCAAAAATTCATTTGATTTAAGCAGTTTCAGGAATCGTATGCAGCTGATGGTCTTGTATTTACAGATGAAAAGACAGATGTGCCAGAAATCTATAAATTGTCTGAAACTCATGGCATGAACTGGTATGATACCTATCTCTTAGCGAAAAAGACAGCCGTGAACCACCAGATTATTGTCAAGCGTATGCAGGTGCAATTAGAGCAGGCTCAAGCTCAAACATTGGGTGGTGATTCTGCTTTGACGGAGACGGAGAAAAAGATTCTTAAAGCGGTTAGGTCCGAAAAACCTATAGATTACTTGCAAAGTGCTAAAGGCCCAAGCGGGACTGTGACTAATTCTGAGAAGCAGATTCTCACGGATTTGGCACAAAGAGGCTTTATGGATGAGGTCATTAACCTCATGGTTGCCTACAGTTTGGGACGGACACGTTCGACGAATGTGAATCGAGAGTATATCTCTAAACTTGCCAACGATTTTGCCTTTAAGAATATCGTCACTGCTGAACAGGGACTTTTAGCTTTGCGTAGTGGTTACGATAAGAAATCACAGCAAGCAAAAGCTGATTCTAAGAAGAAAACAAATGTGCCGAGCTGGAGTAATCCAGATTATGATAATCAAACTAGTCAGGCTGATCAGGCCAAGTTGGATGAAATTAGACGTCGAGCTTTGGCAAAACTAGAAAAAGGAAAGGAGTAGCTATGGAAAGAGTTGGACAAACCCTAAACCGAGCAGGGCATCATGGGTCTGGCAATGCAACAGATTTAACGAAGCAAATTTTGGCAGATCCAAGAGTGGCTAGCTTTATTCAAGAGCATAGCCTAAGCCAGGATGAAATCAAACGTAGTCTTCCTAAGTTTAATCAATTCCTAGTGGAATGCCGTAAGGTCAAAGAAGGTGATGCCTCGTATATTGCCAAAGGGTATGAACCGATTCTGACCATGAATGAAGGTTACGCTGATGTCACCTATAAGGAGACGCGTCAGCTCAAGGAGCAACAAGAACAACAGGCTATTGCTAAACGGATTAACTTGGTGAGTCTGCCTCAGTCTTATCGTAAGATTACCTTTGCGGACATTGCTCTAGATGATGTGGCGCGTGTAGATACCTTTGAGAGTCTCGTGGATTTTGTGGCGAATTACCCTAGTCCAGACCAGAAAGGCCTCTACATTTACGGAGACATGGGGGTTGGAAAATCCTTCATGTTGGCTGCTATGGCCCATGAACTTTCCGAAACCAAGAAGGTTGCGACGACCATTATTCATTACCCATCATTTACTATTGATGTTAAAAATGGAATCAAGGATGGTTCTGTCAAGGAACAAATTGATGCTGTCAAACAGGCAGAAGTTTTAGTTCTAGATGATATCGGTGCAGAACAATTCTCTTCTTGGATTAGGGATGATGTTTTGCAAGTTATCCTCCAGCATCGCATGATTGAGGAGTTGCCTACCTTCTTTACGTCTAACTATAGTTTTTCGGATCTAGAAGCTAAGCTATCCAATGGACGTCAAGGAGACGAGACTTGGCAGGCCAAACGTGTGATGGAGCGTATTCGTTTTCTTGCCAAAGAGGTTCACTTGAAGGGTGTTAATCGCCGCTAAGTTGAATCTAATAATGATAAAGAATAAGAGAGTTTGCTTCCTTTGGTGGAAGTGAGACTGCTAAATGAAGAAAGGAATCCCTATTTAATCAGGGACTTAAACATATGACATTACCTACAGTTGCTATCGTGGGTCGCCCAAACGTTGGGAAATCGACTATTTAACCGAATTGCGGGTGAACGTATCTCTATCGTCGAAGACGTTGAAGGGGTAACACGTGACCGTATTTATACCTCTGCTGAATGGCTTAATCGCCAGTTTAGCTTAATTGATACAGGTGGTATTGATGATGTTGATGCACCATTTATGGAACAAATTAAGCACCAAGCTGACATTGCCATGACTGAAGCTGACGTTATTGTCTTTGTCGTTTCAGGTAAGGAAGGCGTGACAGATGCGGACGAGTACGTTGCTCGTATTCTCTATAAGACCAACAAGCCAGTTATCTTGGCGGTAAATAAAGTGGATAACCCTGAGATGCGTGCAGATATCTATGATTTCTATTCTCTTGGTCTTGGTGATCCCTATCCAGTTTCATCTGTTCACGGTATCGGTACAGGGGATGTTCTCGATGCTATCGTTGAAAACCTCCCAACAGAAGTTGAAGAAGAAAATCCAGATATCATCCGTTTCAGTTTGATTGGACGTCCAAATGTCGGAAAATCAAGTTTGATTAACGCCATTTTGGGGGAGGACCGTGTAATTGCTAGCCCAATTGCTGGTACGACTCGCGATGCCATTGATACAAACTTTGTGGACAGTGAAGGTCAAGAGTATACCATGATTGACACCGCTGGTATGCGTAAATCTGGTAAGGTTTATGAAAATACAGAGAAATACTCTGTCATGCGTTCTATGCGTGCCATTGACCGTTCTGATATTGTTCTTATGGTTATTAATGCCGAAGAAGGTATCCGTGAGTATGACAAGCGTATTGCTGGTTTTGCCCATGAAGCTGGTAAAGGGATTATCATCGTAGTTAACAAATGGGATACGATTAAGAAAGACAATCATACCGTTGCTAACTGGGAAGCAGATATCCGTGATCAGTTCCAATTCTTGAGCTATGCACCAATTATCTTTGTATCGGCTGAGACGAAACAACGTCTTAACAAGTTGCCAGAGATGATTAAACGCATCAGTGAGAGTCAAAACCGTCGTATTTCATCGGCTGTCTTGAATGATGTTATCATGGATGCCATTGCCATCAACCCAACACCAACTGACAAAGGAAAACGTCTTAAGATTTTCTACGGCACACAAGTTTCGGTTAAACCACCGACATTTGTTATCTTTGTCAATGAAGAAGAGCTTATGCACTTCTCATACATGCGTTTCTTGGAAAATCAAATTCGTCAGGCCTTTGGTTTTGAAGGAACACCGATCCACTTGATTGCTCGTAAACGTAAATAAAAAAGAGACCAACCAGAATAGAATCTTTATGGGTTGGTCTTTTGTCATTGTAAGGAGAAAATGATGTTAGAAAATATTAAAGCTTATTTATCTAACAAGGGTTAAGTATATCAAACCTGAAAAGCGGGTCCGCATCAAGAAGAGATGGAAGTGCTCAAGGCACTTGGCCAAGCAGCTCGTAAGGAGATGCAGACTTTAGCAAAACTTCTAGAGGAGCGTTTGGCACCCTTTAAGATGGATCGTGTCAGTAATTGGGCCAATCAGGCACAAATATGTCGCCCACACTTTTGGTGCTATTATAGGGCCCCTGAGGACAGTTTAGACGATGTTGCATGGCGATTCGCCTTTATGGTCAGCCTAAAAAATGGGGGATTTCAGTTGAGGTTAGCTTTGTCGAACGGAAAAATCAGACACCACTCTAGCTAAGCAACATAAGGTCCTAGACTTACCGATTGCCCCCTCTCTATACTATTTTGCCCAGGAAGATGGTGTCAGTCATCGTGTAGAAGGAACTGAAGAGAATCGTCAGATGCTTAAAGCAGCAGTTAGAGATGGTCGTATCCGCAAGGTATTGGTTAAGTATGATGTGGTAGTGACTACTAGTAAAACTATGGAAGAGTTAGTAGAAGAGCTTGCTGATGGATTTGATAAGTTGAAACCCTATTTCGAGAAAGCTAATAAAAACTAAAAAATCTCCAGGTTCTTTCTGGAGATTTTCCTTGTTATTTTGGTGCAATCACTTCAGCACCACCCATGTAAGGACGAAGAACTTCAGGGATAGTTACTGAACCATCTTCGTTTTGGTAGTTTTCAAGGATAGCGGCTACTGTACGTCCAACAGCAAGTCCTGAACCGTTGAGAGTGTGAAGAAGTTTTACTTTACCATCAGCTTCGTCACGATAGCGGATTTGTGCACGACGGGCTTGGAAATCTTCTGTGTTTGAACATGAAGAAATTTCGCGGTAAGTGTTTTGTGCTGGAATCCAAACTTCCAAGTCGTAGGTTTTAGCAGCTGAGAATCCCATATCGCCAGTACATAAAGTGATGACACGGTATGGCAAGTTAAGTTTTTGAAGGATATTTTCAGCGTTAACTACCATTTTTTCCAATTCATCATAAGAGTCTTCAGGTTTTGAGAATTTGACCATTTCAACCTTGTGGAATTGGTGAAGACGAATCAAACCACGTGTGTCACGACCTGCTGAACCAGCTTCTGAACGGAATGAAGGGCTCATGCTGTGAAGTAGATTGGCAATTCTTTACCGTCAAGAATTTCACCACGGTAGTAGTTGGTCAAAGGAACTTCGGCTGTTGGGATAAGAACGTAGTCAGTACCATCAAGCTCGAAAGTGTCTTCTTTGAATTTTGGATATTGACCAGTACCAAACATAGAGTCGTGGTTAACCATGTAAGGTGTGATCATTTCAGTGTAACCTTCTTTAGCGTGCTCATCCAACATGAAGTTGTAGATTGCACGTTCCAATCTTGCTCCGAGACCTTTGTAGAAAAGGAAACGTGAACCTGTAACTTTTGCACCACGTTCCCAGTCAAGAATACCAAGGTCTTCCCCTAGATCCCAGTGAGCTTTAACTTCAAAATCAAAGTCACGAGGTGTTCCCCAACGACGACTTCTACGTTTCATCTTCGTCGGCACCTACTGGAACAGAATCATTTGGTGTGTTTGGAAGTGTCACAATGATAGTGTTAAGTTTTTCATCGATAGCAGCAAGTTCTGCATCAATTTCCTTAATTGCTGCAGAGACTTTTTGCATTGCTGCGATTTGTTCGGAAGCATCTTCTTTGTTACGCTTAGCTTGAGCGATACCATCTGAAGCAATGTTACGTTGAGCTTTGAGTTCTTCAGATTTGATAAGAAGTTCGCGACGTTTAACATCAAGCTCTTTGAGTTCATTTAAAGTTTCAGCAGCGACACCACGTGTAGCCAATTTTTCGGCAAGGGCATCGAAGTCGTTACGAATACGTTTTACATCTAACATAAGTTCCTCCAAAAAGTAAAACACTCCAGTGAAAGTGTTGGAGTGACATAGGCCACGGTTCCATCCAACTTCACAGGAGTGCACTTGTTTATGTTTTTAATTATTAGAAACGGTAGAATTTCGTAGGTCAACCCTACCTGCTCGCAGCAACCGCAGGCTTTCTGTAAGGGTCTAGCTAGTACTTATCCGTCTGTTATATTATACAAAAATTATGATTTTTTGGCAAATAAACCTTTGAGTCGAGCCCCAATAGTTTGAATGAGAGTTGGTAGCTTGACGACTTTTTCATTGCCAAGGTGTTCCCTAGCAATTTTTAGAATCTTCCCAGAATCTTTAGAAGCAAAGAGGAATTTGCTCTTGTCTGTCAACACTTCAAAGTGACGGCTAATTCTCTTTCCTGATACATTAGCACCAATTTGAGTGATGCTGGTCCATGGAATTTGAATGTATTGCTCAACATTGACATCTGGGTAGAATTCAAGAGCCACATCTCCAATTAGAAATTTACCGACCTTTCCTCCGATAGCCATGTAAGAAACACCCGTTGTATGCAGTTCAACTGTTTTGTTTAATGATTGTGCCATATCTATCTCGCTTTTCGATTGTAGTACTTTTTATTATAGCATAAGAAAAGAGTTCAGCTTTGCTAAACTCTTACTCTTTTTACATGATTCCGAAGAAGCTTGCAATGATACCAACTACAAAGAGTCCGATGATGATTGTGATTGGTGAAACTTTCTTCTTAAGCAACCACATACATGCAAAAGTAAGGAGAAGTCCCATCAAACCTGGAATCAAAGAATCCAATTGTTTTTGTAGGGTATCAACTTGAATCTTATCGAAGCTAAGTTTGTCATTAACTTGGCCGAGGATAGTCTTAAGTTGGTCACCGCTAACATTGCCTTTAGGCCATTCGATATAGGCACCTTTAGACAAAACTTTACCTGGAAGGTTTACAGTGAAGACGATAGATACCCAACGTTCAACAAGGACAGCCAAGATGAACATACCAAGGATTGATGCCCCTTTAGTAATATCTTTCAAGATACCACCAGACATGTCTTTAGTGATTTCTGAACCTGCTTTGTAACCAAGTTCTTGAGTGTACCACAAGAAGGCCATACGGATAAGGTTCCAACCGATGAAGAAGATAAGTGGACCAGCGATGTTACCAGCTTGTGCCAATGATGCACCAAGGCACCAAGGATTGGACGAACTGTGAACCAGAAGACAGGGTCACCGATACCGGCAAGAGGTCCCATCATACCGATTTTAACCCCTTGGATAGCAGCATCTTCGATGTCAGTACCGTTAGCTTTTTCTTCTTCAAGAGCCAAGGTAACACCCATGATAGGAGCAGCTACGTAAGGTGGGTATTGAAGAATTCCAAGTGACGTTTAAGAGCTGCGGCTTGGTCTTCTTTGTTAGTGTAGAGTTTTTTGATAGCAGGAATGAGTGAGTAAGCCCAACCCAAGTTTTGCATACGTTCATAGTTCCATGAACCTTGCAAGAATTGTGAGCGCCACCAAACCTTTTTACGATCTGCTTGAGATAATTGAATTTTTTCAGCCATGAGAGCACCCCTTCCTAGTAGTCTTCCAAGATATCGCCGATTGGGTCGCCTGAACCAGATGAAGTTCCGCCACCATTCCCGCCACCTTGTTTAGAAAGGTTGAGGTAAACGAAGGCGATAGCGACACCGATTGCACCAAGAGCGATAAGAGTCAATTGACTAATAGCTGCAAGCGCAAAACCAATGGCAAAGAATGGCCAAACTTCACGAGTTGCCATCATGTTGATAACCATGGCGTAACCAACGGCTACGACCATACCACCACCGACAACCATACCATGGTTGAGCCAGCCAGGCATCAAGTTAAGGGCATGTTGAACAGATTGAGCTGGGATAGCAAGAAGAAGGGCAGCTGGCACAGCGATACGCAAACCTTGAAGAAGGAGGGCGAGGTAGTGTGCACGTTCAACACCAGCGATGTTTCCGCTTTCTGCTGCTTTATCTGCAGCGTGAACAAGGGCAACAGATGCTGTACGAACAAGCATAGTTAGGAAGAGACCGGCAACTGCAAGTGGTATAGCTGTTGCAGTCGCAACACCGATACCTTCTTGAGTGAAGTTGCCACCTTTAACCAAAATGATGGCAGCAGCAACAGAGGCAAGGGCAGCGTCAGGAGCGACAGCGGCACCGATATTAGCCCAAGCAAGGGCAATCATTTGAAGAGAACCACCAAGCATGATACCTGCAGTGAGGTTACCTGTAGCAGCACCGATGAGGGTACATGCAACAAGTGGTTGGTGGAATTGGAATTGGTCAAGGATACCTTCAAGACCAGCAAGGAAGGCAACAACTACGACCAAAATTGCAGAAATAATTGACATATCTGACATGGTAATAATTCCTTTTCTATTGAGTTGTGATTAGCTGAGAGTATCAACTAATTTATCCGAATGAAGGTTATTGAACGTTAGCTTTTTTGATAAGGTCGAACAAATCTTTCTTAGAATCGTTTGGTACCTTACGGACGTCGAATTCAACGCCAAGGTCACGCAATTTTTCGAAGCAAGCAACATCGTCTTTGTCCATAGACAAAACGTTGTTAACCATTGTTTTACCAGTTGAGTGAGCCATAGAACCAACGTTAAGTTCTTTGATTGGCACGCCACCTTCGATAGCACGAAGTGCGTCTTGAACAGTTTCGAACAAGATAAGCGCGTGTGTGTTACCAAAGCGAGGGTCCTTAGAAGCATCAATCAATTTTTGAATTGGAACAACGTTTGCTTTAACCCCATTTGGTGCTGCTTGTTTGATCAATTCTTTACGAAGCTCATCTTTAGCAACGTCATCTGAAGCAACAATGATACGGTCTGCTTTAGAAGCAGGTGTCCAGTTAGTTGCTACCTGACCATGCAAGAGACGTGTGTCCAAACGTGCCAAGTTAATCTTGAGTTTACCATCTCCGATAACTGTCCCTTCTGGGATAGCTCCTTGAGGTGCAGCAGCTTCTACAGGAGCTGCTGTTGTTTCTTCAGCTGGATTAAGCTCCTCTGGAAGTGCCTTGATACCACCCTTAGCTTCCTTGATGATATTAGCAGCAACTTGCTCTGCAGTAGCGTTAGCATCCATCATACGTTCAGTGTATGCTTGGATTAGCATTGGCAAGTTAAGTCCTGTGATGATGGCAATCTTGCGATCTGGATTTTCTCCAGCAATTCGGCTAGCTTGGTTAAATGGTGAACCAGACCAAAGGTCAGCCAAAACAAGAATTTCATCATCAGCATCGAATTGTGCAATGGCGTCGTTGAAGTGAGCGTACAAATCATCAGGACCTTCACTTGGCATGAAAGTTACGACTTGAACTTTCTCTTGGTCTCCAAAAATCATAGAGCCTGATTGGTGGATCCCTTCAGCGAACTTACCATGGCTGGCAATAATAATACCGATACCATTCGTGTTCTCCTCCTTATAAATTATTATTTCCTAGGCTTAAAAAGACTATCTCCGATTTTTTCAAGACGCTAAAAAAAGCGTCTCTCAATCTTTTTAAACATAAGAA